>Ga0065183_10000131_pt1 | contig 9847 bp, 8 predicted proteins | sample COG_12_FD_59215 | JGI IMG/M metagenome (GOLD analysis project Ga0065183, IMG submission 59215) | Pelagic marine sediment microbial communities from the LTER site Helgoland, North Sea, for post-phytoplankton bloom and carbon turnover... | ecosystem: Environmental > Aquatic > Marine > Neritic... | reverse complement strand
TTTTGACGCGTATTTGACATCAGCGATGTCGACGCGTGTCCAAACGCAGTCTGCGTCGCGCCGCGCCGATCAGTTTTGCGAGGTTTCTCGCGATTGTGGTTCGACAAACACGCGTCCTCCCGGGTGCATAACCCGAAGGACGGACGGGTCACGAAGTGTTGCGATTTGCGGGAGATGAAACGCGCGGGTCCCTGCGACCTTCGGGCAAGAGACCCGAAGGTCGTCAATGATCGTGCGGTCGACGAGGTTCTGAGGAGGGACAGCACCCACTCGATCTACACCGGAGCGCAGTACAACTCGCAACTGTTGGTGCCGATCGTGCGGTAAGTGGTGGCACTCGCGTCAGGGCCTGTGCTCGAGCTGCGGGCTCGCTCTACCGGCGCTGATAGGTGTTCGAGAGATCGTCCTGGATCACCGTTGCTTCGCCGTCGGCGATCAAGACGAGGTCGGCATCCAGTGTGCGCGCCTGGTAGGTCCAGCCCTCGGGGAGCTCGAGACGCGAGCCCAGCACGGGCAGGTCGTCGAGCGTGAGGCTCTCATCGACGAACTGGGCCATCGACTGCATCACGTAGACCGTGCCGCCAGGGGATGTGAGCTCGTAGATCTCCTCACCGCTCGCGAACGTGAAGGTCGTCGTGCGCTGAACCGCACGCTCGACGTACGGCGCGATGCCCCCAGCCATATCGAGCCGAAGGGTGGCGAGAAATCGCGTTTCGAGGTCGCCGAACATCATGCGCTCCGGGGACACTTCGGACCCGGACCCCGAGCTCACCAGCCAAATGCGCGGGCCGTTCATGAAGACCGAAACCGCGCCCGTCTCCGCCCGGATCGCGCTCGGGTCGAGGGCGTCCCAGCTCGCAGCAGGGCAGTAGCTCACGTTCTGCGTGCCCCAGACCTCTGCTTCGAGCCCCGCGTCGGTCGATTCGAAGAGCAAAATTTCGCAGTAGCGATCCCCTCGGCCCAACGGTAAGAGACTTTCGGACGCGAAGAAGTCGACGAGGCGACGCGCGATCTCCTCGCCCTGGTCGTCCTGTAGGAAGTGACTGGCCTCCGGGAGTCGGTCGTGCGGCTGACCGGCTGCGCCGGGGATGGAGTCGATCAGCGTTTGCTGGGTCTGGCACTGACCGAGGTTGCCGGGATCGTTCGCAGCCCAGATCGTCAGGAAGGGTCGCTCGAACGAGGTTAGCCCTTCCCAGGCCTCCGCGGTCACCCCGGGAACCTCATTTACGAGCGATGGGAACACGCGCGGTCCGGCCATGTACGTCCGGCTGGGAAACGGTGCATCGTAGGCCGCTTCTTCTTCGGCTGGCAGGTCGAACCAAGTGAGTCCTTCGACGACTTCAGACGGGCGGAACGACTCGGCCTTCATCGCATAGGTCATCCAGGCACCGAAGTCGGTTCCTTCGAAGAGAAGCTCGCAGCCGTCGTAGAAGGGCACTTGCTGGGCCGGAATCAGATCGAATATGGACGGGATGTCCTCGACCTCGTTGGGGTCCTCCACCTCGGGGAACGGCTGGACACCCTCGGGGATCACCGGCAGCGCGCCGTCACCGACGGCGATCCGCGCAAAGCGACCCGGGTTGAGACCGGCCACCCGCAGCCCGATCAGGCTGCCCCAGTCCTGCACGAATAGGTTGATGTCCCGGAGGTCGAGCGCTTCGATGAAGCGGAGAAGCCGATCGTTGTGGCCGAGGTAGCTGTAGGACGTGATGTCGATCGGCTTGTCCGAACGACCCATGCCGAGGTGATCCATCGCGATCACCCGGTAGCCCGCATCGGCGAGCACGGGGATCATCTTGCGGTAGAGATACGACCAAGAAGGCTGACCGTGGAGTAGGAGGACGACCGGGCCGTCGGCGGGGCCTTCGTCCACGTAGGCTTGTCGCAGTCCGTCGATCTCGACGTACTCCGGGGCGTACGGCCAGTCGGGCAGTGAATCGAAGCAGAAATCCGGCGTCCGCACGAAGTCGACGCCGTCGTTCGTCGTCATGATCACCGGTTCGGCGTCACAGGCCAGGGCTGCCTCGGTCCCGTCCGTGGTTGCCGCATCGTCGCTGCAGCCGCCGACGCTGACGGCCAAGACCAACAGTAAGCCAACGTATCTCATTCGTATCCTCCTGTTTCGGTTTCGTGCGCTCCGCCCTTGCGGGCAAAAACTACTCCGCGCCCGCCGCGGCATAGGCGTCGTCCAGGCACTCCTGCCCGAAGACCACCGTGTCCTCCCCCATGAATCGCTCGCGCGCGAACCGGATGGCGTCGGCGACGCGTTCGTTGAGCCAGTACATGACGCATCGGTCGTTGGTGCAGTGCGCGCCGTTCTCCTCGTCGAGGTGGTCGCTGGCGAGCGGCAGGCCGTTGTCGACGAGGCCCACCGCGTGGCCGATCTCGTGGATGAGCGTCGTCTGCTCGACGAAACGAGACAGGGCATCGTCGCTGGTGCCGACGACCGGCTTGAACATCGCGATCACGCCCGTATCGCCAAGCGAGACGCCAAGCACCTGCTCTTCGCGACCGGCCTGGTCCTCGAAGAACCCGTCGAGGAAAACGATATAGAAGGAACGCGAGAGCTCCGTGCTGTCGACGTCACGATTTGCTCCAGCGATTTCCAGGATCTCGCTCGTCGTGAAATCGGGCCCGGAAGACAGCTCGCCGAGGGGCTGCATCTTGGAGAGCGTCTTCGGGACGAGCAGCGTGCGGGGGCTGCTTTGCGCAAAGAGAGCCTCGATGTTGTCCTCGAGGAGGTCCCAAGGCGAGCCGGCCCTCCGGGGATAGGCATCGAAGGGGTCCGCCCCGGCTTCGTAGTCCACCTCGAGGACAACCTGCTCCACGCCCGTGCCGAACAGGTTCGTGCTTCCTCCCTCGTCACTGCTGCAGGCGGCGAGGGAGATTGCGAGCAGCAGAAGCCCACTTCGAGCGCGATTCATTGTTTTCGATGGCCGGAGTTCGTCACGATGACGGTCATTTCTTTCTCGGGGGCCTCGAGAACGACGCTTGCCGGGTAGGTCACGCCATCGGGCAAGGTCTGAAGCCGGGCCCTCAGGGTGACGACATCCGCCGGGTCATCGATATAGCTCTTCACGGCGATCCCGGAAATTCGGCTGTTGGCGAAGTCCATCTCCATGCTCAGGGCATCGCCCGGCTTTTCGTAGTCGCGGAAGTCCAAGCGCACACGCTTGCCGGGCTCGAGCGGAGTGAAGCTGACCTTTCCTGCTTCTCTGGCCTTCTTGATCTCATCAGGGTTCGGCGGAACGTAGAGTTTCACGGTCTTGACCGCTGCTTTCATGTAGTCCGTGAGCTCTTCCTTCTTGTTCTCCACGACCTTCTTACGAATCGCGCCGCGTACGCCCCTTGGTGTTCGTCCGCTCTGCTGTGCCGTAGTCGAGGAGAGCTGGACTTTCTGCACCTTCCCGTCGACTCCGTAGTACACGCGGTTCTGGATCCGGGCCTTTTGCTCGCCGTCTTTCTCCACGACGATGGTCTCGATCCACTCGTAGGTCTTCATCTGCTCCTTGCTGAAGGCGAGCGAATCGCGAAGCGCCTGCATTTTTTCCGCGGGGTCGGGTGCCTGCGCGAGCGCCGGCCAAGACGACGCGAGCAAGAAGCCGGCGACGAGGGTCGCAAAGAGGGGTCGAATGTCGTGTTTGGCTGTCATCATGTCTCCAGAATCAGCAGTCCGCTGCACGGCCAGAATCTGTGCTCGATGGTGAAACGACATGCTGCTCGGAACAATGAGCAATGAGCTGCGTTTCGTAGCGAACCGTTGAGTTCGCGTATTTGTCGCGTGGCTCGAAGACATCCACGGTCGTCAGGAGGCCGCGCGGCCTGCTCGAAGGGGCGTTTACGAGCTTCAAGTCCCCGGATGGTTTTCGATCTCTTCAGGCGTCACGGTACACGTACTTGAAGTTCTCCTTCTCGAGCGGGCATCGAATCTCGGTTTGAAGGAGGCTTACGTCTCCGATGGGCTCGAGCCAGCGGTCGACGAGACTGCGGTCGGACGAGTCGAGACCCTGGTAGTGCAGCAGAGGACGCTGCAACATCCATTGGGCATACGAGAGCATGCTACGTGTGCACAGCGGTTACGAGACGGCGCACCGCGTCTTGGAAATCCTGGCGAAGTAGTCACTCGAGCTCCCGCTACCTTTCGCTACAATTTGAGGCTGGCGCGCACTCGAGCTCCCCGTCAATCCTATTGGCCAAGTCGACGTCCACGTTTGCCTTCGACCAATTAGGAAGATCCTGAACCATGCCCTACCTCCGTATTTCGACCGTCGGGTCGGTTGTCTTGCTTGCGAGCCTCGTGTCCGCCTGCGGATCCGATTCCTCCTCTGAAGCGAGCGCGCCCAAGGGCTGCGACTACCCCAGCACCTTCGATGCGATCCAAGAGACGATCTTCGAAGCGAAGGGCTGCAGCGCCGGTGTCTGTCACGGCGAGCAAATGGAAGGTGATCTGGATCTTCGCACCGACGCTTCGTACGAGGCGCTCGTCCGCACGCCCGGCGCTATCGATCCCGGCCTGCTTCGCGTGTTTCCCGGCGACGAAGAGCTCAGCCTGCTTTACCTCAAGGTCGCAGCCGCAACCGAGGGCACCGAGACACCCGGCGCGGCGATGCCGATCGCTGCGGACCCGCTGTCGAGCGACCAGCTCGAGGCGCTGCGTCTCTGGATCCGCGGTGGCGCTTCCGAGGACGGGATCGTGGGCGGCACCCTAGAGCTGCTCGGCTGCGAAGGCACGTTCGACCCGGACCCGAACAAGATCAATCCCCTGCCGGCGCCGGCTGTCGACGATGGCGTGCAGTTCTACGCGGGCGCATGGAATCTCGATGCGGAGTCCGAGGACGAGATTTGCTTTGCGACCTACTACGACTTCAGCGACCAAGTGCCCGCTGACTACCAAGTCGACTGCCCCGAGTTCGGCCAGGGGCGGAAGTGCTTCGCGTTCCGTCGGAACGAGCTCGCCCAGGACGGGCAGTCGCACCACAGCATCATCGACATCTTCACGCCCAGCTCGGATCCGAATGGGGGTGACTGGAAAAACTGGGAGTGTCTGGGTGGTGCTACGTCTGGCGACCCCTGTGACCCAACGGACTTCGGTGTCTGCGGAGAACGCGGTCAGTGCGCAACCCGCCCCGAGAGCAAGGTCGCGTGCGTAGGCTACAGCAACGCCCCCGCGAATTTCGCGGCTGGCGGCGGCTTCGGAGGTGGCAGCGCGACCACGGTCTCTCTCTCTGGCGCGCAGGAGTCGACTCGAATCGACGAGCCACCGGTTGGTGTCTACTCGGTGCTACCACTCTCCGGGTTCGTCTCGTGGAACAGCCATGGGTTCAACCTCACGACGCGACCCACGAGCATCGAGCAGTGGGTGAACCTCACGTTCGCGCCAGAAGACGAGCGTCAGTACGTGAACCGTCAGATCTTCGAATCAAGTCAGATCTTCAGCATGAGCCCGGTCGCACCGTTCCAGAAGAGGGAAGTCTGCATGACCTGGACCTTGCCGCAGTACTCGCGGCTTCTGACCTTGAGCTCCCACATGCACGTACGCGGTGAGCTCTTTCGTATTTGGTTGCCGCCGAACGCGCCGTGCGAGGGGGTGGACACGTGCGAGCCGCCAAACCGCGCCGCGGACTACGAGAGCCGCCTCTACGACGATCCTGCCTACACCGATTACGATCCCCCGCTCGAATACTCGTCCGAGTCTCCGGCCAGCCGTACCTTCCTTGCGTGCGCCGTGTACGACAACGGCGCCGACAACCCGCTCGAGGTCAAGCGAGAGTCGACAAAGCCGAAGACGCCCTCCTGTGACCATCCCTTCGGGCAGTGCGGTTGTCCCCCTTCACAACGCGCATGCTTCGGTGGTGACAACGAGGGCATGAGCTGCGGAGGTGCCGACTCGGTATGCGGGGAGGGCGGCATGTGCGACGCGTGTCCCCTCCTCGGCGGCGTCACCACCGATGATGAGATGTTTCTACCGCTCGGGTCGTATTACGTAGCGGAACCTTGAGCACAGTGACGCCAATCCATTCTTCCAGCGTTCGACGACGGTCTGATTGATGTCCACCTTCGGCCGGTCCTTGCGCTCTCAATGCATTTCGCACTCGTAGAACACGACCCCGGTTCCGTCTCCTTGGTCGTCCACCGCCATAGCGTGCACCTTGGTGCGGGTTCTAGGTTTAGGAGATGCCATTCGAAGGAGACCTCATGAAACTGACCCCCTTGAAGTCGAAGCGAGCGTACACCACGAGCCGCCACGCCGGGCGACACCTTCCGGTCGTGCTCTACACCTTGATCGCCGCTGCCCTGGTCGGCGGCTGTGGCGGAGACGACGGCGCGAGCCCCGGCGACCCCACCGGTACGGGAGGCGCCGGCGGTTCGGACCCCGTAGTCGCCCCCTTCCAGGAGCTCTACGACCAAGGGATGGACCGCTACGTCGGCATGTTTTCGCCGACCGCGTCGGAGACGCTGGATGGTGGCGTCGTGTCACACAGGTTCAGCACGGAAGGCGGCCCCATCTGCTTCACCGGCGAGCCGTTCGAGATGTCGACGCGAGATGGCAATGGCGAGGATCTTATGGTGTTCATGCAAGGGGGCGGCGCCTGCGGTCCTAACGGCTGCGATGCGGTGGAGAGCTGGCCTCCAGGGATCCCCGGTCCCCTAGCGATGATGGGCCTGTTGAACGCGTCCGATCCGGACAACCCCGTCCGCGACTACGACGTGGCTTACCTACCCTACTGTGACGGCTCGCTGTGGAGTGGGGACGCCGACGTCGACGCGGATGGCGACGGCGCGACCGACTACCAGTTCCGTGGGCTTATGAACCTGTCCGCGAGCATCGACGTCATCGCCGAGACCTACCCCGCGCCGAGTCGAATCTTCCTCGCCGGAAACAGCGCCGGCGGGTTCGGGGTCCACCACGCTTTGCCGATCCTGCGCATTCACTACCCCGACGTGGAGATCGAAATGATCAACGACTCCGGCGTGGGCATCTCCGTGCCGGGCGCCTGGGAGGAAACCAACGCCTACTGGAACGCCTCCGCGATGTACCCCGAGAGCTGTGCCGATTGCATTGGCGCCGATGGCAACCTCACCGGCTTCCACAGCTACCAGCTCGACCAGGATCCCCTCCTGCGGACGGGGTTCATGAGCACGAAGCAGGACGGCGTGGTCCTCGAACGGCTGCCGATGTCGCCGGAAGCTTACGAAGCCGAGGTCGTGGCGGCGATGGCGGAGCTCGAGGCAGCTCATCCGGATCGGTTCCGGAGCTTCGTAGCGGATGGTGACGGCCACACGTTCATCCTGCGGGACATCGACCGCGAGGTCGGAGGAACGACGCCGCGGCGCTGGATCGAAGACCTTCTGAATGGGGGCGCGTGGGTCTCGGTCTCCGACTGACCCGCATCGGCAACGCTTTTGGCCAGGAGCCTCCCCATGACGCAACGACCCCGCCATCTGTGAGCTCAACGAATCGACCGAACCCGTCCCGCCCGAGGGGACACGGCCCCTGCCCGGGGACGCATGCACCGAGCCGCCGAGTCAACGCTCCATGGCGATCGAAGCCGCGCTCCGGCAAGGGCAGCAAGCCAGCGCCGCTCAGCTCGCGGAGCTGACCGACGCGAGCGCCACCACCGTTGTAGTGTGCGGCAACTGGTTGACGAGCTTTGGTCAGCTACGTACTAGCCCGGAAAGACCGCGAGCTCTCGGTCACTGTCTTCTCTTCTCGATACCGACGCGCCTGGCGAGGAGATCGTCCAGCCTGCGCGGCGGCAAGAGTCGAGGCAAGGTCCAACGTGTGAACTTGTTCTTCAGTGTAGGGTAGTGGGTTTTCGGCGAAGTCTCATTGAAGATCTGAACAACGAGCTTGCCGATGACTTCTGGCTCCATACCGTTTTCGCCCAGCTTCTGTGCGGACCTACGCAGTCGCTCCAAACACTCTGCATATTCGGTATCTTCATACAGACTGAAATCCAACGCTTCGGTTTTGGCGAAAATCGGGGTCTTCACCGGGCCGGGTTCCACAACGACAACGTCGATCCCGTGGAGAAGCAATTCTACCCGCATGGCATTCGACATTGCCGCAACAGCGTGTTTCGAAATTGAATACGGTCCCATGAAGGGCACTGATATCTTTCCGGCAACCGAGCTCATGTTTATGATCTTGCCGGGCTTGCCAGTGCGCTCATGATCGGCTCCCAGCATCGGCATAAAGGCCTGGCTCGTGCGGACGACACCGCAGACGTTCACGTCGAACACCCATTTCAGATCGTCGATCGGCACATACCGCATCGGGCCAGCGGTCGAGATGCCGGCATTATTGACGAGACCGTCGAGGGTTCGGCCGGCAAGCGCGGTGTTCACCCGGTCGGCGGCCGCCGCGATCGAGGCTTCGTCGGTGACGTCGAATACGAGCGGCGTGAACGTCTCGCCAAGGGCATCCCGGGCTGAGGCTGCATCCTGTTCTTTCCGCACACTGCCGAAAACGCGCCAACCCTCGTCAATCAGGCAAGCGGCAATCGCCCTGCCGATCCCCGAGGAGACCCCCGTCACAACCGCTGATTTCGATTTGTCCACTCTGTTGCTCCGTCTTACGATTGTGTTGCGGGTTGGTTTGACTCTTTCATCCGTATCGTGTCCTCGTCTCATTCGCTGGTCAGTTTGGCCAGATGACGTACTCGTCACCTGGCGCGAACGGATCCGCGTTGGTCATGTCGATGCGGATGGGGCTTTCCGTCGTGTGCGGGTAGAGCGGTGGGCGGGCGTCGGCCCAGTGCGCCGTGATGAGGGCCTCGAGCTCGGCGCGTTTCTCGGGGTGGCTGTCGGCGAGGTTGATCTGCTCCGTGGGGTCCTCGGCGAGGTTGAATAGCCAGGTCTTTTCCTGACGCTCGTTGACCTGGAGCTTCCAGTCACCCGCGCGTACGACCTTGTAGAAGCCGCTCGACCAGAAGATCGCGTCATCGGAACGCTGGATCGCGTCTTCGCCCATGGCGACCGGCAGCATGTTGCGCCCATCGATCTCGACGTCCTGCGGCAGCGGTGCGTTGGCCGCCGCCGCGAGGGTCGGCATCACGTCGATGTGGGCGACCGGCGCCTCCACGGCCGTGCCTGGCGCGATCCGGACCGGCCACTTGACGAACATCGGTACGCGGATGCCGCCCTCGAACAAGGTGATCTTCCAGCCGCGATACGGCGTGTTCACCTCGGGCAGCCCGAGATAGCCCGCGCCGCCGTTGTCGGAGGAGAAGACGATCAGGGTATTATCCGCGAGGCCCTCTTTCTCGAGCTTGTCCATCACCCGCCCGACACTGCGGTCGAGCGCACGTACCATGGCCGCATAGACGCGCAGGCGGTGGGGCTCGATATCTCCAACCGCCTCGTAGTCTTCGCGCGTTGCCTGGAGCGGCGTGTGCACGCCCCAATGCGCGAGATAGAGGAAGAAGGGCCGGTTCCTGTTGGCATCGATGACGTCGAGCGCCTGGTCGGTCCAGTAGTCGGTGAGATAGCCGCCCGGCTCGAACGACTCTTCGGCAAGCTCCCCGCCAGCCCGGTCGAAATCGGCGGCAAACTGCATCCGCGCCCAGAGGAACATGTCGATCGGGTCGAACGGGAGCTTGGCATTGACGACCTTCGGATGATTCTCGGGCAAGTAGAGGCCGCTTCCCATGAGCAGGCTTTCATCGAAGCCCTGGGAGACGGGGCGGAACGGCCGCGAGCGCCCCATGTGCCACTTGCCGATGTGCACCGTGTGGTAGCCGACATCCTTCAGCACTTCCGCGACCGTGATCTCTTCGCCGGGCAGTCCCATGTCCTGAAACGGCGGTGCGGCCATGGCCGCCCGATAGTTCCACACCGGCCGGGG
>Ga0065183_10000126_pt1 | contig 9899 bp, 8 predicted proteins | sample COG_12_FD_59215 | JGI IMG/M metagenome (GOLD analysis project Ga0065183, IMG submission 59215) | Pelagic marine sediment microbial communities from the LTER site Helgoland, North Sea, for post-phytoplankton bloom and carbon turnover... | ecosystem: Environmental > Aquatic > Marine > Neritic... | reverse complement strand
GTTCTTTATATATCCGGTTTCCCAATAATTTTAGCCTTGCACCGCTTCAGGATCGGAAAAACAAAGAATTTATAATGGTTATAGATTAGGCATTCCGGGCAATTTTGGCCCGGATATTGAATTATAATTGATAAGAAATAGATTATTTTAGCGAACAAGTCTGAAATTATCAAAAAACAATTAGCTATGTTGACAAAACGAATATTCACTTTAGCCTTGATGGTCTTCTTTGCAGGGAGTGCACTGATGGCCCAGAATTTCAAGTACATTGGAGCAGCAAAATGTAAAATGTGTCATGTGAAGCCCGCTACAGGTGAACAGTACAATATTTGGTTAAAAGGTCCCCATGCAGGAGCCATGAAAACCCTGGCCGGTGATGAAGCAAAGAAAATTGCCACTGAAAAGGGAATTGCTGATCCCACAACGGATGCAGCCTGTATCAGCTGTCACGCTACTGTTGCCGGTGTTGATGCCAAACTAATTGCCAGTGCAAAAATGGATGAGGGTGTTTCCTGCGAAACCTGCCACGGACCAGGAAGCATGTACAAGGGAGCTTCGGTTATGAAGAACCGTGATCTGGCCCTAACAAAAGGAATGATAATTCCTACGGAGGAGACATGTACAGCCTGTCACAATGAAAAGAGTCCTACCTTTAAGGGCTTTAATTACACTGAGATGTTAGCTAAGATTGCTCATCCCAATCCTGCAAAATAACAAGGAGTACAATATTTATCTAATTTTATTAATTTTGAAAGTCCTCTGGTAAGGTCACCAGGGGACTTTTACATATAAAAGGATTATGAAAGGAATAATAAAAATTTTGATTATCGCCATAGTAGCGATTGCCACAGCTTGCAGCAGCCCAAATGCTGATGGGACTGTAAGTGTAAAAGTGCAGGACGTGGAGCAGGTAGAAAACTATACTTATCTTCTGGTAAAGGGGAAAGGCCCCGCCTACTGGATTGCCGTCAGCTCTACTGAAATTGGGATCGGCGAAAAGATAACCTACACAGGTGGTATGCTTATGGAAAATTTCTACAGCAAGGAGCTGGACAAGACCTTTGAAAAGGTGATTTTCCTGGATGGTGTTGGAGGAAGTGCTCCGGCTGCCATGGAGGATATGCCTTCTATGCCTGTTACACCTGGCGTCTCACAGGGTTCAACTGTAAAAAGCGACAAGCTCGAAATTAATATTGAAGCTGAGGAGGGAATAGTCACCATTGGGGAATTGTACGCAAACCCCGGGGCCTATGAAGGAAAAACAATCCGTGTCAGGGGTGAAGTGGCGAAATACAATCCCGGTATCATGGAACGGAACTGGGTTCATCTCCAGGACGGGACCGAAGCAGAAGGCAAATATGATCTTACGATAACTTCTACTGAAGCCTTTCAGGTGGGCCAGGTGCTGACCATTGAAGGTATTCTTGCTGCGAACAGAGACTTTGGTTATGGATACAGTTACGAGATCATTATGGAGGAAGCAACAATTGTAAAGTAGTCCGGGGAGGAAGCCTATAATTATTTGAAAAAGAGCCCGGCTTGCGAGCTCAACAGCGTTAATTTCAGCGACGAGCGGGAAGCCTAACACAGAAGAGGCCGTATCTTAGGATACGGCCTCTTACTTTTGTGCAATTATACCTTCTTAATGTACTCCTCCTGCAATGAGAGTGTAAACAATAGCTATGATCAGGAGGATCCCAATGATCAGTGCCGTAAATCCCAGGATTCTAATCATGCGCATGTAATCTTTGGAGAATTCTTTCGCATGGACTCGTTGATCCAGCTTTCCGGCCTCTTTTAATTCCTCGTATTCCCGGGGACGTTCATGTTTGAAGTGTTCAAGGGGCATATATCCCGTAAATATTACGGTATCCATGGGGAAAGCTTCCGGCCTGAAATGTGTATTGAAGAAGTGGATGGTGAAAATAAATCCAACCGCCAGCAGCGCTTCATCACTGTGAATGATCTGGCTTATATTGATGAGCCATCCCGGGAAGAAACGGGTGAAGAATACCGGGAACCACAGTACAAGGCCGCTGAATCCGATTACTGCAACCCCCCAGAAGACAGCAATGTAGTCAAACTTCTCCCAGTAGGTCCATCTGCCATAATAAGGCCTGGGACCTTTTCCAAGGAACCATTTTATAGTGGCAACGAAATCCCTTATATCCTGCTTGTTGAACCAGAGAGTGTCTTTGCCAAAAATAAATTTGGTTATGGAAAGCCTTTTCCTCCTTTTCTCCCGAATCAGGTTAAAAATGTGGAAGGCGAAATAGCCAAAGGTGATTACAGCACCAATGCGATGTAGCACGCCGGCAGTTTGGACACCTCCAAAGAACCTGGACAGAAACTTTGCCCAATCCATATGGGCAAACTTCAGCATCATTCCGGTCACGGCCAGAAGGATGAAACTAATAATTACGAAAATATGCGTGATCCGTTGGTTCTTGCTGAAGCGTTTATAGTAGAGATTCCCGGTTTCTTTGGGTCCTTCTTTCCTCTTTTTCCGTCTTTCTTTTACAGATCTGGGCAACCACATCAGGAGGTGAATTCCGAAGAAAGTAAATACACCCAGCAAAAGTGCGGTCATAAAGATATATGCATAATGCAATTTTGGATCATCTTTATGAGTGGCATGGCTCAAATAACCAGTAAAACGTTTGTTTGCTCCCTCATGGCAGCTTCCACAGGTTGTCACCAGGTTTTCTTCAGAGACCATGGATGCCGGGTTATTGGCCTTCAGGATATTGTGCGCACCATGACAATCGGAACACCTGGCGCTTTCATAGTAGCCCAGCTGATAGGCTTTGCCATGATAAGTTTGCATGTACGTTTTTGCCGTTTCCTCATGACAGGATCCACACTGGTGAGTAACTTCATTCATAAATTTATCCTGTCCAACAGTAGAAATCTCATGTGCACTGTGACATTTAACGCAGGTGGGATACTCAGTACCCTGGGGGTCGGTTCTGTAGGCATGGTCGCTTTCCAGGTAGGTCTCATAGATTCCTTGATGACAGACCCCGCAGGTCGTCTGAACATTTGCAGGATGTACCGAAGAGCGTTCATCCTCCATTTTCAGCTCCATGTGGGAGGTGTGGCAGTCGGTACATACAGCACTTACCGTTAATCCTTTGCCTGTGAGCCCCATGCCATGGACACTGGAGGAATAATCAGCCAAAGCATTGGTCTCAAGGATACCCTCCACCTCGGCTGCTAAGCCGTCCTCTCGGTGACATTCTCCGCACAATTGGGGGATTGCCATTCTGTAAACAGGGGAGGTGTCGTCGTATTTGGATTTAGTTGCATGTGTCCCGTGACAATCGGTGCAGTAAGGGGCGTTTGCCTGATTATTATAATACGCCTGGCCATGCCCGCTTTCAAAGTACATACCAGAGATCTCGGCATGGCAGGATGAGCAGTCCACCGGCTGGTTGGTGGAGCAGGGGCGTTGCAGATGATCGGTAACCTGAGTATGACAATCGGTACACTGGATATTCTTGTGTACTGAATTGGGGAGCTCACGATTATCCCGGAATAAGGAAACAGTATCCCCCCCGACTATCTTATGCAAATTTTCATCCTGGTGGCACTTCATACATGCCTGGTCAGATATCCTGGCCTGAATCTTGGGTACGTCCACAATATGGGGCGGGTGACAGGAAGAACAGGCTGGAATGATACTTGGATTCTTCTCCCACAGCTCGCCCTTGATTACCTTTTTATGGGCTTCCTCAATTCTTGTGTGACATTTCATGCAGGTACCGGCAATCCTGTTTGTGGAAATGGAGGAATTGGGACTGGTATGAGGAAGCACCAGGTGGTTGCCGTGACAGTCGTTGCAGGTGGCAGTTACTACCAGTCCGGCTTCAAATAAGCCCTGGCCATGAATACCCTGGGTATAGTTCTCCACGATATTGTGTTCAGATACATCATATACCCTGGCCACAACCTCGCCCTCTTTGTGGCATCTTCCACAGAGGTAGGGAATATTCATCTTATAGGTGCGGGATGCTGTATTGCTGTTATGCAGGATATCGTGGTGACCGTGGCACTCCTTGCAGCTGGGAGCATTGGAATCATTACTTAAGAGAGCCTGTCCATGGACACCTCTTACATTATTTTCCATCTCAACAGTATGGCAGCTTCCGCAATTGACCGGTTTCAGATCATCGGCATGGGGAAAACCTTCATCGGCAGCATCGGAATGACAGGAGATACAGGTGTTGCTGTGGTGAACCGAGTGTGCAAAGATGGAGGTATCCACAAACATGGACACGGTCCTGCCATGGAGTAAACCGGTCAGTGAGCGGTCCTCATGGCACATCATACAATCCTCATCGGCCTGTGCAGTTACCAGGCCTGAAAACGAGCCTGCTACTATGAACAGAATGAACCAGAATGCCCTGGTTCTGGAGAGTGAAAACAAGTAATTATTGGTCATTTTTCAGGGTGTTCAGTTAGACGGGTAAAATAGTGATTATTAAATATTAAACACCTAATATCAAGGATATTGGGCGCAATTTATATCTAATCTGAATATAGATCAACTCCCTATTCGTGTTCTTCGTGGTAGCCGTTGATCATACTCATAAATAGAGTTCCAGATTTGTCATCCAAAGTACAGGTATATTCTATTTTTTCCCATGTCAGCTTTTTTTTGTTTTCGAATACGCAAAAAGGAATGGAAGGCGATTACCAGCAGGGTTCCTCCAAATACAAGCAGACTGAGCCGGTTAAGCCACACGTTGTGATTTTCTTGAGCTTAAGAGTTTCATCCTGCTGGGCAGAGAGGGTGCTTGCAAGGGTCAGCAGGAGATTTATCAGCAAACCTGTTTGGGTGTTTCATTAATCTTAGAACCTGATTGTGATGTTAAAACCAAAGCGGAAATCACCATCCCAGGGATCATTGCTGTTAAATGCAATACTCTGATTCCTCACAATGTAGTCGTAGGTGGATGCGAAAACCCTGAATGAGTGGGTGCTGGTTCCGATCTCCACACCAAAGGCCAGGTTTGGATATACATCTGTATCAGCATCAATCAGAGGCTGCTCATATTCAAGTATGATGGAAGAAAAGCCCAGTACCTGAAAACGCGCTCCTGCATTGATGGAAGCATTTATATTGTTATATCCTTCCGGCACCGCGTTGAACCATACAAAAGTAGGTAATACCTGTAAACTGATCTTTTCTCCGACCCTGCTGGATATAATCAGCTCATTGAGATAGGACATGCGGTAGGCAAACTTGTAATCCTCTTCAGGTCCGAAGTATTTCTGGTCACGTGCATCCAGGACTGCATTACCATGGTAGGACAGGGAAATAGGCAAGCTACTGTTCTGGGTCAGAATGGCATATTTCCACTCCAGGTCCTGAAGCATGTCTTTCCGGGTGGTACCAAAACCCACCATAAGCTTGTCGGTAATTCCGTAGCTGATTCCAATCCGGGTATTGGCACTTCCATAGATCCCGTACAGGTCGTTAATCTCTTCGATCTGGGAGAAACGGTGCTGGATTTCCAGCATGAATTGTCCCTTGTAAGGGCTTGCAGTGGTCTGGGCATCTACCAGAGTCAGTGTCTCAAAAGCCGGCATTACCGGAGTGGGCTCATCCTGGGCAAATAAAAGCCCTGAGCTTAAGAATGCAATAATACAGGTAGTGGCGCTTAGTTTTGTATATCGTCTCATAGCTATTGGTTATTTTAATATCAGTTGTCCTCGGCTCCTTCGTCGATCCAGCCAAGGATTGTTAATAAGTCATCTTCAGTTACCCGGTCGGCATGGGAGCCGGTTAGAATTTCATACAGATAGCTGGAGCAGGGAAAATCAACGTCCACATAATCACCATCTATCAATTCATCGTATGACCAGTCAGGACTCAGGTCGGGATTCTGACCTCCGCTGTGACAGCTTACGCAATTCTGATCAAATATGGGCTGAACATCGTTGGCATAACTTACGCCGGTTGGCAGATCGTCCGGACAGGGCGGTTCCGGGATCTCATATTGCGTACAGGATGACAGAATCATCAGCACAGATCCTGTCAGTATCAACATCATTCTTCTCATATCAATACATTTTATGTTTTCAGCTGAATTTTTGCTGTTGTTGAGTGCGAAAGATAAGTGTTCTGGCAGATTGTAAGAAAAAATATCAATGAAGATAGAATAAGTTTTTTATGGGGATAGATCATCTAATTGACTGACATATATCAGTCAATAATTTTCTTTATATTGTATCGATCATGAAAAGGAGAAGAAAGGAGCATGAAAACTGATAAAAATTGTATAGGATGCGATGAGTGTAACAGCAGGTCTCCCTTGTTTGCTTCGCTGACTTCTGAAGAGCTGAAATTGTTGAACGCAGATCGCTATTCCGTTCGCTTTCATAAAGGTGAAACCATAATCAAACAGGGAACCCGGGCGGAGAATCTGGTCTCCCTGATCGAAGGGCTTGTAAAAATTTTTGTGGAAGGTGATTATAACAAGAACCTGGTGCTGGATTTTATCAAACCACCCAGGTTGGTGGGAGGTCCGGGAGCACAACTGGAAGGAAAGCACAGGTACACCATTGTGGCCATCAGAGAGACCCTGGTATGCTTTCTTGACCTGGGCAACTTTAAGAAAGTTCTGGCCTCCAATAGCACATTCTCCGAACAGTTTCTGATTCACTGCTCCAGGAATTATCTTTCCACCCTGGACCGTATGGTTGCTGTCACCCAGAAGCAGATGCATGGCAGAATGGCCGATGCCTTGATCTACCTTAGCAAGGAACTTTATGAAGATCAGGTCATTGGTGAAGAAATAAGCAGAATGGATATGGCAGAGTACACCTGTATGTCGAAAGACAGCGCGATTCGTGTGCTTAAAGAGTTTGAAAGGGATCATATAGTCAGCCTTCATGGGAAACAGATCGAGGTCCTGGACTCCGAAAGGCTCCATGAAATAGCTGACAAAGGTTAATCCACTCTTTTTAATTCGAGATCCTGAAAGTCGTAAGAGAAGTCAATATCCGGTGAAATCCCTTTCATCCGGATCCCCTGTGCTATGCCTTCTTCATCGAGATTGAAAATGGCAAAAGCATCGGCATCCAGTGCACGATTCTTCCATTTGATGGCAAATGCATTGGCTTTATAGAAATACATGGGTCCCGTAAGTGCCGGAGAACGCAGGGAAGAGAACCAGAGTTGCTTATCCTGCAGATAGACCCTGATCTTTCCGAACCAGGGATCCTCGTAAATACCGGTATAGTTATCCGGGTTGATATGCTCATCACTGGAGGATTCGACCGTCTGCCACACGCGATCCACTTCGGCTCTGGCATTGCCTGATCTGGCCAGGTAGGAGGCCAGGTAGCGTTCGGTCCATTCATTGTCGTCCAATCCCAGATAGCTATCCACAATGGTCTGTGATACCGCCTGGAACAAGCCTCCTCCACCGTAATAGGAATTGGTCAGTACCACCACACCCAGCTCCAGGTCGGGGATCATGATGGTCTTGGAAAGCATTCCCGAAAGGTCGCCCGAGTGGGAAACGCTCATTTTTCCATTCATATCACTCAGGCGCCATCCCAGTCCGTATCCTGAAAAATGCGGCTTGTACCTGTTGTCGGGCCTTACCGGGATGGTAGTGTGGATACTCCACATTTCGCGCTGACTGGCTGCAGAGAAGAGTTGCTTCTCAAGGTTTTCTCCATATTTGCCCCCGTTGAGGTGGACCAGCATCCAACGGCAAAGGTCGTCCACATTGGATAGGACACCCCCTGCTGCTCCGTTAATTTTGTTTGGATCCAGTTCATAGTAGGGAATAATTCTCAGCTTCCCATTCTCTGCCAGGTGAGGGGAAGCAAGATTATCAGATTTGACCATGCCTGGAGGAAGTGTGTAAGAATTATCCATATGCAATGGCTCCATGATTCTGGAACGAACAAATACTTCCCAGGGCATTCCACTTACACGTTTAATTAGCTCACCTGCTACCAGGTAGAGTATATTGTCGTAGTCGTATTTGGTACGGAAGGCTGAGACGGGTTCAAAGTGCTGGAAATTCACAAGCATATCAGCGATCGTAAAATCTGAACCGGATGGCCATTTCTGCAGGTCACCGGCTCCAAGTCCCAATCCGCTTCGGTGTGTCAGCAAATCCTGGATATTGAAATTCTGGGTCACATAATCATTATACATCTTAAACTCCGGAATATGGTCAATGACCCGGTCCTTCCAGGACAAGAGCCCTTCTTCCACCAGGATGGCAAGCGCAGCTGCTGTAAATGCCTTGCTGTTGGATGCGATGGCAAAGGAGGTATGCTCATCCACCTTCTCACCTGTCTCCACGGATTTAAGGCCATAACCTCTGGCATGGATGATTTTACCATCTTTTACTACTCCGACGGCTACCCCGGCCACGGTGAATTTCTCCATGGCATCTTCAACAAGTTGATCTATTTCCCTGGAACTAAGTTGTCCCAATACGGGGATGACCAGGATAAATGTCACCAGAAGGGTGAAGAGCGCTTTAAGCCTTCCTGTTTTCATATGCTTGTTTATTTAAGGTATCCAAAGATAGAATCTTATGCAGTAGATTTAAAGTTTTACGCAATAGAAAAGGCATAAGCATAGTATGAGCCTTAATTCAAAAGCAATTCAGGCTGGGTAATAAATCATATCTTTGAGTATGACCGAAACCGGGGAAAGGGGCAGGGCCATTACACTGGTGACACTTATTGTTGCCGGAGAATCGATTTTTTTTCTCCCTTTTGTACTGGCACGTGTATTTCGACCAACCCTTCTTGATGTCTTTCAAATCTCCAATACGGAACTTGGATTGTGGTTCGCTGTTTATGGAGTGGTGGCCATGATCTCCTATCTCTTTGGCGGAATCCTGGCCGACCGCTTTCCGGCTCGTAATCTGATGGCAAGTGCTCTCGGGCTGACTTCGGCAGGTGGGGTTCTAATGGCCATGATACCTCCCGACAAGGCTATGCTTGTACTATATGGATTCTGGGGGTTTACCACCATCTGCCTGTTCTGGGCGGCCATGATCAGGGCCACCAGGGAATGGGGAGGAAGAGATTTTCAGGGAAGAGCATTTGGATGGCTGGAAGGAGGCCGGGGAGCAGCTGCAGCACTGCTGGCTACACTAGCCTTTCTGTTATTTAGGCGTGAAGGGAATTTCCAGGCGGTAATTCTGGCCACTTCCCTGTTTACCTTTCTCACCGGCATTCTGGTCTGGTTCTTTATACCAAAGAGCCTGCCTGGAAGCAGGGATACTGCTTTTTCTGAAACGATCCATGGAGTCCTTAAGCTTCTTAAAATGGGCAACACCTGGTTGCTGGCACTTATTATCATTTGTGCCTACTCGGGGTATAAGATTACGGACGATTTTTCACTCTATGCCCGGGAGGTGCTGGGCTTTTCTGAGACAGGTGCTGCCGGAATTGGAACCGCGGCGCTCTGGCTTCGTGCACTGGTGGCCATTGTGGCAGGCTTCATGGCCGACCGGTACAGCAGAACCGATGTCATCACGGCGAGTTTTGGTCTCACTGTAATTGGCGGTCTGCTTATTGGTTTAGAGATCTTTAAGGGAATTAGCATTTTGCTGCTAATGAATCTGGCCTTTACTGCCGTGGGGATTTATGGTGTCAGGGCACTTTATTTTGCTGTGCTTAAAGAAGCGGGATTCCCCATCGCACTTACCGGAACTGCTGTGGGCATCATATCATTTGCGGGTTTTGCCCCTGAAATATTCATGGGCCCTGTGATGGGTCACCTGCTGGATTCCTTTCCGGGAGTCAGGGGGCACTCCTATGTATTCATCTTGCTGTCGGCTGTTGCCATGCTTGGTCTCCTGGCTGCTTTATTGTTTCGCCGCCGGGCCCGGCCCTCATAAACTGGATTACAG
>Ga0065183_10000125_pt1 | contig 9909 bp, 9 predicted proteins | sample COG_12_FD_59215 | JGI IMG/M metagenome (GOLD analysis project Ga0065183, IMG submission 59215) | Pelagic marine sediment microbial communities from the LTER site Helgoland, North Sea, for post-phytoplankton bloom and carbon turnover... | ecosystem: Environmental > Aquatic > Marine > Neritic... | reverse complement strand
GACGCCATCCAGAAGGCCCTCGGTCTCGACGGCCCTCGCCCTGCGATCGTTCGGCGGACGCAGGATCCGAAGTTTGGTGACTTTCAGATCAATGGGGCTATGCCGCTCGGCAAGGAGCTCGGGAAGCCTCCGCGGGAGCTCGCCCAGCCGATCGCCGAGGCTTTGGCGGGGGCTGACGCAATCGACAAAGCAGAGGTCGCGGGACCGGGCTTCGTCAACATTCATCTCGCCCCCGAGTGGATCGCGTCGAAGCTCACCGAGGCCCTCCGCGACGCCGCACGCGACGGGGTGCCGGCGGTGCAAGAGCCGTCCAAGATCATCGTCGACTTCTCGAGCCCGAACATCGCCAAACAGATGCACGTCGGACACTTGCGTTCGACGATCATCGGCGATGCGATAGCGCGGATCCTATCGTTCATGGGCCACGACGTGGTGCGCGACAATCACCTCGGCGATTGGGGCACCCAGTTTGGGCTACTGATCGTCGGAATGCGCGAGTGGGGCGATGAGGGCACTCTCCGGTCCGACCCGATCGCAGAGCTTGAACGTGTGTACAAGCTCTCCTCCGAACGTGCTGGCAACGAAGAAGCGTTCGCCGAGCGAGCACGGGCCGAGCTCGCAAAGCTCCAGAACGGTGACGAAGAAAGCAGCAAGCTCTGGCAGCACTTCGTGGAGGTGAGCCGAGGTGCGCTCGAAGCGGTGTACGCCGAGCTCGACGTCTCCTTCGACGAGTGGCTCGGTGAAAGCGCCTACCACGACGCCCTCCCAGGCGTGGTCGACGAGCTTCTCGCAAGGGGCATCGCCCGCGAGGACGACGGCGCCATATGCATTTTCTGGGGCGAGATCGACGACGCCCCCAAATCGCTCCGCAAACAAGAGACCCCGTTCATCGTGAGAAAGAAGGACGGCGCTTTCCTCTATTCCACGACCGACATTGCGACCGTGGAGTACCGCAAGAACCATTTCGGAGCCGATCGCGCGCTCTATGTCGTAGACAACCGCCAGGGGCTTCATTTCCAGCAGCTCTTTGCCGTCGTGAAGCTCCTCGGCATCGACATCGACCTCGAGCACATCGGCTTCGGCACGGTGCTCGGCAGCGATGGCAAGCCATTGCGGACTCGGGACGCAAGCGGAGACGTGATCACTTTGACCTCGCTGCTCGAAGAGTCGAAGCAGCGCGCGCGGCAACGAATCGATGAGGGGATCGCCGAAGGCCGCCTCCGAGTTCGTCCCGAAGAAATGGACGAGGTGTCGAAGGTCGTTGGGATCGGCGCTGTGAAGTACGCCGACCTCCGCCAAAACCGGCTGAGCGACTACCAGTTCGATTGGGACAAGATGATCTCGTTCCAGGGCAATTCCGGTCCGTACCTACAATACGCGTACGCACGTTGTGCCTCGATCTTCGCAAAGGGCGGAATCGAGATGGACTCGATCGCGGCAAACACAACGCTCTCGCTCGATGCGCCTGCCGAGCAAACCCTCGGTAGGCACCTGCTGCGGTTCGCCGATGTCATCTACCAGGCAGGCGCGACCAGCCAACCACACGTCATTTGCGAGCACATCTATGAGCTCGCACGCGCATTCAACGGCTTCTATTCCGAGTGTCCGGTTCTCGACTCCGAGGGCCTCACGCGACAAAGCCGGCTGGGGCTGACCGCGTTGACCGCCCGGCAGATCCGGCGGGGGCTTGGACTCGTAGGCATCGGCGTGCTCGATCGCATGTAGCGAAAATCGCTGTATTTCCCGCCGCCGCAGTGCGAATGTGCTATGCGAAGGCCGCCGATGCAGGGCCGGGTCGTTCGAACATCACATGAGAGCGTCTGTCTGAGCGACAACCCGCTCGGCGACCCGCACGAACGCGATCTCTACGTGTATCTGCCCCCGCAGTACGACGGGACGCGGCGCTTCTCGGTCGTGATGATGCTCGCCGGCTTCGGGTCGACGAACCACTCGATCGCCGGCTGGAGTCCCTGGAAGCCGAACACGATCGAGCTCTTCGACCGGCTCATCTCAGAGGGGCAATGCGGACCCGCGATCTTGGTGCTCCCCGACTGCTTCAACCGATGGGGCGGCTCCCAGTTCATCGATTCTGAGGGCACGGGGCGCTACCAAACCTATCTCGCCGACGAGGTCCTTGCATTCGTCGACTCGCAGTTCCAAACGATTCCCAAACGCGAGGCCCGCGCCGTCGTGGGTCGCTCCTCCGGAGGATTCGGCGCGTTGCGCCTAGGGATGGACAGGCCCGACGTGGTGTCGGTCATTGGGAGCCACGCCGGCGATGCGGCATTCGAAGTCAGCATGCGGCCCATGCTTACGAGCGCCGCCATCGCGATCGATCTGGCGGGCGGCTTGGGAACGTTTGCGAAGGAGATCCCGGTGTCGGGTCCGAAGAACGCGACCCAATTCGACGCGATTTTCGTGCTCGCCGCCGGCGCCGCATATTCGCCGGACGTGGCCAGCTTTCCGTTTGCGCAAATTCCGGTCGATCCTGCGACGGGTGAGCTCCGAGATGACGTCTGGGCAAGATGGCTGGAACATGATCCGCTGCAGCGAATCGACGCCTCAACGGCGGCTTTGCAAACGATGTCGCTGATTTACGTCGACGCAGGCAACAGGGATGAGCACGGGCTACACTTCGCAGCGCGGCTGCTCGACGATGCGCTCCGCAAGCGTGGGTTGCCCGTTCGCTACGAGGAATACGAAGGCGGACACCGCGGCACCTCGTGGCGTTACGAAGTCTCCCTCCCGCAAATCGTTGAAGCACTTCGAGGACCCGAATGACGACCAAAAAGAAGAGCATGATGGAAGAAGGCGCACCCGAGGAGAAGCCCGCCAAGAAGGGAGCCAGTGGTGGCGCTGCGGCGGCGGCTCAGAGGATCCTCGCGGACGAAAGCCCTCAATCGAAGATCGCGGAGCACGGCGAAACCATGATGGAAGGTCCGCGGACGGCTGCAACGCAATCCGCACGGGTGCTCAGTGAGGTCATTGCGGAGAAGCCCGAGCTCGTGGTGCCGCTGGTCGCAAAGTTCGCGAAGGGCGTTTCGTCGTCGAACAAGCGTGTCGTGCAAACGTCCGCCGAAGCGCTCCCCGCCATCGCGAGGATCGCGCCCGCCCGAGTGGCGCGACAGCTCGACGTACTCAAGAGCTCGTTTGAGGAAGCCAACGAAGTCGGCAAAGACGGACTGGTCCGGACGTTCGCCGCGCTGTGCACCGCATCGGTCGCCTACCAGAAACGACTCGAGCCGGTGCTCACCCTCGCCCTCAACGGCGCGGACGGAAAGACGCTCTTCGCTTGGAGCCAAATCGTGCTTCCTGCGCTCAAGGGCGAGCCTCATGCGCGAGCCCGCGCGGTCGTCGAAGGCCGGCTCGACTTGATCCCCAGGACGTACGCGCAACAGATCGCCGACTTCCTAGGCATCAAGCTGCGACTTCGCTACCGCTGATTGATGATCTTGAAGTCGTAGTCTTTGTTCCGGTGATCGAAGTCCCGTGAGGTCAGCCCCACGTTGAGCTCGAGCTTCGGGTAGTCGTAGGACTCGTAGAGCTTTCCGTGGTGGTCCCAGGACGTCGCCTTGATCATCATGAGCGTCCGCTTGCCAAAGAAGTATTCCCCGCGGCTCGCATAGTAGTGGGGGACGAAGACTCTCTGTCCCGCGTGGAGGTCCGCCGGGGAGTCGATGTCGTCGTTGTGGTGAAGGATCACATACATGTCTTGCCTGACACGCCTGGCGAGTTCCCATAGGTCCTCGTAGCGCTTGGCGGTCACGTAACGTCCGCCCGATTCAGACTCGACGTCGATGCGCCAGGTGGGCTCTCCACGGACCATGCCACCCTCGGTCAATCGAAGCGTTGCGTCGCCTCGTTCCATCGCTCTACGGATGTTGCGAGCGGCGACCTTGAGCATACGCTCGAGGCCAAACGAGGTGATCGGGTGATGGTTGTCCTCCATCGCGATGCGCCCAAAGGGGCTCAAGCTCACTGCAACATCGGGAACGGAGCCTCGGTGCGCGCGAAGCCTGTTCTTGTTCGAGCCGCGAACGTAGATGCCCTCTCGCCCCTCGTGAGGCTCAATGTATTTCACGTACACTTTGAATGGCCGCGAGAACTTGAAGGCGATTTGCTGCTCGATGAGCTCGTCGCCAAAGAGCTCGCGCTTCACCAACGTACCTCGGTAGTCGTGGACCTCCGCGATCGCGTCGAATGATCGGTCGAGGAGGGCATTGATCTCGGCAACCTCGAAGATGCTGGCGTCGACCAAGGCCTGCGCCCCGGCCGCCCCGGCACAAAGCAGGAGCACGGCCGCCAACGAGAGGATGTCTCCCCTCTTCCGAGAGGTGGATCGTATCATCGCAAGATCGAGGGCTCGTAGCCCTCGGGGCGATCGTAACCGAGGAGCTGGAAGGTCGTCGCGGAAATATTGGCGAGGCCTGGGTTCTTGACGTCCGTGTTCAGGCTGAGCGTGTCGTTGCCCGGCACGTAGACGTAGCAGGGGACGGCATTGAGGGTGTGGCTCGTCTTGCTCCTCAAACGGCCCGTTGCATCACGCTGGAAATCTCCCGACTTCTTGTCGACCTCGAACATCTCGTCACAGTTTCCGTGGTCGGCTGTGACGATGAGCGCGCCATCGAGCTTTTCGATCGCCGGAATGATCCGCCCGAGCGACAGATCGACGGCTTCTACCGCAATGACAGACGCGTCGAGGTTACCGGTGTGGCCCACCATGTCCCCATTGGCGTAGTTGATGCGCGCGTGCCGCAAACCAGAGCGCTGGAGAGCAGCGAGCGTCGCATCGGTGATCTCTGCCGCCTTCATCCAGGGTCGTTGCTCGAACGGGACCACGTCGCTGGGAATCTCGACGTACTCTTCATACACCTCATCGAACATCCCAGTTCGGTTCCCGTTCCAGAAGTACGTCACGTGGCCAAACTTCTGAGTCTCGCTACAGGCGAACTGGCTTACCTGATTGCGTGCCAAGTACTCGCCCATGGTGCGGTCGATCTCTGGAGGCTGCACCAGATAGTGACGGGGCAGCTTGAGGTCGCCGTCGTACTCCATCATGCCGACGAACTCGACGTCTGGGATCGGTCCGCGGTCGAACTCACTGAGCTCCGGTTCGGTGAACGCTTTGGTGAGCTCGAGCGCGCGGTCGCCGCGGAAGTTGTAGAGCACCACCGCCCCGCCATCGCGAATCGGCCCGACTGGATTGCCCTCCCCGTCGACGATCACGAAGGCGAGGAGGTCTTGGTCGATCATCCCTGGGTTCTCGTCGCGCAGGGTCTGAATCGCCTCGGTCGCGCTCGAAAAGCCTCTTCCCTCGCCGTGCACGTGGTGCTTCCACCCGCGTTGGACCATCGACCAATCGGCGTTGTAGCGATCCATCGTGATGAACATGCGGCCACCACCGGACGCAATGCGGTAGTCGCGCCCGCCCTGGCCATTGAGATCGCCCAGCACCTTCTCGAGGGCTTCGACGTACTCGAGCGCGCTCGTCTCCGGCACGTCTCGTCCGTCGAGCAGGATGTGCACGCGTGCCTTTTGCACCCCCTCCTCGTTGCATCGCCGTAGCATCGCAAAGAGGTGCTCGATGTGGCTATGTACGTTTCCATCCGAGAGCAGGCCTATGAAGTGCATGGGCTCGCCGCTCTCCCGGACACGACGCACGAGCTTCTTCCATTCCTCGCCCTCGAAGATCTCGCCGCTATCGATCGCCATCTGGACGCGCTTGGCGCCCTGGTCGAACACGCGGCCGGCGCCAAATGCGTTGTGGCCGACCTCGCTGTTTCCCATGTCGTCGTCGCTTGGAAGCCCAACGGCGGTCCCGTGAGCCCGAAGCCGCGTCGTCAGCGACATCTCGGCGAGCCGGTCGAGCGTCGGAGTCCGGGCGAGCCAAACCGCATCGCCTTCGTTGGACGCACCACAGCCCATGCCGTCCATGACCACGATGAGCACGGGTCCTGGGACACCAGGGAAGGTTGGGTGCTTCTTGAGCTGCCAATCGGTCACGTGGGCTACCTAGCACAGTCCCCTCGATCTTTGTTGGCGCCACCTGCGCCGAGCGGGAAGCAGGGTATGCTCCGACCATGATCGTCGTCACCAATCGCATCCCGGTAGCCGAAGGCTTTGAAATCGACTTCGAGGACCGCTTTCGCAAGCGCGTTCACTTGGTGGATCAAGCCAGGGGCTTCATTCGCAACGAAGTGCACAGGCCACGGCCGATGAAACTCGATCACCAGACCGGCGAGTGGACGCGCGAGCCACCCGACACCGGCTACTACGAGGTCAAGACATGGTGGGAGTCGTTCGACGACTTCGTCGCCTGGACCAAGAGCCCATCGTTCGCCGAAGCGCATCGCAGCCGGCCACCCAAAGAAATGTTCCGCGGGCCCAATGAGCTTACGATTCACGAGGTGTTCCTGAGTACCGACGACACCGACGTCGCAAGTGCCCAAGCGGACTGAGGGTTTACATGGGCGCCGATTCAAACGATCCTCTGCCGATGAGCGAGATCGCCAACGACAATCTGGGGTTCGTCGAATGCTGGAACGAAATCCTGACACCGAAATGGATTCGGTTTCGGCATCTGCTCTCCGGAAACGGGAAGATTCACAGCGACATTGCGTCCGCGGACTTCGACATTCGGCCAGGCGACAAAGTGCTCGATATAGGCTGCGGGTTTGGCGAAACCGCCCTTGAAATCGCACAAATCGTGGGTCCCATGGGCGAGGTGGTCGGAATCGATTGCACCGATGCCTTTCTCGACATCGCGAATCAGGAGCGTGACGCCGCTGGGGCCAGCAACGTGCGTTTCGAAATCGGCGACGCGCAGGTCTGTGACCTTCCTGAGAGCTACTTCGACGTGGCCTATTCGCGCTTCGGCGTGATGTTCTTTCAGAGTGCCGTGCGGGCGCTGCGAAATGCCAACCATGCGCTCAAGCCAGGGGGCAAGGTTTGTTTGATCGTGTGGCGCACGCTCGCGGACAATCCTTGTTGGGGCGCCGCCAAAGAGATCGCACTTCGGCACCTGCCGCCTCCAGGCGACAACGCTTCGACCTGCGGGCCCGGTCCGTTTTCGATGGCCAGCGAAGAGACCGATCGCGCGATGCTCGAAGCTGCGGGCTTCCCCGAGGTCGAGGTCTTCAAGAGGATCGACGCTGATGTTTGCGTCGGCCACGACATCGAGGAGGCGATCGACTACCAGATCCTCGTCGGTCCTTCCGGTGAGATCGTCCGAGAAGCCGGCGAAGAGGGCCAACGCAAGCTCCCCGACATCCGCCGCGACCTCCACGAGCTCATGTCTCCCTACCTTCGGACCGAGGGCGTCTTCATGCCCTCCAGCACCTGGTCGATCATGGCGAAAAAGCCCGCCTGATTCTTCCCAAGCTTGCCTCTGCCCGCCCGCCGACGAAACGTGTTCTTTCGGTCAACGCTGCTTAATGCGCTTGACCGGAATAGAACTTGTTCTAAACTAAACTTAGTTTACATGTAGTAAAGTTATATCCTGCGACGGATATACGGAGGATCCCGTGGAAAACAAGTGCCCCGTGAAGTTTCAGAACCTGGATTTTTGCGCACCTTCGACGCACGACAACCCGTATGAAATGTACGACTACTTCCTCGAGCACGAGCCGCTCCGTTTCGATGAGACCAACGGCGTTTGGGAGGTCTTCCGGTACGACGACATCGTGACGATCGAGCGGGACACCGAGACCTTCATCAACGGCGAAGGCGTCCGTCCGAACATCCCGCCGGACCCGGGCATGATCTACCAGGACGGCGATCAGCACAACAGGCAACGCGCGCTCGTCTCCTCGGCCTTTACGCCCCGGCAGATGCGGAAAATGGAAGATCGCGTGCGCGTGATCGTCAAGGAGCTGGTCGACGACATGCTGACGAAGAGCGAGGTCGACATCGTCGCCGACCTCGCTGCATCCCTTCCGATGCGATTGATCGCCGACATGTTGGACATTCCCGAAGAGAAGCGAGCTGCGGTACAGCAGTGGATCAACGAAATCATCATCGGCGGCTGTGGCCCCGAGTATGTGACGGACGAGGTCAATGACTCGTTCGAGAGGTTCTGCGAACACCACGAAGAGATGTACCAGGACCGCATGGCCGCCGGTTGCACGGGCCAGGACATCCTCACCATTTGGATCAACGCCGAAATCAACGGCGAGAAGCTCGACGAGTCGCAGCTTCTCTTCGAGCACGTCCTTCTGAACACGGGCGGCGCTGAGACGACCCGCAGTGCGATCGCCGGCGGCCTCGAGCGGCTCTCGAACGACCAGAAGCAGTACGACGCGCTCTTGGCGGACCCTTCGCTGATTCCAAACGCGGTCGAAGAGATCATTCGCTGGGTGTGCCCGTTCATCAACATGTACCGCACAGCGACCCGCGACTACGAGCTCCACGGCAAGGTCATCAAAGAGGGCCAGCAGGTTGGGCTCACCTACCCTGCGGCCAATCGCGACCCACGCCACTTCAAGGACCCGCACACCTTCAATATTTTTCGGGATTTCTCGAAGGAAAGTAAGCATCTGTCCTTCGGCCTCGGCCCCCACTTCTGCCTGGGTGCGTCGCTTGCTCGCATGGAGGTGCGGCTAGCCCTCGAAGAGATGACCCAGCGGGTCAAGAGCATTCGGATTCCGGAGGGCAAGGAGCTGGCGTACGTCTCGTCTTCGTTCACGCGCGGCCTCACCCACTACCCCGCGATCCTCGAACCTCGATAAGGAGGCTGCGACGTGGCTTCGGAGGCCGCAGAAGAAAAGACACCGTACGAGCTTCTTGGAGGCGATGACGCCGTGCGAAGGCTCACCGCGGACTTCTACGAGCTGATGGACACGCTGCCGGAGGCTGCGCCGATCCGCGCGATGCACAAAGGGGACCTGACGGAGATGACCGACAAGCTCGGCACGTTTCTCATTGGGTGGTTGGGGGGACCGCAGCGTTACCAAGAGCGCTTTGGACGTGTGATCATCCCGCTAGCGCACAAACCGTTTCCGATTGGGCCGAGCGAACGCTACCAATGGCTCATGTGCATGAAGGGCGCGCTCGAAAAGACCGCGCTCGACGCATCGATGAAAGCGCGACTGATGGATTCCTTCGGGCGCATGGCCGAGATGTGCCGCACCAAAGATTGACGAATGAACTCGAGAGAAGGGCTGAACCATGAAGATCGTGTACGACAGAGACAAATGTAAACTGCACGCCCAGTGCCGCGGCGCAGCCCCCGAGCTCTTCTCATTCGCCACCGACGGCAGCCTGGTAATCCTAGACGAAAACCCACCAGAAGAACTTCGCGAAGCCCTCCAAGACGCAGTAGACGCCTGCCCAGAACAAGCCATCTCAATCGAAGACTGAAAAAGGGGACAGTCCCCTTTTTTAAAGGGTTAACCCCACGCGATAGCGGCCAGGCAAAAAGGGGTCAGTCCCCTTTCTTCATGTGATAGCGTCGCAGCCGATGGGACGACTGGCGAAGGGGCTCGTTCAGGGAGACGACGGGCTGGTTCGCTGTTGGTGGGGCGCAAGCGCGCCCGACTACGCAATCTATCACGACGCAGAGTGGGGCTGGCCGGTGCACGACGACGTGCGCCTCTTCGAGAAGATCTGCCTCGAGGGGTTTCAGTCGGGGTTGAGTTGGCTGACGATCCTGCGGAAGCGCGAGAACTTCCGGAAGGCCTTCGCCGGGTTCGACTACCACCGGGTCGCGCGCTTCAACCAGCGCAGCGTCGAGCGGCTGCTCAAAGACGCGGGCATCGTTCGGCATCGCGGCAAGATCGAGTCGACGATCAACAACGCGAAGCGCGCCATCGAGCTCCAAGAAGAGTATGGCTCGCTTTCGGCATTCTTCTGGGAACGTGTGCCGCCGAAGAGCGAGCGCCCACGTCGGATGAACCACGGCGCCCTGACGAA
>Ga0065183_10000119_pt1 | contig 9982 bp, 9 predicted proteins | sample COG_12_FD_59215 | JGI IMG/M metagenome (GOLD analysis project Ga0065183, IMG submission 59215) | Pelagic marine sediment microbial communities from the LTER site Helgoland, North Sea, for post-phytoplankton bloom and carbon turnover... | ecosystem: Environmental > Aquatic > Marine > Neritic... | reverse complement strand
CATCGAAACGGAGGAGATCTCATGACCGATCGCATCGCATCCGAACTCTCCGGTCTACAGGTCACCGCACCGGCCGGCCTCGAAACGGACGTCCTCGCGACCGTTGGGCTGCTCCACAGCTACTGCACCGTGCTGGGCCCCATCGGCCCCCTGCTCGTCGCGTGGTCACCTCACGGCATCACTGCCATTGCGCCGCTCAGCGCAGGCCGCGCCGATTTCGTGGCCGATTACGAAGCCCGGACCGGGACCGCGCTCCTGGAAGCAGACGTTCTGCCCGACCACTGGTCACGCCGCCTGCGCACTGCAATGGAGAGCGGCAAGCTCGGGAGTCTTCCGGTGGACCTTTCCTCGCTGACCCCCTTCCAGCAGGCCGTGTTGCGCAAGACGGCTGAGATCCCGCCCGGCGAATTGCGCACCTATGGCTGGGTGGCTCGCGAGATCGACAAGCCCGGCGCCACACGCGCGGTCGGGTCGGCGCTCAACCGCAACCCGGTGCCGGTGGTGATCCCATGTCACCGGGTCTCTCGCAGTGACGGAACCGTCGGCAACTACGCCTACGGGCCGGAGATGAAACGTAACTTGTTGAGTACAGAAGGGCTGGACCCTGACGCGGTAGATGCCCTGGCGGAACGAGGAGTGCGCCTCACCGGCAGCGACACCACACACATCTTCTGCTTCCCAACCTGCCGTCATGCCCGCCGCACCATGGACATCCACCGGGTCGAATTCCGCAGCGAAGGCGAGGCGCGGGCGGCAGGCTACCGGGCGTGCAAGGTCTGTCGGCCGGCTGCTGCCGTGGCGTGACGTCCGCTCAGACCAGAAAGTCCACACCGGCGAGGGTCTCGCCTTCCCTCCAGGTCGCCGGGCTGTCTTCTCTCAAGTCCTCGAACAGCTCAACGTACCCGAGCACGTTGAAGCCGGCCTCGCGGTAGAAACGGATCGCCTCGGCATTGCGCGCTACGGGACGGACATTGAACGTCCTGACACCGGCCGTGACCGCGCCGACTCTGGCCGCATCGACCAGCTGCCTCCCGATGCCATGGCCGCGGTGCGAAGGCGTCACAACCAGCGGCTCCAGCTCGCACGCGCCGTCCTCGAGAATCAGACCGCTGAGACCCACCACCCCCCCATCGACCTCCGCCACCCACAGATGCTCCGGACCAACCCGCTCCAAGTGGCCGTCGAACTGCGATCCGGGGTCGTCGCCTCCAATCCAGGGTGCCTCATAGATCTCCCGGTGTTGCTCAGTGAGCACCACCCACATAGCGCGGCAGCCTTCGAGATCTGATGGCTCATAGTTTCGAATGCTGATCACTGCACCCTCCCTCTCATTCCGCCATTGTCGTCCGGACCCTCCGCCTGCTCCAGCCGGCGGGCGCCTCTAGCATCTCAGTCATGAGCGAGGAACTCTTCGAGTACATCCGGACGTCCGTCATCGGTAACGACGAGGTGGTGACCGGGCCGTTCGGGCCGCGCCGGGTGACGTACGCCGACTACACCGCATCCGGCAGGTCGCTTTCGTTCATCGAGGACTACCTGCGAGACGCGGTGCTGCCGCTCTACGCCAACACCCACACCGAATCTTCGGGCACCGGCCTCCAGACGACACGCTTCCGTGAGGAGGCACGCGCCATCATTCGTCGCTGCGTGGGAGCGGACGACGATCACGTCGTCCTGTTCTGCGGCTCGGGCATGACGGGAGCCGTCGACAAACTCATCGGAGTGCTCGGACTCACCATCCCGCACGAACTCGACGTGGAATACGGCCTGTCCGATCACATCCCACCGAACGAACGGCCGGTCGTGTTCATCGGGCCATTCGAGCATCACTCCAACGAGCTGCCGTGGCGCGAGTCCATTGCCGATGTGGTGAGGATTGACGAGGATCCAGACGGGCACATCGATCTCCAGCTGCTCGAAAAGCGCCTCATCGAGCATGCGGATCGTCCATTGAAGATCGGGTCGTTCTCTGCGGCTTCAAATGTCACCGGGATCACCACCGACACCGCGGCCGTCTCCGCGCTGCTGCACGAGCATGGGGCCCTTTCCTTCTGGGACTATGCCGCCGCGGCCCCGTACGTCGAGATCGACATGGCCGCCCCTGCCGGAGGACCTGCCACCGCAGCCAAGGACGCCATCTACCTCTCGCCACACAAGTTGATCGGTGGCCCCGGCACGCCCGGGGTGCTCGTGGCGCACAAGGACCTGTTCCAGAACGCGGTACCGGACACGCCGGGGGGCGGCACCGTCGCATACGTGAACCGCTTCGAGCACCGCTACCTGAGCGACATCGAGCATCGCGAAGAGGGCGGGACGCCGGCAATCATCGAGTCGATTAGGGCGGGCCTCGTGTTCCAGCTCAAGGAGGCAGTGGGGGTCGATGCCATCCGGGAACGGGAAGAACGGCTCATACACCGCGCCATCGCCTCCTGGGAGACCAACCCCGCCATCGATGTCCTTGGCAACCACGAAGCCGAACGACTCTCAATCGTCTCGCTGATCGTTCGCCACGAGCAGCAGTACCTCCACTACAACTTCGTCGTGGCCGTGCTCAACGACCTGTTCGGCATCCAGTCCCGCGGTGGGTGCTCCTGCGCCGGCCCCTACGGGCACAGCCTGCTTGGCATCGACGAGGAACTGTCCCGCCAACTCGATGCCGAGGTGGCGCTGGGATGTGAAGGCATCAAGCCGGGATGGGTCCGCGTCAACTTCAACTACTTCATTTCGGAGACCGTATTCCAGTTCATCCTCGAGGCGGTCCACCTGGTTGCCTCCGAGGGATGGAAACTGCTCCCGTTCTACCGCTTCGATCCGGAAACCGGGCTGTGGAAGCACCGTGACGCGACCCACCACGTGCCGCTCAGCCTCCACGACATCGACTATCGCTCCGGGGCGATGGTGTACGAGCATGAACGCAGGCGGGCACCAGACAGCCACTTGGCGGACTACCTCGAAGCAGCCCGAGCTGCCTTCGCTACGGCCCAAGAAGAACTCCCCGAGCCGTTCGGCCCACCCGAGGTGACGACCGGCTTCGAGGAGTTGCGGTGGTTCCCGCTGCCCGATGAGCTCCGCACCGGCTGACCGGTGGCCGGCGGTAACCTGCCGCCTGTGGCCGAGGACCAGAATCCCCCGCAGTGGTTCGCAGACGCGATCGCATCGCCGGTGATCGACCGCAGCGTCGACGTAGCAGGCACCGCCATCCACTATCTCGACTGGGGAGCCGCAGGGCGCCCCGGGCTCATTCTGGTGCACGGCGGAGCAGCCCATGCGTACTGGTGGAGTTTCGTCGCCCCATTCTTCTCGCGTGACTGGCATGTGGTGGCGCTCGACCTGTCCGGCCACGGCGACAGCGGGCGGCGGCCGGACTACCACAAGGAGTTGTGGGCGGACGAAGTCCTGGCGGTCGGCGTCGACGCCGGTTTTGCCGACCCACCCGTTGTGGTCGGCCACTCGCTCGGTGGCATGGTGACGATCACCGCGGCCGCAAGCCATGGGGAGGAACTTGCCGGTGCGGTGATCGTAGATGCTCCGGTACGCAGGCCGGCCCCCGAGTCCGAGGAAGGCCGCCGGGGGCGTACATTCCGCAATCCTGGGGTGTACGCCACGTTGCCCCAGGCAATGGGGCACTTCCGCCTGGTGCCCAGCCAGCCGGTCGGCCACGCCTACATCCTCGAACACATCGCGTTCCACTCGCTGCACGAGACCGAGCGAGGTTGGACGTGGAAGTTCGACCCCCACGTGTTCGACCGCTCTCCCGTTGCGCTCGGAGAACAGCTGGCCGCCGTGTCGTGCCGGGTAGCGCTCATCCGGGGCGAATTCTCGGTGATCGTTCCGCCGGACACCGCCGAGTACATGTACGACCTGCTCGGTCGGCTGTCGCCGGTGGCTTCGATCCCGGAGTCGTACCACCATCTGATGGTCGACCAACCCCTAGCGTTCGTGGCCGCGCTGCGCACTCTGCTCGCAGACTGGGACCACTCCACGCCCTTCCGCAGCGCATCCTGACCGTCTCGCGCCTCGACGCTCGCAAACCCACCGTTCAGCGAGCGACGGTTCCTGCCGATATGGAACGAGGACGCCACGGCTCGCCGGGGAGCAGATGCACATGCCTCACAATGGAGGAACTCACCTGAGCCTTGCTGAGGCCTACCACGCGACCCAGACATTCCTCGCTCACATCGGACTCACTCCATCCCGGGTCGACGAGCCGGTCGACGGTGTCATTGAACTGGAAGCAACCGATTTCATCGCCCGGGTGAAGTATGAGAACGAAGAAGTCGGCCAGGGAGCGCTGATCGCTCTCATCAAGGCAGCCGGCGACGAGATCCGGGGGCGCATCCTCTTCTCGTCGACCGGCTTTTCCAGTTCGGCCCGCGGCCTGGCGGAGACCCATGCGATCGCGCTGTTCCACATCGATAGCGAGGGCGACATGGTTGCCGACTCGACCGCGGCCCGCGCCATGATGCCGCGGGAAGCCTTCGTGGCGCCCTTCGCCGACCCGACCGTGGTGCCGTTCCCAGAAGAAGGCGCCAATCCCTTCGCGCGACCCGAAGGGGCCCCGGTGATCGAGGACCACGAGTGGCTGGAGTGTCCGACCTGCGGAACCACGCACCATCCGGACGCCAGCTTCTGCGCCACGTGCGGTGGCTCTGTCGTCGCTCGCGGCGAGCTGGGCCCGACGCACGCGTCCGGTAAAGCAGTCGGCGATCGCGCCCTACCGACCACTCCGACGGGCAGCAGCACCCCAGTGCCGCCACCCACGAGCGGAACAGCGCAACTGAAATGTCGCACCTGCGGGTCTCAAGACATCGAACTTACCGGCGCCTGAGCGGTTCTGGTCGGCTCGAGGCCCGTTGCGAGCAGCAGTGGCGAGTGGCGCTCAGGGAGCGGCTGTCGTCGCCGTCGTCGCCGGCACCTCCGTGGTCACCGGGACCGCTGTAGTCGAAGACGAACCGTCGTCGGAACCGTCGGCGAGGATGGCAATGAACACGACCACCACGACAAGCAGCAGAATGACACCGAGCACAGTCCCAAGGAACGAACCACCGCTCTTCTGTGTCAACTGAACCGTCGGCTGTGCGGCCTCCTTGGCCGGTGCAGGTGCCGCGGACCCCGGCGCGGGTGGAGTGGTCGCAGCCGTTGCCTCCATCGGGTTGGGATCGGTACCGCTACTCCCACCGCTGCTGATCTGGTTGGTCCAGATGCCGCCGTCCCAGTAGCGATATAGGTACGAACCCGTCGGGTCGTTGTACCAGCCTGGTTGTGCGCTTTCGCTCATGCAGTCCTCCGTCTTGTCGCGTCCGCCCCAAGGCTACGGGACACTCCTGAGTCAGCCAACTGCGACACGGAGGAGTCGCTGCCGTTGGGGAATCGACCCAGGTGGTGAACGGTTGATCCGGTGTGCCCCGCGCCACCGAGCCCACGCGTACTTACCCCCTTCCCGGGGGCCGGATCGGGACCAGCCGACTCGCCGACTACCCGCGCACCCTGATGCGAGCCACGTGGTTGACCGGCCCCGCCACCGTCCCACTGCGACGTGCCCTTCGCTCCGATGGCGGTCGCGATGTGCCGGCGAGCATGCGGCGGCTGGCAGCCCGGGCAATCGACCAGCTGGAGGCAAGGATCGAGTTCGTCGGTTTGGATAGGATCGAGCCAGGTTTGCCATACATCGTGGCTCCGCTCCACGAAGGGCTCATCGACCCCGCGGTCGTCTTGCAGCTGCCTTTGTCGATGGTGTTTGCCATGCGCAGCGAGTTCTACGAATGGGGCGGTGTTGGGCGATTGCTGCGCAAGACCGGACAGATCCCAGTCGACCCGGAACGTCCCCGGACGGGTTACCGACAGCTGCTCGATCAGGCCCCGGGTCACCTGGCGGCAGGAAGGAGCCTGACTATCTTCCCGCAGGGTACGGTGCTCGGCATCGAGGCGGCCTTCTCACCTGCTGCGTTTCGGCTGGCGAAGCGATGCAACGTGCCCGTCCTCCCGGTGATCCTCACCGGTACTCATCGAGCGTGGGAGTACCCTTTCTCCCCCCGGGTCCGCTTCGGTGTGCCGATTCGAGTGGAAGTCATGGACCCGATCCCCGGCGACGAAGCGGCCGCAGGGTTCCGCGTGCTCGAACGGAAGATGAAGGCGGCCGCGCTGGCATCAGAGCCTCAACCGCGACGCTACGTACCTGAACGTGACGGATGGTGGGACGGGTACCGGTTCACCATCGATCCCGACTTCCCCAAACTGGCCGAACGTGTCGGCAGACATCGGGCCGCGTCTGCACAGCACGCTGTCACCACCCAACCCGAGGCGCCCGCCGGCACCAAACGATCGCCGCCGATCGAATTCCGGAGATAGTGCGCGGCAACAGGGGTACGGTGTGGCCGAGCAACCAGGAGGCCCACGCCGTAGCGCTCGACGCCGCCATCACGCTTGCGACCGACCGAGTGGTGACCCCCATCGAGGAGACCCACCATGTGATCTCGCGCCGGTGGTTCGCCGGCCTCGGAGCTCCCGCCCGACCCGTGCAGGTCGCCCAGCTTGCAGTGACGAAACTCGCCTACGGATCAGTCAGGCTGGGTGGGGCCGTGGTGGGTGCCTGTCTTGAGGCCACCAGCGTTCTCGACGCAAGAACAGAAGACTCGATCCAGGCTCTTGTCACCGGACTGTGGGGCGACGATCTCGACCGATACGAGGATCGGCTCGACTCCGCGATGAGCGTGCGGGATCGCCTTGGTGCATCGGTCTCGGTTGCCTCGGAGCTCTCGGCTGCCTTCCCGGAGGCAACTGGACGGATCATTGTTCTGGTCCACGGCTTGGTGGAGACCGAACGGTGTTGGACCGGACCGGTGGACGGAGCAGGTCTGATCGAGGCCCTGGACGGCAATCCGCGGCTGACGCCGGTTGCCATCCGCTACAACAGCGGCCTGCGCATCTCGGCCAACGGATCAGATCTCGCGCGATTGCTCGAGGAGGTCTACTCCCGGTGGCCGGTCCCGGTACAGTCGATCGCCCTCGTCGGCCATTCGATGGGCGGACTGGTGGTCCGCAGCGCCTGCACCGCCGCGCGAGCTGCGGAGTATCGCTGGATCGACTCCGTCGGCGACCTCGTGACCGTGGGTGCTCCTCACCAGGGCGCCCCGCTCGAAAAGGGAGTCAACCTGGCGGCATGGGGTCTCAGCAAGACTCCATTCACCCGGCCTCTCGCCGACTTCCTCAACAGACGAAGTGTGGGGATCAAAGATCTCAGGTACGGCGCAATCGCCGAGAGTGACTGGAAGGGGGCCGACCCGGACGCGCTGTGGCATGACACGGTCGGCGATCACGCGCTGGCGCCGGGTGTGTCCCATCACTTCGTCGCTGCGGCGGTCACTTCCGATCCGACACATCCCGTCGGCGTCGCCGTAGGTGATCTCGTGGTCCCGGTCGCAAGCGGCACAGCAAAGGGGCGCCTGGACCCGACCAATGTGGTGGTTGTAGGAGGGAAACGCCATGGCGACCTCCTGGGTGATTCCGTCGTGATTAATCAGGTGATGGACTGGTTGACGCCGAGGGCGCGATGAAGCGAGAGACGTGATGAGGAAGCACCGCACGCTCCGGCGACCGTGAGATCCCGCAAGCCGCCTAGTGCCGTCGAACCAAATAGAGCACTGCCAGCGGAGGCAGATCGAGCAACAGCGACTGCGAACGGCCGTGGGATGGCTCGTCATCACTCTCGACGACCCCGGTCGACCCGAGTCCGGTGCCCCAGAACCGCACTTCGTCCGAGTTGAGCGCTACTTCCCACTTCCCGGCGTGGTCTACGCCAACGCGGTAACCGTCCCGGGTGATGGGCGTCAGGTTGGCGACCACCAGCACGGTCTCCCCTTCAGCCTTCCGCAGGAACGAAAGCACGCTGGCCGCAGCATCCGTGGCATCGACCCACTCGAAGCCCTCCGGTTCGTAATCGTGGCGGAACATCGCGGGAGTTGCCCCATAGAACGCGTTCAGTTCGCGTACCCATGCCTGCGCACCCGCGTGGTTGGGGTACTCCGTGACCCACCAGTCCAGCCCATCATCCACGTCCCACTCCGAACGTTGCCCGAACTCGCCGCCCATGAACAGCAGCTTCTTGCCTGGCAGGGCGAACATGTACCCAATGAGCGCCCGCAGGTTGGCGAACTGTTGCCACTCGTCACCCGGCATCTTGTTGACCAGCGAAGACTTGCCATGCACCACCTCGTCGTGGGACAACGCCAGCACGAAATTCTCGTCGTACTGATAGAGGCCCCGAAACGTCAGCTGGTTCTGGTGGTAGGAACGATGCACCGGGTCGTTGGCGAAGTAGGCCAGCGTGTCGTGCATCCAGCCCATGTCCCATTTGAAGCCGAACCCGAGACCACCGGCGTCGACCGGTTTCGAAACGCCAGGCCACGCGGTCGACTCCTCCGCAATCGTCGACACTCCCGGCACGGATCCGTAGATCATCGTGTTGAGACCTTGCAGAAGACCCATCGCTTCCAGGTTCTCATTTCCGCCGAATTCGTTCGGGAGCCACTCTCCTTCTTCGCGCGAGTAGTCCCGGTACAGCATGGAAGCCACGGCATCTACCCGGAGCGCATCCACGTGGTAGCGGTCGAGCCAGAACATGGCACTCGAGTTGAGGAAGCTACGCACCTCATTGCGCCCGTAGTTGAAGATCGCACTGTCCCAATCCGGGTGCCACCCGAGCCGAGGATCCTGATGTTCGTAGAGAGCCGTGCCGTCGAATTGGATCAATCCGTAGTCGTCGGTGGCGAAGTGAGACGGCACCCAGTCGAGGATGACACCGATCCCGGCCTGGTGGAGCACATCGATGAGGAACATCAGGTCTTGCGGGGTTCCGTACCTGCTGGTCGGCGCGAAGTAACCGGTGACCTGATAGCCCCACGAAGGGTAGAACGGATGCTCGGTGAGCGGCATCATCTCAACGTGGGTATAGCCCATGTCGACCAGATACCCGGCGAGCAGCGGAGCCAGTTCCCGGTAGGAATATGAGTCGCCGTTTGGTTTCTTCCGCCAGGAGCCGATATGCATTTCGTAGATGCTCATCGGCTCCTGATGTGGTCTGTGCTCCGCACGTTGCTTCAGCCAGGAGCCATCTCCCCAGGCATAGTCGAGGTCCCACACCACCGAAGCAGTCTTGGGGGCGACCTCGAAGAGAACCCCGAACGGGTCGGACTTCTCGAGCGTCTTCCCTTCCTGGGTAGCGATGGCGTACTTGTAGGTGTTGCCGGCGTGAGCGGTCTCGGCGTGGCCCCGCCAGATCCCGGAATCCGAAGGCAGCAGCGTATCGACGCCCTGCTTCCACCCGTTGAAGTCGCCGATCACCGACACGGCAGCGGCGTTCGGCGCCCACACCGCGAAGTGCGCACCCGCGACCACCAGGTGCGACCCCAGGTGGTCGTACATCCGCAGATGGGTGCCCTCGTTGAAGAGGTAGATATCGCGATCTGTCAGGAATTCAGCCAAGTAACCACCGGAGAGCGTGTCAATGAGCTTACCGGTACGAAGGTCGTGTCACAGAGTCGCCTGTTCCTCCTCCGGAACCGCAACCCTGGCAATACGCCTGGTGAAGTAGTAAATCCGCTTCAGGTTGGCGATGAGGTCGATCTCCAGCCGGTAGTTGGCCACCCGGTTTGGTTCGTCGACAACGAGTCGCTCTGCCTGATGCAGCACCGCGTCTCGCTCGAGATCACGGATCGTGGACTTCATTGCGGAGACCTGATGCGCCGCGGCCTGGTCCTTCTGGGTCACCGCGACAAGTGCCAGGTCGAACGCGTCGAACACCGCGGCATGCAGCGTTCCAATAACCTCGCGGGTTACATCGCTGACCTCGACATTGGTCTCGATGCGCTGGATTCCCAGCGCCACCACGTTCGTCTCGATGATGTCGCCGATGGCTTCGAGCGCATTGGTCGCTTCCATGAGATCCATCATCTCGTCGCTGCCGGCCTCGGACAGCTTCGACTGG
>Ga0065183_10000109_pt1 | contig 10155 bp, 7 predicted proteins | sample COG_12_FD_59215 | JGI IMG/M metagenome (GOLD analysis project Ga0065183, IMG submission 59215) | Pelagic marine sediment microbial communities from the LTER site Helgoland, North Sea, for post-phytoplankton bloom and carbon turnover... | ecosystem: Environmental > Aquatic > Marine > Neritic... | reverse complement strand
GGGCCGTTAGCTCAGTCGGTAGAGCATCTGACTTTTAATCAGGTGGTCGCAGGTTCGATCCCTGCACGGCCCACCAGTCTCATAATTTCCATCCTTGTCTCATACTGTTTCATGCAGTTTGTAACCTATGGGTGTCTAATTCGTAATTTTCCCTCTAGATCAATGGCTAGCGCAATCTTGTCGTCGTCGGCAATTCTGGTAACCTGCCGACCACATGAAGGAAATCTCGTTGCTTTTGATCCATTTACTGACGGCCGTCGCCGGGCTGTTTGGCCCCGGTGGTGTTAAGGGCATCATCGCTGAGAACCTGCTGCTCAAGCAGCAGTTGATCGTTGTCTGTAGCCCCCGACAGCGCGCACCGAAGAAGATTGATGATTTCCGATGGCAGACGCATTGCCGTGGACTGGTCCAGCTTCCAGTCGCCGCATGAACGCTAATTCGACACCGACAGGGTCCAGGTAAAGTAGGTGAGCTTCGATTCCACCCGCGCGAAGTGCGTCAACACCGGCGACGGCAGACTTACTGCCTTTCAAAATCCAGCCGAGGGACTGCAGACGCCCGACCAGCGGCAAGCGATACCAGCCGCATCCAACGATGCTCAAATTGGCGGTATGACTTCCGGTACTCATACTGATGAGATCAGGAACTATGCAATCCGCTGCCGAACACCGGCATTGATTCCAAGAACATAAGCGACCACACATACGAGCAGAAGTGGCCAACAACTGACCACGAACCACCGATCAATCCCTTGCACAGACCTGTAGGAAAGCTTGCGAATGGATTTAAATCGCTCGTGTATTTGCACAAGCAGAGATTCTTCAGTCTCCGGAGACCAGTGAAATCCGAACCGCCGCCCGCGTGCGTACTGACTTCTGACCATGCTGCGAAATGAGGTCGGATTCAGATGGACTGTCTGAACGCGCGGTGCCCAAATTGGGCGGTCGCCGTGAGTGAGGCGGTTGTTGAATTCGGTATCCTCGCCGATCCGCAGGTCTTCGCGGAACGTGCCATACTTGTCGAACAGGGAACGAGAGTAGCTTACACCGTAAAGAATTGCTTCCCCAGGCGGAACCCCGGGGAGTCGCCGGACTAGAATTGAAAGGTGGTACGCCCAGGCGTACAGGTTGCGTGGGTGGCTGTTTACAACCGCGCAGGCAACGGCAAGGTGGCCACTGTAATGCAGTTCGAGCCGGGCGGCGGCCCAGTTTTCTTCTGCGATGTGATCTGACGCCATAAATGCAATCCACGGTGCTCTGCTCGCATTGATCCCGACGTTTCGCGCTGCACCCGGCCAGAGCATATTAGGAATTGAAACTACCTTTATGTTTCCATCCCTATTCGGCAGTGCCGTGTGAGGATCACCGCCGCCCGAGTTCACTACCACAATCTCCAGTGGAACGGGCTGACGCTGTAGAGACTCTATTGCTGTCTTCAGTTCCGCTGGCGCACCGACCGCAAGCACCACGACTGCGAGTTCTGGATCGGATCGGATCACATGGAAGTCCGGTCAGCTTTCACGACGATGGGTCCCTGGATAAATGTACTTTTGGTCTACTCACCGAACTCTTCTTGATCACCGATTTCCTCTATGCGGAGTGTGCACTGATCCGACGTCAGACACCGTCCAGTCGGAATCTCGAATTGCCACCCGTGCATGGCGCATGTCAGAATTTCGTCGTTTACACGGCCGAACTTCTTGAGATCAGCATTCAAGTGAGGGCACCGCCGTTGAACCAGATACTTGCCGACCTTGAACGATTCATCCGCCAAAGCTCGCTCAGCATAGAATCGCTCTGCGTACAGCAGTCGTTCCGCACTCAGACACTTGAAGAATGTATATACGTACTCGTTGTAGGGGCCATCGCGTTCCGCCTCAAACCTGCAAGAAAGAAAAAGTGAATTGACCCAATCCTCCTCCGCATTCAATACGCACGCTTCAAGTAATCCAGGATCGATGCGAAACCTGTATTTGCATTTCTGACCGCTCCATCGATACACGCTGCGATTCAGGAAGTCCAGAACGATACTGTCATTCGAGCAGTCCAGAAGAACACGCCCGTTGATACCCGAACAGATGAAATCCGCGTTAGTAAGCAGGGGCTCCATGTGCTCCTTGAGCGAAATCAGCAGGTCCAACCCGTCGCGAGGCCAGGACGCCTTGGCGGACGCAATGATTGGTTGTTTTCGATTCCTGTAAGCTTCCAGGTAAGTTTTCTTGTTCGTAAATATGTTGTCCAACGACTGTTGAGACATTGGATGAACGATATCGCATTGTGCCGCTTCCAGGCGTATGACGCTTCCGGGCGCGACCAGCCGCCCGCGTTCGTCCCCGTGTTCACGCATGTACTCAAGAAACACGGTCTGGTCATAGAAAATGTTGTGAGAATCCTGGCAAACATCGTTGAGATGAAAAAGATCTTCGTCAAGGAAGCAGGGTGGGCCACTGCCGGGGAACACAAACGAAGCATCAACCTGCCGAATAAAAGTAAACGCCCGCGCCTGTTGATTAGCGCGCTTCCTCTCGCTGAGTTTTTTCTTCACATCGTCAGGAAATTTGTAGACGCTGGGATACCAAATCGCACCGGAGTGCTGGAGAAAATGCGCATCGTAGGGACCGAAACTTGCCACTGCGTCCATGTCCGATGGACGGGAATCGTTTTGATTGAAGATCCGGTGTTCGCCATTATCGATAATGAGTCCAGAGTCTCCCTCCGGTCCATCGGTGGGGGTGACCAGTGCAATCACTATGATACGCAAACCTTCAATATCGATGGGTTTAGAGTTCTCAGTTCTCAGAAAGGAACTGAAGCCAAGTTCACGTAGCTTGCGCTCTAGTGACCGAACAGGATAGTCGGGGAGGATTACGACGGCACCCTTGCTCACATGTTCTCGCAAAAACAATCCGTCCAGGTGGTCCTGATGCTCATGCGAGATGTACAGGTAGTCAGGGTTCGCAATATCCCTGAACTCGACCGCCTCGTTGCTTGGAAACGGAAACCAGGACGCAAAGTAGCAGGGATTGAACCACGGGTCGCACAGGATGGTTCCCGCATTGGATTCGATATATAGACCTGCGTGGCCCAGATAGGTTATCTGCATTTAGAAGTCGTTCCGTTTCATCTGAAATGTGCCTCAATCATGAGAATCAGGGGCCTTCTCCAGGTCCTGCTCCAATCTCTGTAGAACGTGTTTCTACAAGTTCGAAATTGACGCATCATTGACTCAGCGATTAGCCCAAGCTGATGTCTTGAGGATTTCGTCGTGACACTTGTCCGAGTTGTGCCCGAACATGGGGTGGTTGAATAACCTAGGTTCGAGCGTACGCGCCAAGGTGATTAACTGGCCCAGTTTATGATCAGCCTGTTCTAAGCTTGTTGTTGCCTTTCCACTGCTGTCACGGCGATACATCAGTTCAGCCATGTACACGTCGATGTCCATCGCCTTCCCCTTGGTGCACGTGCAGTTCATAGGATGTGACCGGTGCTCGAATTTACCAGCTTTGTGATCCAGGAGCGGGCTGCCGAGGAATTCGTTGACATCCGAGTCGGCCGAATTTGACAGTGCCTGCCGGTAGCCCAACAGGTACCCGGTGCGGCATACGACATGATGCCTGAGATATTTCCCGCCTGCCTTCGGCTCGAGCTGCCGCAGGTTCTTGCGGAATTGTTGATAATGCCAGGGGTGGGGGAATACGCTGCCGATATAGCGTAGCAGCGTTTTGTCGGAACCCGGACCGTGGCGCCGCCGCATCAGTGCGACGTCGGATAGGCCCTGTCCGTACCGGCGTTGGAACATGCGATCCAGAGCCATCCTCGATGTCGGAATGTAGTGTGCGACGCACATTTCAGGGCAGTAGACCTGGCCGGACCTCGATACACGCGTCGCTTCTTCAAGAAATACGATCTCGTCGTTGGCCAACTGTGGCGGATTTCGGGTATTCATCCCGATATTTTCCGCAAAGCCTCCGGTTTTCCGAAAAACTGATCTGCTGAACGCCATATTGGCACCGTAGAGAAACTCACCCTCGTCGAGCACCCTTGTTGTGCCCCCGCGATCCAGCTCGGACAGGCACGTTCGAAACTCGCCCTTGAGCCAATCCGGGGGACACGATTCGAACTCGAGTGTGACTGGACCACCGATCGCAGCGGCATCTGCGAACTTGTGTTGATTCACTAAAATCGATTCCGCCCATCTCTCGGAAGGTTGGCAATCATCGTCGATCAAAGCAACGTAGCGGTTCTTCGCCAGCCCCGCTCCGGTGTTCCGCGCGCGATTGAGGCCAGGGAGGGCATCGAAAAAGTAGCGTAGGTTCAATTTGTTTTGCCATCTTTTTATCGAGGTGCTTACGCTGTCCGACCTGATACCGTTTTCGACGATTATGACTTCGAGATTGGTCTCGGATTGCCGGCCTAAACCCGTCAGCGTGCGTTCGAGACTGCATGGCAAATGCGTCGGTATTACAACGCTCAGTCCGGTTTCGGGGCGGTAAGTTCTCATCGCCACACACTTGGGTCGGTTCTGCGTTCGGCACAGGACGTGGGAGCCACACGAAGCGAGTTCATATCTTCGGAAGAATCACGACCTGCATCATGTAGCATTCTGACGTCGCCGGGCAGTTGGTGGTGTGCATGTTCATTGATGGGATTTGTTATAAAAAGTGGCGTTCCGCATTGAGCGCCGTGAGTTCTATGCTGGTTTCATCTACCAGATAGTCATATCCGTTCGGCTGCCATGTAAGTGTCGGGTCGAGCCGTTCGTAGCGTCGGCGACGAGCCTCCCTGTCCTGTGGTTCGATCATTCGAAGGTGATACATTTCCAGATCCGCGTGACAGTACTGGCCGTTTACGCGGCTGTTGAGCGGCGCCCAGTAGTTGTGCATTTGGCGTTCGTCAAACTCGTGATCACGGCGATACTTGAACAGGTTGGCCTTTCGTTTTTCTCCCCACACCCCATCACTTCTGTACGTGTCCCGGGATCCCCAAAGCTCCCTCAACGCAAGGCTCAGCGCGCTTACACCCCTGGATTCCGCAAGCCAGATAATTGCGTTTGCCCTGTCACGAAAATACTTTTCGACTCGTTCATCAGCATCTACTACCAGAATCCACCCAGGATCATGGTGCGACACCGCCTCGAGCAGGCGACGCTGGTTTGTCGTCTCGTTCCATTCATGTGGGGAAGAAATCGGATTGGACAGTAATTCCAGAACCTTGGGATGATGCCGAATAATCTCGGCGGAACCATCTGTAGAGCCGTCGTCCAGTGCGACAATTCCGTCGACCTGGGGCGCCACGTTACGAAGGTACTCGACGAGGAACCGAGTCTCGTTGTGAAAAGCGAGCAGAGCGAGTATCCGCGGCGGCTGCGGGTTCATTTCCGGGCCATTTGCCGCGGGCTGGTACATCGATTTATGGTTGATTGAGCGGCAAACGCAACCGCGTTCGTCCGTCAGATGCTCATAGCCGACCGCCTGCCAACGACGATCGGGGTCAAGCATTTCGTACTTCAACCGGCGTCTCAACCGGTCCTGGTGCCGTATCATGTTCAGGTGAAAAATCTCGAGATCGGCCTGGATATACTTACCCGATTGTTTGCTGTTGGGAGAAGCCCATTGGCCGTGCAGCTTGCGGTCATCGCACTGCTTACCCTGTTGAACGTTGAACAACCGGGCGACTCTTTTACTGCCCCATACTCCGTCAACTCTGTACCTTTCCGGCTGATCCCACAGTTCCCGAAGCCAGACGGCAAACGCATCGATTCCTTCGATCCTGGCGCGCTTCAGTGTAGATCTCAGCCGGATCGAAAAGTTGCCCGGAAGACGTTCATCAACGTCTACAGCGATCACCCAAGTCGCACCGAGCCTCAACGCGGCATCGATCAGTCGTTTTCGATTGTCCACCTCATTCCATTGATGGGGTACGATGGCAGAATTGGATAACAGCGTGCAGACCAGTTTACTTTTTTGAAGATACTCCCGAGTGCCATCTGACGAGCCATCATCCAGCGCAATTACGCCTTTGACGTTGCCTTGAAGATTCTCCAGATAACCCGGAAGATATCGCATCCCGTTTCTGACCTGTAGAAGAGCATATACGCCATTGTCAGTATCCGCAGACTGTATCGCCAAATCGATTTGAGGCTGATTGCGTACACGGGCACCGGCGCAATAGGCGATGGCACCGGACGCGATCAGAGGCGCCGCTAAACCGATGCGTATCCGCTCGCGGCCATGTGCGGCTGCCCAGCGATGCTTCAATAAGGTCGACAATTTGCGAAGCGAGATCCGCCAATGGCAACGCGCCGGAACATATCTGCCCGCCTCTCTGAGTTCAGTAACTGCACGACGACCACGAACATACTGGTCATTCACCAGCGCTCTCAACCTGGCGGTATGGTGGTGACGGGAAAGCAATCCGCGGCAACTTTGGATATGAAGCTTGTTTTCGAAGCGTTGATGAAACTCGCATTCTTCGCCCTCGCGAAGATCTTCATTGAAATAGCCGTAGCGGCGGAAGACAGTGCGCGAATAGGACATGCAATATTGCATCCACGGTTCCCTCACTGTGCCCGGGATAGTTCTCGTGTGTATAAGAAAACTTGATGCAAGCGCATAAAGACCCGATTCGGTTGCATCGCCGACGCTGCAGGAAACTACGGAAGCATGAGTATGGGCTTCTAGCCGTTGAAGGACCCAGTCCGGCTCGGCTATGCAATCAGAAGTCATAAATGCAACGATGGGTGCCGATGTAGACAAAATACCCAGATTACGCAACGCACCCAGCTGGAGCATTCCACCATGGTGGATTACTCGTACTCTACCGTCATAGGGCTTCGCGAGAGCATAAGGATTTCCAGCGCCCGAGTTCACGATCAGGATTTCGGGTTCGACGCTCTGATGGATCAACGAATCGATCCCCTCGAGTGCTTTGGGGTGGGTGTTCTGCATCAGGATGATGCAGGCCAGATCCCGGACAAGTCTCCCTTTTGTATCAGGCAATTTTTTCTGTTAGATCCGATTGTCCAAAAACAAAAAACTTCAGTATACGGCTGATTCTGCCATATTGAAATCTTAACGCGTGCTGTTCTGCAGAACGATTCCTGTCCGCGAGGGCCGTCTATCCATGCGCTACCCGGAGCCGGAGTACTACAGGTACCGGTCCGATACCGGTTCTGCCGATGAGATGCCAACTACATCTGATCCGCCCGTTTGCCGGCGAACTGCTGATACTCAAGACTTGCCGCTGTATCTCCGAGGCGGGCATGGCATACCGACAGGGATCTGTACGACAGTTCGGCGAACAGTCTCCGGTCGTAGCCAACCCAGTTGCCGAAATCCTGTTGTTTACCATGCTCGAGCAGTCGTTCAAAACAGGCGATGGATTGTCTGTACCGCCCCAGATCAAGCAGTCTGCAACCTCGGATCCAGATCGTCTGCAGGTTGCCGGGATACAGACGTTCAACCTTCCGGAGCAACGGCCCAATACTCTGCCTGCGGCTTGCAAGGTGCGCCAGCAGTCCAAGATGCACGGAGCAGTGGGCGGGATGCAGTCTGTGCAGCGAGCGTAGCGCCGAAACGCCGCGATTCCAGGCAGATTCAGCGGCAGCGTGGTCGCCCTGAGCGATACAAATGTCCGCCAGGTGACACCACAGATAGGCCTTGTTCGGATGTTCCGGATCGGATTCAATCGCGCGCAGCAGAAGCGGCAGATTACGGGCATGCTTGTGACGGAGATCGCCCTCATAACCGGAGTGTTCCACCAGCATCTCGCAGCGCCCGACCTTTCTTCCGGTAAGGGCGCGAACCTGCCCGGGGGTAATGCCCTCATGAATGATGTTTTCATGTCGAAGTCCGGGGTGATTGCGGTACAGTTTCATCTGCAGATTCAGAGTCAATCCTGCGCGTCGTCGGAAGCGCACGTAGTAGCCACCAATCTCCTCGTCGCCAAGCAACTGGTGGAGTACGTCACGGGAAAAGGGCGCAATCGTTTCATCTGCATCAATCGACAGGACCCATTCGCCCCGCGCGCGGTGTTGGGCCAGATTGCGCGGCTCGGAGAAATTGTTGTTCCACGGCAGTTCGAATACGCTGGCCCCGAACGACAGTGCGATCTCCCGTGTGCGATCAGTTGAACCGGTGTCGACCAGGATGATCTCATCGACCAGTGACCTTATGCTGTCGAGACAGGACTCCATTTTGCCTTCTTCATTGCGGGCGATGATGCATGCCGACAGCAATATGCCTCCGTGAACGGTTGCCCCCGAGCCCGGCCGCGGATTCGCAACCGGAAGATTCATGCAGTCCAGGTAGTCATCATAGGTCTGGTAGGTCCTCCAGACGCCTACGGGCTGCGCAGACAGGACGGAAATGCCCCCGGCAGGGGAGTACCGGGTCGGGGCCGGCCGGGTTGAGCGTTTCACCGTTCTAGAGGCAAGTAACAAAAGTCACGCCAGAACCTGTCTGAAAACGCATCCCACCCGCCGACTTGTCTGTTTTGGGAGAGTTGCGGCCCGTTCTTCGGTGGTCATTTACTTCCATGTAAACTGCGCCCCTTGAGTGGTCCGCGCATTGAACTGACGACCGAGCCACTGGTATGAGAGAGGTACTGCTGAACGCCGTAGGCACAGAATCAAAGATCCGGGAACTGTGCCAGGCGTAATCGGGTTGACGATCGGCTGCTGCGGCATGAATTTCAATCAAAGGATGTTAACCAGACACTTAATTTACAATAAAACGCAGCCGGGTTGCTCTTCATCGACAATGATCAAGCGTGTATATAATTTCCGGACTCCAGAGAGAAACTATCAGGTCCACGGCTTGTGATCGACTCCGATATAAAGATATGGCACGCAAGCGAGTCGGTCGAGGCGCGCGTACGGGAGTGGTTTGCCGGAAGAATCACCGAAAAAATACGAGACGGTGCTCGTTCCATCCGTATTTCGCATCCGGAAAAAAAGGGCAGCTACCTCAAAATCAAGGGCGCCGGTTTTAAGGGCGGCTCAATCGCGTTCGGTCAACTCTGGAATGGTGGACCAAGGGCTCCGGTCTTTGATTTCGATGGCCGTATGATGGAGGATGTATCATCGGGTCACGACAATGCCTACAAGGGCGGCGCCTCTTTTCAACAAGCTGTCGTTGAATATCGAATGAGTCGGATCGTCGCGGACCTGGACTACGACGTCGTGCCGTGTCTCGGGTACGGACGAATCAGAATGGACGGATACACATCCTGGTTTTCCCTGTTCGAACTGGACAAGCGGTGGGAGAGCGTGGTGGTTCCGGCTTTCTCGATCGAGGAGTACGGAGATGCTTTGATCAGTATGAGCCATTTTCTGACGGATATCGCAATCAAGCACAGGCTCATTGGGCATTGTTGGTACTTGGGGGAGAGGGGGGGTGTCCGTTTCCTCAAAGACCTGCACCCGTTTCGATCGACAGATCCCATAAACATGTCGCAGCTATCTTGGGTCATGCAGCTGTTATTCGCATTGCACACCATTTCGCTCTCCGCTCTCCATTTTCCAAAAGCGGCAGGTATCGAGAATATTCCGGAAGACTTCCAGGCGTATATCTTCCGGGATTTTCTCCCGGATGCAACCAGGGACGAGCATCAATCGCTGCGGTGGGCGCTCGTTTCACCTTACATGCTCCAGCCGCCAAAGTCCTTTGATCAGCGTGCACTGATTAAGATACTTCTCGAAAATCGAATTACAAATGCGCTGATGGACTTGTGTCCCAAAGAGTACGCACACCCATAAATGCCGAATGACTCGTCCGGTAGATTCATTCGACGATTCTTCTCCCATCGAAAGGCGACGTAAAAACTAAACAGACCTTGCAATCGATTAACCGAGAAAACCAAGGCGGCAATCCGCGTGAGTAGCGTTGTGCTTGGCATGGACGCGAGCGGCTTCCACGGCAGGACCGACGTAAATGTTGTTATCGACCCGGTAGCAAGATCATGTATCTGGGTTCCGCGCGATCTATGGTCTCCATGTACCGCAGAGCGCATAAACGTGGCCTTCAAGAAGGGAAGTCATGCGTTGGTTCGCGCAGCGCTGAAGGAACACGGACTTGCTGTTGATCACAGTCTTTGCTTTAGCAGGGTGGCCATAGAACGATGTCTCGAACATGTGAGAGTAACAGTTCCTGTGCCC
>Ga0065183_10000106_pt1 | contig 10203 bp, 11 predicted proteins | sample COG_12_FD_59215 | JGI IMG/M metagenome (GOLD analysis project Ga0065183, IMG submission 59215) | Pelagic marine sediment microbial communities from the LTER site Helgoland, North Sea, for post-phytoplankton bloom and carbon turnover... | ecosystem: Environmental > Aquatic > Marine > Neritic... | reverse complement strand
CGGGCCGGAGCCTTGGATCTGGGCAGGCTCATTCGGTCGGTTTACGCGGCGTCGCTGGTCAAGACCATATGGAGCAAGCTCGCCGGCTTCCGCTATCTCGGTATCGAACGCTTCTACCTGCAGCGTCGGGCCGAGCTGGATCGGGCAGCAGACGCCGAGCTGATCGCGGCGTTGCAGGGCATCTGATCCGTCGGGTGACGCGCCCTGTCCCGTGTCGTTTGGGATACCAGCCGACTCTCCGAGTGCGCCTTATTGCGAGCCGCTCGCAACAGCGAGTACGCTGTTCTCAGGATCGGAGGGCGGTATCCACGTACCAGATGGCTTCGTGAACGCAGGGACGGCGGCCGCAGCCGGGGTGATCAGTGCCGGAGCCGTCGGCTACTCGCTGCGCCAATCGCGTCACCAGATGCAAGATCGCCAGATCCCTCTCGCCGGTATCACCGCAGCCTTCATCTTCGCTGCCCAGATGTTCAACTTCCCCGTGGCGGCGGGCACGACCGGTCACCTCCTCGGTGGGGCGCTGGCTGCGGTGCTGCTCGGTCCCAGCATGGGCGCCGTCGTGGTGACTGTGGTCGTGGTCGTCCAGGCGCTCGTCTTCGCCGATGGTGGCCTGACCGCGCTCGGACTCAACGTGCTCAATCTGGCGATCATCCCGGTGTACGGCGGCTACGGCGCCTTCCGGGTCTTTCGCCGGTTCCTCCCAAAATCGCGGCCGGGCGTCGTCGTTGCCACCGGCCTGGCGGGCGGCGTTTCTGTGGTGCTCGCCGCGATGGCGTTCTCAATCGAATGGCTCTTCGGGGCGACCGCGCCGGTGCCTTTCGACACCGTCTTCACGGCGATGGTCGGGGTGCACGTGTTCATCGGGATCGGAGAAGGCATCATCAGCGCACTGGCAGTCGGCGCGGTGCTCGCGTCACGACCCGACCTGGTGTACGGAGCGCAGGACTTGAGCCGGGCGCAACTGGCAGACCGCGCACCGATCCGCACCCGGACGTTCGTCATCGGCGGCGTGCTGGTGGCGCTCGCGCTGGCCGGGGTCGTGTCGCAGGCAGCATTCGAAGCCCCGGATGGTCTGGAGCGAGTCGCCGTAGACACCGGGATTGTCGATCAGGCGCAGGATCATGCGCTCCATAGCGGTGTCTTCGCGGAGTACGCGACAACCGGGATCAAGAACCAGACGCTGAGTCTCGCAATCGCCGGCTTCGCCGGGGTGACCATCACACTCGCGCTCGGGCTCGGCATCCTCTTCGCGGTGCGCGATCGCGGACGCAAACCCCGGGCTCCCGCCCCTACCTAACGCGATGGGGGCAGGGCATGCGCACGCGTTGTATGTGCACCAGCACAGTCCGCTGCATCGTCTCGCGCCCGAGGTGAAGCTAGTAGTCGCCTTCGGCTTCGTCTTCCTGATCGCGGTCACGCCCAGGGAAGCGGTGTGGGCGTTCGCGGCCTACGCCGTGATCGCCATCGGGCTCATGGTGGTTGCCCGCTTCCCGGTCCGTTTCGTGGTGGCCCGGATGGCTGTGGTACTTCCTTTCGTTCTCTTCGCGTTCCTCATCCCTTTCATCGCGAGCGGAGAGCAACTCCAGGTGCTCGGTGTCTCTGTCTCGCGCCAAGGCCTGTGGGGGGCTTGGAACATCCTGGCGAAAGCGACGCTGGGCGTGATGATCAGCGTTCTGCTCGCCGGTACCACCGAGGTGCCAGACATGCTGCGCGGGCTGGGTCGGTTGCACGTCCCGGCGTCGCTCACGGCTATCGCCGGCTTCATGGTCCGCTACCTCGAGGTGATCATCGACGAGTTGGCCCGGACGCGAACCGCGATGGCAGCTCGCGGATACGACCCGCGATGGTTGTGGCAGGTGCGGCCCATCGCCACATCCGCAGGCGCACTCTTCATTCGCTCCTACGAGCGAGGCGAGCGAGTGCACGCCGCGATGGTGTCGCGCGGGTTCTCGGGCGTCATGCCGAGCTTGGACGAGCCGAAGGCAACCAGCAGGCAGTGGGCCATGGCGGCTGGGTTTCTCGTGCTGGTAGGAATGATTGCAGCCTTGGCCTGGGTGCGCACATGACGCCGCCCGCCGTCCAGCTCGATGGCATCGAGTATCGCTACCCGGACGGGCGCGAGGCATTGCGCGGAGTGGATCTTCAGATCGACCACGGCGAGCGGGTTGCTTTGCTGGGACCGAACGGCGCCGGGAAGACCACGCTGGCGTTGCATCTGAACGGGATTCTCTCGGGAGGCTCCGGCACGGTTCGGATCGGCGATACGGTGGTAACAGAGGACACGCTCCGGGAAATCCGACGCAGGGTGGGCCTTGTATTCCAGGACACAGATGACCAGCTCTTCATGCCGACGGTTCGTGAGGATGTTGCGTTCGGGCCTGCGAATCTGGGGCTCACCGGGGACGCTCTCACCTCGCGCACTCGGGAGGCGTTGGAGTCCGTGGAGGCTGCCGACCTCGCCGACCGCGCTCCCCATCATCTGAGCGGCGGAGAGCGTCGCCGCGCCGCACTGGCAACAGTGCTCGCCATGGAACCGGACGTCCTGGTGCTCGATGAGCCGAGTGGGGCACTCGACCCCGCGGGAAGACGAGAGGTCATTCGGGTCCTGCAATCTCTGCCCCTCACTCAGCTGATCATCACCCACGACCTGCCGTTTGCGCTCGAGCTGTGCCGCCGGAGTGTGATCCTGGATGGGGGCCGGGTTGTGGCGGACGGCGCCACGAGTGACCTCCTCGCCGACGCCGGGCTGCTGCGACGCCATCGGCTCGAGCTTCCCTACGCGTTCGATCGAGCCGTGTTGTCATCCCGGCCTGGGACGGAATGACAATCAGTGGATTGCTGCTGAGGCCGGATGGGATTGAATTGCCCGGCGCGGTAACTAGCGTCTCGCCCCATGCCCAGGTCCCAGATACTCGATGTCGATGGTCCGGTTCATTATGTCGATCACGGCGGCGCTGGACCCACCCTGGTGCTCGTCCACGGGCTGGGCGGGTCACACAGCAATTGGGTATCGGTCGCGCCCGCACTCAGCAGGATGGGACGGGTGTTTGCTATCGACCTAGTCGGCTTCGGGATCACGCCGCCGGCGGGTCGGAAAGCAACCGTGGCTGCCAATCGCGACGTACTGGCCTCATTCTGCCGGGTGGTAGCGCCCGACGGGCCGGTGACACTCGTGGGCAACAGCATGGGTGGGCTCATCTCGTTGATAACGGCCGATGCCCACCCCGACATAGTGGAAGGTCTGGTTTTGATCGATCCGGCGCTGCCGGTTGCCTCAGTCGGCTCGGTGGATGTGGTCGCGGCGCAGCGCCTGGCGGCGCCGCTCGTTCCGGGAGTGGGGGAGCGGCTCATTCGGCATTACTACGCAGCCACACCGATTTCGACCCAGCTCCACGATGCGATGGAACTGCTCTGCGTCGATCCGACGCGGGTATCAACCGAAGCGCTCGAGTCTGCGACGGCGATGATGGAGCTGCGGCGGGAGATGGAATGGGCGCCCCGCGCCTTCACGGAGGCGGGACGTTCGATTGCAGTTGTATTGGCCCGGCGCCGGGCGTTTCGCGCCATGGTGCATCGCGTCGCGTCTCCAGTGCTGTTACTCCACGGTGCCCAGGATCGCCTCGTGCCCGTCGAAGCGAGCAGGAGGCTCGCGGCGGAACGGCCCGATTGGGCATTCGAGGTGTTTGCAGGTGTTGGCCATGTTCCGCAGATGGAGGTCCCCGACCTGGTAGTCAAGGCCATCGCCGGGTGGCTGAGCCCGGCACGAGTGTGAATGCGCCGGGCAGGCTCAGATGGTTTCCACCACCGGGTCTCCGCTGAGCCGCCGGTACACGTAGGCAGTGGCGACGATGCTCACGGGGATGGTGATGAGCCACCCGAAGAGCGTGATGACCCCGAGGAAATTGAAGAGTCCGAGCACGATTCCGTAGCCGAGCAGATGCCAGCGGTGACCGCGGGTAATGGTGGAACTCACGGTCAGCGACTCCCCGACGAGGGCGCCGCGATCGACGATGGGCCACCCATAGAAGCCCCAGGCCAGCGCGATCATGATTCCCGGAATGATGAAGAAGATGAGCCCGAGGACTACGGAAATGCCGAAGATGATCGACGTGACGACATACGCAACGAAGTTGATGTCGAAGATGAACAGATCGGCGATTTCCGGCGTCTGACCGTCTGTGATCTTCAACGCGATCCGAATGACTCCCATACCAATCACAATCGACACCGCCCAAGAGGCGAGGGCGATCAACGCGCCTGCCAGGCCGCTGTTCACGCCGCGGGTCAAGATCGAGAAACCGAGGTTGATTGCGACTGCGATCGCGATCACGCCGAGGAGAATCCCGACGTTGTCTCTGAACCGTTCCCAGCCGAATGAGATCGCGTCCCCGATGCGAAACGACGGTCGCTGCGCTTCCACTGCTGTCCTCCCTCACACGCCGACGCCGACCCTAGCGTGAGCGGTGTCTGCCCGGCAGACTGCGCGCGGGTCACTCCCAGAGGCCGGCGAGGACCCGGTCCACAGGATCTGCGGCCGGAGCGACTGATGGAGCCGATCCGCCCTCGGCGGCCGCGGCCCCGACGGCGGCTTCATCGAAGGCGGTACGGGCGCCGCTGAGGAAGCGGCTCGGGAGGCCGTAGCTGTGGGCGGCGTCCATCCCGCGACGTCTGTGATAGAAGCGCTGGGGCACCGTGACATGGAGTTCGGTTCGTGCCCTGGTGAGAGCGACGTACATGATGCGGCGCTCCTCTTCGACCCCGCCCGGCTCGTTCAGCGCCATGTCGGAGGGGAGGTTGCCGTCTGCTGCGTGGATCAGAAAGACGGCTTCCCACTCGCCTCCCTTGGCGGAGTGGATGGTGGACAGGATGAGGTAGTCGTCGTCGAGGTGGGGAGGCTGCGCCAGGTCGCTGGTGCTGTTTGGGGGATCGAGGGCAAGGTCGGCGAGGAACTGGCTGCGGGAAGGGAAATCGGCGGCGAGCGAGCGGAGCGTCTCGATGTCGCCGAGCCGGGCTGCGGCGTTGTCGTAGCCGTGTTCGAACACCATCCGGAAGAAGTCGATCAGCCTATCGATCTGTCCGGCGGGTCCGAGATCGTCGCCTCCGGAAGCGCAGTCCGCCAGCGCAGTCGTGAGCTCGGCGAGCGGCGCTCGACCCTGTACGGGAATGCGTATGTCGAGGTTGATGAACTCGCGCAATTCGTTTGTGCCGCCGGCCGCGGCCGTCGCCGCGAGGTTGCCCATCACACGGGCTGCGGTCGCCGGACCGATCCCGGGCACCATGCGGAGCACCCGGTGCCACGCCAGTTCGTCTTTGGGGTTGTCGAGAACCCGTAGGGTGGCGAGCAGATCCTTGATGTGGGCTGCCTCGAGGAACTTGAGACCGCCGAATTTCACGAACGGGATGCGGCGTCGGGAGAGTTCGAGCTCGAGTCCGTCGCTGTGGTGGCCGGTCCGAAACAGCACCGCCTGGTCCTTGAGGTCGACTCCCTGCTCCCTGAGTTCGAGCACGCGGTCACACACGTAGTCGGCCTGCGCTGCCTCGTCGAAACACGTCACGAGCCGGGGCCTGGCGCCTTCGGGGCGGGACGACCACAGCGTCTTCGGGAACAGTTCGGTGGACTCCGAGATGACGGCGTTGGCTGCGGCCAACACCTGGGGCGTCGACCGATAGTTCTGTTCGAGCTGGATAACGGTGGCCCCGGGGTACTCGTCCGAGAAGCCGAGGATGTTGTCGACTGTTGCGGCGCGGAAGGAGTAGATGGCCTGCGCATCGTCACCGACCACCGTGAGGTTGCCTTCCGGGCTGCACAGGCCCATCAGGATGTCGGCCTGGACGCGGTTGGTGTCCTGATATTCGTCGACGAGGACGTGGTCGAACATGGCTCGCAGCGGTGCCGCCGCAGACGATTCGATGAGGGCTCGCCAGTAGAGCAGGAGGTCGTCGTAGTCGACGACGTTGTGCTGATGCTTGCGAGCCGTATATGCCGCGAAGAGTTCCTTCAGTGGCTCGACGTGATCCCGGCACCACGGGAACCGGGTGTCGAGTGTTTCCGACAGCTTGGTCTGGGCGTTGACGCTGCGCGAGTAGATCGCTGCGATCGTCTCCTGGCGGGGAAACCTCTCTTTGGTCGATGCCACCCCGAGTTCGGTTCGGAGCAGACCGAACAACGACTCGCTGTCGCTCTGGTCGATGACTGTGAAGCCGTCGTTGAGTCCTACGGCGTTCCCGTAATGGCGTAGCAGCCGGTGGGCGGTGGCATGGAAGGTGCCACCCCAGACCCGGGCCGCGCTTCGGTCGGCGATGAGGCCATTCGCGCGGCGCAACATCTCGGCAGCAGCCCGGCGGGTGAAGGTCAGCAGCAGGATCCGATCCGGCTGCACGCCATCTTCGATGAGCCGGGCGACCCGTCCGGCGAGTGTTCTGGTCTTGCCCGATCCCGCCCCTGCGATCACCAGGAGGGGTCCTTCGCCGTGATCGACGGCAGCGCGTTGCTGCTCGTTGAGTTCGTCGAGCCAGGTGGGAGTTTCGGGGACGGGAGGAGCGAACATACGTTCGAGTGTAGGGCGGAGGGTGAGCCTCGTCGAGGATCAGTCGCACGACGACCGGGTGCGGGAGGCAGGTGTTGACTACAGGCTCACGAAGCCGATCCGAACCGGGCCTCGTCGACGATGACCCGGGTGTGTTCACCGTTGGCGAGTTCGACGCCCGCGGCGAACGCGGTCACTTCGAAGGTGATGGCGCTGCCTTCCACCTCTTTCACCGTGGCGGCTGCCGTTACCTCGGCACCGACCGGTGCCGGCGCTTTGTGGGCGAGGTCGATGCGGATACCCACCGAGGTAGATCCCCCTTCGAGGGCACCGGCCAGTGCGGCGACGGAGGCGGCCTCTACCCAGGCGACAATCCGGGGGGTAGCCAGCACCTCAACGCTGCCGCTTCCCATGGCGATAGCGGTGTCCTCGATGCCGACCACCATGGTCAGTTCCCCGTGTTGTCCCTGTTCGATCTCCACGCGCTCAGGCTACCGCGATGTCTCTCAGCGACTCCACTCGCCCACCCAGATCGCGCCTGGCGGTATTTCGGATTGGCCGGTGGTGCCCGCGACCAGCAGCAAGGATTCGGTAGCAACTACGACGTCGATGTCGATGCCCTCATCCTCATCCTGTTCGAGGCTGAGAACGCCGATCGCTTGCCAGGTCGATCCTCCCTCGACGGACACCCACATTGTGTTGGAGTCGTCGAGGCCCGCTATCTGCCCGCGGTCGTTCTCACCCAAGATAGGAATGAGGTCGAGCGAGTCTCCGTCGGCCTGGATCAGCTGATCGGCACCGGGTGGGATCCCCTTCGGGTTCCCACCCCTCGGGGTAGGTGGTGAGGTCAGTCGGCTTCGCGGCGTTCACTTGGCTACAGCCGAGTCCATCTGGTTCGGCTACTCGCTGATGCGGGCGCGGCGCGAACTGCGAGAATCAATCCTCCCTCGACGCGCCTTCGTCTGCTGCAATGGCTTCCCATGGGCGGCGACGCACGACCGATCGGAGTCTTCGACAGCGGGGTGGGTGGCTTATCCATCCTGCGCGAGATCACCGTCGTGCTGCCCGACGAGTCGATCCTCTACGTCGCCGATCAGCAATGGTCCCCTTACGGACGCCTCGGCATCGAGGCGGTTCGGGAGCGGGCCTTCGAGGTGACGGCGGGTCTCATCGCTGCTGGGGCCAAGGTCGTCGTGGTGGCCTGCAACAGCGCGTCCGCCGCTGCCCTCTACCCACTACGCGAGCGATACCCGGACACGCCGTTCGTCGGGCTGGAGCCGGCGGTGAAACCGGCCGCGCTGCAGTCTCGCACCGGAGTCGTCGGTGTGCTGGCAACGTCGGCGACCTTTCAGGGTGAGCTCTTTGCCACTGTGGTCGACCGTCACGCGAACCACGTCACCGTGATTCCTCAGGTCGGTGCTGGACTCGCCGGGCTGGTCGAGAACGACGGCTCGGGCACCGCCGAGGCACGAGAGCTGCTGGCCGCTCACCTCGAGCCCATGCGCGACGCTGGGATGGACACCCTCGTCCTCGGATGCACCCACTACCCCTTCCTCATCGCCGACATTCGGGCGGTCGTGGGAGACCAGGTCGACATCATCGATCCGTCGCCGGCCGTTGCCAGACAGGTCCGCCGACTGCTCACGGATGCCGGCACCACGGCCCCCCCCGATCACCTCCGCCGGATTAGATACACAACCACCGGCGACCCGGAGCGTTTCGCCTACATGATCGAGAGGCTGCTCGGCGAGACGGCCCAGCCTGAGCCGTCGCGTTGGTAGCCGCTGTTGCGGACGCCTCCCGCTGTGGTTGTTATACGATGTCGGGATGGATGCCATTGCTCATCGGGCGGTCGGTCGGTGCCAGATCTGGGTGATCCAGGGTGATCTCACCCAGCAGCCCGTTGCCGCGCTCGTCAACGCCGCGAATGAGCAGTTGTCACATGGCGGGGGGGTTGCCGTCGCCCTGGTCCGCACCGGAGGCAGGGTGATCCAGGAGGAGTCGGACGCCTGGGTGCGAGAGCATGGTCCGCTTCCCAACGGCACGGCGGCGGTGACGACCGCCGGGATGCTTCAGGCGTCACACATCATTCACGTCGTCGGCCCACGGTATCGGTCGGGGAGGGACAATGCGGGACAGCTCACCGCGGCCATCACCGCGGCGCTCGACGCCGCGATCGGCGTCGAAGCCAACTCGATCGCCATTCCGGCGGTCTCGGCCGGGATCCTCGGGTACCCGTTGGATGCGGCGACTGCCACCATCGCCAAAGCGGTGGTCGAGTGGTGCGAGGCACAGCCCGAAGCGCTCGACGAGATTCGACTGGTCGGGTTCGACGCCGACTCTGCCAAGGCGTTCGCCGCCGGCCTGTCGGCTGCGTGAGGTCCGGCCCGCTGCCGGCGTCGCTCGCGTAAGCTCGCGCCGTGACTTCTTGGCCGTTCCAACCGACGATCAAGCCGATGAAGGCGAGGATCAAGGCGAAACCACCCGAGCCTCCCGGCTGGGTGTACGAGCCGAAATGGGACGGGTTTCGGGCGATTGCGTGGGGCGGTGACTCCCCGCGGCTCGACAGCCGCAGCGAGAAACCACTGCTTCGCTACTTCCCCGAACTGGCAGAGCCGCTGTCACGCCTCCCAGACGGTTCCGTCGTCGACGGCGAGATCGTTGTCATCTCGGGTGATGTGACGCGGTTCGACATGCTGCAGCAGCGGATCCACCCTGCTGAGTCGCGGATCACCATGCTGGCCGAAGCAACGCCTGCCGAGATCGTGGCGTTCGATTTGCTGGCCGATGCGGGAGAGGACCTGCGGGACGCTCCCTACCAGTTGCGCCGGCGACGGCTCGAGGCGCTGTTTCCCGAACTCGGTTTCCCCTGGCACCTGACCCCGGCGACCGGGGATTTCGCAGAGGCCTCCCGTTGGTTCTCCGCGTTCGAAGCGGCGGGGTGCGACGGCATCATCTGCAAACTAGAAGATGGGCCTTATCACGAGGACAAGCGGGAGTGGATCAAGTGGAAGCATCGGCGCGACGCGGATTGCGTGGTCGGGGGCTATCGCGTCCACAAGGATGGCGACAAGATCGGTTCGATCCTGCTCGGGATGTACGACTCAGCAGGAGACCTGACGTTCGTGGGGCACTGTTCGGGGTTCTCGAATACAGATCGCACCGTGTTGCTCGAGCAGTTCGAACAACTGCGATCGGACGAAAGTTTCGGTGGCGGTGACGGGGTCAGGGTTCCCGGCGGACCCAGCCGCTGGAGCGGCGGCAAGTCGATGGACTGGACCCCGGTGACCCCCGGTGTGGTCGTACAGATCAGCTACGACCAATTGGAAGGCAACCGGTTCCGCCACGCCACCCGCTTCGAGCGCTGGCGACCAGACAAACCGGCGGCAGAGTGCACGATGGACCAACTTGAGCGACCCGAGGGAATCGGGTTCAGCGAGGTGGTCTTTCACTAGGCGAGCGAGTGGCGAGCTCAGTCTTCCCAGTTCTCGGCGACCTTCTTGGACGGCTGTACCCGGGGTGGCTCACCCGGCATCTTTGGATAGTGCGGCGGCCAGGGTGCATCACCAAAGCCGCGCTCCTCATCCGCAGCGACCATGTCAAGTACCACTTCGAGCCGGCAGGCCGCTTCGTCGATGCCGTCCGTCAGGTCTCCGACCTCCTTCCAGCGATCCTT
>Ga0065183_10000101_pt1 | contig 10284 bp, 7 predicted proteins | sample COG_12_FD_59215 | JGI IMG/M metagenome (GOLD analysis project Ga0065183, IMG submission 59215) | Pelagic marine sediment microbial communities from the LTER site Helgoland, North Sea, for post-phytoplankton bloom and carbon turnover... | ecosystem: Environmental > Aquatic > Marine > Neritic... | reverse complement strand
ATTTAAGGCCTCAGTGTAGTTGGGGTTGAGAGAAATGGAATTCTTATATGCTCTAATTGCTTTTCTATGTTCTCCTGATGCAGCCAAAATAAAGCCTAAATTATAATAAAAGACGGCTACACGGGGATTATACTCAATGGCATTCGATATGAACCTAACGGCATCATCGGATCTTCCCATCTGATGAGATATTAAGCCCATGACATGCAATGCATCCGGATGCTTCCCATCGGAATCCAACACCTGGTGACATAGATTCTCGGCCTGGTCCAATTGACTGTCATTCATCAGTCGCATGGCAAGTTTTATCTTATCGGGAATTGTAGGCATTTATAGTTTGTGGGTGTATAGTATCCTATGACCGGTTATCTATAGTGGATGGTCCGGTTTGACGTCATTTTAAATCTGCTTCAAACGCTCTTTTTTCGCGCCTCCAAGGTTGTCGAATTATTCTCAATCTATGATGGATGGGAAGCGAGTGTCGAAGTAGAATTATACTGCCGAATGGAGGTATTAATGATCAGTTGGATATGTTGCAGCAGTGGAACAATCGTCTGATTTAAATTCAACCGACGGTTAAAAAAATGATAGCAATTGGATTTCCATTGATTCAGATCGTTATCTTTCACCGAAAGCTGGATCTTATGACGGTCATCTATCACAAGACCGAGTTCATGTTTTCGGACACAGTCACTCAATTCCCCAATCTCGTTTACCAGCACCGGTACGCCATGCTGTAAATAGGTGGAGATTTTGCCGGATGCCATCCCCAAATTGCTGATATTTTTTCCAAGCCAGATAGAATTAGGATACGATCGATACAGACCGATACCAAGATCGGCTGAATGCAGGAGTTTATACAAATGATTGGGATCCGACTCAGGGGTCAAGGAAAAGTGAAGATTCGGCTGATCTTGAAATTGTCGGAAATATCGAAGCGTGCATTTATCTAGTCCATAACGGTTATGCAGAACGAGAGCCCAATCGTCTGGCCAGTATTGGGCGCTTTCGATCAGATAGGATACCATGCACATCTCCGAAACACTGCCAAGTAACAATGCAATTTTTTTGTTCTGTTCTATTTTTAATTGATCATGTAAATAATAGGTCTTAATTCCCTTGCGAAGAAAACGGCCAGCAAAAGGTATGTGAAGAATTTTGTCAACGGGGATTCGATTTTCCATTGCCAACAACTTACCTCTAAGTTTATCCTGGCATACCGCAAAGGATAATCCCTGGCAGGCTTCAATTTCCGGAAGTTTAAAATCAGTGCTGGTCTCATCCGTGAACAATATCTCATAAGATATGAGTCCATAGGGCCGTTTGAATAATTTTGCCAAAACGGAGGCTTCAATGATCCCCCGATCCACGCCGATGATTAAGTCGTAAGGGCCGAGTTTGTTCCAAATATTATTAACTATTTTGGATGCCAAATGGGGGGGGGCTCCAGCCAACAGAACATAGCCGTGGAGCAAAGAGTTGGGCGGGTTATCGAATAGAATCAGTTGAGCCCCTTTACAGGGCGTAGCTTGATAAATACCTTCAGATTTCGGTGAATAAATGTGGACGATAAATCCATTTTCACACAAGATTTCAACCATCCCGGTTAAATTGGGATTATTGTTGATGTTGCCTTCCGGATGGATAATTAAAATCTTTTTAACCATAATATCAGCATTTTTGAATAAAACAGGCATTCCAGGTATGCAGCTTTGGAGGCTTTTCTGTCAGCCACTCTACACAATCAATGGGTGTAAATCCTGCTTCGATCAGTAGCTGGTCAATTTCCGGTTTAAAGAAATATCTCATCGGATGTTTTTCCCGTACTTCAGAGACTTTCCCTGTGGCTTTATCGATAATCAGGATAAGAAAATTAACCACGACGACATTTTCATTGGGATGCAATTCGGGTTCGGCTATTCGAATTACCCGCATGGTTTCATTTTCGACCTCTTTTACCCGATTTAGCGGCCGTTCTGTCAAAACCGCAGGTCCATACCAACAGTCAAAAACAAATAAACCTCCCGGCTTTAAATGGGCAAAAACGGATTTCAATACGGCTTTTAGATCAACGGTCCGCTGCAAATAACTCATCACGTGAAATAGTGAAATCACAACATCAAAGGATTGGTCAAGCTGAAAGCCCCGGATGTCGGATACTAAAAAATTTAATTCCGATGAGTTTCCTACCCGTTTAGCCAGTTTGAACTTCGCGTTTTCAATATTCACCCGCGACCTGTCAATTCCGGTGACACGGTAGCCCCGATCAGCCAGATTGAAGTCATGATTGCCGGTTCCGCAACCGAGATCCAATATATCTCTGGCACCCGGTTGATAAGCCCCGATTAACTTGTCGACATATTGGGTTTCGGCAACATAATCCTTATCATGATACAGCAGGTCGTAATAATGAGCATATTTGTCAAACACGATCATTGAATTACCTCATGCAACGCCCGGGACACGACGTTAATTTGTTCCTCTGTCAGTGCCAACCCGCTCGGGATATAAAAACCCCGGCGAGCCATCTTCTCCGCCTCGGGATACCTTTCGCCATTGAACAGGCCCATTTTTCTAAACACGGGTTGTTCGTGCATCGGCCAAAAAAAAGGCCGCGTACCAATACCATGATGCTTTAGCCGCAACATAATTTCACTGGCTTCAAAAGGAACATCATCCTTTAGTACAATACCGTAGACCCAGTATATATTTTGGCCATAAGCTGTTTTTGCCACAGGCAGCTTAAAACCAGGAATATCATCCAAAAATTGGGTATAATTTCGGCCGATGGTTCGCTTTTTGGATATAAATTCATCCAATCGCTCCAGCTGAGCTCTGCCGATAGCGGCTTGCAGATTAGTCATTCTAAAATTCCAGCCCAATTCTTCGTGAACAAACCGTCTTTCAGGTTGAAAGCACAAATTTCGCAAAGATCTACATTTTGCAGCAATGGCATCACTATCCGTAAGAATCATTCCGCCTTCTCCGGTGGTAACCAGTTTGTTGGGATAGAAGCTGAGAGTACTGACATCCCCTAGACTCCCGCATTGTCGATCTTTGTAAGTCTGCCCGATCATTTCCGCGGCATCTTCAATAATCTTAAGGCCATGCTTATCAGCCAATTTAAAAATTGGATCCATCTCAACCGGTAGCCCATATAAATGCACAGCCATTATGGCCTTCGTTTTGGATGTGATCTTCTTCTCAATCTGATCTACATCCATGTTCCAGTTAAGCGGGTCACTGTCAACCAGAACTGGTGTTGCCTTGGCTCGGACGACAGCAGCAGCGCATGATATAATGGTAAAAGTTGGCAGGATAACCTCATCACCCGGTCCAATTTTTAATGCTGATACTGCGACCTCCAAGGCGGCGGAACCATTGCAAACAGATATTCCATGCTTTCTGCCGATACGCTGTGCCATCTCCGTTTCGAATTGAATCACATGGGGCCCTTCTGAAGATATCCACGATGTATCAATGCATTCATTCAGCAGTTCTTTTTCTCTACCGTCCAGTTTTGGTTCGTTGACGGGAATCATACATTGGCTCCCTCAAAGTGAACTTTATCGTTCTCACCGGCGTATGGACCTTGTTTGACTTCAATCATCTGGGTGTCCTCAAGCATCTTAAAAGCATGACCTCCTGAGACAAGTAAAACAACGTCACCTGTGTTTAATACTCGAGTATCAAGATATCGCTGGTTCTCATCATAAAAAATTATTTCAATTTTTCCTTTCTTTATAAAAAGTGTTTCTTGGGTATATTTGACATTTCGTGGAACAGGCTTATGTATATGTGCCTGCAATTCTTCTCCTTTTTTTCGTCGGATGCTTGCAAGTTGTTGTGAAAAATTATCAGGAGTAAAAAATTCTGTACTTTCGCCACTATAGTCGGCGTAAACGATTATGGCAATCATGCGATAATCATCAAATATCTCTTCAATATGTCGTTGGTCATTCATATTCGCTTTCCTTTGGCTTAATAGTAAGAAGTCGGCTTTATTGGGATGCCAATCTTTTCATCTTGGTAAAATATTGAGTGTTCCCCGGTCTGGGACTCCATTAAAACGCTGTTATGGAATAAATCATAACTGTAAAATGAGTATTTCTTGTTGCTTCCATATCTTTTTTTGAAAAAGAAAAATTCTCTTGGATCATGTACCTTTCATTATTCTCTAATTTGATCTTGTAACGATCCATGTCCCGATAAAACGGCGATCCGAACAACACCATTTGCGGATTGGTCAAGATGCGTATATCCGTATTGAATCCCATGACCTCAGGCGTACAAACTTTTTACACCATTTATGATGGTGCGCCGCAACTCCTTCCAACGCGCCTCATCGGTCCGTTCAGAGATCTGGGTAACTGCTGAAAACAAATTGGCCAATGTCACAAATCGCCGGGACAATGTTACCTGACTGTTCCGGGTGTAAGTCTTCAGATAATGGATGTGGTCCGGCAGGTGTTTTAATGTCAACAATGAAATCTTTCTCATAAATTCATCGTTGGGCAGTATGGTTTCAGGATGGGGAAAGGTCATGTCGGTGCCGGGTACGAGGATGTGCTCACCTAGATAATCGAAACCGGTGGCCGGATTGGTGAACAGGATTTTCTTCTGGGGCGAATAGGCGTTATAGGGATTTTCGCGGACAGCCTCAAATCGGCCGTCGCCCCACAACTCAGTTCCCGGTAAAGGGGTCAGAAAGTGGGTAGCCGCGCAGTCGCTTGATAGTTGAACAATATTTTCACATATTCCTATGGCGGTTTCGTAAAAGGTGCTTGACGTTGTGATCGGAGTGAAGAGGATATAGTTTTCCGCCGCCTTTAAGCCGGCGGCGAGTATCGTTTGAACTCCGAGCGTGTTGACTGCGACTGTGTTTCTTTTGTTCATGAAATCCAGCTCTTCCTGGGAGTAGCTTTCCGTCCCCACGGAGAGCATCTCCCATCCGGCACTTTTAAGTTTTGCGCATATCTCGTCGTTGATATTGTTGGTGCGTGCCCTTGAGATAAAGCGGATATCGCTGCGGATGGTGTTGTTACGCTTGGCCTGAATAATTAAATCGGCCGTTTGCATGGCTCGCTGCTTGTGAATCAAAAAATTTTCGTCATCGATGTAAATGTGGGTGATGTACGGATATATTTTTGAAACCGTAGCAATTATTTTGATGATATTCTCCGGCTCCAAGTAGCGGACAGGGGTTTGTTGTTTGCCTGTCAAGGCTGAATAAAAGACCGAACTCTGGCAGAACTTGCATTTCCATGGGCAATGATCGCTGGTGATAAACCGAAAATAGCAGTCTTTTTCGCCGTTGAACATTTTATTTGTAAGCTGCCAGTAGGCTTGCACAGGACTTTCATGCAACCGATCGTGGAATGCATTCAAGTTGATTTCCTGGTAAAAATCTTTTGTGATACGCTCCATTTGCTTGTGATAGGCAATACAGTCTGAACCCATAACACAGATTCCAGCTGTTTGGCTTTTGTTGAACTCATCCACAACGAATTGCTTAATCACTTTTTTGTGGCAGGGTCCGCCAGCCTCCTGATAGCGGGATAGGGCGTTGATGAGCGCCAACAAAGGCATTTCCCCTTCGCCCATGACAATAACGTCGACAAGCCCGTTCAGCTGCATCCATTGCTGGTTGAGGGATGCTTCAAATCCTCCGACGACAATGAGCGCATTGGGCGCGCAATCGCTGGCTTTACGGATGTTCAGTAAATCTTTTTGCATGGTATTGTAATAGGTACTGAAACCGATGACCGCCGGTTGACAGCGTGCAATTTGCTCCCACACCATCTCCATGTCATCCATATCGGTGCAGACGAAGGCGTTTTCGATGCCGTGGCTGGATAGAAAGGTGCTGATCCGAAACAAGCCGTTATGCAGGTTGGGGATAAAAAATTCATCCTTTTCGACTTTGCCGGCGTCCGGAGTGAATAAAACGACTTCGCTCAGCTCCGAGATCTGAGCATCCCTGGCAGCATGCTCGTTTTGAGGGCAGTACGCTTGTTTGACGCCACCGCCGCCCATGTCGATGGAAATTTTATATTCGTCTATACTTTCCATATTGCGCCTGTATTAATTAAGATTTTCACAATGGAAAAAGTTGTTCTTTTTCCGCTTGCCCCTTGCTACGCTCATGAAATTAAACTCTTACTAAAATAATCCTGTTTAGCTTATAGCTTTCTCCAATAATAGTTTGGCTATACTTCGACCCAATCATAGTTAATAACTTGTGGCAGTCTATTCTTGTTACCATCTACGGCTTGCGGGTGTTTTAAGCATTGAGCAGGTGTAATCTCTGGAAGAACATCTTCACCAATACCTGAACGAATAAAAAAGGCGTTGAACCCATATCTGTTGCAACCAACAAGTCGGTAACCCTTTTTACGTCCCAGTTTTACGAAAGCAGAAAGTGACGCGCCAAAAAAATCAGGATGCGTATCGAACCGATTGAAATCCGGGCGATATGGAACGGTAACTGCTTGTTCGGAATCAAATACATTCATGTATTCCACAAGAATTACCCTCGGTTGTATCACATTTAAGGCCTTCAATATCCAGTAATCTACCCCGTCAAGATCCAAACAAAACAAATCGACTTCCCCTGAAAAGCCGTTTCCTTGAATCAAATTGTTGATGTTCTCGGCAGTAACGTAGGCATTTATAGCTTTTGGTGGATATATCCAAGTGTCCGGGTGAGATGCATAAAATTGCGTCGTCTGTTCCACAGCCTTCTCATTTCCTTCGATTAATAGCCCCCCCCAACCCCAGTTGAGGATCAAATTTGCGGTATTTCCTCCTCCATAGGGTGTGCCTGATCCAACATCAACACAGATTTTATTTGTGCTTCCAATTAAGGAAAATATGTAGAGTAAAAGCCCGTCTTCATCGTTCTGTGAGTATACCCTAAAGCCGGTGTCTTCAAACTTAGGGAGTGGCAGTTTCATGTTGCGAAGTAGTTGATAGTGGAGGTAAAGTTGCGTTTGCGAGACATTGTCCTTCATTTTGCCAACATCCATAGTTCCGCCGACCGGTTGGATGGACGCGGCAGGGGCTGCTTCATCCGATATCATCGTGGCACCTTGGCCCAAAATCGATGAATCTCCCAGTGCCGTCAACCACTCCTGAACCGCCTTTTGAATGGTCTGATCCAAATCGATACTTTTCAGCAACCGAATAGCGGCGTTTTTATCGGTATCATCAAAAAAAGCATATATGCCAAGGTTTTTCTTTGTTTTCGGGAGTTCCCGGCAATAGCGCTCGACCTTTCTTATAATTGTTTGACTGATTTCACATTCTGCCTTGATGTCCGGAGGCAAATCGCTTCGGATGAGCTCAACTGCGGCCATCGAATTGACCGGATTTGGATTGGCAAACACATCACGGCCGATGAGATTCAGATAATCTTCGGGCAGCCGATTCATGACCTCTTTGAAATCTTTGTCTGCAACTCCCTCTGCGCCAAGATTCCAGAGGTACATCCCCAAACCCGGGTGGCGCCGCAAAACCTGATCCAGCTCCAAGTATGCTGCGCAATAACGAACCCACAGTTCGTCCGGAAGCATACCGTCGAAGTCAAGCCCTCCGGTGTGAGGGTTGTTGGTTAGGTTTCTGATTCCGGCCAGCAATTTTTGCAAGGCGCCGAGATAACGAATTTGAATCCGTTTGCGCTCAATGAAAAGCTGCCCATCTGATTTATGATAGAAGCCGCGCTCGGTTACCGCCATGGCGTGTCCTTCACCGATCATGCGAGAGCGCCAGAATCCGATAGTATAGCGAATGGGCGGAATAACGTGAAAGCATGAGATGTCGGGATGAGCATAGATTTTGAACCCGGCAGCGCGAATTTTTTCGCTGAGACCGATATCGCCGTTGCCGACATACAACTTACGAAAGGTTCCCTTTTGCACATTGGTCTCCACCCCTATGGTGTCCGGAGGGAATCCACCGACCTTATCAAAAATCTCAGTCCGAACAGCCATCATTGGACCGGCAGCCCAGGGGACTTCACAAAACGAATTTTTGACGAATTGAATGGTCTGCGGATTATATAGAGACCAACCGTTGAATACATTGTTACAGGCCAGGGTCCATGGGGGGGGTGACTGGGTGAATTTCGGATCGATTTTGCCTGCCACCATTCCGCATTCGGGATGACTTGCAAAAATTTCCGTCAATCCTTTAAATGTTCCCGGCCGAAGTAACACGTCGTCATCGATGTAGATCAGGATATCACCGCTGGCATTTTGAGCGCCAGTATTACGCGCTCGACTAAATGACGTACGCTTTTCAAACACATATTTTATATGCTCTCCAAATGTCTGGGTGACCTGTTTGGAGTTATCAGTACAGTTATTGTCGACAACCACAACTTCAAAATCCGCCTCGGACTTCAATTCCATGATAGCTTGCAAAGCTTGTTTTAACTGTTCCGCCCGATTGTGTGTTGGAATGATAACGGATACTTTCATGAATAACTCTCCTGAAAAATTCAGATGCGGCGTCTGAACATAGTAGTAAATAATCCTGGCCCAGAGGACCAGGCTTTCAATGTCAGAATAAAGACCCTTCTGTTTATCCGAGTGTATCTTTTAAAATCTGTTCGTGATCAGCCACCCATGCGCTTAATCGGTCAAGTCCCTCTTCAACGGATGTCGTCGGACGCCAGCCGGCCATTTGGTTTACTTTTTGGATATCAGATACAAATACCTTCTGATCACCTGGTCTCCAGTCAGCCATGGACGGGTCTGTCATAAGAAAACCCCGCTCCTTAAGAAGGGCAACCAATTCTAGTATTGAGAGTATATTCTCAGGACCTCCGCCGATATTAAAAATTTGACCGGCGGTTTTACGAGAGTTTTCGAAAATTTTTAAATATGCATCCACCAGATCATCAACCCAGAGAACATCCCGGATCTGTCTTCCATCCCCATAAATTGTGATTTTCTTGTTCAAAAAGGACGCAATGCTGAACCAGGCAATCCAGCCCTGGTCTTCGATGCCAAACTGTCGTGAACCGTAGATACATGACTGTCTGAGAACAGCGGTCTTTAATCCGAATATACGATGATAGTCCCGCACATACTGATCGGCAGACCCTTTGGAGCATCCATAAGGAGAATGAAAATCAAGCGGAAACTCTTCTGAAATACCTGCGGGTAGATCTCTGTATTCATATCGTCCGTTACGCCGAACGACCGCCACGTTGTCCATCTTGCCATAAACTTTGTTGGTAGAAGCATACTGGAAAAAAGCTTCGGGTGAATATAAACGGGTTGCTTCAAGCAGGTTGAATGTGCCGATGGCGTTAATTTCAAAATCGCTGCGAGGATCTTCAGTGCTCGTTGTCACCGCTACCTGAGCCGCCTCATGGATAACTATATCAAATGGTGCATGACGTTTAAACGTGTTCACAATATCATTAAAAGAACATATATCCTGACAATAGAAATCTAAATTCCCGTTGGACTGTGTTTGAAGCCACGCTAAGTTGGCGCGAGAACCGGGCCGACTAAGATTATCAATCCCGACAATATGGGCTTGCCGCTCAAGAAAATAGCGGGATAGATGGCATCCGATAAATCCGGCACAACCGGTGATTAAAATCTTTAATGACATAATATTTAGACCTCGTCAGCTTTTTCCCATTTGGCAAAGGTTACATCTAAATAAAAAGTATAACAGCCATTAACCAACAGAAGCTGTGTTTCTTTTCTTGATCTGCTTTCCAGAAATTTGAAAATCAGTTTAATGGGGAAGGAATTTTACATAGCAAATTCGTTGCGGTTTTCGCCGAATTTTCATCCATTAATTCAATTCTTTTAGTATCGGGGATCCAGGAGGATATTTCGAGGAAATATTCTTTTAAAATTCTATAGGTTTCTTCGCAACTGCTTCTATTTGTGCTAATTAGTAAAGATTGTATCCTCCCTCTTTTAAGCGACTCAATTCCCGATAATAAAACTTCAGAATCATATCCATCTGCATCAATTTTAACTAAAGAGAGTTGATCATCCACCAATTCATCTAAGGTGATCGCTTTTACTTCAATTTCTTGTTTAACTGCCGGGTAATCCTTTTTCAATCTTTGGGGAGATACGAAAATTTCACCTGTTCCATGCAGTCTGTTATTGAATAAACCACCTCTTCCATCATGCAATGCGTTTATAAAAAATTCAGCCGTTCCCGTTTTGCTGTAAGCCGCCGCTTTAACAATCTCCACATTCTTCAAACCGTTTAATTCAATATTGCGTTTCAAATCCGTATAATTTTCAG
>Ga0065183_10000100_pt1 | contig 10293 bp, 8 predicted proteins | sample COG_12_FD_59215 | JGI IMG/M metagenome (GOLD analysis project Ga0065183, IMG submission 59215) | Pelagic marine sediment microbial communities from the LTER site Helgoland, North Sea, for post-phytoplankton bloom and carbon turnover... | ecosystem: Environmental > Aquatic > Marine > Neritic... | reverse complement strand
GGCCGGCGTCTGCGATGCCTCGAGCGATCGCCACGATCCGCTCCGGTGGTACCCCCGACTCCTCGGCTGCGTACTCCACGGTGTAGCCGCCGTACGTCTGCCGGAGGTGTTCAACGAACGATTCGTAGGTGGGTGGTGCCGCGGCTGGAGCCAGAGCGGCGAGGGCTTCTTCCCAGTTGACCCAGCGACGCATGAATTCGTGATCGACCGCGTCCCACTCGAGCAGGAGGTTGGCAACGGCCAGCAGGATCGCCGCCTCGGTACCCGGCCAGGGCGACAGCCACAGGTCGGACATCGAGGCGGTGTTGGAGAGTCTCGGGTCGATCGTGGCCAGCTTCGCTCCCGCCTGACGCCCCTCCATGATTCGCTGCGCGTGCGGGTTGAAGTAGTGGCCGGTTTCGAGGTGGGAGCTGAGCAACAGGATGAACTTCGCGTTGGCGAAATCGGCAGATGGTCTGTCGTGACCCATCCACATGGCGTAGCCCGTCCTGGCGCCCGCCGAGCAGATGTTGGTGTGGCTGTTGTGCCCATCGACACCCCATGCCCTGAGGGTGCGCTCCATGAAGCCATCTTCTCCGGGACGCCCGACGTGGTACATGATCTCGTCGTGTCTGCCCTCCTGCAACGCCCTCCGAATCCGGCCGGAGATGTCATCGAGTGCCTCGTCCCAGGTGACCTGTTCCCACTCGCCGCTGCCGCGCGCCCCCACCCGTCGCAGTGGATGCAGGATCCGCTCGGGATCGTACATCTGGTTGATCGTCGCCGGGCCCTTGGCACAGTTGCGGCCCCTGGAGCCGGGATGGGCTGGGTTCCCTTCGAAGCGGCGCACCCGACCCGTGTCCTTGTCCACGTAGGCCAGCAGGCCACAGGCTGACTCGCAGTTGAAGCACGTGGTAGGGATGAGCCGGTATCGGTTCGTCACCCGCTCCGGCCAGGCCTTGGCGTCGTACTCTTCCCAGTCGTCCCACCGATCCGGGGGCGGAAAGTCCGTGAGCCCGCTTCCCGGGATCAGTCGGGGTAGCTCGACCGCGGCCTCAGAGTTGCGATCGGTGCGGTCGAGATGATCAGTCATGACAGTGGAACACTTTGGCCGGCGCGAACGAACGCGTCATCCGAGAACCAGAGCCCTGCCATCGCAAAGACCCCGGCCATCGCTCCCGCCCACGAGCTTCCGTCGCTCGACAGGGCCAGTCCGCCGAGCACCAGCGGACCGAGCACACCGAGGACGATACCCCCCGCCCACCATTCGGTCGCGTACGCGCCGCGGGTCATGTGATGCATCGCGGCTGCGATGTTCCGGGTGGGATGCCGGGAGAACAAGTCGACCACTGCAATGGCGCCGAGTACTACCACCGCCACTACGAGCGTCATGGCAAATGAATTCTGCATCCGGTCGGTAGTCTCGAAGCCAAGTGAAGCGACCAACCCGGCTCCGGCCCCAACTGCGGCAGCCCCGGCCAGCATGTGGAAGAAGAGGGTGGGCGCCTGCCAAAGATCTCTCGCCTCAGCCTGGCCGAACAGGAACGCGGTGTACCCCGCAACGCCGATCGCCACGATCGCAGCCAGCCAGATCATCGCCTCCACCCCGCTCTCCGACCCCGCCACACCGAGGAAGAACCAGATGGCGAGAACCAGAGCATACGCCGAGAGAATCCACGCCCCGCGCACCAGCCAGGAGCGGGGATTCCCCTTCGTCAGCAGATAGAGGAAGCGGTCGGGGCGCTTCAGGTCGACCACCAACAGCAGCCCGGTGAGGGCAAGGAAGACGCCGGCCACCAGAGGAGCACCCCACCGGACCCAAGCACTAGAAACGTCCGGCGTATCGATGATGAACATTAGGAGTGCCAGCGAGATCCCTGCCGAGATGCCTTTGGTGAGGAAGTAACTCGAGACCCGCCATCCCCAGGGCATCGGGTGGGATGTGTTGTAGACCACCCGCGGCGCATCCCCGTCGTACTCCACGGCAGGTTCGGGCGCCTGCGGTACCGGATGGAGCGGGTCGACCTCGGGAGGAGTCAGGTCGATGGCAAGCCATGAACCGGCCGGATCGCTCCAGATCCCTCCGTCACCACGATCGACTGCGGCGAGCGGATCCAGGCTCGCCTCGTCCGCACCTCGGTACCAGAGATTGGGGTTGGTTCCCTGCTCAACTGCTCGTTGGGTCAACCGTTCGGTAGCCACCATCGTCGCGATCCGGCTCGTCGGATCGTCGATATCCCCGGCAATGATCGCCTGCTCAGGGCACACGACGACACACGCAGGTTCGAGGCCAACCTCCACCCGGTGCACGCAGTAATTGCACTTCTGGGCGGTATGGTCACCGGGATCGATATACAGGGCGTCGTAGGGGCACGCCTGCATACACGACTTGCAGCCGATACACCGATCCGTGTCGAAGTCGACGATCCCGTCGTGGCGCGTAAACAGCGCGGATGTGGGACATATCTCCACACAGGGGGCGTCGGTACAGTGGTTGCATCGCATCACCGAGAAGAATCGCCTCGTGTCCGGCCACTTCCCCTTCTCGATGTACTTCACCCACGTGCGGTCAACACCGAGCGGCACCTGGTGTTCGGTCTTGCAGGCAACGGTGCACGCGTGGCAACCGATGCACGTTTGCTGGTCGATCACGAATCCGTAGCGCAGGGTCGGTCTCCTCAGCCCTCGACCCGATCGCGACCGGGCCACTAACACCGCAACGATAGACCGATGCCCAAGGCGCCAGGCGCTACCTCGAATCGGTACACTCACCGCCGAAAAGGAGGCTCTCTTGCGCGATCTGTACTTGGTGCTGCACATCTTCCTCGCCGCGGCCTGGATCGGCGGCGGCCTCGCGGTGGGATTCCTCCTCCCGCGGATGCAGAAGAGTGGGGCCGCTGCGGCCACAGCCTTCTTCAAGGGCTACGAAGCCATGGGGAAGATCTACTTCAACGTTGCAGGCATCGGAGTGTTGATCACGGGGATCTTGCTCGTGCTGGACAGCGACCTCTATGAGTTCGAGACGACGTTCGTGGTCATCGGCATCATCGCCGTCGTCATCGGTGCATTGCTCGGCATGGCCGGCTTCGGTCCCCTCGGCCGCAAGATGCTCACTGCCTACGACGCAGACGATGCCGGTGCCGTCAAAGCACTCACCGGGCGATTCAGCTTGTACGGCGTCCTCGACTCCGTGATCCTGATCGTGGCCCTGGTGGCGATGGTCTACAAGTGGGGTGTGTGACGGCCCCCGCCTGACTCGCGCTCGGGCCAGACGGCATCCAGAATCCGCACCGCGTGTTCGGGTACGTTGATCACCTCGACTTCGACCCCTGCTTCACGTGTGTCCTCGACCATGTCGCGCAGTAGCACCGCGCTCGTGAAGTCGATTCGGCCCAGTCCGCCGAGATCGATTCGCAGTTCCTTCGTGGCGGGGTCGGTAGCCAGCAGATCACCCACCGTTTCGACGAGTTCGGGAGCGGAGGCGAACCAAAGGACACCCTCCGGCACCACGACCCCGATCCCGCCGCGTCGCATCTCGAACCCCACCCGCACCGAACGCTCCCGCCACAGGTGGACGCCGAGCGCCAGGGCAATGCCGAACAAGACGGCGAGGTCGACCCTGGGCGACAGCACCAGCGTCGCGATGAGAGTTGCCCAGCCCACGACCGCCTGGGCAGGCGACCCTCGCCACAGGCGTACGAGTCGGTACGGCTGTACGAGCCCGATCACGGCAGTGACGATCACCGCTGCCAGCACCGACCTCGGCAACGGTTCGAGTACTGAAGCAAACGGAAGGAACAGGAGTACCACCAGGCCGGAGATGGCGCCACTCCAGCGGGTCACCGCCCCCGATTGCCGGTTGATGGTCGAACGCGAGAACGAAGCGCCGACGGGGAACGCGGTGAACAACCCGGTGACGATGTTCGCTGCGCCCTGGGAAACGAACTCGCGGTCCGGGTTCCAGCGCATCCGATCCCTGGTCGCGAACGTTCGCGAGATCGATGCAGCTTCGGCGAACCCCACGAACGCGATGATGGATCCCGGAATCAGGAGTTCCGGGAGTTTGCTCCAGGGCAGTGCTAACGATGGGGTGGGCAGACCGGTTGGGATCGTACCCACGGTGGCGCCCATGTAGTCCGTGGCCACGGAATAGACCACGGCAACCACCACCGCAACCAGGACGCCTGGGAAGAAGCGGTTGATCCTCCTGCCGACCAACATCAACGCACCCAACCCGAGGGCCAGCATGAGCGCTTCGAGGTCCCACTCGGCCGGATTGCTGAGCGTCCACCAGGCCCTTTCCAGGACCGTTTCGCCCTCTGCCATCACCCCGAAGGCCGTCGGAAGCTGGGTACCGATGATCAAGATCGCGGCTGCAACCGTGAAGCCGATCACCACCGGCTGCGACATCAAGAAGGCGACCGTTCCCGCGCCGGCGAGGCCCACAAATGCCCGGACAACCCCGACCACCAGTGCAAGCAGGGCAGCCAGCGCGAGAAACTCAGACGTAAACGGCGTTGCCAGCGCGCTCAACACCCCGAGAGTCATCAGAGACGTCAACGCGATCGGGCCGGTCTGGAGATATGGAGAACTGGCGAACATCACGGCACCGAGAGGTGCAACCGCCGCCGCGTACAACCCGATCTGGGCGGAAAGACCAGCCAGTTCCGCATAGGCCATCGCCTGCGGAATCAAAATGGCAGCGACGCTCAACCCGGCGATAACGTCACGCGGCGACGGTCGAGGCAGCGTGACGAGCCCCCCAACGCCCGCCGGTTTGAAGTTCACTCGGCGGCGCCCGCCCCGAGCAGCGCCAGCACAGAGCTCACCCCGCCCTTGGTGACCACCACCGGCTTCGCGCCGAGTTGTTCTGCTAGTCCCGCCGCGATCACCGCCCGGTAACCGGTCCGACAGATCAGCCAAACGTCACGGTCCGAACCGACGTCGGAGGGCAGCCCCTCCCGGAGGTCAGGGACGTAGCGATGGCTACTGCCATCGATGTGTCCCTCCTCCCACTCGTCGGGAGCCCGGACATCAACGATCTGGGGAGAACTCCCGGAGCTGATTTCGAATGCCAGTTCCTCGGCTGAGGCGGTGCGGAAGGACGCGGCACCCGCCTCATCTCCCAAGTCGTACACGACACCGAAGACATGATCGAAACCGATCCGCATGAACTGGACGACGACCTCGGTCACCCCTTGATCCCGATTGGCAACGAGCACGATCGGTGCGTCGAAGTCGACGAGCCACCCTGCCCATACCGCGGTCTGATCGCTCAGCTCGATGCCCAGCGAGTCCGGGAGGTGTTCGGCGGCAAAGTCCGCCCGCGGCCTGATGTCGACGACCGTCGCACCAGCCGGAATGTCCGCGGCTGCTATCTCCCTGCCCCCAAGGGGAGGCGCAGGCATCGGGCCCATCAGATTCAAGGGACCCATGTACGCGTAGTAATCCGGATAGGGCTGCAACACCCCAAGCTGACCCTTCACGAACCCTTCGACGTCTTCGTATTGGAGCACTGGATTGGTGACCCGCTCTGACCCGATGGTCGAGGATGTTGCAGACGTGGTCGACACGGTGCAGAAGGACCCCTCCCCATGGGTCGGGTACAAGCCGACATCGTCCGGAAGCTCGGCAAGACGGTTCACCGAGACGTACTGGAGTCTGGCAAGCGAATCGGCCCGGTCCATCCCGAGGAGATCGGGGCGGCCTGCCGAGCCGACCAGAAGGCTGCCACCGCTGAACACAGAGACTGGCTCGCCTTCTATCAGCACGAGGTAGCTGGTGTGTTCGGGCGTATGGCCCGGGGTGTGGATGGGCCGGACGATGAAACTCCCTGCGTCCAGATCCTCGAGGTGGAACGCCGGCAGGTGACGGTAGGCGGCGCCGCTGGCCGCAGGCAGTACCAGGTCGGCGCCAGTCGCGCCGGCAAGTGCGATCCCGCCCGACACGTAGTCGTTGTGCAGATGGGTCTCGAAGACGAACCGCACGTCGAGATCTGCCACTGCGGGCATGAAGCGATCGACGTCGCGTTGTGGGTCGATGATGACGCCGCGCCCTTCATGCTCGAGCACATACGTGGTATCGCCGAGCCCGGTGGTTCGGATGGATGTGATCTGCATGCTGACCTTCCGTCTCTCGCACCTCCGTAGAGGCTACCGCAGTGAGACAATCGCGATCCGGAGCGGATCTATGGTTCCCGGATGCACACACCTGGCGCCGTGGGCGTGATCCTGGCTGGTGGGAAATCGAAGCGGATGGGAACCGACAAGGCGTTGGTTGAGCTGAGCGGGCGCCCGATGTACTCCTGGGTCGCAGATGCGCTGCGGTCTGCCGGGTGCGAAGTCGTGGTCGCCGGGCGGAAACACCTCGGCGACCTGCCCTGCTATCCCGACATCGGCGGTGGCCCCGTGGGGCCTCTCGCCGGACTCCTGACCATGGGCCCCGTTGCCGGCGGCCGTCCGATTGTTCTGGCCGCGACGGACCATCCCCTGTTGCGGAGTCGCACGGTGAAGGCCCTCCTCAAACTGGATGATCCGATCGTGGCACCGGTAGATGCCGGCGTCGCCCAGGTCACTTGCGCCGTCTATCGCATGCAACAGTTGGATCGGGACGCCTTGGAACAGGCAAGTTCGATCCAGGGCCTGATCAGGCGGGTCCCCACCCGGCGGGTACTTCAACCGGAATGGACGTCATGGGGCGAGGACGGCAGGTCGTGGTTCAGCGTCGATACAGCAGAGGCGCTCGCCAGAGCGGCCTCGTGGCCACGGCCTTGAACGCCCAGTGGCACCCACCAAACGGGCAGACCTTGAACGCCCAGTGGCACCCACCAAACGGGCAGACCAAACGTCAGTCCGCAGCCGGCTCTTCCCGCTCCACGGGCTCCGGCGGCGCTTTGCGCTCGTGATCGCGGAACCGTTGATCCATGCGCTGATCCAACCCCTGCGGGCCGCGACCCTTGCGCTGCGACTTGGGCGGCTGACGATGGGTGAAATCGTGCCCGCCGTGTCGGAAGCCGGACTGGTGTGACACCTGGTGTCTCCTTCCGTAGCTACTCCTCATGGTGACACAGGCCGGGCTACGCGACCAGGGGAAACCGTCACGCCCGACATCGCCTTCAGTCCGGTCGAACAATGGCAGACACCTCGGTGCCGAGCAGTTCGATGGAACGCAGCGCCTTGTCGTGAGGAACCGACCCTGCCTGATGGAGCATGAACCGCGAGATGCCGAGGTTCTCTTTCCAGAGCAGAATCTTGGCTGCAACCGTTTCTGGATCCCCGACGATCAGCGAACCCGCCGGGCTCCGCATCTGATCAAACTGGGCTCGTGTCAGCGGAGGCCAACCGCGTTCGCGCCCGATCCGGGTCATCGCGGCCGTAAACGACGGATAGATCTCTTCAGCAGCCTCTGCATTGTCGTCTGCGATATAGCCCAGGCCGTGCACCGCCAACGGAATCTTCTCGGGATCGTGCCCACCTTCCAACAGCGAACGCCGATAGAGCTGGGAGAACACGCTGAAGCGGGCGGGGTCTCCGCCGATGATGGCGAGGGCCACCGGAAGCCCGAGGTGCCCGGCCCGAATGATGGAGGCCGGCGTTCCCCCCACCCCGATCCAAACCGGAAGCGGATCCTGCAACGGCCGCGGATACACCGGCAGGTCTTCAATGGCAGGCCGAAACCTCCCACTCCACGTGACTCGTTCGTTGTCCCGAACCGCCAACAGCAGCTCGAGCTTCTCGGTGAACAACTCGTCGTAGTCCTCCAACGAGTAGCCGAAGAGCGGGAACGACTCGATAAAGGAGCCACGACCGATCAGCAATTCGGCCCGTCCGGACGAGATGAGGTCGAGGGTGGCGAAATCCTGGAACGTACGGATCGGGTCGGCAGAGCTGAGAATGATGACGGCCGAGCTCAGCCGGATTCGCTCCGTGCGGGCGGCCGCGGCAGCGAGTGTTATTGCGGGGGCCGAAGCAGCCATATCTACTCTGTGATGTTCGCCGAGTCCATACACTTCGAGCCCGACCTCTTCGGCCTTCTCAACCTCGGCGATCACCTGGCGAAGGCGCTCTCCGTGGCTGGTAGCCACCCCGGTTGCGGGGTTCTGATGGGTTTCAGCGAACGAAGTCAGGCCGAGTTCGAATCGTGACATGGTGAGCTGCCTCCGGGACACAAAAAGGATTGGCGTCGGTTCAACCCCAGCACGGAAGATACCTTCCGATGCAGGCGGAAGGGTCGGGTCGGTGGCTCTCGCGTTGGGACCGAGCACGCGGCTACCATCTCAAACGGCTCGACGCCCAGCCACATTGTCCCCTTGACGGCAGCCCGAAGCACCGCGACCTCGCCGCCGCTTGCCGCTCGATAATGTGATCCTGCGCCCGACGATGCGAGGAGGCAGCGTGAGGATCGGTCTGGTCATCGGACTCAACGGAAACGAAGGTGACAAGCCTGCTCCCGGCTGGGACCAGATACGAGCCCAGGTGCATGCCGCAGAGGCCGCCGGATTCGACCTGGTCGTGCTGGAGGATGCGCTGTACTTCGATGGCCTCGGCATGTGGGAAGCGATGGCGACGGCAGGAGCGATCGCCGCAGCCACATCCACGATCGGACTCTCCCACTCGGTCATCAACGCGCCACTACGACCCGCGGCGTTGGTCGCCAAAGGTGCCGTGACGCTCGACGAGATCTCGGGCGGGCGCTACACCCTCGGCGTCGGTGCCGGTAACTCGCCGGACGACTACCGGGCGTTCGCGATCGCGGCCGACCCTCGCTACTCCCGTTTTGCGGACTCGATCCGCATCATCTCGGACCTGTTGCGCGGCGGGTATGTCGACTTCGCTGGTGAGTACCAAACGGCCCTCGACACCAGGCTGTACCCCCGCGGGCCGCGCGCTGCCGGCCCACCAATCGTCATCGCCGCAGGAGGCCCCCGAATGATTCGGCTCAGCGCCCGATACGGCGATGGCTGGAACTGGTGGGGCGGAGCCAACGACGGACCGAACCACCTCGCGGGACTCGTCGCCGAATTGGAGAAAGCGTGCGAGGAAGAGAGCAGGGATCCGGCAACGCTGGAACGCAGCCTCGACGTGTACTCGGTCGACATTCTGGGGATCACAGGTAGCGACCGCCCCGACCACGTTCTCGCAGGATCGGTGGAGCAAATCGCAGACTCGCTGCTGGGGTTGCGCGACTTCAGGATCGACGAGGTGCGTATCGACGCCGCGGCTCCCCCGCCGCAGCGGGCGGCAGCAGCTGCGGCGCTCACCGACGTTGTTCGGCTGGTGCACACTGGGTGATCGATTCGACTGCCACCGCCAATGGCGCAACCGGTGACCGAGGCTACGCTCGGGTTATGAACACCGAGCCGGCAGCGACCCCCAACTCAAGCGTGCTCGCGGTCGAAACGGTGGGCCACGTCGCCACCATCTGGCTCGATCGGCCGGACAAGCTCAACGCGTTGGGGCCTGCGGCCTGGGAGAACCTGCCCGAGGTCATGACTGCGCTCGGGGCAGACGACGCTGTGCGGGTGATCGTGATCGCCGCCAGGGGGCGCGCCTTCACGGTCGGGATCGATCTGTTGGCCTTTGCTCCCGCGTTTGTCACCGGGAGTTTCGACCCAGACATTGAGGCGGGAACCGTGGCGGCCCGCCTCGCCAACTACGCATCCATCAAGCGGTTGCAGGACAGTTTCACGGCGCTCGCACGCTGTCCGAAGCCGGTCATCGCCGCCATCCACGGCTACTGCCTCGGAGCCGGGATCGACCTGATCACCGCCTGTGATATCCGGCTGGCATCCCGTGACGCGATCTTCTCGGTGCGCGAGACGAAGATCGCGATGGTCGCAGACGTGGGGACCTTGCAGCGCCTCCCCAAGATCGTCGACCCCGGCAGGGTGGCGGAACTCGTGTACACGGGTAGGGATTTCGATGCGACAGAGGCACACGAGATGGGTCTCGTATCGCACCTCTACGAGGACGGTAACGCCGTACAGCAGGCTGCCGCGGCACTCGCCGCCGAGATCGCAGCCAACTCACCGCTTGTGGTGCAGGGCGCCAAAGCGGTTCTGCGAGCGACGGAGGGGCAATCGGTCGAAACCGCCCTCGACTACGTTGCGCTGTGGAACACAGCCTTCATCCACTCCAACGACTTCGCGGAAGCGATTTCCGCATTTCTCGAGAAGCGAGACCCGGACTTCACCGGAACTTGATCCGGCGACAACTGGGCGGGCCGAACCCCCGCCATGGATCAGCCGAGCAAGTAGCCAGCTGCCACCAGCATGATCAGGAGTACGGCAACAGTGATCGCAGCAGCGACCGGGAC
>Ga0065183_10000098_pt1 | contig 10347 bp, 12 predicted proteins | sample COG_12_FD_59215 | JGI IMG/M metagenome (GOLD analysis project Ga0065183, IMG submission 59215) | Pelagic marine sediment microbial communities from the LTER site Helgoland, North Sea, for post-phytoplankton bloom and carbon turnover... | ecosystem: Environmental > Aquatic > Marine > Neritic... | reverse complement strand
CGCGGAGATGATGCGGCGAGTCCTCGATGCCTATGAGTTGGCACTCGTCTCTCGCATCCAGGCCGACGCGGAGTCGGGTGGGTTGCCGCCGACCACCGATGCCGCGGGCCTCGCCACCGCGCTGGCCGCACTGCTCGACGGTCTGGCGCTCCACGCCTACATGCGACCCGGCATCGATTTCACCCCGGTCGGCAAGGCGATTGCCGCCTTGCTGGAGCCCTCCCCTCCAACGAAAAGGAAGAACTGATGTCGATCGTCATGAAAGATGTGTGGAAGACCTACGGAGAGGGCCACACCGCGGTGCACGCGCTACGTTCCGTTGACCTGGACGTAGCAGGAGGAGGCTTCACGGTGATCCTCGGACCGAGCGGCTCCGGAAAGACCACCATGCTGAATCTTCTTGGCGCCATCGACTTTCCCACGCAAGGGACGCTCCAGGTCGACGGTATCGATCTTGCCAATCTCGGCACAGACACCCGGGTCGACTTTCGCCGTAACCACATCGGGATCGTGTTTCAGTTCTTCAACTTGATCCCCACCCTGACGGCACTCGAGAACATCGAGTTGGTCGCCAACCTCACGATGCAAGACGGTATCGAGCAATCGCGGCGCGCACTCGAGCAGGTGGGCTTGACGGACAGGATGGATCACTTCCCTGCGCAGCTCTCGGGCGGTGAGCAACAACGGGTCGCCATTGCACGCGCGCTGGTCAAGGCGCCACCGATCCTCCTGTGTGACGAACCAACGGGTGAGCTCGACTTCGAGACTGGGCGCATGATCATCGGACAGCTCCGTCAGCTGAATCGCGACAACGGTCAGACGGTGCTCCTCGTGACGCACAACGCGGCGATCGGCGACGTTGCTGATCGGGTCATCCGGCTTCGCTCCGGCGGTATCGTCGATGATGTCCGTCATGAGTCGCCGCGCGACCCTGCGGAGCTCGCATGGTGAGTCCGCTTACTCGGAAGCTGGAGCGCGACGTCCGTCGCCACAAAGCGCAGTTCATAGCCGTGGCAGTCACGATGTTCCTCGGCGTCATGCTGTTTGCCGCGTCGTACGATTCGTTCCAGAACCTCAGAGCCTCCTATGACGCCGCTCACATCGAGTATCGGTTCGCGAACCTGACCATTGCCGGTGGTGACGTCGAGGCCATCGCAGCCGGAGCGGCGGCAACCAGCGGCGTCGAATCCGCCCACTTCCGTACCGTCGCAGACGTCCCGCTCCAGGTCGATGGCACCAAGCTTCTCGGTCGCGTCGTCGGGATGCCTGCAGGCGACCAGCCCGCGGTGAACCAGGTCAAGGTTCTCGAGGGTTCATATCTCGACGCCTCGTTGCCGGAAGGCGTGCTCGTCGAAGAGCACATGGCAGAGCACTTCGGGCTCGGGCCTGGGGACTCGGTAGCGGTCCTGGCCGAAGCCGGCTGGATCGAGACCAGGGTCGTCGGAGTCGTTGCTTCCCCCGAGTACATCTGGCCGGCTCGCGACCGCCAGAACATCATCACATCGCCGGACAACTTCGGGGTCGTGTTTGGCGGCGAGGCACTCGCCGAGCGCCTCGGCGTCGGGGGGCCCAACGAGGTTGTGCTCTACTACGCGGGCGGTGAGCCGGATGACGCACTCACGGCCCGGTTGACCGAGGATGCTTGGGCGAGCGGCGCCGGCAGCGTGATGACGCGTGATCTGCAAGCCGGCAACGCGGCCCTCGAGGAAGATCTGAAGGGCTTCGAGGAAATGGGGCTGTTCTTCCCTGTGCTCTTCCTTGCCGCAGCGTCGATGGCGGCATACGTGACCATCAGTCGCCTCGTTGCTGCTCAGCGCCCCTATATCGGCGTCCTGCTTGCCAACGGCTTCACACGGCGTCAGGTGCTGCGTCACTACCTTGGATACGGACTGCTCCCCGGCCTGGTTGGCTCGATTCCGGGTGCGATCGCAGGGGTGCTACTCGCCAGGCTCATCACCAGCCTCTACACCGACCTACTGGCGATCCCCATCACCCTGATCGAGTTCTATCCGGTCACCCTGGCCGTTGCTGTGGGATTCGGGCTGCTCGCGAGCCTCCTCGCGGCGCTGGCACCGGCCCTGGTGGCATCGCGTGTCGAACCTGCTCTCGCCATGCGCGGCGAGACCCCCAGTGGCGGCGGGAAGCCCTCGATTCCGGAGCGAGTGATCCCCCCCATGCGGCGGTTGCCGCTGACCTGGCGGATGGCGATGCGGGGGGTCGAGCGCAACCCGCGCCGCACGACATACACGATCGTCGGCGTGGTGCTGTCGCTCATGCTCGTGTTGGTGTCGTGGGGGATGATCGACACGATCGAGCACTTGATGGACCGCCAGTTCGTCGAGATCCAACGCGAGGATGCCTCGGTGTACTTCGCTGAACCACTCGGCGGCGGAGGGGCAGACGCGCTCGAGTCGGTCGATGGCATCGCCGAAGCGGAGCCTGTGTTAGAGGTACCGGTCTCGTTCGTCGTTGCTGATCGCCACTACGACACCGCTCTGGTCGTCATGGAGGCGGACACCTCGATGCATGCGTTCGCGAGCTCCACGGGTGAGTGGGTGACCCTGCCCGCTGAGGGGTTACTCGTCGGCAGCGCCCTCGAAGAATTGCTCGAGATTGGTCCCGGCGACACCGTGCAGGTGAGTATCCCCGGCCTCGGCTTGTCGATCGAGGAGACCGTGGCAGGATTCATCGACGAACCACTGGGGACGATGTCGTACGTGTCCCGCGATCGGGCTGAGGAACTGGCAGGCACGTCGCTTCCCGCTACGTCTGCGATGATCCGGTACAACGCAGGCGCCGACCCGGCTGCGATTCGGGCAGAGGTAACCGAACTCCCGCAGGTGGCGGCGTTCGAGGACGCTAAAGCCATCTACAACGTAATGCAGGATCTCATGGTGCTGTTCTATGCGTTCGTCGGAGTGATGCTGGTCTTCGGTGCTGCCATGGCGTTTGCGTTGATCTTCAGTGCGATGAGCGTGAACATCTCCGAACGATCCAGGGAAATCGCGACATTGCTCGCCGTCGGTACCGAACGCCGGGCAATCTCGAGGTACATCACAGGCGAGAACATGCTGGTCGCGCTGCTCGGAATCCCGATCGGCCTCGTCGTCGGCTACTACATGTCGAAAGCCGCGATGGCGACCTTCAGTAGCGACCTGTTCGCGTTTGATCTCTATGTTCGACCTTCGACGTTCCTGTTCGCGGCGTTGGCCATCCTGGGAGTCGCACTCTTGTCGCAATGGCCCGGCCTCCGTGCCCTCCGCCGGATCGACATCCCGCGGTACATCAAGGAGCGTTCAGCCTGAGCCCGGGAGCAGATTTCCTGGGCCCAGTAGCCGGCGCTGTCGCTCATTGAACTGCCGCGGTCTGCCCGATAGAACGAAGTGGACCCCGCCGACACGGTGCTGGGCGAGAGTGCCCCAAGGCAAGGGAACCGAAACGCGATATTGCTGATCGACGAGAGCGGCAATGTCATCGAGAATGCCGCCGGCCGGCCGCAAACACCCTCTTGCCGGAGGTCGAAGGTGTGACCATCCGAATGGAAGGAGACCTCGATTTCGCTCGGGCGCTGGGGATTGCCGATCAGCTGTCGTGATCGGGGTCAGCCGTCGCTTCCCGTGCCTGGAGTGCCGGCGCCCGGCCCTCGAGCATCGCTGTGTGATCGATCCCACACCCGATCGACAATCGCAGGTGCCCACTCCGCAGCGCGGTCGCGGAGGGCCGCTGCCCGCTCGTCCGAGATGCGCTCGGCTTCGAGCAGCCTGTCGATCCTTCTGCCTGCCGCGACCGACAACGCGTCTGCCAATTCGTCGCGGGTGAGGCCGGCCTCCGTCGCGATGGCGCCGACGGTAGCCCCGGATCGCCATGCCGCAGCGAGCTCCTCCCGGGTGAACTCGGTGACCTCGACGATGATGTTCCGGGTGTTGGTGAACAATCGCGTCGCCACCCGCCGGGTCCGGCGGCGCTGGGCAGCGTTGTCACGCAGCTCCTCGGCTCGGTCCCGCAGCCGTTCGATGATGGTCTCCGCCTGGTCCGCCGTGATGACCCTCTCGTCCACCAACCTGTTCAGCACGTCGGTGACGGCCTCACCCGGGCGCGGCGCGCGGAAAGGCGAAGTCACGGCGGCGGCCTCGGCTGTTGCTACGTCTTGCTGGCCGTTACCTTGCTCGGCGGCGGCACTGAAAGGCGCGACTGCCAGCAGAGTCGCCGCCAGTGCCACGACTGCTACCAGGCCTGCACCTGCCGCAGCGACTGCCCGCATCTCCATCACCCGTTCCATCGTGGTTGATGGACTCAGTGTCGGGGCGAGATGTAATGGATCTGTGAACCGGGGCGAAGATTCTCGCTCAGTTGTCCGCCCGGGATTGCCACCATGCCACCGTTTCGGGGATCGAGTCCTCGAGCGGCGTCGCTTCCATGCCGAACGTGTCGGTGAACTTGGATCCGTCAACGACCCACGGCTGTTTGAACTCGTACAGCATCTCGGGCAATTCTCGCAGCATCGGGTTGAACAGCCCCATCACCTTGAGGAGGAAGTCCGGGGCGACCCGCACCTTGATGGGGTTTCCGATCTCGTCACCGATCATGCCGATGATGGCGTTCGTGGTCTGGGCGGGAGCGTTGGGAACGATCCACACCTCGCCGACGGCGCGGTCTTCGGTCCCGAGGGTGGCAAGGACGCGGCCGGCATCGCGGCTGTAGGTGTAGCTGTGGATCGTGTCCGGCTTGCCCACGACCTGAGCCGGTCTTCCCTGGAGTGCAGAGCCGATCACTCGATCGCCGAACGGCGACTGTATGGTTGCGCCTGGTCCGAAGTAGTCCGAAGCCCGTGCCGTCGCCACCGGCACTCTGCCCGAAGCTGACAGCACGTCCAGTTCATTCGCCATTGCAGCCCGAACCGTGCCCTTCTTGGTGTCCGCGGCGTAGGGCATGTCCTCAGTGATCGGTGCGCCGTGTGGGTCGCCGTACATGTAGAGGTTCTCGAACGAAACGAGTCTGGCCTCGTTGTGCTCGGCGGCAGCGATGAGGTTCTGTTGCAGCGGCGGAAACATCTTGGGCCATTCGTTGTAGGGAGGGTTGAGGCAGTTGTAGACCCCGGTCGCCCCAGCAGCAGCCGCCACTACTTCGGCCTCGTCGCTCGCGTCACACTGCACGACCTCGACACCGGGCGGAACGTCTGCTGTGCCGCTGCGGTTCACCGCCCGAACCGCCGCGTCGCGTTCGACGAGCGAATCGATGGCGGCGCGGCCGATGGTTCCAGTGCCGAATACGACGTGCATGTGATCCCCTTGTTCGCTGCGGCGAACACGATACGGCAGTCGGCAGCGGCGTATCGCGCGACTCCGCACCGGGCTGGCGAACTGGCGGATTGAGTGCCGGGAACCGGCGTCAGTCCCAGTGCTCTGCGAGCAACCGGAGCACGTGTGTCCAGGCGCCCTCGAAGTAGGCCACATACGCATCCCAGTCCGGACCCTCGAGGAACCCGGTGTGCACGAGGCGTACCTTCGTCCGGGTCGGACCCAACGGATCGAACGTGATCACCACCCAGGTGTTGGTCTCACGGAGCGCGAGGTGCGGGGGCGCATTCCATGTGAATGAGATCATCTCGCCTGGTACATACCCGAGGTATTGGCACCCCTCGCCACCCTGGCGGCCCACCGGCGCCTCGGCGTCGAAGAGGAGTTCGAAGCGGCCCCCGATCCGGAGGTCGATGTTGGCGGCAGGTGGCCCCCACCAAGCTTCGATCTGCTCTTCGCTGGTCCAGGCCAGCCACACGTCGAGGGGAGTGGCGCTCACCTCGGTCTCTCTGACGAGAGATCGAATGAACGGGCCTGCGGCCGCGATAGTCGCGGTGTCGATCACGGGAGCATCAGTCATGGCTGTGACCTCCTCTGGCAGGTTGCATTGTCTCGCAACCTACTCGCCACAGAAACGGTCGGCATTTGGGTAGGTCGCGAAAGACGCCCTTAGAATGTCGCAACAGAGGCATTCGCCTGTGGAGCAGCAGTCGGTGCAGAGAGCGCCGGGATGGGAAGGACGAAATCGTGGTCACAGCAGAGTCCGATGTCCAGATGGCCGGCGAAGTTGGGAAGTACTGGTGGCTTTGGTTGATCGTCGGCGCAATCTGGATCATCATCGGCATGGTGGTGCTCCAGATCGAGACCGAATCGGTCACGACAGTCGGGGTTCTCATTGGCATCATGTTCATCATCGCCGGGATCCAGTACCTGGCCGTTGGTGCCATTGCCGAGGGCTGGAAGTGGCTGTGGTACGTCTTCGGGGCCCTGCTGCTGGTCGCCGGCCTGGTGTCGCTGTTCAACCCGGAACGTACCTTCGTTGCGGTCGCCGACATTCTTGGGTTCGTGTTTGCGCTGGTAGGCATCATCTGGCTGATCGAGGCGTTCGCAGCCAAGGACACCAACGACCTGTGGTGGCTCACCCTCGTCGCGGGCATCCTGATGTTGATCATGGGGATCTGGCTGGGGAGCCAGCTGTTCCTCACCAAGGCCTACACGCTGTTGGTGTTCGCCGGAATCTGGGCGGTGCTGCGCGGCATCATCGACATCGTCCTCGCCTTCCAGGTGCGCAAGTTCGGCAAGGTCAGTGCAGGCGCTTAGGTTAGGCAGAACCACTGTTGAGAGAGGGCAGTGCCGGGTGGCCTGCCCTCTCTTCACGTAGGGCCGGTACGAGGTTCCCGGTAGGCCTCGTAGAGTTGTCCGCTATCACAAGCCGGGAGTCAATGTGGTTTGGTACAAGCGACGTCGGGAGGTCATGTGAGTAATCAACCAGCCAAGGGCGCACCCGCCGCGTCGTCAGGCCCCACGCTTGTCTGGAGTCAGCATTCGTTCAGGATCCTGACGGCCGCCGCGGTGCTTCTGATTGTGATCGGCACGGTCGCATATCACCTGCTGGAGGACTGGAGCTGGGTCGACTCCTTCTATTTCAGCGTGGTGGCGATCTCCACCGTGGGCTTCGGTGACCTGTCTCCATCGACAGACGGCTCGAAGCTCTTCACCGTGGTGTACATCGTCTTGGGCGTCGGAATTGTCACCATGTATCTCAATGAGCGTTTCAAGTACCGGGCCTCCGAACGTGCCGAGCGCCGATGAGCCCAGCGGCCTCGTCGTGGACGACCGGTAGCGTGCGTTGATGCAGAGTGTCGACCTCCTCGCAGACGCGTTTGGTCGGGTTAGCGAGGGCGTGCAGCGAGCGGTAAAGGGCCTCGCCACCACGGACCTTGTCTACCGACCGGACGCCGCTGCCAACTCGGTCGCTTGGCTCGTGTGGCACACGTCCCGGGTGCAGGACCACCACGTCTCCGAGATCGCGGGTGTCCCGCAGGCCTACATCATGGACGGGTTCGCCGACGCGCTCGGGCTGCCTCCCGATCCCGGCGACGTCGGGTACGGCCACTCGAGCGAACAGGTGGCGAACATCCAGCCCGATGACCCGACGATCCTCGTCGACTACCACGATGCCGTCACCCGGCACACCCTGGCGTACCTGGCGACCCTCGATGCGAAGAAACTCGATCGCATCATCGACGACAGCTACGACCCTCCCGTTTCCGTCGGGGTGAGACTGGTGAGTGTCGTCAACGACAACCTGCAGCACGTCGGCCAGGCCAATTACGTGCGAGGCTTGATCGAACGCTCCGGGTTCGCTTGATGTCCACCTTGCAGGCTGCGGGTGCCCTCGAGGGCAGGCAGTCTCACTCCTGAGGTGAGGTTCGATACCGCTCACGGGCGAGTTCGAGCGTCTTCGCCTCGAGTCCGGTTTCTGTCATGCCAGACTCACGCAGGAGTGGGGCCGTGGCGGCCAACACCCGTTCCAGCCGCACCAGTCGATCCTCCATGTCCTTGATCGCGAGGTGGCGCATCTGACGGCCTTCCTGCGCGATGAGGGCCTCGGATGACATCTCGCTGCCGGAGTGGGCAGTCGCGCGTACTTTCTCAGATGGTCGCCGATCCTCGGCATGGTCGCTCTCGAGCGCCTGAGCATGGTCGCTCTCCAGCGCCTGAGCGCGAAGCCAGCGACCGCCCCGGGTCATTCGCGTGCGTCGAGCCGCTTCACCCGGCCTTCACCAAGGATTCTGAGTGGTCTGCGACCAGTAGGCTCGGGTGGTTCGCTACTCACGGAGGATGTTATGGAGATTGGACCCCTGCAGCTGCTCGCCATTGGTTTCGCCGACCCGCAACTCGACGGCAGCGTGATCGGCAGTCTGGCGGACGCCAGCGACGCCGGCGCCATCAAGATCGTCGACCTGCTCGGCGTATACAAAGACGAGGAAGGCAACATCCTTTCTGCCGAGGCCAGCGACCTGACCCTCGACGAGGCGATGACCTACGGTGCGTGGGTAGGCGCTCTGGTCGGCTTCGGGGCGGACGGTGAGGCCGGCGCAGAGATGGGAGCTCTTGCCGGTGCGCTGACCGCGGCAGACGAGTACGAATATGGGCTCGGGCCGGACGAGATCGCAGCGGTGGCCGAGGCCATTCCGGCGGGAGGCGCCGCAATGCTGCTCGTGATCGAGCACACCTGGGCGATCGCATTCCGCAATGCGATGCGCGCCTCGGGCGGAATTCTGCTTGCGCAGGATTTCCTCAGCCCGGAGGCACTCATCACCCTGGGAGCTGTGGAGGCACTCGAGGACTGAACAGCCGCTGATTCTCAGCGAGGGGCCCATTTCGGTGGGCCCCTCGCTCGCGTCAATCGCTGCGGCGGCCGCGGGTACCCGGTTCCTGAGGAGCATCACTGCTCGCCAACCGCCAGTTGCCGCGGGCGGCGGCGAAAGACCAGGCAGAGTTGCTGAACCGCGTGTACGTTGGGATGGGTACCGTCGACGAGGAGGAGGAGAGCCATGGCACACGAGATTGTGCACTGGGAGCTGATGGGCCCGGACGGCGATGCACTCGCCGGCTTCTACGAGGGACTCTTCGGGTGGACCAGCGAGGGTGCGCCCGGCTTCGATGGCTACAACCTGGTTGCGGCAGAACTCGCGGGGATCGGCGGCGCGGTCGGCAAGGGTTCGGAGCAGATGCCGGCCTACCTCACGATCTACGTCCAGGTCGACGATGTCGAAGCGCACCTCTCCAAAGCAGAGGCGGCGGGTGCGAAGACGGTGCTTCCGAAGACCGTGGTACCCGGGATGGTGACGTTCGGTCTCTTTGCCGATCCTGCAGGCAACGTCGTAGGTGTCGTCGAGGCAGAGATGCCTCCGGCCGAGTAGCGAGACAACGATGCCCGGCAATTGCGCCGGCCGTGCGCGCATACGAGCTGCGGATTCCACCCCGTGAGCGAAGTCACCTTTCGGAGGGCCGAACCGGAAGACCGTCGGGTGGTGTTTGCCGTATTCCGTGCTTCGGTCTGGGCATACGTTCGCCAGATCGGCCTCCTCGCACCGGATGCTGTCGATGACGTCGAAGAGGCCTGGCAGCGGCAGGGGCCGCTCATGGAACATCTGGAGCGGACGGCAGCGGAGGACTGGCTGGCTGCGGACGAGTCGGGTCGTGTGATCGGCATGGCGCGCGCGATCGAACGTGGGAGCCATGTCCAACTGACTCACTTCTTCGTATCTCCCGACGCCCAGGCCACCGGGGTCGGCCGCGGTCTCCTCGAGCGTGCGTTTCCCCTCGGCTGGGGCAGGCACCGATCGGTGATTGCCACCCAGCACCCAGCCGCGCTTGGCCTCTACCTGCGCTTCGGGGTGAAGGGCAGGGGCCTCGGTCTGGCGCTCTCCAAAGAGCCGACCCCAGTCGAGGTTCCCACCAACCTGCGGGTCGAGGAAGTCGGCCCCGGAGAAGTTGCGGAGGAGGCGATCAACTCGATCGACAAGCAGGTGCTCGGTTTCCGCCGACCCGTCGACATCCGGTTCTTCCTTTCAGAGCGACCCGCGTACCTCTTCTGGCGGGGCCGGGAGCCGGTCGCGTACCTCTTTGCGAGCACCGGCCTTGTCTCCGGGCCGGGGGCGGCGCTCGATCGCAGCGACCTACCTGCGCTCATCGTCAAGCAGGAGACCCTGGCGTTCGCCGCCGGGCATGACAAGACGAGCATCGGTCTCTCCACGTCTGCGGCAGACACACTGTCCTGGGCCCTGGAACACGGGTACCGGATCGAACCGTTCTTCGAGGTCCTGCTCAGTGACGCTCCGACCATGCGGCTCGACAGCTACCTCATTACCCAGCCCCCGTTCATTTGGTGAGACAACGGTCACAACCGGGCAGGTAGGAGACCGCGCGGTCGGTCAGCCGGCGAGGACGATCGCGTGGCTCGCCATGAGGTCCGCGTCTGAACCGGCAGGAGCGGGGGAGACCTCGGCGACCAGCAGCGCTTCCGCCGTCCCGGGATCGG
>Ga0065183_10000094_pt1 | contig 10443 bp, 13 predicted proteins | sample COG_12_FD_59215 | JGI IMG/M metagenome (GOLD analysis project Ga0065183, IMG submission 59215) | Pelagic marine sediment microbial communities from the LTER site Helgoland, North Sea, for post-phytoplankton bloom and carbon turnover... | ecosystem: Environmental > Aquatic > Marine > Neritic... | reverse complement strand
CCCGCAGCTCCCGGTAGCGCTGTCTCTCTTCGTAGGTCATCGCGTTCCCTTCGGTCGCATTCGCTCGCGGTCCCTCACCCGCCCACCTGACTCAGGGCGGCAAGGCCACCGCTACCGGTGTCCGTGCCTATCTGCAACCAGTGGCGCTCCTGTTTGTCCTGTAGCGCCCTTCCTACGGCATCCAGCACGTTTCCGTGCCTGCGCAGCGGCGTCTTCAGGTCGACCTGATGCGAGCCGAACAGGCACGTGCGAAGCTGCCCATCCGCCGTCAGCCTCACCCGGTTGCACTGGTCGCAGTAGTTGTGCGACAGCGGTGTGATCACTCCGACCGTGCCCGGTGCATCTCCGTATTGGAAGTAGCGTGCCGGCCCGTTGCCGATCGGCCCGCTCACGGGCTCCAGACCGCCGAGCGCGGCCACGCGCTGTAGCATCTCATCCGCCGAGATGAACCGATCCGCCAGGTGAAGGTTGCTCCCCACCGGCATCAGCTCGATGAAGCGCACATGCCATGGCCGCGTCCGCGTCAAAGCCGCGAATTCGGCGAACTCGTCGTCGTTGATCCCTCTCAGCATCACCGTGTTGATCTTGATCGGCGAAAAGCCTGCCTGCTCGGCTGCCGCCAATCCGTCGAGCGTGGCATCGAAGAGACGCGTCGGCCTGTGCGCGATCTCCTCGAACCGATCGGGCCTCAGCGTGTCGAGGCTGACGTTGATCCGCTGAACGCCGGCCGCTCTGAGCTCTTCCGCTCTCTCGGGCAGCAGAATGGCGTTCGTCGAGAGCGCGATATCGCGGATCCGGGGAATCGCCGCGATCATCTCCACCAGCGTCGGGAGGTCTCGGCGGATAAGGGGCTCGCCGCCGGTCAGTCTGACGCGGGTCAGGCCGACCCCTGCCATCTGTCGCACGACCTCGGCGATCTCCTCGTAGGTGAGGAGCTCCGGCTTCGGGATCCATTCCAGGCCATCGACGGGCATGCAGTAGGTGCAGCGGAGATTGCACTTATCCGTCACGGAGATCCGAAGGTAGTCGATCCGACGGCCGAATTGGTCGAGCATCATGTTTCCGAGGGAGCGGAACCTACCCACTCCACCTGGCCATCCGCGTATTCCTCCCGCTTCCAGATCGGCAGCCTTCTCTTGATCTCCTCGATGACGTGGCGCGACGCCTCATACGCGGTGGCCCTGTGCGGCGCGGCCACCACGATCGCCACGCTGAGCTCTCCCAGCTCCAAAGTCCCGGTCCGGTGCATAGCCTCCAGGTGGCTGAGGGTCCAGCGGCGCGCCGTCTCATCGAGGATGGTCACGAGCTCGCGCTCGGCCATCTCCCCGTACGCCTCGTAGTGCAGCCGTATCACTGGGCGACCGTGGTTGTGATCGCGGACGCGACCGGCGAAAACGGTGACGGCACCGTCCGCGCTGGATCCGGCCTTCAGCAGCTCCTCGATCCGAATCGGGTCGTCGCTCACGTGGCCGACCACCCGTATGCCGCCGATCTCGGGGGCCATCCTCATCCGCCTGCCACCGCTGGAATGAGCGCGACTTCGTCGCCCGGCTTCAGGTCCCGCTCCAGCGAGGCGTACTCCTGGTTGACCGCCACGGTCGGCTCGGCCGGCAGGCCTGCGAGGCCGGGCTGCGAACGGAGACGATCCACGGCCTCGCGGACGGTCGCGCCCGCCGGTAGCTCCAGGTCCAGGGACGCCGTATTGGCCAGCTCGCGATGATTGGCGAACAGGAGGATCGTGACCGTCATGACGCCCTCAGGATGCTTGCGCCTTCTGGTCGGTGTGTGTGTCCGAGGCGGCTCCCTCGGAGGTCGTCGAGAGGAAGGTGAGGAATCTCCCGACGGCTCCGGCGTCACGCAGCGATGAGACACGGACCCTCGTCGCACCGGGCGTCCCCGACTCGGGCACGGCCGACACCACGATGTTGCTGCGGAACGTCGCGAAGCTCACGTGCGAAGAGCTCTCCGTCTCGACCCAGGTCGCGTGTACTGCCTCTCCGCCCGTGAAGAAGCTCCTGGCTGCCGTGAGCACCTGATCGGGCGGCAAGCTCGTAGTCGTTTCAGCTGTCATGCGCGTCTCGTCTCGGCTCCTTGACGCCCCGTCGCCGGGGCCGGTAGAATCTCGAACAGGCGGCGCGGGTGTGACGGTTCCCCTCTTGCCGCTTCGTCGTGGTCTCAAGGTAGCGCATGCTCGAGACCCCTTCAATTTGAGTCTAATCGCACCCCGGCGGATGAGCGGAGGGGTGCTCGTGAGCAGAGATCCCGTGCAATTCTCTTCCAATGTCAACGTTCTGAAGCCGTCCGCCACCCTCGGGTTTGCCGCTCGCGCGAGAGAGTTGAAGGCGACGGGCAAGTCCATCATCGACCTGACCGCCGGTGAGCTGGCTTTCCCGACGCCGGAGTTCGCGTCTCGAGCCGGGATACACGCGATCGAAGAAGGCCGGACCAGGTATCCACCGACCCCGGGGGTCCCGGAGCTGAGGTCGGCGGCTGCGGCCTATCTGGATGAGACCACCGCTCACGCACCGGCCGACCCGTCGCGAATCCTGATCAGTGCGGGGGTGAAGCAGGCGCTGTTCAACTGCCTCTACTGCCTGTTCGGTCCAGGAGACGAGATCCTGATCCCGACGCCCGCATGGCCGACATACAAGACCGCCGTGGCCCTCACGGGGGCGACACCCGTTCTTGTTCCCACGTCGTGGGATGATGGCTTCCGGATTTCTGTCGAAGCGCTCGAGAGTGCGCGAAGCGACCGAACGCGAGGCCTGGTCATCAATAGCCCGAGCAACCCCACCGGTGCGGTCTATCCGGCCGAGCTCGTCGAGGAGCTGGTCTGCTGGTGCGGCCGACATGGAGTTTGGCTGCTCTCCGACGAGATCTATCGGCGGCTCTCCTATACGGGTTCGGCCGCGCCGTCCGTCTACGACGTCGAGGATCGGCCGGAGCACGTGGTCCTACTGGACGGAGTGTCGAAGGCGTTCGCCATGACGGGATGGCGGATCGGGTTCGCCGAAGGCCCCAAGGAGATCATCGTCAAGGCCTCCGACCTCCAGAGCCAGACCACATCCGGAGCCGCGGTACCCTCTCAGTACGCGGCAACGGCGGCGCTCTCCAGGACGGAGGAGCGCGAGGCGGCGATCGCGGAGTTCGTTCGGGTCCTCGACCGCAACCGGCGGCTGGGCTGCGAAGTGCTCGAGGGCATCCCGTCGATCGAAGTCCGGCTGCCCGAGGGCGGCATCTACCTGTTCGCCAAAGTGTCGGACGACAGGTCTTCGGCAAGGATCGCCGAGGAGCTCCTGGAGGTGGGTGTCGCCTGTTTGCCGGGCGAACCGTTCGGCTCGCCCGGCCATCTGCGGCTAAACTTCGCCGTGGACGAGGAGTCGCTGCGGGAAGGCCTGGATCGGGTCTCCCGGTACTTCGAAGGGACCTGACTCCGCTAGTATGTCGGCTTGTCCGATCCCCAGCTCCCTCCGCTCCACGGCTGCTGCGGTGGGGGTTCCTCACGTGGAGGTGGCGCGGGACGATCGGCCGCCTCCGCCACTTCTTCCTTGAAGAGCCGGGACGGCTTGAACACGGGCACGGCTCGAGACGGCACGTGGACCGGATCACCCGTGCGGGGGTTTCGGGCCAATCGCGGCTTACGGCGCCGCACCTTGAAGGTGCCGAAGCCGCGGATCTCGATGTGCTCGCCGCCGGCCAGGGACTGCTTCACCGCGTTCAAGAAAGCGTCGATGATGGCGGCGCAATCCTTCTTGGTGACCCCCGGTCCGATCGCCTCATAGACCTGCTCCACCAGATCCGCCTTCGTCATCTGTTGTCCCTCCGCCTAGTTGGCTGTTTCCCTCCGCGTCCTGCCCGAGCTGCCCGCTACTTCCAAAGATAAAGAAGCTGCGGCCCCGTGGTCGCAGGCTGAGCCCGCCACGGCAGCCACTCTCGCAGCTTGCTCTCTGCTATTCCGTTGACGAGGTCGAACAGGCCGACCTTGCGTTCGCGAGGCCGCACGGTCGACGGGTTGTCGCCCAGACCCGCCATGCGACCCGCGCGGTCGATCGCCTCCTGCAGCGTGGCGATCCCGTCCACGAGTCCTACCTCGGCGGCTTGCCTCCCGGTGAGGACTCGACCGTCCGCCACCCTGAGCACCTCCTCCCGCGAGAGATTCCGATTCTCCACCACGGCCTCGACGAACTGCTCGTAAACGTCGTTGACGAGCCCTTCGAGGATCTCTCGTTCTCCGGGTGACAGGCCGCGCGCCACGGAGCCCAAGTCCTTGTACTCTCCGCTCTTCACGACCTCTATGCCGATCCCGACCTTCTTCATCAGCTCTTCGGCATTGGGAAGCTGCATGATCACGCCGATGGAGCCCGTCATGCTGCCCGGAAGAGCGAAGATGCTGTCGGCGCCCAGCGCCACGTAGTAGCCACCGGAAGCGCCTACATCGCCGATCCAGGCGATGACCGGGCGATCGTCCTTCTCCCGGAGCCGCCTCACCTGGCCGAAGAGGTCCTGCGAGGCACCGACGGCCCCGCCAGGCGAGCGGATCTCCAGGACGAACGCCTTGACTTCGCTCCGATCGCTGAGTGCCACGAGATCACGGCCGAACGGGCGGTCCGCGTAGATCACGCCCCCGATTGGCAGAACGGCCACGCTTCCACCACCGAACGGAAGTGGAGATCTGCCGAGCAGGATCCTGGAAGAGAGGTACAGGCCGCCCGCGAACACCGTAAGTAGCAGCCCGATGCTCAGTAGTGCGGCTCTGCGCGTCTGATCGGCCATTCGTCACGCGCCGGGTGTGGGGCGACCATGTGGCCCGAGAAGGCCCTTTCGGTAAAGCTAGTCGCTGGGGGGGAAAGCTGTCAACCAGTTGCCGTGCTTGCAGTTGTGTGCATCGCCGAGATGAACTGATCGAATAGATATCGGCTGTCGTGCGGACCGGGTGCAGATTCGGGATGGTACTGGACGGCGAATACGGGTCGTGAGACGTGGGCGATTCCTTCGATCGTGCCGTCGTTCAAGTTCAGGTGGGTAACGCGGAGATCCGGAGCATCGTCGAGCACCTCGCCGGTGGCGTGAACGGCAAAGCCGTGGTTCTGAGACGTGATCTCGACCCCTCCGGTATCGAGATTCTTCACCGGGTGGTTCCCTCCGCGGTGTCCATACGGGAGCTTGTAGGTCCGGCCACCGAACGCGCGCGCCACCAACTGGAGTCCGAGGCAGATGCCGAAGATCGGGAGACCGGCGTCGGAGAGGGCTCTGACCTTCTCCGCGGCACCCGGGACCGCCTCGGGGTCGCCCGGTCCGTTGGAGACGAAGACTCCGGACGGACGAGCCTCGAGGAGCTCATGAGTCGACGTGGAGGCGGGGACCACGAGAACGGAATAGCCGGCCTCGCGAATCAGATCCAGCGACCGCTGCTTCACCCCGTAATCGAGGCATACCACGCAGCCACGTGCGTCCGGGTGATCGAGCCTGTACGGCTCCTGCGCGGATACCGCCGTGGCGAGGTCCCTCCCGGTCATCGGCGGCTCCGCCATCACCCGAGAGAGGGCTACGGATTCGTCGAGGGCCGCCGGGAAGATGCCGGCGCGCATGGCACCAGCCTCCCGGACGTGTCGGGTGATGGCTCTCGTGTCGGCGCCGACGAGCGTCGGGATTTCGTGGCGCTCGAGGTATGCCGGCAGTGGCTCGCGGCCTCGAGGGGCCGCGTCCGAGATGTTCTTCACGACGAAGCCGGCGACCCATGACCGACGCGATTGCGCGTCTTCGGGCCGTGTTCCGTAGTTCCCGATCATCGGGGCGGTCATGACGACTATCTGGCGCGCGAAGGAGGGGTCGGTGAGCACCTCCTGGTACCCGGTATGATTGGTGGTGAAGACGACCTCGCCGAGACCCACCGCAAGGTCGGCCAGAAGCCGGCCCGGAAACGCCTTCGCATCCTCTAGAAGGAGATAGCCCTCCACGCCTTGCGATCGGATGTCGGCCTCCGTTCCTTGTCTCCATGAATGACGGTCTCGTCTACATCTACGCCGACGAATCCTGCCTGGGCAACCAGTTCGAGGGAGGCAATCCCGGAGCCGCCGCCGGGATGATCGAACAGTTCGACCCGCGCAGAGGATGGCGCCGGAAGGATTTTTACCAGTTCGACCCCTCCACGACCAACAATCGCATGGCACTCACCTCCGGCGCCCTGGGGCTGGCGGCTCTCACCCGGCCGTGCGATGCCGTCTTCACGACCGACAGCAAGTACCTGGTCTCGGGCATGAAGGAGTGGGTACACGGCTGGGCTGCCCGCGGTTGGCGGCGCAAGGGCGGCGCGATCGAGAACCTCGACCTATGGCATCGCCTCGTCGACGAGGCTCGTCGGCACCGGGTGGAATGGAGATGGGTGCGGGGTCATGCGGGTCATGCCAAGAACGAATACGCGAACATGCTGGCAGTCCGAGCCGCCACGGAGGCAGAGAACTCCGGTGGGTTGCTGGAGTCGTCGGGATTCGAGGGTTGGCTGGAGGCGGAGATGGAGCGGGGGCGCTATCTGGAGTACATGGACGTACCTCCGGAGGAGCCGTTCAGCCCTGACCGTGCGCCGCCGGTCAGCGGCTGAAGGTTCAGCCGCCCGGGTCTTCCTCGCTGCCCGCACCGCCCTCGTCGCCGGACCCGTCCTCGTCCCCTCCGCCAGCACCGCCTTCAGCCCCGTCCGCGTCACCCTCACCCTCTACCTCGCTCTGCAGGACCGAAGCAGGCGCTTCCGGAGCCGCTCCGCCACCGAACTGACCTCGCAGGATGGACTCCGGTGTCGTCCCCTGGCGCGAGGAGAGGACGCTCAGAACGAGGGCCAGGAAGAAGTAGAGACCGCCGCCGATCCAGGTCAGGTTCGTCAGGAGCGTCGCCGCCTGCCGCCCGCCCATGAAGGAGTCGGTGGACGAGGACGCTCCACCGAACGATGCCGCGAGCCCTCCACCCTTCCCTGCCTGCAGGAGAATGATCAGGATCAGCATCAAAGCGATCAGACTGATGAGGACGACCAAAAACGTGAACATGTGCTCGCCTGCCGGCTCCGTGGCCGAGAGAATGCCAGAAAATCAAAGGCGCGGCCATTCGGCGCGCGCCCGTCGTTCCAAACTCGTTGGCTCTAAGAAGCCGAAAAGCTAGATCCTTCGTCGCGCCGGAGCAACCGCCGGAGACGCCCGTTCAGCGATTCGAGCCCGCCAGACAGATCTTGGCGAAGCTATCGGGATCCAGGCTGGCGCCTCCCACCAACACCCCGTCTACCCCCTCGGCCGCGAGTAGAGCCTCGATGTTGTCGGGCTTGACGCTTCCTCCGTACAGGATCGTCGCCGTCGCCGCCGGCTCATCGGTGGCTCGGCGCGACAGCACCTCCCTGATGAGACCATGGGCTTCCGCCGCGTCGCGTGCCGTGGCCGTCTCTCCCGTGCCGATCGCCCACACCGGCTCGTAGGCCAGCACCTTGTCGTTCCACGGCCCGTTTCCGGATGACGCCAGCCCGTCGAGCACGCTCTCCACCTGCCGGCTCAACACCTCACCGAGCAGACCCGCTCGGCGTTCCTCCAGCGTCTCGCCCACGCAGAGGATCGGACGCAAACCCGCTTCCAGCAGACGGCCCAGCTTGGTCCCCACGACGGCATCTTCATCGCCGAAATCCCGTCGCCTCTCCGAGTGTCCTGCCAGGCCCCAGCCGAGCTTTGCCTCCGCTGCCATCGCCGCGGACACGGCGCCCGTATAGGCGCCTTCGACCTCGGTGTGCACGTCCTGGATGCCGACCTCGAGATCATCCCGGCCCGAGCGGGCCGCCACGAACGCCGAGATGCTGATCGCGGCGGGGAAGAACACCACGCTCCTGTCGACGTGGGCCGGATACAACCGCATGAAGCGATCCAGGAAGGCCCGCGTCGTCTCCGGGCCCTTGAACATCTTCCAGTTGGCCGCCAGTACCGGCTGTCGTACGGCCTCGCTCATGCTCCCTCCAGTGCTTCGAGCCCGGGCAGCGAGCCTCCCGCCAGGTACTCGAGGGCGGCGCCGCCACCCGTCGAAACGTGAGACACCGACGTGGCGAGACCCGCCCTACGAATCGCGGCCGCGGAGTCACCCCCCCCGATCACCGTGAACGCTCCGGCGGATGTCGCCTCGGCGGCAGCCTCGGCCAGCGCGTTCGTCCCTTCGGCGAAAGCTTCCCGTTCGAAGAAGCCCATCGGCCCATTCCAGAAGAATGTACGTGCGCTGGAGACGATCCCCCCGAACAGCTCGCGCGTTCGCGGACCGATATCGAGAGCCATCGTCCCGCTCGGCACCGCGGAAGGGGCCACCACCCGAGCGTCGGCGCCGGCCTCCGGTCCCGAGCTCACCACCAGGTCGACGGGCAGCAGGATCTTGGCGCCGGCTCGGTCGAGCAACGACGCGGCCGTGTCCCGGGCAGTCGCCTCGACCAGCGAATCGCCGAGATCTTCTCCTCGTGCGCTCAGGAAGGTGTTGGCCATCGCTCCACCGATCAGGATTCGGTCGGCGCGGGAGAGGAACCCCTCGAGCAGGTCGATTTTGTCGGAGATCTTCGCGCCGCCGAGCGCTACGACGAACGGCGTGTCGGGCGTCCCGCGGAGGCGGCCGAGCGCCGCCAGCTCCCGCTCGATCAGAAGTCCCGCCACGGCCGGAGCGAGCATCTCGGCGACACCGACGGTCGATGCGTGCGCTCGGTGCGTGGTGCCGAAGGCATCGTTGACGAACAGGTCGCCGAGCTCCGCGAAACGGCGCGCCAGCCCTTCGTCGTTCTTGGTCTCACCGGGGAGGAATCGCGTGTTCTCCAACAGGAGGATCTCCCCGTCCCGGAGGCTCCGGCTCGCGTCGACGGCCTCTTCGGAGTCCGCCGGCTCCGCGAAGACCACGGGGCGTCCGGTCCCCTCTGCGAGCACGTCCACGAGCGGAGCCAGCGAGTAGCCCGGGTCGGGGCTTCCGCCAGGCCGGCCGAGATGACTGAGCAGCACCGGCCGAGCCCCGTGAGCGGTCAGGTAGTCCAGGGTAGGATAGCTCGCCTCGATTCGGCTCGCGTCCTGCACCTGTCCGTCGGCCATCGGCACGTTGTAGTCGACTCGCACGAGCACGCGCTTTCCCTCGAGGTCGGGCGCACCCAGCTGCCGCAGCGAGCGTGTCATGGGGACGTGTGCCTCACGGTTCGGGTCCGAGGCTCAGATCCCCGACGTCGCGGGCATCCGCGCGGCCACGAAGGACGCGAGCTCCAGGCTCCGGTTGGAGTAGCCCCACTCGTTGTCGTACCAGGCGATGATCTTGACCATGTGACCGTCCAGCACGGACGTGGCCAGGCTGTCGACGATCGAGCTCGCGGGGTTGCCGACGTAGTCGCACGACACCAGGGGCTCGTTCGAGTACTCGAGGATCCCGGCGAGCTCCCCGGCGGCGGCGCTGCGGAAGGCCTCGTTCACCTCCTGGGTGCTGGTCTCCCGCTCGACCGTGGCCACGAGATCGACGAGCGAGACGTTCGGGGTGGGCACTCGCATCGCCATCCCGTCCACCTTGCCCTCGAGCTCCGGGAGAACGAGAGCGATCGCCCTCGCGGCTCCGGTCGTGGTGGGGATGATCGAAAGTGCGGCGGCCCGCGCGCGCCTCAGGTCCTTGTGCGGGAGGTCGAGGATGCGCTGGTCGTTGGTGTAGCTGTGGATCGTCGTCATCAGCCCGCGCTCGAAGCCGAAGTTCCCGTGCAGGACCTTGGCGACCGGGGCGACGCAGTTGGTCGTGCAGCTGGCGTTCGAGAGGACGTCGTCAGATGCGGGGTCGTAGTCTCCGCTGTTCACGCCCAGGACGATCGTGACGTCCGGTTTCTTCGCCGGAGCCGTGATGATGACCTTGTCCGCGCCGGCCTCGAGATGCAGGGCGGCCGCCTCACGGGAGCGAAAGAACCCGGTCGCCTCGAGAACGATGTCCACGCCGAGCTCGTCCCACGGCAGCTTCGATGGGTCAGGCTCCGACAGGACGCGAACCGGCTCCCCTGAGATGTGCAGGAGGTCGTCCTCCGTGCGCACGTCGCCCGGGAAGATTCCGTGGACGGAGTCGTATTTGAAGAGATGTGCGAGCGTCTCGGCGTCCGTCAGGTCGTTGACGGCCACGAACTCCAGGTCTTCCGTCTTCCGGCCGATGGCGGCACGCAGGATGAGCCGTCCGATTCGTCCGAATCCGTTGATCGCCACGCGTGCGGCCACGGCGTGCTCCTCCTCGGTTAAGACTGACGTATGGGCGAGAACGGTCGTCCGAGCGCACGCCCGGCGGCCGCTCGCCGTCGAGAGAGATAACCTACATGGGGGGCGGCGAATCGCCAGACGGCTCGAACGTGCGCCAGGCGCGAGCGAAGCTGACGAGCCCGATCGGCTGCCAGCCGGCCTCCTCGAGCGTCGTCGCACAGGCCGCGGCGGTGGCTCCCGTGGT
>Ga0065183_10000091_pt1 | contig 10496 bp, 8 predicted proteins | sample COG_12_FD_59215 | JGI IMG/M metagenome (GOLD analysis project Ga0065183, IMG submission 59215) | Pelagic marine sediment microbial communities from the LTER site Helgoland, North Sea, for post-phytoplankton bloom and carbon turnover... | ecosystem: Environmental > Aquatic > Marine > Neritic... | reverse complement strand
ATGGCGCGGCCCTGGATAGAGAACATCACGACGATCGTGAACAGGAGCGCGATCAAGGTGATGGGGCTGATCTTGGGCACGAAACGCTCGTGGTACCACGTCTTGCCCTTCAGCCGAACGAGGACCGCGCGCGTCAGGAATCCGGCGATGAACGGGATGCCGAGGTAGATGAACACGCTGCGCGCGATCTCGCCCATCGTGATGCTCACCACCGTGCCCTCGAGGCCGAGCCACTTGGGGAGGACAGTGATGAACACGTACGCGTACACGCTGAAGAACAGGACCTGGAAGATCGAGTTGAAGGCCACCAGTCCCGCGGCGTATTCGGGGTCGCCATCCGCGAGATCGTTCCAAACGATGACCATGGCGATGCATCGCGCGAGGCCGATGAGGATCACCCCCACCATAAGTTCCGGATAGCCCCGCAGGAACAGGACGGCAAGCGCGAACATGAGCACCGGCCCGATGATCCAGTTCTGCACGAGCGACAGCCCCAGCACTTTTCCGTTTCGGAAGACGTCGCCGAGTTCTTCGTACCTGACCTTGGCCAGGGGCGGGTACATCATGAGGATCAGGCCGACGGCGATCGGAATCGATGTAGTCCCGACCTGCGTGGCGTCGCTGATCGCCGAAACCGCTGCCGGCCACACGTAGCCGACGGCGATTCCGATCGCCATCGCCACGAATATCCACAGCGTGAGGTATCGGTCGAGGAACGACAGTCGGCGGACGACGTGGGCTGACTGACGATCTGTGCTCATTCCATGATCTCCGCCGGATCCGCTTCACAACTGGTTCTCTCGGCCATCCCGGGAACGGTCGCAACCTCCTCCTCCCGTCGTCGCCGGTCAAGTCCTGCAGGGCTTTGCGATGGCGGCTGAAGCAAGGCTATTCTTGGTCTTTCCCCAACGCGAGAGGAGTGGCGCATGGCATCGAAGCTGTTTCCAATGAACGAGGGCAAAGCGGATCGCGCGCTGCGCGTGATCGTTGGCGCTGTTCTCATCGGTCTCGTTTTCGTCGGGCCGAAGACACCCTGGGGTTGGGTCGGCCTCGTGCCTCTCGTCACGGGACTCGTCGGCACCTGTCCCCTGTACACCATGTTTGGATGGCGAACGTGCCCGATGAAGGAGACCTGAGGGCTCCGGCCACGCGAGATCACTGGAACAGGATCTGGGGCGACGCGGATCCTGACCGGGTCAGTTGGTTCGAGCCGCGCCCCGAGACTTCGCTTCGCCTGATCGAATCGTCGGGCGTAGGGTTCTGTGCAGGCATCATCGACGTGGGTGGGGGCGCGTCACTGCTCACCGGTCGGTTGCGGGATGTGGGATTCGAAGATCTGACGGTGCTCGACGTCAGCGCCACGGGCCTTGATGCTGCACGTGGCCGCCTGGGCCCGGCGGCCTTGCAGGTCGACTGGATCCATGCCGACGTGCGCGACTTCGATCCCTGCAGGACCTGGGATCTGTGGCACGACCGGGCCGTGTTTCATTTCCTTACCCGCCCGGATGATCGAGAGGCTTACCTCGTGACGCTTGAGCGCGCTCTGGGGGCCGACGGTCAGGTGATCCTGGCGACTTTCGGACCCGAGGGTCCCACCCGGTGCAGCGGCCTCGACGTTCGCCGCTACTCACAGGAGATGCTGTCGGACGAGCTCGGGCCCGGCTTCAGACTGACAGACTCGTGCCTGGAACTGCACGCCACCCCAGGCGGAACCACGCAGCAGTTCCTCTACACCCTTTACCGGCGATTGGCCTGAGTCGCGCAGGCGGAAGAATGCGGTGCCAGGGAACACGCGGGGGGCAGCGGGCACCGGCGATCAGTCCCGTGCTACCAGCAGCAAGCTCCCTTCGAAGGTGCTCTCACCGAAGTCCCCTGTCGCAGCCCGGCTTGCACGTGAGTGCGGGAGAGCAGAAACCGGACTGCGAAGAGGATAGGAACGTTCCTGTCCCACCTGTCCTAACCCACTACCTTGCGCTCCCGGCGGACTGCCGGGAGCGCGCTGCTCAATTTGAGCCTCGCCCTGCGTCTACGGCAGGTCGGGGAAGTTGGTGGCGTTGGCCAGGGCCGCGTACAGGTCCTGGAGATCCCCGGTGTCGGTGACCAGTCCCGGAAGCATGGCACCGGGCTCACCGAACTTCGCCTTGAACCACCCCTCCCACGGCTTCTCGCGGATGAACTGGCCCAGGCTGCGGCCGCCGAGGTCTAACAAGGTCCCGTCAGCCCCGTGGCATGCGCCACAAGCGTTGGTGTACAGCGTCTGGCCGGCTGCCTCATCACCCAGGGCGCCCACGTTCGAGATCACCAGCGACGGCGCCACCACGACAGCCGGGTCGACCGTGTAGTCGACGTACATCGCCGATCCCACTACCTCCAGATCGTACAGATCCGTCGGCTCGACCCACTCCTCCCGCATGAACTTCACCAGGTTCCACACCTGGCCCACGGTGAGGTTGGTGGAGTAGTCCGGGTGGGAGTTGTCGAACGCGTCGATCGTGCGCCCGGGTGTGCGGACGATCATATCGAACAGCCCCTGTACCGTGTTGCCCACGGCTGTGCTCCGCAGGTTGACCGAGGACACGTCCGGACGGTTCGCGTTCAGCGTGCTCTGCCCCGTCCTGTTGGCATAGGACGCAGCGTTGCCCATCCCGTCCCACGCGTGGCAGGCTTTGCAGCGGTGGAAATCAGTCGGTGCGACGGTCCCCGGGTTTCCGGTGCCGCCCGCGTCCGTTTCATACCACTTCCCGTACGCTGCTCCGCCCAGGATCCCGTCCGCGGCCATATACTCGGGTGGCAGCGGCCCCGGGAAGTCTTCGCCGTCCGCCCCATCGGTGCCATCCGTACCATCGGCGCCGTCCGTCCCAGCAGTTCCATCAGCGCCGTCAGCTCCGGCCGGGCCCGTCGGGCCCGTGTCGCCCGTGCAGGCACCGAAGGAACCGAAGGCGAACATAAGAACGCCCAGGAAGAGGAGTTTCTTCATCGTTGACCCCTGTGGTGTGTGAAACTGAGACTTCGTGATCCTCGCGTCGCCCTGGAGAGAGCGCATCATCACGTCCCCAACGGAACGCCTAGCGCACAGAACGTACCAGTCTGTTTGCATTTGTAACCTCTTAATATACATGTAGTTACGATTCGGTAATGCCTAGTGCCGATGGGGTGGCGTGGGGGATACAACCCGGCTGGCTGGGTCATTTGACCCAGCCATGGCGGCAACAATCTCCTACGGGCGCCCGGCCCTCACGAAGAACCCGATTCTGGAACTGCCAGATGGGACTGCTCGGAGTACTTTTCGAGCCGATAGCGAAGTGTGTCGCGCGACAGACCGAGCAGGTGCGCAGCGCGCGTGACGTTTCCCGATGTTCTCACCAGGGCCTGCCGCATCAGGTCTCTCTCGACATCCTCCAGGCGCAGGCCGTCCGGCGGGAGTTCGCAGAAGCGCGCATCGTCGGTCGGGACGAGTACCGGCTCGCGTATCTCGATGGGGATATCTTCCGCCCGGATCTCGCCCGGTCCGCCGAGGATGAGGACGCGCTCGAGCACGTTCCTCAATTCCCGCACATTCCCGGGCCAGGAGTAGGCCTCGAGGAGGCTCAGCGCGGATTCGGTGAGCGGGACAGGTTCACGCTTGAGGTCACGCGACAGTCGCTCGATGAAGAACAAGGCCAGCGGGCCGACATCCTCACGTCTTTCTCGCAGTGGCGGGATATCGATCGGAACGACCTTGAGCCTGAAGAACAGGTCACTTCGAAACGTACCGGATTCCACCATCCTCTCGAGGTCGTGATTCGTGGCCGCGATCACCCGTGCGTCGACGCTGATATCGCTGGTCCCGCCAACGCGTTTGAATTTGGAATCCTCCAGGAAGCGCAGGACCTTGGCCTGGGTGGCCGCAGGCATGTCACCCACTTCGTCCAGGAAGAGCGTACCCCCGTCGGCGAGCTCGGCCAGGCCCTGCTTGCGAGAACGGGCATCTGTAAACGCTCCTCGCTCGTGCCCGAACAGCTCGGACTCTACCAGGTTCTCGGGTAGCGCCGAGCAGTTGATCTCGAGAAACGGCTGGTCGGCCCGGGGGCTTTGAGCGTGAATCACCCGTGCCACGAGGTCCTTGCCCGTGCCGCTCTCGCCGGTGAGAAGAACGGCCGCTGTCTCCGCCTCTGCCACCTTCCCGACGGTCTCGACGATGCGCTGCATGGCGTGCGACCTGCCGACCAGATCGATGCTCGCGAATCTCCAGCGATGCTGCTCCCTGAGCGCAGCCACCTGCCTGCGAAGTTTCCGTGTTTCGAGGGCCTTCTCGATCGTCAGGAGCAGAGAATCGAAATCGACGGGCTTCTCGACGAAGTCGTAGGCGCCAGCTTTGACCGCCTCGACGGCCGTCTCGATCTCGCCATACGCCGTTACGATGATGAAGACGAGCTCGCGATCGATCTCCCGGAATTCCTGGAGCAGCTGTATACCATCTCCATCCGGCAGGCGAAGGTCGAGGAGCATGAGGGCGGGATCCGCGCCCAGCACGAGGCGGCGTCCCTCGGCACCGGTGGCTGCGGTCTCCACGGCGTAGCCGGCGGCCCGTAGACTCTCGCCCAGCCATGTTCGGATGAGGTCTTCATCGTCGACCACGACGATGACCGGCTGTCCATCCTTCACGCTGTCGACTCCATTCCGGCGGCCGGAAGCACCAGGGTGAAGCAGGATCCGCGTCCGACGACACTCTCCACCTCGAGGCGTCCGTCATGCCGCTCCACGATTGACCGAGTGATTGCCAGACCGAGGCCCGTGCCCCGGTGCTTGGTCGTGAAGAACGGTCGAAAGATTTCGTTCATCTCGCTCTCGGGGATGCCTTCTCCCGAATCCTCTACCGTCATATGTATCTCCTCCTCGCTCTGCTCGACGCCGATCCTGAGCACCCCACCCGCGGGCATCGCCTGGATTCCATTCAGGCACAGGTTTACCAGGGCCTGGGTAAGCAGCTCGGGGTCGACCCGGACCCTCCCCGTCTCTCCGGGCGCGAGGAGCTCGATCGTTACTCCTGCCGCCTCGGACTGCGGTCCGACCAGCTCGACGGTGCGCTCGACGAGCTGTCCAGGCATTACCCACCCCACCGTCGGCGGCTTGGGCCGCGCGTAGCTCAACAGGTCTCGTAAGGCCGACTCGATGCGCTGGAGTTGTGTGCGGACCTGCTTGAGCAGGCTCTGGGACGGCGTGCCCGGCTCCAGTTCACGCTCCAGCATGTCAACGCCGCTCGTTGCGCCGGCGAGCGGGTTCTTGATCTCGTGCGCAATCCCGGCGGCGAGCTCTCCAACCGAGGCCAGTTGTGCTGCGCGGCGCATGTCCTGGGCGTGCAGATCGTGGATCTCAGCGGCGGACTCACGAAGGCCCCGCGCCATCTGATTGAACGTATCGCTCAGCTCACCGAGCTCGTCACCGCTGTCAACGCGAACCTGGGCCTCGAGGTCCCCGCCCCGGATCCGATCGGCGGCAAGCACGAGTCGCCGCAGCGGCGAAACGATCGATCCGGCTACGAGCCACGCGATCCCGAAGAGCACCAGCGCGAAGACACCCGCCAGTGCGGCGAACAGGAGGCGAAGGTTGCGAAGCTGGCCGAAAGCAGTGCGTGCGGGCAGCTCGGCCACGTAGAGCCACGGAATGCCTTGAATCGACCGGGAGATTCCGATGACGTCCACTCCCTCGTAGTTGACATACCTTGCAGATGAGCCCGGAGGCAGGTCCACGAGCGGTGAGGGAATAGGCCGTCCATAATCCACCGGGGCGTCCGGGTTCGAAACGAACAGCGGGTGCCCGCCGTTGTACAGGATGTACGACTCCACGTCGCCCGCCGCCTGGCCGGCCAGGTTCAGGAACTCCGGTTGCTCTTCCGGTCGGACTGTCGCTCCGATGACGCCGAGTACTTGCTCCCGATCGCCCCGAATCGGCATCGCTACGAGGAACATCGATCGCGTCGTGCCATCCTCGTCTTCCCACGCTCCCTCGAAGAAGCGGCCTTCCATGGCAGATGAGTACAGACGGGACTCCGAGAGATCGGCCCCGACGCGCTCGCGCCGGGTCCCGCCGACCACGCGACCGGTCTCGTCCAGAACGTACAGCTCCGACAGCTCCGACATGATTTCGTGCTTGCGAGTCAGATAGGAGCCGAGGGCCGTGACCGCGGGGTCCCGCAGTCGGCCAGATTCGACCGCCGCGGAAGCCGCGGGAATGCTGGCCTCCAGGAACCGACTGCTCGCGACCATCGCCTCCAGATTGAGCTGGTGCACCTCGACCTGGTGCGCCACATGATCCGCCTGGACCTCCGCCAGGGTCAGCAGGTACCGCCGCGCGTTCTCCTCGATGATTCTGCGGCTGACCCCATAACCCACCGAGTTGGAAAGAAAGAGCGGCAGCAGTGAGAGGACCAGGAACCAGGCGAGGATCTTCCGCCCGAGGCCTCCACGTAGTGGATGCGTACGAGGGGCGCTGACTGACTTTCGGTTCTCGAGCATCTGTGTCTCCGCGGCCCCGGGTCAGGACCGGATCCATGGTACGGCTGCGGCAAGAAGGATGCCGGGTCGTCCAGCCGGCCCACCGCAACAAGTTACGCCCTCCAGGGCCTGCCTCACCAGACCGGATCGGGTTAATTGACCCAATCTACTGCGTCAAATCCCCCACCCGGGAGCCTCCCACACGCCGAGCTCGAAGCCGCAATTCATTTGAGAACATGCGCTTGGGTGGACTGTCCCCGTGTGGTACGTGGCATGCCCCACAAACCAGAGGCTGAACTGCGCCCGGCGCAACGGTGACGGTCGGGCGACGAGCCGATCGCTGTACCGGACGGTATCGGATAGGGAGGGCCCTACATGATCGCGGCGAGTGCTCTGATTGCCGTTTCCGGGTGCGGAGAGGCCCATTGATCTCCTGGCGCCGCATTCCGATCCTGAGCAGCGGACGCCTTCTACCATTCCTCGCGATCTCGAGCCTCGTGCTCATGGCTGGCATCGCGATTCTCGTGGCCGTCAGGCGAGGCCCCGAGGTACCGCAGCCGATCGCGTTCAACCACCTCAAGCACACCGGCGATCTGGGACTGGCGTGCGGCCTGTGCCACAAGTACGTGCGCACCGGAGCACACGCGGGGCTTCCCGACGCCGGGACGTGCTCGATGTGTCATCAGTCACCGCAGGGAGAATCGGCAGAGGCCGCGAGGGTTACTCAACTGCTCGAGGCGGGCGACCCGCTTCTCTTCAACAAGCTGTTTCGCCTTCCGGACCACGTGTTCTACACGCACCGTCGCCACGTGGGGATCGCCGAGCTGGAATGCTCGGAATGTCACGGCGCGATCGCGGAAACCGAACGCCCGCCCGAACGGGCTCTCGTCCGGGTCTCCATGGACTCCTGCATGGACTGCCACCGCGAGCGCGAGCAAACGCTGGACTGCAACGCCTGCCACCGCTGAAGGAGAGAGCGCACTGATGAGTCCGACCCGACGCGAGTTCGTCCTGACGGCAGGCGTGGCCGGTGCGGCGCTCGCGCTCTCAAGGCCACAGGCGATCTTCTGGACGGCGCCGGATCAGGAGGACACGGGATGGGCGCCGGGACTCGAGAATCGGATCACGTCCGCCTGTCTGGTCTGTCCGGCGCGATGCGGGATTCGTGGCCGCGTGGTGGATGGCCGGTTGGTCGAGATAGCCGGGAACCGGCTACACCCGGTGAGTCGCGGGGGCGTGTGCTCGCGCGGTCTTGCCGGCGTGCAAATGCTCTACCACCCCAGGCGCCTGGCATCGCCGCTGCAGCGCGTAGGTCCCCGGGGCTCCGGTGAGTGGCGGGAGATCCCGCGCGATGAAGCGCTCTCACACGTCGCTGCGCGTCTGAGAGACATCCGTGCCGCGGGGCGGCCCGAAGAGCTGGCGCTCCTGTCTGGTTACTGCGCCGGAACGATGGCGGATGTGTGGGTCCAGTTCCTGCGGGCGTTCGGTTCGCCGAATCATGTGCGCGACGAGTACGCAGACGGCACCGACACGATCATGGGCCTGGCGCACGGCATCCCCCGCGCGCCCGGCTACGATCTCGAACGCGCCGGCTTCGTGATCTCGTTCGGCGCCCCGCTGTTCGAGTCGTGGTGGTCGCCGGTCCAGGCGTTGGCGGCGTTCGGAGGTCGCGGTGCCGAGGATGGAAGACGCCCGCGGTTCGTTCAGGTGGACACTCGGCTTTCCCACTCGGCGGCGGCATGCCACGAATGGGTGGGCGTTCGGCCTGGCACGCACTCCGTACTCGCGCTCGGCATGGCCTACGTGCTGATCCGAGATGAATTGATCGACGAACGGTTCCTGGCAGAGCGCGTATCGGGATACGAGGACTTCACCGACGCGCGGGGTCAACCGCGAAGCGGATACCGATCCCTCGTGATGCGCAACTACAGAACCGAGGAAGTGTCAGCCATAACGGGTGTTTCGGTGGAGCGCATAACGGCGCTGGCCAGGGCGTTCGCGGGGGCCCGTCCGTCCGTGGCGGTGTGCGGCTCCGACGTGACGCGTGCCCCCGACGGGCTCCTCGCGGGGCTCGCCGTCCACAGCCTCAACGTACTGGTAGGCAGCATCAGCCGGGCGGGAGGTGTGATGTTCGCCGATGATCCGCCGCTGGAACCGCTCCCCGACCTCATCCTGGATGCCACGGCTCATGCCGGCCTCGCGCGAGCTCCGATCGGAGAGATGGACGTCCCGTTCGACGGGGGCGATCGACCGTTGCCATTCGCTGAGACTATAGCCGGAGGTTCGGATTCCCATGTCGAGGCTCTCCTCCTTTACTACGCGAATCCGCTCGAGTCGTCCGCCCGCCCCGGGCTGTGGCAGGCGGCGCTCGATCGAATTCCGTTCGTCGTCAGCTTTTCGCCGTTTCTCGACGAGACATCAGGATACGCCGACTTGATCATCCCCGACCTCCTGGCGTACGAGCGCTGGCAGGACGCGCCGACGCCTCCCTCGTATCCGTTCCCGGTGTGGGGCCTCTGCCGACCTCTCGTGGAGCCGCAGGAGGGAGGAATCCACACCGGCGACGTGGTGCTGGCGCTGGCCCGGGAGCTGGGCGGAAGCATCGCCGATAGCCTCCCCTTCGACGACTTCGAAACCGTGCTGAAAGCCAGAGCCCGTGGTCTCTTCAACTCGCATCGAGGCATGATCCTCGGTGACGAGTTCGAGCGCCGGCACCACCGCCAGATGGAAGAACGGGGCTGGTGGATCCCCGAGCACACCGACTTCGAGAGTTTCTGGAACGACCTCGTCGAACGTGGCGGATGGGTTGACCTGTACTACGACGACACCGATCCCTCTCGTGTCAGCCGGAGGCCCGACGGCCGGATTGCCCTGATGCCGGACGAGCTGCTGCAGATTCTTGACCCGGACGGCCTCGCGGACGCACAGTTCGGTCCTGTAGCGCCCACCAGTCTGGCGGCCGCCGTGGAGTATCCCCTGCGCTTGATCCCGTATCGCCTGTCCACGCTGGCTTCGGGTACGCTTGCCCTGGAGCGATGGCTCGTCGAGCAGCCGAGCGTCCTCCCAGGGGTCTTCTGGCGCCCGTGGGTGGAAGTGGGATCGGAGACGGCGAGGGAGCTCGAACTCGACGACGGTACCATGGTCTGGATCGAGTCCGCTCACGGCCGCTACCGGGCACGACTGAAAGTCTATCCGGGCGCGGCTCCTGGAACCGTCTGTGCGCCGTACCGCCTCGAGCACCCGGACGGGGAACCGGCGAACCCTCTGCATCTCCTGGTTGACTCGCGAGACCCTCTGACGGGGCTCTCTGCCTGGTTCACCACGCAGGTCCGCTTGCAGCGGGCCTAGAAGAGGAGCCATGACGCGTTGGGGCATGGTCATAGACCTGGACCTGTGTACCGGCTGTGGGGCCTGCGAGGTCGCGTGCAAGAGCGAGAACAACATAGCGACCGTCAGCCCCGATCAGGCCGAAATGGGTCGTGCGATCAGCTGGATGAAAGTGCAGACGGAAGTGCAGGGGGAATTCCCGGACACGAAGGTCCATTTCACTCCCCGGCCGTGCATGCACTGTGATAATCCGCCTTGCATCAAGGTGTGCCCGGTGGGCGCGACCTATATCGATGAGGAGGGGATCGTCGGTCAGATCTACCCCCGGTGCATCGGTTGCCGGTACTGCGCCAACGCATGCCCGTACACCGCCAAGTACTTCAACTGGTACGGGCCGGAGCGGTCGGAATCCGAGCGCAGGCACCTGAATCCGGACGTGTCGGTGCGGCCCAAGGGCGTCATCGAGAAGTGCACGTTCTGTCATCACCGTCTCCAGAAGGCGAAAGAGGACGCCAGGGCCGAGGGGCGGAAGATGCGCGAGGAGGACTACCAGCCGGCGTGCGCTGAATCATGCCCGACGGCGGCCATCGTTTTTGGCGATCTGGACGACCACAACCATCGGGTCGCCAGGCTGAAGGAGGATCCGCGCGCAATGCGGCTGATGGAGGATCTCGGGACCCAATCGAAAGTCTACTA
>Ga0065183_10000089_pt1 | contig 10507 bp, 10 predicted proteins | sample COG_12_FD_59215 | JGI IMG/M metagenome (GOLD analysis project Ga0065183, IMG submission 59215) | Pelagic marine sediment microbial communities from the LTER site Helgoland, North Sea, for post-phytoplankton bloom and carbon turnover... | ecosystem: Environmental > Aquatic > Marine > Neritic... | reverse complement strand
TTATCGCACCTACTGCTATTACATATAATGGATCCTCCGGGCTTGATTGCTTTGCACGGTTTATCAAGTCTTTTGTAGCCGGGCTGCTTTCAGGTTTCTCAGGATCATCCAGGTATGTGGTGCTTCCACGATATGCGAAATTATCCGGGGACATATCCATTTTGTCAAGTACACGCAGTATCTCTTCATAGCTCTTTTCCATCCCTTCACCAGGATCGGAGGCCCGGTTATTGCTGAAAGGAGCAGCGTATACGGATTTAAGATCTATGCTTTCAGGTGATAGAATGGCATAAACCAGGGCAAACTGGTCATCAATTTCATTGTATGTATCTGTATCGAATACAGCCTGGACTTTGCCGGTGGGTGGAGTCAGTTTCTGGATTCTAATGGCTTCATCCATCTTTGGATAAATCTGTGCATACACCGCAGTTGATACAATAAGAAAATATAAAATGATGATTCGATTTAAAAATGTGTTCATGATAAAAAAATTGATATTTTGGATATAAAAATAAACATTAAACGAGACATATTTCGATTATATAAACTCGTATTTATGCAAAAAATTCAAAATTGTAAAGATCAGTCTGAGGTTTTGATCTATAAACAAGCAATTTCGTATGAATAGATCATCAAAGGAAAATCAATAAATTTCCATTAAAGGTCAGGCCTTATCTTTATTTTTTATTCCAATCGCTACGAAAGCAATTCCAACTCCAATCAGCGCCAATCCTATGACTGGATTAACCGCCGTCATAAATACTACACCTGTCCCCATAAAAGTAATTCCAATCGGAATAAAGGCCTTATAGTTTGGCTTTTTCGGTTCATTCATAAAATTAAGAATATTAGAAATTAAGAAATTTGAAATAATGAGAACTTATTATGTATAATTTAATAAAAAAAATCCAATGAAGAAGATAAAGCAGGCTATACCTATAAGTGTATTTAAAATATTTCTTCAGATATTGAGTGGCTTGGTCATACTTTATACTCTCTTTTAAAAAAAATAGGTTCAGGACATCCTTACAGGTCCGAGTAGACCGGTTGATAGTTTTGTTTTTTCCCGGTTCATTTCAATCCAACGTTTTGCAACCGGGTTGTCACTAAGTGAGGCACAGTAATTATATAAGCGGTTATGGACATTAATGATTAAAGTATTGCCTTTATCTTTTAATAAATTCCCAGGTATGGTTAAAGGTAGTTTCCCCCACCAGCGTGTCCCGATGTAGGTTCCATTTATAAATATTTCAGCTATGTCATAGACTTTTCCCGGATCGATAGACGTATATGCTTTATCCTGAAGATCGAAATTTAATGTATAGGAAATTTGGCCACCGAAATCCTTTAAAGCTTCCAATTCAGAAAGATCAACCAGATCACTTAATTCAGTGCTGAATTCAGAATGATTTATATGATGTTTGCATTCGATCTTCCAGTTTCCTTTAAGATCTAATGCGGAGGTCTCAGAATTTTCATTGCTCTTTTCCTTAACGATGCCATTTTCGCTATCGATTACGAGTAAAGCGGATTCAAGAGGGGATAATTTCAAATCAAAGTCCTCTCCTGAATTTTCAGATAGCATTTCCCGATTTAGGGACTCCGGGTACCAGCGCCAGACTTTCTTGCCCTGAATATTTACATTAAGAATTAGTTCAATAGCCCGGTCGCGGTCAGTGTTAACCACGAATATCAGATTGGTATCCTGGTATATTCTCCGATTATAAAAAATCGATATATCATTGGGTTGGATGGAAATCCCCTTTTCAATATTGCATTTTTCTACCATTACCCTGGTCCAATCCAACAATCCCTGATACGGATCAATTAGATGTTGGTCAGGATCTTCTATGAAATAAGCACCTGACTCAAAGATTCTATCACTTAATTCCCTTACTTCCCTGTCTCTTTCTTCATGATCTTTAAATCCTGTAGCCAGAAACGGTTTTTTCCCGATAAACACTACATTCAAACCTTTGCCTTTATATTCAAGAATTTTGTTCAATGTATCCGGATCTATAGTTTTTACCTCACAGATCAATAGGGTAGAATAAGTCATGTCGCCAAATTTCAGTTTCCCATCTACCACCTCGCCATTATAAATGATATTGCTGTTTATATAATCAGAACAGATCCCATTATGATTTAATGCTTGCCAGATTGAGTGCAAATACCATGGAGTCATATTGAATGGATTTCTGTCCAGTCCGGAATCACTCCATACATCTGCAGTGGGTCCTAAAATCGCAACCTCAGAAATGGCCTTTGAGTGCTGAAAGACTGCACTGATTCGGCTTGTATAGGCTGACCACAAAGGAAAAAACTTCCACCATGTGTTATGTTCATTGAAAAAAGTGCCAAAACGTATCCATCCCGGGAATTCTGTTTCCGGAGGAAAATAATTATACCCGTGCAGGACAAGATGGTTAATGCCTGCAACAAAATTTAAGTCAGTTGCCTGTTTGATATATTCAAGAGAAGCTTTGAATACTCCCCGGAGATTTGTCATGGCCTCACTGCTGATTATTTTTCTACCCGCAAGGTTCCCTCCACTTGAGGCATATTTGTTCCAAATCCCATACCGGATCTCATCAATTTTAGCAAGCGACCAACCCGCATTATATAACCACTGATCCCCTTCCGGTATGTCCGGGATCATGAATCCATCAATCATGTCGGTATATAACCAAGGGTGTCCATATGCCTGGTACCGGCTAAGCACATTATTTTCTTTACACCAACCGTGATAAATCCTAATAAATCTCTCCATTAAAAATTCAGCAAGCGTCAAACTGAAATCATAACGGATTCTTCTCAGTGTATTTTGAAGATCTGGATCCAACTTATCTGAACTAAAATGAATGAAGGGCAAATAGGGTTCAATGTCATAACCCCTTCTTTGTTTAAACGACTCAATCATATCATCCGTCCAGTTGGCCCCTTCCAATTCAATGCTGTCGCAAAAAAGTGACCTGATCCCGCTTCCTAAATTGTTCTCGAAATAGGGCAACAGTTTTTGTGACATGTTATCCAGGTATTTTCTGACCGCCTGCTGGTTAAAATGATCCAAAACAGCTCCTGCACCCCCTGGTGAACCATACAATACGGTTCTGAATTTATTGCGCCATTTTACGATCATTAGTTTATACTCACCGTCTATAATTTCAAATTCCAGGATTCCACTTTGATTCATTTTGTCCGTTAGTTCTGTTGCATCACTGAGATCTCTCAGGACCTTGGGAATTAGAATTATTCTCAGGATCTTCTCATGCTCATCTTCAGGTAATTCAATTTTTATGGACTTTATGCCTGGGCCGGTAAAAGGGAATGATTCAAAAGTTAAGCCCTGCAGAGTTTCTTCAGGATTTATGAATTCTCCCCCGAAAGGCCACCCGGTACCTACAATCAGATCTGTTACAAGGCCTAGTTTTTTGGCCTCTTTGGTGGAATGAACAAGCATGTCGCACCATTCATCACTGAGCCAGACCAAACCGCTTCCCGGATCTTGCGCCTCTTCCGGCATAGCAATTGGATTTATTTCAATCCCTCCGGCCCCTGCTTCCTTTATAATTTTAAGCTCGCGTGAAATCTCTTCCTTTGTTACTGAATTGCCATTCCACCACCACCGGAAAAATGGACGTGCCTCTGCCCCCGGTTCCTTAAAAATTTCGAAAAGGGCGCCATCAGACTTTGGTGATGGATCATTTGTGCATCCTTGAAGTAAATAACTGTTGCATCCTACATAAGTTGCTGACATACCAGCGACTTTCAGAAATTCCCTTCTGGTGGGATCATTAAGACAATCGGACATGAGGAATAATTAGTTTAAAAAAATCTTTTGCCATGTATGAATGATCTGTCGATGATCGAGGTTAATTCTATCAGGCTTTATTAAAGGTAACGACAAATTTTGCGCCTTTACCGGGCTCACTCTCACACCACACATTTCCATTCATCAATTCAGTATATTTCTTTACTATGGATAATCCCAATCCTGTAGAACTTTCACCGCCGGTTGGTTTTGCACTTAATTGCTGAAATTTGTGAAACAATTTTTTCTGATCATCCATGGATATGCCGGGTCCTTCATCTTTAATGCCTATATGTGCCTTCCCCTCGTGGACCCATAAATTTAAGAATATGGATTTTTCAGGGGGAGAAAATTTGATGGCATTCGAGAGGAGGTTTTCCAGGACTTGTAACAAATATTGCCTGTCGACCTCGGCATGAATACTATTAAGATTTAAATGGACCTGCAGTTTTTTGTTCTTTATTTTGGATTTGTAGCTTTCGTATGTGTTTTTAATTAATTCAGATAATTCTACTTTTTCCAGATTTACCTGATCCTTTTTAGCTTCAAGAGCTTTGACATCAAGGATGCGATCAACCATATCACACATACGGTTAAGCGCCTTGATGATGCCATTGATACAGATCATCTGGTCTTCATCAAAATTTTCGCTTTCGGATCTCATGAGCTCGGCGAGAGAGAGCGTACTTGACAGGGGATTTCTAAGATCATGGGCTATGATCCCCATTAAATGATTTTTCTCATCATTAAGTTCTTCAAGAGATTCTTTTTGACGGAGTATCTGCTTGGTCTGATCAGCCAGTTGCTTTTCAAGAGCATCGTGCTCCCTGAGGCGGTTCACGAAAAGATGCAGAAGACTATTCTGTATTTCCTTATTTTCAGTGAGTAATCTAGAGAAACTAGTTCTGTCCAGGCGAAGTATTCGGAGTGTCTCCTCAGCGTAAATGGACGCTGACCTGGATTTGTTATCGATCAAAGCATATTCTCCAAAAACCTCCCCTTCATTTAAGGTGGATAAAACGAGATCTTCATCCTTTACACTAACTGATCCTTCAGTAATGATGAATACGGCATCTCCTTCATCGCCTTTCTTAAACACATAGTGGCCTTTCTGATACTCCATATCCTCCAATAAATCCGCAATCTTCTTTAATGCGGGCTTGTGGAGATCGGAAAACAGCTGAATTCTTTTTAATAATGTTAATTTAGTATTAAAAGGCGTTTCTGATGTACTGTCACTCATTTAACAAATCAATACGTTGTTTGACGGGTAGAAATTTAGCCAATAATTAGATAATACGGAAATTCTTGAACATTATTAAATGATTAAGAATTCGTGTTTTAGCATTAATCACTCCCAGTAGTATAATACCGGTGTGCGTTTATTGTAGCACTTCCCCACCCTGACAGGATTCGGAAAAAAGTACTGAACTCCGTAACCTCGGTTAGAGGCGTAAAGGTAACTTCATGCTTTTCTGAATCGTAAAATATAGGATCAATGAAGAAATCCTTTCCATTTAATCTTACACGAACCCATGAATGACCTCCAATATTACCATCTGGAAATCTTGTCTGCATTGCCTGAACCGGGACCGCTTCGAAATTAAGGCCCTGTAGTATTTCTGCTAAAGCAAATGCCTGCTGTTGACAGAATCCATAGCCCCTTTTAAAAGCTTTTTGATATGAATCATAACTATTGCGACGGCAATAAGCGATTCTTTTTCCTACCGATAACCGCGCTTCCTCAATAAGTTCCAATCCATCAAGATCTGTTCTATTTAATAAATGTACTGTTTCCTTTATTGTTTGCTCTTCTAATCCCGGGCGAATGCCTCCAGGCAGGCTTATCATGGCCGGAATTGCATAGAGAGTATAAATAGTGAATATTACAGCAAGTGTTATACCCACGTAGGTAATAAATTTTACTAATATTTGAAAAAATAATTTAAAAATGCTTTTCATGACTTGTGTCAATAATATTGACGAGTAATCTTATGAATGGGTTATTTAGCAATCCACACTATTCTAAAATTCAAAACACAGTCCTGCTTTGATCGAAAATAACTTGATAATTTTTAGTAATCGTCCTTTTTTTTTAAATTAAATTGACTTTAGTGATATGGATTTAAAGCTTAAGAACAAGATCGTTTTTATTACCGGAGCATCACGTGGTATTGGTGCTGCAACAGCTATATTACTGGCCAAGGAAGGCTGTGATATATTTTTAGGCTACCACAACCGGTTTGATGATGCTGAGAAAGTGGCCACCGAGATCAGAAGAATGAAAAGGAAAGTATGGCTGGTGAAAGTGGATATATCGAACGAGAATGACGTGGGAATAGCAGCCGAAGAGATCCGGAATATTGTTTCGAGCATTGATGTATTAATTGTGAATGCCGGATTCAATATTATAACTCCATTTGAGGAATTGAGTAATGAAGAATGGGACAAAATCATTGATGTTAACCTTAATGGTTCTTTTTACGTTGTCAATTCATTAAAAAATAATATCAACAGGAATGGAGTCATCATACTGGTGTCCAGTGCAGCAGCACATACAGGTGCACCCCATCATATGCACTATGCAGCAGCAAAAGCAGGGTTGATTAATTTTTCAAGAAGTCTGGCAAAAGCAATGGCCCCGGAGGTTCGGGTTAATTGCATTGCTCCGGGACTGACCAAGACGGATATGGGTAGGAAGACAATTGGTTTTCTCCCCGATGATTATCTTGAAAAAAACCTGTTGGCCAGGAGAGCTGCTAATCCACTCGAAATTGCCAATGTAATTGCTTTCATGGCGAGCCCGCTTTCAGGTTTTATTTATGGCGAAACTATTAATATTAACGGAGGCAGAGATTTTAGATAATAATGACGAATATTCAACATGTAGCTATTTGGGTGGAGCATCTGGATGGTATCCGCCACTTTTATGAGAAATACTTTCTGGCTGAATCAGGTGAAAAATATATTAATCCAAGCAAAGGATTTTCATCTTATATGCTTTCTTTTAAAGGTGGAGGAGCTCTTGAGATCATGAACAGGCACGATATTAAATCACTTAAGGACCATAAAAGCGAATACTTGGGTTGGGCGCATATTGCCATCGGAGTAGGATCCAGGGAAAAAGTATTGGAGTTAACAGAAAAACTAAGAGCAGATGGCTACCAGATTGTTGGTGAACCCAGAACCACCGGTGATGGATTTTTTGAAAGTGTGGTTCTTGATGCAGAAGGCAACCGGGTAGAGATCACCATTTAAGATTTTTATAAACCATTGATTTTCCAAGCGCAGGGGAGATATTTGACTGGGGTGTTATATTCATGAGGATGTATTGAATTATTTAAACACTCCGGAATAATAAATTCTTTCCAAAAACCAACAATAACTCATAGTGCTTCGTTAGTAGGTATGAATGTATTGGTGTTTTTAGCCGGATGTTTGTGTGATGTTAGAATAGATGCTTATCAACAAGTTATGAAAGGTTGGATCCTGTTTTCTTGCCAATGTTTAGATTCTCAATTTTTAACAACTATTTATAGATTCAACTAATTATGTCACAGGGACTTAAGAAACCATTTATCATTTTAACGCTTGGCATTTCTGGCTGGGCAGCGTGTGGGATAATAATGTTTGTATTATTGAATGTAACAACTATATATTTATCGTTAATTATTCATTTTATTGCATCGCCCTTTATTTTTTTGGGTATTTCAAACCTGTATTTTAAAAGATTCGATTACACTTCACCATTAGCGACTGCCATCATTTTTACCTTGATTGTTATGGTTCTCGACTTTTTCGTAGTGGCATTGGTGATAGAAAAGAATCTTGAGATGTTCGAAAGTGTTATGGGCACCTGGCTGCCATTTTTATTTATCTTTCTTACAGTATGGCTCCGCGGCCTGGCAATTCACCGTGGAGGCGAGTAAACTTATTTGCTAATCCGAAAAATTCTAATCAGAAATAAAATAATACCTCATATTATAGGATGTGTGAAATTATTTTCCTACCTTTTACATAGAACATCTATGCATTAAATTATGACCGAACTATCTAAAGATCTTATTGCCGCTTCAGCGACCCCATTAATTTTATCTATTCTTTCGGTTGAGGAGAGTTATGGATATCAGATCATCAAGAAAATCACCGAGATATCAGATGACAGGATACATTGGAAGGAAGGCACCTTATATCCTGTATTACACAAAATGGAAAATTCAGGCATCATCAAATCAAAATGGAAGGTTGCTGAGAATGGGCGAAAGCGGAAGTATTATCAGATCAATAGCAAGGGTAAAAAGGTATTGGATGAAGAATTAGACCACTGGCGTTTGATATTTAATTCCCTCAAAAAATTGTGGTCAGAAAAGAGCGCTGAAAGCTGATCAATTCTTCGGTTTTTAAACGGTCATTCTTGCACGCCGATTATTCGATTAAACGCCGATGATAATTGATCTGGCCGAGGTGATACGTCAGGTGAGAATGCAGGTGCATAAGAAAAAACAGTGTTGTCATTTCATATCCAAATACATTTATAGGAAAGTTCTCTAAAAGTTCTTCTTCTGATATTCCCTCCAGTGTATTATAGATGGTTGTTTTCACTTCATCAATGTTCTGAAGCAAATCACTTACCGGCACATCATTTTTACTGAATTCTGCTTCCCTGTCACGCACATATCCGTTTTCGCCGATGGCTCCCCCGATAAAATGGTTCAGGTTACCTATAATATGCAGCGCGAGATTACCTGCTGAATTGGAGATGTTTTTCTTGACGATCCATAAGGATTTTTCTTCCTTATAATTTGATAATTCATTTTTGAGTTTATCAAGGTCTCTGTCAAAAAGCTTCTTTAACGAATCAACAACCATCTTTTTTGTTTTTGGGCTCTAATATATACAATAAAAAAGGAACGCCACAAATATGACGTTCCTTAAAATCATAAGCCGGTATTAATTATTTGAAATCAATGAATAAGTTAGCGATTTCTTTAGGATTATATGGACTAAGATCAGGTAACCTTACTTCCAGTTCATCATATTCCTGGCCAGGAGAAGTTCCACCCTGAACAAATCCATATTTAGAGAAGAAACCTGGTGCCTCAGTATTGTGCAGATAAGCATTTACTATATCCGGGCTAATATTAGGCCAGAGTGTAAAGATCTCATTCGTAAATACATTCTTTATGGAGTATTGTTCAAGCAGAATGTTACGACTTGGTTCGTCAAGGTTGCTGGACGGCAGACCGACTTCTGCAACACCTATGTCTTTATTGTTATTCCCCGATGCAACAAATGCCCAGTTGAATCCTACATTGGCACCAAATAATACTGCATTTGGGTGATTGGTATTTCCATATACATCAATTATATCTCCTTTTTTACCAACGAACATTTTCATTGTATTTACTGAATACGGATTATCCAATGGTTCTTCCAAAGGCAAATTGGCAGCCTGAATGATCATATGTGCTTCATATCCATGATCCCCTGCTTCGCTGTATTCTAAGTTGAAAATGGCATCTTCGGCATCCATATGGTCATCTCTATCAATATTATAAGGCTTAAGAATAGCAATCCCTTTTATCGGATTTCTGTTCCAGAAGATCTGGATTGCTTTACCTCCATCTTCGTTTCCTTCTGATGCGGCATCCGTAATGTTCAGTTCAAATTCCCATTCAACACCATCAAAGAAGCTTGTCTCGATTACGTCCAAATTTTTTATTCTGCCATCATCTTCTCCTTCAAAAGAAAGTGACATGGGTTTATTGATCCCATATAATACAATCGATTTGATGATATCCTCAACAATTTCAGCAGCTTCTTCACCTACGTGGATGAAATTGGTTAAATGCATGTATACAACATTTCCATCGAGAGTGTCTACTGCTACTCTTGCATTTTGAGTTCCCTGTCGGCTTAAGGCATCTGGTATATCCACCTTAAAACTTTCCGGAAGTATACTGCCTTCCGGCATTACAATGTCGTCATTGTTTTCACAGCTGATTATCATAGCCGCCACAAATAATCCTAATAGAATGGTTAACAATTTTCTGGTTTTCATGATTAAATTATTTAGGGTTAAAAATCTTTTCAAAATCATAGATTTAATTGTTTTAATACTTACACACTACAATTTGATTTTACCCTGATATAAATTGTAAATATTTTTATTTTTTCCATTTTGCCTTAATTAAAAGTGTTTAGTGTTGAAATAATGTGCTGTCTGAAACAACCGATGCTGCAGCGAAATAGCCTATTGCCCCCAAACTCATATTTGTAGGGATATTTCCCCGTTCTACATCAAAGATTCCCCCTCTCCAATTGGTTTCATTCATCATGGCTCTGATATAGGTCTGATAATTATCATTTAATGAATATTTTTTTCGTTTGATCACAGTTCCGGCCGGGAAACATACCAACTCCTGTTCGGGCTTGAATATCTCATTAACGTCTACCGAATTTAGGTGGTATGTTACCTCTCTGGCTTTACAGGTATTAGAACTGCAATTTCCATTACCGGACCAATCGTAGTCTATTTCCATCATAAAAGGATCACCTGTTCCCAATGTTTCTACATTATAAATTTCACCAGCATCATCACATCCTGAAATATTCAAAGGTTGTAAAGGTTCGACCGGGACCATAAAAGAATTTCCAGCAAATTCATATTCCTGAATGCGTATGTATAAGGTATAA
>Ga0065183_10000080_pt1 | contig 10741 bp, 4 predicted proteins | sample COG_12_FD_59215 | JGI IMG/M metagenome (GOLD analysis project Ga0065183, IMG submission 59215) | Pelagic marine sediment microbial communities from the LTER site Helgoland, North Sea, for post-phytoplankton bloom and carbon turnover... | ecosystem: Environmental > Aquatic > Marine > Neritic... | reverse complement strand
GTTTTTGAGCGCTCGCAGCGCCGGGCAGATGATGGTCGGGTCGTTTGGATCGCGCATGGCTACACCACGATGCTGGCGGCGACGCGTGACGGCAACAACACGTCGTACGGCGCCGGACGTTGAAGGTTGAGGCGCTCGATGTCGCCTTCGAGGTAGTCGAGCTGCTGGCGATAGCGCGAGAGGATGGGCGCCACGCGCGGGTCCCGAAAGTGGTAGGGCGGGTAGTGGCCCAGTCGATTGGTCTGCAGGTTGCCCACCAGATAAGTGTCCAAGATTTGCGCGAACGCTTGGTCCATCGGCGGGAGCATGCGCAGAACGTCGCTGCGGCCGTAGCTCTCGTTTGCCACCGGAGGAGGCGCATAGAGGGCGCCAGGCATGTTCGGTGCGAAGCCCATGAACTCGTATACCGAATAATTGATGACCGTATGGAACGTGGACGCGCGATGGATGATCTGCGCCACCAACCTGACCAGGCCACTGACGGTTTTCAGCGTACCGGCCTGCTCGGGATCGGTCACTTCGCCCATGTCTTTGAGTCCGGCGCCTGTTTCGCTCTGCAGCTCGGCGATCCACGCCTGGAGCTCGGTGTCACCGGCGACGTCGTCGTCGGAGCCGTAGTAGAGCTCGATGTAGCTCTCGACCATGGCGTGGGTGGCTCGCCATTGGGCCAGCGCATCGTCGCGCATCGGGTAGCATGGCAGGTCGTTGCTCTTTTCGACGCCTCGCTCCGAAAAATGACGGTCCGGTCCGCTGGCGTTCCAGCGGTAGCGCTTCATCGCGCGGTGGAGCAGCGCCAACGTGCCCTCGAGGTCGGTGCTCTGAAGCAAAATGGTGTTCCCGCCCGGCTCGATGAGGCGCTTGGTGAGCATGTTGACGAACAGCGTGCCGGTGAAGTGCGGTGACAGCAGGATCATCACCGGGTGCCAGGGAGCGAGCGTGCGATGCGTTGCCAGGGTGATCCAGGCCATCGTGAGGTGGCAGTGCACGTTGTGCATGACGATGCCGTGGTGGACGCTGTCGGCGGCCTGCACCGCAATCTTTGCCATGGTCCATGCAGCACCGTCGCTCGGTACGAAAAGCGCCGCCTTCCTCGGTTGATCGATCTTGATGGCAACGGGGCAAAGCGCGGATTGTCCCGGGTCGCGTGCAAAGAACGCAATGGGAGCCGACAGGAATTGGCGCGCGAAGTCTCCGTTGGGAGAGGAGGTCTCGAGATTGGCGAGAATCTCGAAGTCGACGTAGTAGAGCTCCTTGTTCGCAATGGCCTCCCGAACGGGTTTGCCAAGCGACTTCTCGAGCTTGGCAAGCGCTGATTTGGACAGGCGGCCAGGCAGCTGGTCCCGTGCGCGGGTGATCAAGACGGGGTTGGTGCCCGCGACACGCTGGTAGGCGAAGTACCAGTCGAGCGCGAAGTTGGCGACGGCTTCGGGTGGCTGAATCAGGCGGTAGAGCTGCATGTACTCGGCAGGCCCGTAGAACTTGCGCTTGTCGACGTCCCCTTCATCGGAATCTGGCGGTGGCGGGATGCTCGGTATCGGCGCGGTCAGGCGGTAGTCGTGGAGCAGCTTCCACACCAGGCGGCGCAGCTGTTTACTGTAGTAGTGTGACTCGGGCGACAGCAGCCGGCTGAGCGCTTCGTTGAGCGCCACGGTGCCAGCGAAGAATCCGGCTTTCAGTCGCCAGCGAGGGTTGATCCTGTCGCAGAGGGGCAGCCGCTTGGTGAAGCCGATGTCGTGGTAGCTGAAGTCGAACTGATAGATGCTTCTCGCCCGCGCCAAAGACGCGTCACGGCGTTCGGGGCGCGGGTCGTTTTGCGGAAGCGTCGGAAAGGTTGGACGCAATGAGATGATCGGCATCATATGTGAATGCTCGCAGGAATGCCGGACGGCAGCAGGTAGGGATAGGTCATGATGCGCCCTTCGTTCTGAGCGTGGATGATGTCTTCGGCTACTTTGAGGTTGGCGTTGAGATCGTCGACCAGGGGCTTGACGCGGGGGTCCTTGAAATGACCGGTGGGGTAGGCGCCGAGCTTGTTGGCGCGCACGTTGCTGAGCAAATACGCCATATCGAAGTGCGCCCACGCCGCACTGATCGGCGGCAGCATCTCCAAGAAGCGAATCTGGGTGTTTGGCGTCGCGTGGTCCGGCGCAGGCGCATAGCCGGCGCCGGGCATGTTGGGGATGAGGCCCATGTACGGAAACTGGGCAAAGTTCAGCGCGCCGTGTTGAGCACTGCCGGTCCAAATGAGGCGCGCGACGAGCCCGCTGAGATCTTCGACGGTGTGAACTTCGTAAGCGCGTCTCAATTTGGCGCCGTCGGGTGCACGTACTTCCTCGAGCATGTCCCGGAGCTCGTCGTCGAGCTGGACGGCCTTGTCGTTGGCGTAATAGAGGCTCACGTATTTGTCCGCGAAGGCGACGATGGCCTTGTAGACCCAACGCGCGTCGTCGCGATAGGGGTACACCGGCAGCTCACAGTCGTTCGTAGCGAGCCCGCGGTCCGCAATGTTGTCATCGGGCGCGGCGAGCTTCAGTTTGAAATCTTGCAGGCCCGTCTTCACCAGCTTCAGCGTGGCCTCGATGGTGCCGCCGAATAGCACGTCGAGGGTGCCGCCCGGCGCGATCAGGTTGTGCGCCGCGTGATCGTTGATAGCGAGCGTGAACTCGAAGTGCGGTTCCAGCAGCACCAGCAGCGGGTGGTTGGGCGCCAGATTGCGGTGCGCGGCCAGACACATCGCCTCCATCACCAGATGCGTGCGGCCGAGGTGCTGAATGGCTTCGTGGTCATTTCCATCGGCAATCTGCACCATCGTGCGGGCCATGGTCCAGCGCCAGTCGTCAGCCGGTGTGAACACGGGCGCGTCCGGCGCCTGACGCACTTTGATGGCGACCGGCACCAGGTATCCGGTCACCTCGCCACGCGAACGCCGCCATGCGAACAGCGCCGTCGGTCCCCACATGTACTTCAGGTTGCGGCCACGATTCCACGTCCCACAGGTGATGCCGTCGAGCGGTGCGTAGTCGGCGATGAACAAACGGTGCTCGGCAAACGCACCCGCCAGCGTTTCGCCCTTGCCCATGATGGCAGCGAAGCGCGCATCATCGAGCCAGAAGTCTTTGCCGGGCTTATCGCACATGCGCTTGAGGACCATCGGATTGGCGCCGGCCGTGCGCTGCCATCCGAAGGCGACGTTCTGGGCGTGCTCGCCTTGGTTGTATGCCTCGATCAACGGTCCCTTTCGAATGAGACCGAACAGCTGCTCGAAGTCATCGACCGTCTCGATGCGTTTGGGCGGCGCTTTCGCCGAAAGGGCGGCGATGTTTCCGAACACGTTGAATTTGCCCGTTCGCACCAGCGGCGCAGCCAGGCGGGTCGGCGCACGTGCGGCTCGACTGACTGTTGCGAAGCCGAATGGCAGCCACCTCTCGACTTCACTCAGCGCGTGATTGGCGAGCACGAGGGCCTCGATGGCCGCCGCCTTGAGCTCGTAGAGCTTGCTGAATTCTTCGCTCTTCGGGAGCTCCTTGGTGACCGCGATGCCGGGCGGCCAATCGTAGCCGTATTCGTAGGTGGCGCGCGCATGCTCGATGTGCGCTCGGCGGTTCGCAGGTGAGGCGTCGTTCTGGGGGAGGGTCGGGATCACGCGAAGGCCTTCGTTATCGATTGATCGCGACGCTCGAGCTTGAGGTCGTGGCGCCCGCCGATTCCGGCAATCTGCCAGATTTCGAGGTCACCTTTGACGCCCTTGGGCCGTACGACGCGCTTGCGCGCGACGTCGAGCGGTACTTTCACGCGAGCGGCAGTGTGTTCGCTGATGAGTACCTCGCCGCCGACGGTGTAGCCTTCGACGCGCGCCGCCAAATTGACGTGCGAGCCGACGACACCGTACTTGGCGCGCCGTTCCGAGCCAATGTTGCCGACGACGACACGTCCGGTGTTCAGGCCAATTCCCATCGCGATTTCGGGCAGCCCGCGCTCGGCATTCCTGCGGTTGACAGCGGGCACGGCGAGCTGCATTTCGATGGCGCAGGCGACCGCCCGCTCCGCATCGTCGACGCCCAGCAACGGTGCGCCGAAGATGGCGAGAATGGCGTCGCCGAGGAACTCGTCGATGGTGCCGCCATAGCGCATGATGATGTCGGTCATCGCCGACAAGAAGTTGTTGATGACGGCGACGACCTCGGTTGGCTGCAGCCCCTCGCTCATGGCGGTGAATCCGCGGAGATCTGCCATCATGACGGTGACCTCGCGCGTTTCGCCGCCAAGCACTAGACCGTCGGGCGACGCGAGCAAGCTCTCGACGACGTCGTTCGACAGATAGCGGCCGAAGGTCGTTTGAATGAAGCGATTGCGGAGCTCGAGCTCTTCCGTGCGCTCGCGCACCTTTTCTTCGAGGCGGTGATACAAGGCGGCGTTGGCCAGCGAGACAGCCACCTGACCGGCGAGATGGTGCAGCATTTCGAGCCGTCCGGGCGTGAACGCTCCCGGCGTGAGGTTGTTCTCGAGATAGAGCGCGCCGGCGACGTCGCCTTGATGGAGAATAGGCATCGCTAGCAGCGAGCGCGGCTGATTGCGCTGCACATAGTCGTCGCGGCTGAATGCGTCGTCTAGCGCGGCATCGTCGAGCACCACCGTTTCCCCGGTGCGAAGGACGTAGCCCACGATGCCCGGCGACAGCGTATCGACCTCGTTCAGCGGCATCGCGCGCACGCGCACATCGTCGCCCTCGGCGACGGCCTCTACACGCGTGCTGCCGTCGTCGCTCAAGATGACCGCGCCACGCTCGGCGCCGGCGCTCTCGACCACGATGTGCAGAAGCTGCTCGAGAAGTCGATCGAATACGATTTGCTCACTGATGGTGCGCGAAGCCTTGAGCACGGTGCTCAAATCGAGCGCCTCGCCAACGCCACTCACCGTAGCCCCCATCGAGCCCACGGCCGATCGGCTTCCGCCCGTTTGAAGAAGCGTGTCACCAAACTCCGCGTCGAGCTGTGCGACCTTGGCGAGCGCGCCCCACGCTGTGTAGGCCTGATGCGCCTCGCGCAGGAACCCCCTCGCGCTGACCCACTCCTCCCGCACCGCGTGAAAACGAGCCGCCGCTTCGGCAGCGAGCGCGAGATGATTGCGATGGCCTGCTGCTCGTGCGCCCGAGATGGCCTGTTCGTAAAGCGCCAGCGCGTCGACCGGTCGGTCGTCGGCGCGTGCGAGCTCGGCATCCACCAAGTGAAGCAAGTGGGCGAAGTTGGCGGGACCGGTCGACGCCCAAAGCACGAGCTTCTTCCGGAGCTTGCGAACGCGACGCCGAAGCAGCGCTGTCCCATTCGGCTGTTCGTGCATTTGCTTCAACAGTGCGAGCGCGCCGTAGGCGTAGTAGCCCGCCTCGACCATGGATGACGCCACTGCGCTGATGTGTTTCCTCGCCTGGCCGAGCGCGAACACGGCCTGCGCCGGCCGTCCGAAAACGACCGCCAGCTGCAGCTTGAACACCCAGTAGATGCCCAGGTTGTTGCTGTCGCTGGCGGCCTCGTGAACGGCAACCATCTCGGCTTCGTCGTAGACTGGACCCGCCAGCCGAAGCGGATCCGGGGTGCCGCCCAGCAGATTGCGCGCGTATTGCCACGTGAGCTGGTGCTGGTGGCGCGTGGTGTCTTGATTGAGCCGTTCGATGGCCGTCCAGTACGTCTCCAGCTCGCCGGCGGCGGCGGCCAGGTCGCGCCCGCTCTCCACGTCCATGGCGCACGACATGTACGCCCCGAAGGCAGCGTACTCGTGGTCTCCGACCTCCAGGCTGACGCGGTGCACGTCGCGCAGCACGCCGAGGCAATCGACCCAAGGGTCCCTGTAGTACCGCACGTGCGCGTTGAAGATGTGGCGCGCGAGATTCCACATACGCCTATCGCCCAAACGGTGCGCAAGCTCCACGGCCATCCGGCCGATGGCATAGGCGTCGTCGATGGCATTCATGGTACAGAGGATGAAGGCGTAGACGACGAATCCGTACGCGCTGGCGGGCGCGATGCCCCGCTGGACGGAGCGACGTACGATTTCGAACGCCGCGAGCGGCAGCAGGTTTGGGCGCGCGAAATAGGCCGACGGCATCATCTCCGCGAGGATGCGCATCACGGCCCGCTCCTCCATCGACGTCAGCCGCTTCGCGTGTGGCATCGCGTCGACATCCAGCCTGCGAAGCACGAACTTGGTCTGGAGCAGGCTGGCCACGATGTGGCCCTGATGAGGTTTGCGTGGCAGCTCCAGCCCGAGCAGCGCGAGTGTGGTGAGCGCAGTGTCCAGGGCGTCATTCAACTGATTGCTGCCTTTTTGGGCTGCAATGCGAATCTCATGCACACGCACCTTCTCCATGATCCCGCGCGCGTGCGTCAGCACGGCGGCGATGCGTGTGTCGAGCGCGGCCTTGTCGTCGTTGCGGTACGCCGTCTCGGCGCCTAGCGTGTGTGCGTCCAGCGTGAAACGGTGATGGCTCTGCCAACCGTCCGTGCCGAGTGTTTCGATAGCCACTCCGATGTAGCGTTCGGCCGGCTCGTGCGCGGCGGCGGCCAGGGCGCGCCGAGCTGCCCGCAAATTGAGCTCGACCAGACGCGTTCGCTCGTTCGCGTCGACGATGTGTGCTCGGCCGGCGTTCAGGTGGTTGACGATGTCGAACAGCGCGTCACCCTCGAGCTCACCGTCGCCGTGGCGCGCCAGCAGCAGGCGGCCAATGTCGAGGTCGAGCGTCGGTCGCGCGTCTTCGGGGATAGTCGCGTATGCGGCTTGCTGCACGCGGTCGTGTGTGAACGCCAGATCTTCGGTCACGCCGTCTTCGCTGCTGCCGACTGCCAACACAAGGTCGGCGTCCGAAGCGGGCGACAGCGCTGCCTCGACCGCGTCGGTCGATTGGTCGAGCAGTGCGGCGAGAACGTCGAGCCGAAACCGCGGGCCCAGCGCGGCGCCAGCCGCCAGCGCACGCTGCGTGTCCTCGGGGAGAGAACGGGCGCGCGCCACCATGAATTCGACGACGTTGTCGGTGTAACGGGCCGCGCGAATCGCCTCGATGTCCCAGCGCCAGCGCCCTGTGGTTTCGTCGAAAGCAAGCTCCCCGCTACGACCGAGCGCCTGAACGAACTGCCCGAGAAAGAAAGGATTGCCACGCGTCTTTTCGAAGCAGAGGCGCGCGAGCTCATCGCATTCGTCGACGTCGCGACGCACCATTTCCGCGACGAAGGTGCGCGTGTCCTCGGGCGTGAGCGGCGCCAGCGCCACACGCTCGATGGGAATGGCGGCGGCTTCAATCGTCTTGAGCGTCAGCGACACCGGGTGAGCGCCGTCGACCTCGTTGTCGCGGTAGGCCCCGATGATGAGCAGGTGCCGCGCATCCGGGTCAGTGGCGAGCTGCTCGAGCAACTTGAGGCTCGCGTGATCGGCCCACTGCAGGTCATCGAGAAACACGACGAGCGGGTGTTCCGGCGTCGCCAAGCAGCGGACGAAGCGCCGGAAGGCTTGATGAAAAGCGTTCTCGGCTTCGAGCGAGCTGGCGTATGAATCCGAGTCTTCGGCGTCGTCGTGAGCGGCGACCTGCAGAAGCGTACCGAGCGCGGGGAGCACCGCGACGACGCTCGGGGCTGCGCTGCCCAATGCCTCGAGCAGGCGCGCGCGATGTGCGTCGACTCGCTCGGGCGTATCCGCGAGCATACCGACGATGACCTGGCGGAGCGCTTGCAGTAGCGACGAATACGGCACGTCTCTTTGGAACTGGCCAAACTTCCCGAACACGAAGCTGCCGCGGGCCTCCAGCAACGGGCTGTGCAGCTGGCGGGCGAGCGCGGTCTTGCCAATGCCGGCGTACCCCATGATGACGAGGACCTCGAGCGCGCCGCCCCGCACCCGCTCGAACGCAGCCCGTAGGGTACGCAGCTCGCGCTCGCGTCCGTAGATGCGCGCGGGCATGCTCAGCAGGCCGCTCCGGTCGTCCAGGCCCAGCTCGAAGTCGCCGTCTTCGCCGGCGCGGAGCCGCTCGAGGCATCGGGTCAGGTCGGCTCGGATGCCGAAAGCGCTCTGGTAGCGATCGTCGGCTGCTTTCGCGAGCAGACGCATGATGAGCGCCGACAGCATGCGGGGCACGTCCGGATTGAGCTCGTGCGGCGGGACCGGGTTCGCGGCCAAGTGTGCGTGCACCAGCTCGAGCGGGTCCCCACTCGAAAAAGGCGGCCGACCGGCCACCATGTGATAGAGCGTTGCCCCGAGCGAGTAGAAGTCGGTGCGGTAGTCCACCGCACGATTGGTGCGTCCCGTCTGCTCGGGCGAGATGTAGAGCAGCTCTCCCTGCAACTGCGAGGGCGCGCTGGCATCTGCCAGCTGCCGCGAAAGCGGACTGGAGATGCCGAAGTCGATGAGCTTGAGCATCTCGGTATCGGCGCGCCAGAGCACGTTTGACGGGCCGATGTTCTTGTGGACGATGTGCTGCTGGTGAACATCGGCAAGCGCGTCGGTGAGGCGAATACCAACTTCGAGCGCTTGCTCGATTTCCAGGCCTGCGTTTATCGCGGCGCGAAGGTCGCGGGCGCCGATGTCCTCGAGCACGATGCACGGGCTGCCTTCGAAGTCGACGTAGTCCAACGCGCGGACGACCCATTGCGACTCGATGCGCCGGGTAAATGTGTACTCGCGCTCGAAGCGCGCGATCTCGTCCGCCGCCAGATACTCCCCGCGCAGAACCTTGAGGACGACGGGCTCGTCATCCGCCGACCGGCGTGCGCGGTAGATGAGCGAATCCGGGCTCTCGTAGAGCTTGGTCCGGTTACCGAAGGCGGACGCTCCGTCACCACCCGAAATTATCGGCACCGATTCCAACATTAGCCACCATCACCGACGCGACCCTACCACGAGGCGCTGGCGGCAGATAGGCCGAAGAAGGCTGGTTTCCCATGCTCGAACGGCCAATGTCCGCTCTGGAAACGCCCCTTCATCTCAATTCATAATTGGCCTCAAAGCGTCGCGAAGGGACGGTCGACGTGCGGGCCTATCATCAGCCTCTTGCCGGAGGAACCGCCGGGCCGCCCTTCGCCTCTGCGCGTTCAAAGGCGGGGCGACTGGCTGATAGATGAGATGAAGCGAGTCGATCCGGTCTCGGCTCGGCGGCTAGCTGCCCGCTCTTGCTTTGGAACGTCGGTCGTATGCGCCAGAGGATCTTCAGGATTGCCGGGCATGCCAGCACGCCATGGCATTGACACCTGTCAGCGCAAGCCCACCTTCAGTCCTTGCTTGCATGGAGGCGAGCCTCGAGATCGGAGAATCTGCTCGTGACCGCAGACATGAAGGAGCCGAGGACGGGGTTGCGCTTGAGCTCGCGATCGAGTGCTTGTCGAGTCACTCGTCGCAAACTGACGTCGGTCTGGGCCACTACGGTGGCGCTCCTCGGCATGCGGGTGAGGACGGAGAGCTCGCCAAAGGTATCCCCGGGCTCCATGCTGCGGATGAATTGGCGACGTCCTTCAGGCGTGTCCTTGAAGACGTCGCAGACGCCGCTCGATATGATGAACGCATCAGAGCCGGTGTCGCCCTCGCGGATGATGACATCGCCGGCCAAGTACCGGCGCGTTGCGAACCACCCCCCGCCCGCCATGAAGGCTTCCATCTCGGATTTCAATTCGTCCACGGATTGGAAGCGGTCTGCCTGTGCGGGGCTCAGCGCTCGTTCAGCGATGCGACATAGCTCAGGCGGCACCTCTGGGATGGCTTTTCTGTCCTCGAGGTTTAGAGGCGCATACCAGTCAGCAATGGCGGAAGCTTCGTACCGTGGAGGCTTGCCGGTGAGGAGAACGCATAAGGTGCCGCCTAAGCCGTAGACATCCGTGGTGGCATTGATCGCGCTTCGGTCACCGATCAGTTGTTCGGGCGCCATGTAGCCGAGGGTTCCACCGATTGGAGTGTCCCCGAGCCCCGAGCTCTTCAGCGGTGTACTGTCCGGTCCGGTTCCGCTGTGCGACACCCGCTCCCCTTCCTGGAGGAGAGCGACGCCCCAGTCCATCACGTACACCTGACCGTGCGTTCCCACCATGATGTTCTCTGGTTTCAGGTCGCAGTGGATGACGCCCCGCTCGTGCGCAAATGAGATCGCGTCGCATATCTTGAGGAATACTTGTAGTGTTTCATGCAACTTAGCGTCGGTGAACGAAGCGTGGAGTCGTTCGATGAGCAGCGAGTAAGTTACGCCGTCCACGTACTTCATGATGATCAAGGGCGCTACACCGTCGCCGCTTGTCATCAATCCATGTATGGGGACGATGTTTGGGTGATCCAGTTGCCCAGTGATCTGGGCTTCCTGAATGAAGTTCTGTTTAACGCCTTCGTGCTTCGTCAAATCCTCGCGCAGGGTCTTCAGTGCTACTTCTCGCAACATGAGATGGTCGAATGCGAGGTGTACCGTTCCCATGCCCCCTTCGCCCGCCAGGAAGTGCCGCTCAAATCGATCGGGATCGGCGTTGTCTCGGAGTGCTCGGGGAGCCTGCGCTTCGTGACTATCCCCGGTGAGCGCCCTGGAAGCCCTCGGCGACTTGCAGGTCACGGTCTGCGGTCCGTGCCGCCGCGCTTGCGCAGTTTCAGGTGTCTCGTCGCGGGTATCAGTATCCGTCATGGGTCCAGCTATCTGCTGCCAGTGATACCTCAGATCCTACCTACCTACCTACCTAATAACCCCAACCCTGCTGCGTCCACGGACATTCTGGATTCACGGCGGCGCATTTGCGAC
>Ga0065183_10000074_pt1 | contig 10814 bp, 12 predicted proteins | sample COG_12_FD_59215 | JGI IMG/M metagenome (GOLD analysis project Ga0065183, IMG submission 59215) | Pelagic marine sediment microbial communities from the LTER site Helgoland, North Sea, for post-phytoplankton bloom and carbon turnover... | ecosystem: Environmental > Aquatic > Marine > Neritic... | reverse complement strand
AGTAGATCTCCCTCGATCAGCGCCACGACCTCTGCCTTACGCGCCTCCCTGCGAGCGAGTTCGGCGTCAATCGACTTCCAAGCCTCCTGGATCTCGACCTCGAGTGTCGACTTGACCCGTTGCTTCGCCGCAACCTGCTCCGCGAGGGATGCGACACCCTGTTCTTTGGCCTCGCGAAGCTCCATCAGTTCGAGGATGCGGTCCTCCATCTCGGTGTTCTTCCGCCCGAGCATCTCGACCTCCTGGCGCAGGTAGTCGGCGTCGCGAGCACTCAGGCCACCGGCATAGAGGCGGTTCTGCTCGGCATCGAGTTTCTGCTCGGCGATCGTGAGTTCGCCGTTGGTCTTGTCGAGATCGAGCGACAAGTCGCGAAGTTCTGCGGCGGCTGCCCCGTGTGAGCTCTCGAGTGCCTCAATCTCCGCATGTGTGCTGCGGTAGCGCTCGAGCTCAGGCAAGCCCTGACGCTGGTTGAGCAGTCGATCGATCTGGAGATCCAAGTCCTGGAGGTCGAGGAGATCGGCCAGGCTTCGCAGCTCCTCCATCAGGTGGCCTCCCAGGGACTCGCGTCGATCGCCGTCACGTCGTGTGCGACGTCGACAACGTTCGCGACGGCAGCGTACAACCTCCCGACACCGGGTCGTTCGGTGGGACCGTGGGCGGCGTCGACCACGGCGAGACCGCACTCATTGGCAAGCCGAGCCTGGTGATGGGCAATGTCGCCGGTTACGAACGCGTCTGCCCCGGTCGCAGCTGCGGCGTCGAGCATCGATCCGCCCGACCCGGGCAGTACCGCAACCCGGTCGACGAGGGCGACGCCGCCGGCAGCCAACCGCGGCGTGATCATCAACCGCTTTCCGACCGAAGCGGCAAAATCCGTAATCGGCAACGGCGCAGGCAGCGCACCGACCCGACCCACATACGCCGCGTTGCCGCGGGCCTCGAACACGTCGTACCGCGGCCGCGGATCGGCTGACACGGCACCCAGCGCCGCTACCACCACGTCGAGCTTGCCGACGTCGACCAGCATCTCGATCCGCTCGACGGTTTCCTCCACGGATGTCGCGGCGGCGACCCCTGTGGAACGAAAGCTGCAGCCTGTCGCCCCGGCGAGAGACCCGGCTCCCGCCGCCGCCAGCGCCGCCCGCACCAAGGGTGACTGGTCGGAAGTCGCATAGGTGACCAGCCGGACCACGTTGGGCCCCCACAGTGGGCCGAAGCCGGAGACCTCCTCGAGGCCGAGCGCATGCGCCAGCGCATCTGCAGTGCCGCCGGGAGCAACATCGAACGCGGTATGTACGACGACCAAGTTGACGCCGGCACGTATCAAGCGGTGCGCTCTTCCCGAAGCGCCCTGCCCGGCGACCAGGCGGCGCGTAGCGTGAAACAGGAGGGGATGGTACGTCACCAGCGTATCGACCGACCGATCCAGCACGGCATCGACCACCGGGCTCGTCACCTCGTGGCAAACGGCAACCGTTCCGGCGGGCTCCTTGCGGTCGCCGAGCTGGAGACCGACGGGATCCCAGCCGGCCGCCGCATCAAAAGGCGCGATCGCAGCGATCGCCGAAGTGAGTTCTCCAACCGTCAGTGTCGACATCGCTGCGATGCTAGACCCGTTGGTTCACGCCGCATCGACCGGGCCCAACGTCTTGCTCACCGTCACTACCCCGGCCTCGACCTGATCGACCTCGAACCCTGCAGACTGCATCAGGCCTGCTGCGCCCTCATTGCCACCGAGGTACATCGCCTCGAAAGCTGTGATCCCCCGGTCGACCGCAGCCGATTCCAGGAGACGCACCAACATCTTCCCGAGCCCGGCTTGGCGCCAGTTCTCCTTCACAGTGACGGCGATCTCGGCGACCCCTGAATCGGGTTTGCCCTCGTAGCGGGCAATCGCCACCCCCTCGCCTTCCGTCCCGTCATCATCGACGAAGACAACCAGCGCAAGCCGATGGACGTAGTCGACTTCCGTGAGGTAGCGAAGCCGGGCCGCGTCGAGATGCACTGTTGGCGTAAAGAACCGCATGTAGAGGGTCTGGGCATCCGCGTTGTGGATTTCCTCTCCGAGACGCTCTGCATCGGTAGGCAGGACCGGTCGAATCCGCAGCGTGACGCCAGACTCCGCCTCCACCCGCCGCTCGAGTTCATGGGGATAGCCCTCGGGTGGTGAACTCGAGGACTGATTGGCGCGACTCACGTGTCTCCTCCGGAGAGCGCATCGTACGCCTCGCAGCGCGACGACCCGCCGACCTCGTCGCGCAATCGTTCTCAGGCACCCGAGTTCGCAGGACACCCCTCCCACCTATAATGATAGTGATTCTCAAAACCACTAAACGAGACCAGGACGAAACAATGAACCGAACCACCCGACCGCTCGCGGTCCTCCTCATCTGCTTGGCGTTGGTGACCGCGGCTGCCTGCGGAGCGAAGGAGGAAGCGACACCAAAATCCGCCGGTCTCGAAGTGGTTGCCACGACGGCGGTGCTGGGTGAAGTCGCGACCCGGGTGGCAGGCAGCGGCGCTGCCGTCCACGTGCTGATCGAGCGCGATCTGGATCCTCACGGGTTCACCGCCTCTGCCGCGGATATCGCCCTCCTGTCCACTGCAGACCTCGTAGTGGCCAACGGCCTGTCCCTCGAGGCTGGCATCGTCGACGCGTTGGCAGCAGTCGAAGCTGAGGGGACTCCGGTCCTCAGACTTGCTGAGTTGGTGGACCCCCTGCCCTTCTCAGGCTCCGCAGCCGCGACGGACGGCCTCGACCCCCACTTCTGGCATGATCCAATCCGGATGGCGCTTGCCGCCGACCGCGTGGCGAGCGCTTTGAGTGAGCTCTCCCCTGAGGCATCTGCCACGTGGCACGAAAACGCGGCCGTCCTCGGCACCGAGATCTCCCGAACTCACGACCGTGTCGTACAGATTCTCAACGCCATCGACCCGGTCGACCGCAAACTGGTGACCAACCACGACTCGTTGTCTTATCTCGCGGCGAGGTACGACTTCGAGGTGGTAGCAACAGTGATCCCGGGTGGAAGCACAGTCGGTTCACCAAGCGCAGCCGACCTCTCAGACCTCGTCGCGACGCTGCGGGACACCGGGGTGACTGCGATATTTGCCGAGACGACCCAGTCGGACAGTCTCGCTGAGGCGGTCGCTGCCGAACTCGGTCACGACGTCGCCGTCATCAGCTTGTATTCGGGAGGCCTGGGCCCGATCGGAAGCCCCGCCGACACCTACACCGGCATGCTGGTGGTGAACGCCGAACTGATTGTGGCGGGACTCGCTCGCTGAGCGCTCGTCAGCCCAAGGTACGTTCGTATTGCCCGGTCGGAGTCTCCTCGAACCCCATGCGTCGCAGGTATTTGGCATGAGCCTCGGTGGGCGCTTCGGTCCGCAGAGTCTCCCAACCCCGCGCGACGAAGAAGTCCGCCCTGGTGTCGAAGAGATAGTTACCGACCTTGAAATCCCGGTAGCGCGGTATCGCGTAGTCCATCGTCACGTCGAGCGTGGCGTCTCCGGCCGGACGAGCAACGAACGCACCCGCAGGAACCATGTTGCGCAGCACCAGCAGGGTCACGTCCCCCACGTCCGCCAGGTACACGAACCCTGGGAAGTACTTCTCGATATCTGCGCGATAGAAATCGAAGAACTCCGCGAGATACCGCGAGGTCGGAAGGACCTCCAGCACACTGAAGTACTCCCGATCGGTCCACGCCCGATAGAGGTAGAAACCGTGGATACCGATGATCACGAGGTTGGTCACCACCACCGGCGTAGCGCCGATCAGGACGCCGTACACGAGGAAGGTGATCGCACCTGCCAGGCCGACGAGGCGGAGCTTGAGCACCGACGTCATCGAGAGCGAAACGACCACCAACAACGAGCCGGCGTAGCCAACGAGGGTGTAGATCAACTCGGTATCCATTGCAGCGGGACCCTACCCGCCTCCCGGCTGTGCCTTGGTGGAACGTGCGCCTAGTCACCCAAAATGATCACTCCCTGGAATAAACCTGAGAGGCCAGCGCGGCGTGTAACCACGTGAACAGACACCACCACGTGCAACAAGCGGAGGAGATCATGTACCGAAAACGCGGACTCGCAGTCCTCGTCCTGACATTCGTCGTCGTGCTCCTGGGTGGCGCAGCCATCGCAGGCGTTGGGGCCCTCTCGAACCAGGCTCCAACGGATGAGGCTGCGGCGCCTCAGCTTGCCGCGTCCACAGAAGCGACAGCAACAGCCCCCAAGGCTCCTCACCAGGAGCAACCGCAGAGCACGATCACAATCGTGAAGGAGCAGCAGACCGCTGCAGTCTCTGGCGACGAACCAGCCAAAGAGCCTGCCGTCGCAGCAGACACCAAATCCGAGGTGGCGGCAGAACCCAGCGAGGTGAAGCCCGATCGCAGACTCGAACTTGTCGTCCTCTCCCCCAAGAACGAGACCAGCGTCTCCGAGCCCGTGATCAGAGTGAAGGGCCTCACCCATCCAGAGGCAACTGTGACGTTGGGCAGACAGCGGGCCGAGGCAGGACCAGACGGTCTCTGGATCATGCGGGTCGAGTTGGAGCCGGGAGACAACCGGCTGAAGTTCGTGGCCGAACTCGGAGATCAAACCGCAGAGGCCGGCCTCCTCGTTACCTACCGGAAGGTCGTCGACAAGCGATTCACTGCCAACCAGCGGTGGGAAGCAAGCGAAGAGAACCCGGCAACCAACGTGTACTACGGCACCGGCATTGCCGACACCAAGGTCACGGTTCGCTCCGCGCACGGCGGTGGGACCACCAAGGTGAACGAGCGTGGGAATTGGGAGATCAAGGTCCGCTTCCCGGATGCACCGTGCAACGAGCCGTTCAAGGTGCGCGTCAGCGCCGCGACCGGCCAAAGCAAGGACTTTCGCATGAAGCGGCTGTGCCGCACCGACTCGACCTTCACCGCACATCAGCGGTGGGAACTCGTCGACGGTGAGCCGGTCGTCAACTCCTACTACGGCACGGCGAAGCCGAACGCAGAAGTATGGGTCGGCTCCGACTTCGGCTCCGGGCATACCAAGGCAAGTGATGACGGCAAGTGGGAGCTCAGGGTCGAGTTCCCCAAGGCGCCCTGCAACGAACCCTTCCGGGTTGCGGCCGAGAGCGGAGACGCCCGCAAGGAATTCAAGATGAAACGGGTCTGCGAGCGGGATCACAAGTTCACTGCGAACCAGCAGTACGGCTCGTGCGGCGAAGCGGTCCCGTACGACGTCTTCTGGGGAACCGGCATCCCTGGCACCACGATCACGGCTCGTTCCGACTTCGGCGGCGGCACCACGACCGTCGCAGAGAGCGGCGACTGGAAACTCACGGTGAAGTTCCCAGACGCCCCGCAGGGTGAAACGTTCAATGTTCTCGTCTCAGACGGAAAAGGCGCCGAAGCGGTGTTCAAGTTCACGAATACCGGCGGCGAAGACGGCTGAGCCGGAGACGTCTTTCGCGCCTCTCCTGCGCCAACGGATGAGGCAACGCTCGGAGCCCGGGTCCTCCCCCGGGCTTCAGCGCGTGCCATGCCTCGTCACCGCGGCGAAGGCACCATCTGTGAACAGAAGCGAAACTCGCCATCGGCCGGAACAGAGTCGAGGTGAGTACCGTTGCACCCGTGGACAGAGGAGTTGACATGGCAGGATTGTTCGCCCGCAAAAGCACCGAGGTGCTCAGGCCAGAAACGGCACTCGCCGACAGAGAATCTCCCGTTGAGGTCTCCGGGCTTCACTACGTCAACGCCAGTTCCTACCTTCCACCATTCCCTGAGGAAACGGAACGGGCGGTTTTTGGGATGGGGTGTTTCTGGGGCGCCGAGCGCCTGTTCTGGAAGCTACCGGGTGTGGTCACCACCGGGGTCGGTTATGCGGGGGGTCACACTCGCCATGCGACCTATTCGGATGTCTGCTCTGGAGAGACCGGGCACGCCGAGGTCGTCCTCGTTGTGTACGACGCCGACCAAATCACGTTCGCCGATCTACTCCGGGTGTTCTGGGAAGAACACGACCCCACACAGGGAATGCGTCAGGGCAACGACGTTGGCACGCAATATCGTTCCGCCATCTATTGGGGTTCGGAGAAGCAGCACCTGGCAGCAGAGGCAAGCCGGACGCGCTATCAGGCTCGACTCACGGTTGCCGGCAAGGGAACGATCACCACCGAGATCGCCCCGGCCGGGGAGTTCTTCTATGCCGAGGAACACCACCAGCAGTATCTGGGCAAGAACCCGAACGGTTATTGCGGCCTCGCCGGAACCGGCGTCAGCTGCCGATCAGGCCTCGAGGTAGATTGACCGGATTGCTGTGAGGACGACTCAGCCCACCTGCGACTAGCCGAGCGTCCGGTCGTACAGCACACTCGACTTCGCGTGCCCATACTCCTCGTCGCTGATTGCCCCCTTGTCGTGTAGGTCCTTCAATTGGCTGAGGTCCTGGGCCACACTCTGGTCGTAGGGAACCTTCATCGGTTCACCGGCGACCGGGGCTTTCGGCCGGAAGATGAGATAGACCACCACGCCGACTACAGGCACCAGCACGATGGCCAGCAGCCACAATGCCTTGGCAACTCCCGAGAGATCGTGCCGCCTGAACAGATCGAATACTGCGGCCACCCAGATGATGGCGAGCGGGATAAACACGACGAGCAGCAAGAAGAATTCCCAAAAGTCCACTGACACCCTCCGTTGAGCGCTGTAGTAGATGACCATAACCCCTGTCGCCTTTGATGTGCCAGAATGCGGGCGTTCCCGTACCTGGAGGCGACATCGTGAAGCTCTGGATTCGATCGCTGGCACTCGTCGGCGCGTTCATGGCGACCTTGCTGCTCGCTGCATGCAGCGACGTCGGCAGTGGCATCAGCACCTCCGAAGGCGGCGATCGCACGACTACCACGGCCGAGGAAGTGGCAACGACCACTACCGCGGCACCCGAAACCACCACAACCCGCGCGCCGGAAACCACCACAACGATCGGCACGGGCACCACCACCGCCGCCGACTCGGCCGATGCAGCAGAAGAGTCGAATACCGGACTCTTCATCGTCCTCGGCATCATCCTGCTCGTGGTGGTGATCATCGCCATCAATGCCTCGCGCCGCAGCAAGCGTGCCGAAGCTGCCGCAGCCGGCACGGCGGTCGCCGCGGATACCGCCCCTGCCTGGAAAGCAACCGCCGACCAGGCATACTCTCAGACGCGTTGGCTGTACGAAAACCTCACTCCGGAGATCGGCCAGTGGCGAGGCGACTCGCTCCACGCGGGCGCCGATTCTGGCGGAGAGCAGACATCCGACGGAGCCTCAGCTCACCGACAGACCTGGAACCAGTTGGGCACCCAGATGACGGCAGCCACGAACACGCTCTACAGCCTTGAACCTCAGGTGAGCCCTTCATCGCAGCCGGTGGTCCGATCGGTCATCGACAACCTGAACCGCACTCGAACCGCCGTGGATGATGTCGCGTCTGCCAGGCTCGCCGTGGATCAGGCAACCGACGCGTTGCAGGCAGATTCGGGTAATCAGCGCTTGCAGCAAGACCAGGCTGCCGCCAACGACCACGAGAACCAGTCGGTGCAAACCCTGAACGGCAGCCGGACCGTCCTCCAAGGGGCGCTGGCCAACCTCGCGGCCTTGCAGTAGCCCCGGAACACTCGCCCGAGCAACGGTGACCCGCCGAGCTACAAACCAGCAGGCCCGTGAATGAATCCGGCTCGCCTTACAGCGAGCCGGATTCCGGGATCATTCGGTTCGAGCTGGTCTGTCGCTAGCCCGCTTCCACCTCGCCGCCGTGCACGGTCAGCCCGTAGATCACGAGGGACGCCAGCACCATCATCGTGACCGACCACCACGGATAGGCGCTCAACGACAGGAACGCCGAAACCAAGCCCAAGGTCGCAATGACCACGCCGGCAACCGTCGCCCATGTTTGGCCGGACAGAATGCCCCAACCGGCGAACAACTCCAGCACGCCGATGAGGAGCAGGATCCAGCCCCAGGTCGTGAAGTCGAAGAACACGAGGCTGCCCTCGTTCGTGAGCGCCACCCAGTCACTGTTCGCCAACAGCACCAGTCCGTAGATCACATTGAGCGTTCCCAAGATTGCCATCATGACCGCGGCGTAGGTGACCCACCCGCTAGTCGTCTTCATCGTCGTCCCCAAAGGGCACCTCCCGGTCGAGTGAACTATCCAGAGCCTACGGCGCAGCAGCGGGGAATCGCCGGATTTATTGCTGTGGTTTGGCGATGAGGGGCACCGCCGTGGCACCGGCATACGTCGGTGCAAAGTTCGCCATCAGCATGTCGCAGCACACAGTGAAGTTCTCCTCGTTCAGGGTGTAGAAGCGCTGGCGCCCCTCCCTCCGTACGGTGACGAGGTCTGCGGCCTCCAGGATCTTGAGGTGGTGACTCACCGTGGGCTGGCTCACCTTGCCCCCCAGCTCGCCGACGGTGGCGTTCACGCTCAACCATTGGCAGCACAGAAGTTGCATGATTTCTTGGCGGGTCTCGTCTGCCATCGCTTTCGCGAAAGCAACGGCATCGACCTCTGAAGGTGTGATCGGCATTGTGGCGAGTATATCGACGTTCGTCTATGAACGGGTCATCCGCCGGAGGTCGAGGCGGAATAGAAGGGGAACCAGCCACTCTGTAGCATGCCCATCGCACGTCTCGAGGTGGGACGTCATACAGCTCAGGGAGGGATCGTGGTTCAGGAATTCAAGGACTTCATCTTGCGGGGCAATCTCATCGAGATGGCGACTGCCTTTGTGATGGGTGTCGCGTTCGCCGCGCTCATGGGGTCCTTCGTCAACGATCTCGTGATGCCGATCATCGCCGCGATCTTCGGCGAAGCCGACTTCGGCGACCTGACGTTCACCATCAACAATTCCGTCTTCTACTACGGGAACTTCCTCACCGCGTTGGTGGTCTTCCTCACGACCGCTCTGGCATTGTTCCTCTTTGTCATCAAGCCCTACAACGCCTATCAGGCGCGGGCCGAGGCAGCAGGCGGGGAGGAGGAAGCGGCCCCGGAAGAGGACATCCAACTGCTCACCGAGATCCGAGACGCACTGGTTCGAAAGACCTGACCCACCTTGGGCCCACCCGGCTTCTGCGATGCGTTTGGATTGTGTTAAGCCCGAGAACGCGTATAGCCTGGCGCCACTGATGCGCACCCGCTGGCGTCGTCACGCGCTACTTCTCGTCTCTCTCACGCTGCTGTTCGCCACAGTGGCCGTTTCAGGCGCGTCTGCCCAGACCAAGAAAGACGTCGAAAAAGCAGAGGCGGCCAAGGAGCGGGCATATCAGGAGCTCGTCGACACGCAGCGAGAACTCAACGCGGCAATGAACGCCTATGAGGACGTGGCCGAACAGGTCTTCGAGGTGTCATACCGACTCGACCGGCTCGATGCTCGAATCGATCAGGACCAGGATGCGGCGGCAGAGCTGCGTGCTACGGCGCAAGCGCTCGTCGTCGAGGCCTACATGAACGGCAGCTCCGCAAGCTCCGTCACCGTGGCGCTCGAGGCAGACTCGATCCAGGATGTGGTCACCAGCCAAGCTCTGTACGAGCGAGCCAACGAACTCAGCGTTTCGACGCTCGACCGGCTCGACTCGGTGAGTCGCGAGCTCGATCGCCTCAGCTCCGACCTGGAGGAGGACCAGGAGGAACTCGGCAGACTCGAGATCATCGCAGAGCGAGCCCTCATCCGCGTCGAGGAGCTGCTCGCCAAGTCCACGGCGACGTACGAGCGGAAGGATGATGCCGCCAAAGCCGCAGTCGCCAGGTACGAAGCCGAACAGGCACGCAGGCGGGCAGCCGAGGCGGCGCGTCGAGCTCGCGAGGAAGCAGCCAGGAAGGCGGCTGCCGCTCGCGCCAGCAGTGGCGGCGGCACCGCGGCCCCCAGGGGTGGGAGCGGCGGGGGAGGTAGCACCGTCTATGGATACCTGCGTTGCCCTTCAGGGACTCCGATGGCGTTCCGGGATACGTGGGGCGCTCCACGATCGGGTGGCAGGAGCCACAAGGGCACAGACATCTTTGCGTCCAGGGGAACCCGGGTTTTTGCCGTCACGGACGGCCGGGTCAGGATCAGCAACGGCGGGCTCGGCGGCAAGTCAGTCTGGCTGTACGGGTCCGACGGGAATGCGTACTACTACGCACACCTGGACAGCTGGCAGGTAGCAAATGGAGCCAGGGTGAGCCAGGGGGACATCGTTGCCACAGTCGGCAACACCGGGAATGCTCGTGGTGGCGCGAACCACACCCACTTCCAACTCCACCCAGGCGGCGGATCTCCCCGCAACCCCTACCCCACCCTCGCCGCCATCTGTAACCGCTGACCGAGCCCGTTCTTCAGCGCGGGGCCCGATGCCCCAGCCGCAAGGGCTCAATCGGCAAAGGAGACCAGATCGTCGGGATCCGTGATCAGCCTCGATCCGGATTCTCCGGTAGTCACCAGCTCGAAGGACGCGTCGGTCAGATCCACCGTGAGCTTCACACCATGCCCCGAGGCTCGCCAGCTCATCGAGATGACGTGGTTCGCAGTGTCGTGCAGTGTCCAGCGTCCAGCGAAGGCAGGATGCGCGTTGCGCAAGCGAATCAGCCCGAGCAGCCGGCGCACCACAGGACGGTCGAATGCCGCAACGACCTCAGACGGCGAGTATCGGTGACGGTTGATATCGCGTCCTTCCCCGCTTCTGGCGAGCAACTCCATGTCGTTGCTGCCCGCCAGCAAGCCGACGTAGTAGATCTGCGGTATGCCGGGGATGAACAGCTGGATCGCCCGAGCGAGCCAGTATTGCCGTTCGTCGGCACCGA
>Ga0065183_10000070_pt1 | contig 11146 bp, 8 predicted proteins | sample COG_12_FD_59215 | JGI IMG/M metagenome (GOLD analysis project Ga0065183, IMG submission 59215) | Pelagic marine sediment microbial communities from the LTER site Helgoland, North Sea, for post-phytoplankton bloom and carbon turnover... | ecosystem: Environmental > Aquatic > Marine > Neritic... | reverse complement strand
CCTTTCAACGACATTAATGCTCATAATGGTTACCTCTTTCCTTCATATTCTGCTAAAAAGCGGTTAAAAAAATCTTGCATGAAGGCATGACGCTCATGGGCCCATTTGCGGCCCGTGGCCGTCAGCATTCGACCTTTTATTTTGCAGAGCTTGATTTTAAACTCCCTGTAACCGGTGTCATTAATCGAATAGGGCTTGCATTTTTCAACATCCAGATCAGGGTTGTGTAACCGTGCACCCAACTCGCCGGCAAATAGAAAGGCGCGGGCCACCCCAACGGCGCCGATGGCATCCAGTTTGTCGGCATCAAACAACACTCTGGCTTCGACGCTGGAGGGTTTTTCGGGCTCGCGAAAGCGATGGGCGCGTATACAGTGAATTATATTTCGCTGCTGTTGGTTTGACAGCGGAAGCGAATCGACGACCGGCCCGGCCATTTGGGCACCTTTTTCGGCATGGCAGACAACGCCGTTGGAAGCATCCTGCACAGAACGCCCAATATCATGCAGATAGGCTGCCGCTCCTAACACATCCATGTCTGCGTTTTCCGCCGGACCCATCATTTCACACAACCGAAAAACTCTGAGGGTATGATCCCAGCCATGGCTCCCCGCTGTTTTTTCAAAGCATTTACGGGCAAAAATCTTCACCTGGCCAAGTGCCTGCTTCGCTGCCCTGGCATCAGTCAATTGGCCGTTTGAATCTGTGTTGAAGCCTGTCCTAGTGTTGAATGCCTTGGTGTGGGATGTCATTCTAGTAAAAATCTAGTGTCAGATCTCTGAATTCGCAGCCTTAAACGATTCGGCTTGTGTTGGTTGTCATTCGGGTTTGGAAGAACAATATTCCACCGGCGCCAAATTGTATATTTTTAGATAAATTTTAGAGATTTAGATCAGCGTGGCAGGATGGAACAATAGCCCTTTAGACCAGGCGCCCGCACGCACGGGCACGGTATCCGATCGCAGCAATACATCTTCAAGTATCAGGACCATATACTATATCGGATTCATCTTGCAAGAGATTCTGCTTTTAATTCTGTAATTTATTTTACAAGTCAGCGCTGAAGCTGTGCAGCCAGTTGTAGAAATGCATACAACAACTTGCCCCATCATTTTGTGCTGGATTTTGGTAAACTTTTTAATGAAATATACCGATGAACAATATGCAGCGCTGAAGGCTTTATATCATTTAGGGAGAATCAACTCTTGCAGGAAAAAAATTACATCGCCATCCGGAATTCCCAGATTAATTATTACAAGGACGTCGGGCTTTATTACATAGAAAACGGCTCTTTTGTTTTATACAAGCCGCCGGGCAAGTTAATGACGGATTTGCGTCTATCGCAGGAAAGGCATCCACCGGAGCTATATATTCGCAGAAAAGATCGAATTGTTGCCATGAAAGAGCTGCAAGCCGGATTTAACCAGCATATTTTCAAAAATATTAAAAAGGGCAATGTGAAGGCGGTAAAAACCACCCTCTGCGGACTGGTAGAAGAAACCCTGCGGGAACCCCGCAGCGGTACCCTGCAGGTATTGCCCGAAACGGTCGATATGCTGGTCAGCGGATACTCACAGAATCCTGAAATCGTAAAAACCTTTGCATCGATCTCGTTTAAGGACTACAGCACGGTAATTCATTCGGTCAATGTGATGGCGCTTATGCTGGGATTTTGCTTCTACTCGAAAAAATCCCTGCGGGAAACCAAACGATTGGGTTTAAGCGCACTGCTGCACGATGTTGGCAAAACCGAAATACCCGATAGTATTCTCAAGGCACCGCGGAAATTGTCTTCCAACGAATTTAAGGTCATGAAGCGCCATCCCAAAATTGGTGAATTTATCATTAAAGTTAAAAGCGGCCTTGATGGCGGCATTGCCTGCGGCGCCAGCGAGCATCATGAAAAATTGGATGGCAGCGGCTACCCCAAGGGAACAAGGGAGATATCGTATGTCGGCCAGGTGCTGGGCATCATCGATTGCTATGAAGCCTTAACCAACGAAGAAAGACCATATCGAAAGGCCAAAAGCCCGCTGGACGCCCTGAAAACAATCAAACCAGACGTGGAAGCCGGTAAATTTGACCGCAAGATTTTTGAAAAATTCTGTTATAGCCTCATCTAAATTTGCACCCTCAATTTCGCTTTCCATTTCATGCTTGCCAGCAACCGTATGTTTCGAGTATCTATACTTATTTGATTTCAGGTGTCGGGTGTCAGGTGTCAGTATAGATAAGACTGAAATCAGAAAACAACAAAATCATGGCGACCGTGACTGTTACTAAGTAACAAAAGCCCGAAAATGGCCGTCGAAGGCCTGACACCTGACACCTGATACCCATTTATTTGACACCCGATCCCGTAATGCTGAAATTAAAGGTTATGAGTGTAAATGAAAAGGCCCGGCCGGTATTTTCCGGCGCAAGAAAAATTTTAAGCAGTATATTCGTGTTGTTATGTGCATTAGCATGTTTTCAGTGCCGATCGTTGCCCTATTATGAACAGGCCATCGAAGGGCAGATGCAGATTTTGCAGAAACGACAACCGATCTCAGATCTGATTGAAGATCCAGAAACACCCGCTGAGCTGCGTGAAAAGCTCTTATTGATCCAATCTGCAAGGACGTTTGCAGAAAAACAGCTCCAGCTTCCCGTCAATGATCATTATTTAAGTTATGTGGAGCTGAATCGTCCATATGTCGTCTGGAATGTATTTGCCGCCCCGGAATTTTCACTGACACCTGAGAACTGGTGTTTTCCCGTTGTCGGCTGCGTGACCTATCGAGGCTATTTTAAGGAGGCTGATGCCCGGCGCTTTGGGGATGCGCTCGCCCAGAAAGGGTTTGATGTATACATTGGCGGCGCTATTGCCTACTCGACCCTTGGCTGGTTTGACGACCCCATCCTGAGTACCTTCATAAATTTAAGCGCTGCGGATACGGTGGCGCTGATATTTCATGAATTGGCCCATGGACTGCTCTATATACCGGATGATACGGGTTTTAACGAAAGCTTTGCCACCACAGTCGAGCAGGAAGGTCTCAAACGCTGGCAACGATTTAGCGACCCATCTCAAGTTTATGCTGACCGGCAGCATAAGCGGCGATCCCATCAAAAATTCACTGCCCTGGTTTCAACATATCACAACCGGTTGAAGGCGCTGTATGAGAGCAACCTGCCAGCGAACGAGAAACGACATCAAAAGGCAGCCATTTTCAACCGGATGCGATCTGAATTCAGGGCCTTAAGATCAGATCACCACGAAATGGCTGTGTATAGTGCCTGGTTTAACCGGCCCTTAAACAACGCGCAACTGATCAGTGTATCGACCTATCATGACTGGGTGCCGGCATTTCGTAAAATGTTGTCAGACAGCAATGGTGATCTGGAAAAATTTTATGAAAAATGTCGACAGCTATCAAAAAAGGAACCTCAGGAACGACATCGCATACTCACCGATTACCACCGGAATGCGCATATCGCTGAAAAGCTGACGGGTGCGGTCCGGTAGCGACCAGAATGTTTTAAAATTGCTGTCATAAAGGACCCGGTGCGGATTGAAGATGGATTGAAAGGTTGACGGACAACGCATTTTCAACTAAACTATTTAAAGACGACAATGGAAAAATTTTAAAAGATTTCATACGCTTTACAATGAAATGTCTTGTTTTGCCGCTTCTATTTTTTGTATCAGCGACCTCTGAATGATCACACATACACCTGCGCGACCAAGCGGATCTTGCCATCTTTAAGCGGTAATGTTTTTAAACATTGTTTCGGATTAGCAATAAACCAACCCAAAATATTTGAAGGCGGTTTTTGATGTATAATAAGTTTTTTGGTTTTAAAGAAAAACCCTTCAAACTGGTTCCGAATCCGGTTTATTTTTATTTAAGTAAAAGCCACGAGGAAGCGATGGCGCACTTAAATTACGCGATCTCCCAGGGGGACGGATTCGTTGAAATTACCGGAGAGGTCGGAACAGGAAAAACCACGCTTTGCAGAACATTTCTTGAGAGCCTCAACGGCAGCGTAGCGGCAGCTTACATTTTCAATCCCAAAATGGGCCCCAAACAGCTGCTCAGAACCATCATCGAAGAATTTGGCATCCAGACGCGCAGTGACAATACAAAAGATCTAATCGACATGCTGAATGCCTTCCTGATTAAAAAGAAGTCCAGCGGTAAAAAGGTTATTCTGCTGATTGACGAGGCTCAAAATTTAAATCGCAACGTTTTAGAACAGTTGCGATTACTCTCCAATCTGGAAACGAATCGAGATAAGCTATTGCAAATTATTCTGGTCGGTCAACCGGAATTATCGGAAATGCTCAATTCCCATGCACTCCGGCAGGTGGGTCAGCGAATCACCCTTAGCTATCAACTCAGCCCTTTAACCTTTAATGAATGTAAAGAATATATTCAGTATCGCATCAACATCGCCGCTCAGAAGTCCGCTATTAAATTTGACCGGGCCGCTTATCGTCACATTTTTAAATATTCAAAGGGAATCCCGCGCTTGATTAACATTATCTGTGATCGGTCATTGCTCACCGCATTTGTTATGAATCAGTTCAAAATTTCAGCCCAAATCGCCAAGGCATCGGTGAACGAGCTTGCCAATCGCGGACAGACAAAAAGCTACGGTATAACCACGGGTAAATGGGCGCTCATCGGCATTTCCTTTTTGAGCATTGTGTTTCTGGTGGCTGCCTTCTTTCAACCGATCCGTGAAGCCATCACAGCACGTTTGGCGGGTCAGGACAATTCACAAACACATGTCCCGAGCCAAACCGTTGCGGTTAAAGTTGAGACCAAAGATGCGGCCCCCAGTGCTGAGATCAGCGATCCCGTCGAAAAAACAAAAGCAGGGCCAGTCAAAAATAACGTTTCGACTGTCAGTTTGGCCGTATATCTGAAGCACATGGACGGGCGCAGTTCCCGCCAAGCGGCGCTAATGCAAGCAATGAAGCTGTGGAAAACCAGCGCTCAGTTTACGCCTTTTTTAAAGGATATTGATGACGATCAGACCTATTTTCGTCTTTCGGCCAAACCAAACGGGATGTTCATTCATCGTCTCGAAACGGATATGGCGTTTATAAAAAAATTGAATCTTCCCGTCATCCTCGAATTTTATCCGCCCGGCAGTTCAAGCCCCGGATATCTCACATTAACCCGTCTGGATGGCGACATGATTATGCTAAAAGGCGAAAGTGATATAGAATGGATTGTCACCGATTTAGAGGAGCTGGAATTTTACTGGTCCGGTGTAGCCTATCTGCCCTGGAAAAATTTTCACTCCATCTGGGGAACCATACCGACGCAGTCGTATAAGGATTCTGTTATTACGCTAAAATTCCTGTTGCAGGATATTGGATTTCAGAATGTGGCCATCGATGAAAATTACGATGAATTTACCCAGAATGCGGTTGAATCCATTCAAGCAAAGTATGGAATTCCGGTGGACGGCTATGTTGGCCCGCTGACCAAAATTATCCTGTACCGGGAAAAAAAATCGTTTCAGATGCCGCAGTTGTATGAATTCAGATAGTCCGATGCGGATAGAACACAAAAGCAAAAATATAGACGTTGAATAGACCTGGCCTATTAAAAATCGAATCGATTCGATATTCATAAAAACACGAAAATAGGATTCTTTTTTCGTGTTTTTATTCTTTTAAACATGGGCGCAACCGCTAATATCATATCGATAAAATGTTCATGAAATTTTAAGACCGGAGACCTTAAACATTTGAGTACGATTCTAAAAGCGCTAAAACGGGTTGACCAATCCACGCCGCCACCGGACGATCTGCAGCCCGGACCGTCGATGATTGATACGAAGAACGCCTTAAGGGGCCGTTTTCTTCGGATCTGGCTGCAGCGCAAAGCAATTGTGGCGCTTATCGTAGCGCTGGTTGGGATCGCAGCAATATGGCTGATCTACAGCCAAAAAGAGTGGCTCATATCCAAAATCAGCGAGCCGTCCAGTCACTCTGAAAAACCCCCGGTTTTCCAGGCTAAAATTGAGCCACCGACCCGCCGGCCCGAACAAACAGAGCCTCAGCAGGCGGCCCCGCAGGATCGGCAACAGACATCTGGCAACGCAACGACCGAGCGTGAACCTATCCGTGCGCAAAGGCCGCCGGCAACATCATCCCGCAGTGCGTCAGGTCAACAGCAACTGACCGATCAACCGACAACATTGAAACCGCAGGTCCGCACCCCGAAAACAAAATCATCTGCTAAATCGAGCATATCCGGCCGTCCCGCTGCCAAAGCCAGGGATTCCGGCCAACACCAAAAAAGGCCGCCCGCAAAGGCGCCGGCGAAGAAATCAGTATCAAGGAGCGTCTCGTCTGCGCGATCTTACCCGCGACTGGATAACGCCAAGTTGAAGCTGCAGGCAATTGCATGGTCAAATGTCGCTGCCGAGCGAATTGCGGTCATTAACGACCGTATTGTTCGTGAGGGCGAATCCGTAGATGACTATTCGATCAATCAAATCCGTCAGGAAGACGTCGTCGTAAATGACGGTGCCCGATTATGGCAGCTTGAATTTGGATTACGATAAGCAACTGCGCGACCCCTAGCTGTCTTCAATAGATGTCGGGCGGGTGCGCAAATCATCGATGTGTATGCCTATGGGGATTAAACACGTATTCAGTTCCGGCCGATCCGTTTGCCTTTTGCTGCTGATAGCTGTTCTGGCGGGCATGCTATTTGGCTTCAAGCCATTGCGCATACTCGAATACAAGGCATATGACTTGATATCGTCCCTGAGGCGACCGCAGGAAGGCATGCCGGTCATCATTGTCAGCATAGATGATATCAGCCTAAATAAATTGGGCGATTGGCCCTGGCCGCGTTCTTACATAGCAGAGCTCATCAACACCCTTTCAAAAAACGGTGCCCACACCCTGGGCATTTCAATTTTATACCGCAACCGGGAGCTGAATGCCGGCGGCAATGAAATTCAAAATCTAAGAGAAAGACTTCCCGAAAACCTGCCACCCGTTAAAAAACAAATCCTCAAAAAAATTGACCGACTGCTCGTACAAACGCAAAACCGTCTGGATCATGATTCCCGATTGATCACTGCTGTCCGAGCGGCGCATAATATCGTCTTGCCCATTCAATTCATTTTGAACGAGTCGGATAAAGCGACCGCACCCGCTCTGTCGGACTGGTTATTAATGAATTCACGCCAATTCCCTGTAGAAACCGCAGGGCAGAATATAGCGGTCAAAGCCGCCGCGTTCTTATCCAATATGCCCCCCAGCGCGACCATACAGGTCTCACAGGTTCAACAACCCTATCAGGAGCTATCAGGCAAATCGGGCGCTTTAGGCCACATCAACCTGATTGCCGATCCAGATGGCAAAGTTCGCCGTATGCCATTATTCATCCGCTTTCAAGACAGAAATTTTGCATCTCTGGCCTTGCAGGTTGCCATAAAATATTATGGCGCATCCATCCGAAGCGTTCGTGCGCATTCTTACGGTTTGAAAGTCAAACAACTGTCCGTGCCGACCATAGCGCCGTATCAGATGCTGATCGATTTCAGCGGCCGGGAAACCAACATTCAACGGATTTCAGCAATCGATTTAATTGAAGGCAGGATTGAACCTGAAAGACTTCGCAACAGGGCTGTTTTGCTCGGGCTGACCGCGGATGCATTTATCCCCCGCTATCAAATTCCGCGTCAGCGTAAAACCTCGAGTTTGGAAATAAGCGCCTGTGCGGTCGAAAACATCATCAATCGCAGACATATTTCAAGACCTTCATGGTTTGCGGCTCTGGAGATTTTGGTCCTTTTGTATTTTGGCTTCTTTTTGCTGGTGGTCATCCCCAAGGTGCCGCCGCGAATCGGGATGCTCATCTTCGCCATTTTTCTGACCATCTGGCTGGGCGTTGCCGTATTGTTGCTGGTGAGCCAGGGGCAATGGCTGTGCAGCATCACACCAACGCTGTTTGCCGCGACGGGCTTTATGATCACCGGCCGGCTGCGTATATCCGATGCCAAAAAAGATGAAAGCGTCGAATTAAACAAATCGCTGGGGTTATCTTTGCAGGGTCAGGGTATGCTGGATATGGCCTTCGAAAAATTTTTGAAATGCCCGGTTACCGACAAATCGGTAAAAGCATTGCTTTATAACCTGGGGTTGGATTTTGAGCGCAAAAGAATGTTCAATAAAGCGCTGGCGGTTTACAACCATATTTTAAAGGCCGGTGCGTTTAAAGACATCAAGCGCAGAATAAAGCATTTGAAACAATTTGAGCAGACGCTCGCCATGCCTGTCGGTCAGAATAAAAAGGATGCCAGCCTTCTGTGGGCTGATTCCACCGCCAAGCCCACCCTGGGTCGCTATGAAATCATCGAAAAACTGGGTCATGGCGCCATGGGAACTGTTTACCTGGGCAAAGACCCGAGTATCAATCGTGAGGTGGCGATTAAAACGCTTAATTATGCTGAAGTCGACGCCCAGCAGCTAAATGAGGTGAAAGATCAATTTTTCCGGGAAGCCGAGGCCGCCGGCAAACTATCACACCCTCACATTGTGACAATTTATGATGTCGGCGAAGATCATGATATGGCTTACATTGCCATGGAGTTGTTGAAAGGCAGAGAACTGACCCATTTTTGTAAAAAAGACAGTTTGTTGGCAATCGATCGGGTCCTTCGTATTGGGCTTTCGGCGGCAGAGGCGCTTGCATATGCCCATCAGCAGGGTGTTATTCATCGGGATATCAAACCCGCCAACATCATCCTGCTGGAAAATGATCAAGTCAAAGTGGCCGATTTTGGCATCGCCCGGGTGATGAGTTCGTCAACCAAGACTGAAACCGGCATTATTTTCGGCACGCCCAACTATATGTCACCGGAACAGGTGGCCGGAAAAAAAGTAGACGGCCGCTCGGATCTGTTTTCACTCGGGGTTGTTTTATACGAAATGCTCAGCGGCCAAAAACCGTTTACAGGTGAAAATATCACGGCCTTGATGTATGCCATCACCAAAAGTAACTATGCCCCCCTGTCGCAGGTGGCGCCCCAAACACCTCAATGCTGTGTAAAACTGATTGATAAATTGTTGCGCAAAGCGCTCAGCAAGCGTTATCAATTCGCCGACCAGCTCATCAAACAAATCAATTTGTGCCGGCAGGAGATGAAAAATAGTTAACTTTTGCTGTGCCATTTGTGAAAACATGCTAAGATAACATTATGAAGGTGCGTCGGGTAAATTGACAGAATAAACCGGGAGGTCGCCAATATGTTAAAACTGGATTTAATGTTCAAGGATAAAGTTCTCAAGCATATCGAAACCGATCAAAGCGAAATCACTATCGGGCGCGGCAATAACAACGATATCATCATCGATAACCTGGCGGTCTCCAAAGAGCATGCCGCCATTGTCAAACTGCCGGACGGCTACGGGCTGGTCGACCTCAATAGCACCAACGGCACTTTGCTAAATGACAAAGACATTCAAAAAGCCAGTCTGGCCCCGCAAGATAGGATCACCATCGGAAAACATACCCTGATCATCAAGTCAACCGGTAGCCCCACGGCCGCTGCTGTAGACCTGGCGGACAAGACCGTAAAAGTGGCCACCTCCAAATAATATTCCCATCATGATTTTTGTCTTCAAAGCAAGCTTCCGATTATCGATCGCCACACACTAGTCTCGTATCCCAGAAATAATTTACAAAATAAGCGCCGGTCATGTCATTATCTGAAAGGTGCTATGAATTCCAAAGTGCCGGTGCTCCGATATTTGGGATTCAACCTGCCATGGCTTGAGCCAAATGCTTCGGAGTCCATCATCCCAAATATCGGGGCACTGTATAGCCATGGGCCAATAATCGGCATATCGCCTTTCAGAAAATAACATGACCGTCTGGCAACGTGAGCGCAGGTATCTTTTGATTGAAATCCGGACAATATTGTAAATTATTTCTGGGACGGCACACTAGACCCGTTAGCATATTTTTTTATAGGTTGGATACACGTTGGGAGCTGATGAAATTCGCATCGGGCTAGCGCCGGCTGCTAGTGCAGGCAGCAAGGAACAATAGATTCCACTTGACTTGCGGCTGAAAATTGCGTGTAATTAGATAATATCACTAGATAAAGAGGCAACACGATGAAAATGTTTCCAATTGAAGTGGATGAAACCGTCTGGCATTATTTACAAAAACATGCCGAACCCTTTATCGACACGCCCAATTCAGTGCTGCGCCGTTTATTGCTCGGCACTAGCGCCCAACCCGCTGAAAAAGAGGGCGCGCCCGCTAGGCCCTCAGTAACCGTTGAGGGCACCCCCAAATCCCTGGCGCAGATTCTGGAAGTTATCTATGAGATCGAAATCAACGGCTGTTCACGAACCGAAGCCACCAACCGGGTGGCGGAAAACAGGGGCACAGCCCCGCAGACGGTCACCGATAAGTACTGCCGGCAGCTTGGCCAAAAAGCGCATGAAATCGATCAATTGCTGGCTGAGCCCGGTTACCGGCAGTTTAAGGAGCTCCTCAAAAGTAAATTTAGCGGACATCAGCGGATTATCGACGCCTATTTTGGCAGCCTAATGGTCGGGGCTGGGTAAACTGAGCGATCCGTTTTTACTGTTCGGTTGCAGACGCCTTCTTCTGATACAGCGGATAAATATCGCGCAGGGTCGAGACCACCTCTTTGAGTGCCTTTAAAAACGTATCGATATCCGCTTCTGTGTTATCGATCCCAAAAGAAATGACCAGCGTTCCCTGAGCATCGGCATGACTGAGCCCCAGGGAGAGCAGTACATGTGATGCGCGCAGCGAACCGGTTGCGCAGGCTGAACGCGTCGATACAGCAATATTCTCATCATCGAGCATCAACATCACACTTTCCCCTTCAATATATTGGATTGAAATCGACACCAGGTTGGGCAAACTGTGTTTCGGATGGGTATTGACGATATATTCATAGATGTACTTGGGTAATTCAGTTATCAGCCTGTTATTCAGCTTGCGCAGATGCGCCAGTCGCTGGTCCATGTCCCGCAGGGCAATCTCTGCTGCTTTGCCGGCCCCAATGATGCCCACCAGGTTTTCAGCACCGGCGCGCTTATTATTTTCCTGAACACCGCCATCCAGGAGCGGAAATATACGCG
>Ga0065183_10000058_pt1 | contig 11642 bp, 7 predicted proteins | sample COG_12_FD_59215 | JGI IMG/M metagenome (GOLD analysis project Ga0065183, IMG submission 59215) | Pelagic marine sediment microbial communities from the LTER site Helgoland, North Sea, for post-phytoplankton bloom and carbon turnover... | ecosystem: Environmental > Aquatic > Marine > Neritic... | reverse complement strand
CCGCGTCTTCGCCAACCGCGCGAGAGCATTCGTGGCTTCCGCCCCGACCATGTTCCCCAGGGCCTCGATGGCCGCGATCCGGACTTCGCCGCTGGGATCTCCCTGTGCGGCTTGAATCAGGGCTGATGCGTCGTCCGGGTTGCCGATTTGTCCCAGCGCGGTGGCCGCATCGACGCAGACGTCGATATCCTCGTCTCGCAGCCGCGCAATCAGTGACGCCCTGGCCTTTGATTGCCTGATCTTTCCGAGCGTTTTCGCCGCGTTGCATTTATCAGCTTCATCGCCGGTATCAAGAAGATCGATGAGAATTTCGACAATACTGTTATCGGCAGTTGCGTTCATAAGCTGAAGGAACAATGCATGATTCATGCCAACGAATCCCGGTGCGGACAGCGAACGGAGTGTTAGATTACTCATCGGTGCTGCGTCGTCACCCGGGAATTTTGTGAAAAACACAGAATAAAGCCCCACATGATCCAGCTTGTTGATTCATGTCAATTAAACGATTTGTTCAAGTGGAAGCAACAACCGGCCAGCACGGGTTGAACAAATCGTTCCATACCGAAATCTATCCGGTGGCCTCTGTATTCTTTCGCGCCCTGAATATCGCCTGTACCACAACTGCACGACCTGAACCTGAGGATTCCTGCAGGCTGAAGCTGGATGTGGCCCGGAAATTGCTTTGGATCGTTATTGATCTTTGGCGACATTGGCCGTGTGTCTCAACGCAACGCGGTTGGTCGTGCGCTCTTACATCGAGGACCATGAAGAAACCAGACGACACCGATCACAAACCGTCGACCTGGGGGCCGTGGCTGTTAGGCGCGGTACTCGTCGGTATGCTGGTATTTTTCTGGTGGCTGGTGATATATGACCATGGCGTGGCGCCGCACTGAACCAGGTCGCGAACACGACGACACAATCGGAATCCTTATCGAACCGTGGGAATCACTAAATGAACAAGGACAATGCGATGTTGGTCTGGGTAGCGGCGTTTCTGCTGTCGATGGTCTTTTTTTACGCACTCGACCTCGGCGTCATGGGCGCACAGGGTCTGCCGCTCAATTTTGATCTGACGCCCGCTCAGTAGAACCGCTAACCAGGAAAATGCCACGGTCCGGAGTGGAGGTTAGATCACGCGCGATGCCCTTCATCGCGGTGATGGTCTTTCTGTCATGGGCTGGTTTGTCGATACTGGGCCCGCAGTTTGCGGCTTCACCGTCCCCCCTGGACGCGCTGATTCCGCCGGTCATGGCCGACACGAGCACGCAAGCTGCGACAGAAAACCTCACCCCGGCCCCCCGCCCGGGTCCTTCCGACTATCCCGACATGGGTGTCTCGAGCCGATCCCTGGTCTGGGTCGTGGCGCAAATGCATTTGTTTTTCGCCGCGTTCGTCCTCGCCGTGCCGCTGTTCGTGCTGGTTATCGAGTGGATAGGATTCAGAAGCGGCGACAATCGCTACGACGACATGGCGCACGAGTTCATGAAAATCTCCATGAGCGCCTACTCCATCACCGCGCTGTTCGGGGGCACTCTGGCCTTTGCCTTGTTCCTGTTATACCCCCATTTCATGGGCTATCTAATGCGGGTGTTCGATTCCCAGGTATTGGTTTACCCCATACTGTTCTTCCTCGAGAGCATCTTTCTCTACCTGTATTACTACAGCTGGAACCGGCTGAGCCGAGGCAACGCCAAGTGGCTGCATCTAACGTTGGGATTGGTGCTGAACGGGGTCGGTACAACCCTGCTGGTAGTCGCCAACGCCTGGGCAAGCTTCATGATGGCCCCCACCGGGGTCGACGAATCCGGGGCGGTGACCGGCTCGATCTGGGAAATCATTCGGGGGCCCTTGTGGAACCCCCTCAATCTGCACCGGTTCATCGCCAATATCGCCTTCGGCGGGGCCGTGGTCGGCGCGTATGCCGCATACAAATTCCTCAGTGCGCAGTCCGCCGCGGACAAGGCGCACTACGACTGGATGGGATACACCTCCAACTTCATCGCCATCCTCGCATTCCTGCCCCTGCCCTTCGCGGGCTACTGGCTCATGGCGGAGATCTATGCCTACTCCCAGCAAATGGGGATCACCGCCATGGGGGGCATCCTGGCATGGCTTTTCGTGGTCCAGGCCGTACTCATCGGCACTATTCTGATGGCGGGAAACTACTACCTGTGGTCAGGCATGTCCCGGATCGAGGGGCCACCGCGATACCGCGGCTTCACCAAATATATTGCGTTTGTCCTGGTGGTCTGCTTCCTGATCTGGGTGACGCCGCACACGCTGATTCTCACTTCCGGCGAAATGGCGGCCCTGGGTGGCAGCCACCACAAGTTCCTCGGACCGCTGGGCATCATGCCGGCCAAGAACATTGCGGTGAACCTGATGCTGGTGTTCACCTTTCTGTCGTTTCAGCTGTACAGGCGGGCCGACAAGGTGATCACCGTTTCCTGGGAAAATCGCGGCAACGCGTTGATGTCGGCGATATACATCATTGCGGTCATCAACATCATCTTTGCCGGCGTGTACTACGGCTACTTCACCAATACCGTATACAAGGTCGGCTCCAGCGTGATCCAGGTCATGTCCACCTTGACCGTCATCGTCTCCGGCATCGTCATCGACACACTGATGTTCAAGAATGCGGGAACCCTGAAAGCGCGCTGGGGGATGGTCAGCGACCGGTCACAGTACGCACTGTTCGCGCTGCCCGTTGCCTTTACCTGGCTGATGGCACTCATGGGCTACGTACGTTCCAATGTTCGAACGCACTGGCACGTGTACAGCATCATGAAGGACAACTCGCCGGATAACTTTATTCCTGCAATCGGTCATGCCGGCAACATGATGACCATGGTTACGGTCATGTTTATTCTCATGGTTTTGTTCATTTTCTGGATTTCCTCGCTGGACAAATCACGGATTCGATAACATGGAAGAAGAGATAACCTGATGGCCACACTTCTCAAGGTACTTGGATTCAGCCTCGCCCTGACGCTCGTATTCACACTGGTTTCCAACACCCTGCCCCAGGTGGAGGGAGAAGCGCCGGTCGAGCAGGAAATCGAACTGGGCGATCTGACCATGGACGGTTTCGTCGCCATGGGTGAAACCCTGTTCAGCGGCAAGGGCACCTGTACGCTCTGCCACAACGAGCTGGGCAGAGCGCCCGACATACTAGCGCTCGATATGATCGAAACCTCCAGGGAGCGCATGGCGGATGCTCGCTATCAGGGGGAAGCCAGGGACCTGGAGTCCTACCTGAGAGAGTCCATGGTGTCCCCGGAGGCCTACGTCGTTCAGGGCTTCGGCAAGAAGGGCAGCAAGGATACCGAATCGCCCATGCCCGCTGTCGACAAGGCGCCGATCCAGCTGAACCCGATACAGATCGACGCCATCATCGCATTCATGCAGGCCAAGGACGGGAATACCGTAACCGTTGCGCTGCCAACGGACGCGCCGCCGGATGAGACCGCCGGAGAAATATCCCCCGGGGCCGACGCGGCGCCCGCAATAGCCCAATCCCCCGAAGAGGCGATTGCCAAGTACGGCTGTGCCGCCTGCCACACGGTGCTGGAAACCGAGTCACCGGTTGGCCCTTCGTTGGTCGACGTCGGTGAACGATTGTCGGTTAGCGAAATCCGTGAGAGCATTCTGGATCCCGGCATGGTGATTGCGGAAGGATTTCCTCCGATCATGCCGATGGATTTCGGCGACAGGATGACGGCGGGTGAGCTGGAGATGATGGTTCGCTACTTCAGCGGGGATGGACGCTGACGTGAAGCCCAGAATCACCGCATTCTGGCAAGCGCTGCTTATCGTCGTTGCTGCATGGCTGATCTTTGCCTATGCCATTCCACCGCTGATCCCGCGATCGCTGATGATCCAGTTCATGATCATCACCGTGATCGGGGTTCTGCTGTACTTTTCGTCAGACGACGAGCGCTGGGCCGAATTCAAGCAACCGCTGCGCTCCGTCGTGCAGAGCAGTAAACTGTGGCCGGTCCGCTGGCTGCTGCTGGTCGGCATACCCGCCGTGATTGGCTATGGGGTATTCGAGAACATCCGCCCCTCGTTCGAGGCCCCGGTGGAGTTGCGTCAGGTGCATCCCGCACCGCCCTCCACACTCAATGTCTATGAACAGAATCTGGACCTGACCAGTCTCGAGAATCCCGTTCGAAGCGGGATTCTGCAAACCTTGGAATCCGATCCTGAGGCCGGCTGGCAGGAGTATCAGGATGCGGTACAGGCCGGCAGTGACGTCTACTACCAGAATTGCTTCTTCTGCCACGGCGACCTGCTCGACGGCGGCGGCCTGTACGCGGCGGGATTCAACCCCAGGCCGATCAATTTCCAAGACGTCGGCACCATTGCCCAGCTGCAGGAAGCCTTCCTGTTCTGGCGTATTACCACCGGTGGGCCGGGGCTACCCAAGGAGGGCACGCCCTGGAATTCCGCAATGCCGGTTTGGCATGAAATGCTGGATGATGAATCCGTGTGGCGGGTGATCACCTTCCTGTACGATTACGTCGGCCAGGTACCGCGCATGTGGGACCCCGATCGGTCCCGCGCGGTGACGAAGATGAAGGATGAAATCCTGGCACGCCGTGCTGGAAGCAAGGGAAAGGAACTGTATCGGTATCGATGTGCGGTGTGTCATGGTGAAACCGGCGCCGGTGACGGCCCGGCTGCGGATTACATGTATCCGCGGCCAAGGGATTTCAGCCTCGCGCTGTTCAAGTACAAGAGCAGCCCCGGAACCAGCCTGGTTCGTGATGAAGACCTGTTTCAAACCATCAAACACGGTCTCAACGGAACCGCCATGCCGGGATGGGGCTCTTTATTGAGCGACGCCCAGATCGACAGCCTGATTCCCGTGATCAAGCGCTTCGACTTCACCGCCGCCTGGGCGCCGGAGGATGCGGCCGACGAAGACTTCGACGACGAAGGTTATTACACCAGGGAGGATTTTCAGATCGAGAAATCGGTCGAGGCCGTTGAAGGCCAGGTTCCATACTCCGGCGAATCCATCGCGAAGGGGCGCGAAGCGTTCGATGCGGCGTGCAAGGAATGCCATGGAGACGACGGACGCGGCAATATCATTTCGGGCAAACGCCTGGAGGATGACTGGGGTTTACGCATCTGGCCACGGAATCTGACGGCCCCGTGGACATGGCGTGTCACCAATGTCAGCGGCCGCGACGAGGCCGCCCGCGACAAGACGATCCAAAACATCTACCGTCGCCTTTCCATCGGCATACCCGGAACCCCGATGCCCGCCCACCGAGCGGAAACCGAGGGCGACGAGGATCCGGTCAGTCTCGAGGACCGCTGGCACATTGCAAACTACGTTTATTCCCTGCGTGACGGTGCAGCCCCACCAAGCAACGAGTCGGTGGTGACCGGGATGCGGGTCGAGAAGGTTCCACAAAGCGTGGATGACGCACAATGGGACACAGTGCCTGTGACACGTATCCGCCTGGTGCCGAACATCATCAAGGACGAGCGGTTGTTCAACCCATTGAATGATTCCATCGCCGTTCGAATGGCCTACGATGAGGACGACGTCGCATTTCTGCTCGAGGTCGACGATCGCACCGACAGCCGCCCTGGGGAGCCGGTTTCGGCCCAGATCCATGACGACGCGCTGGATATGTACGAGGACGCCTTCGCCATCCAGTTTCCCGTGGCTTCTGCATTTGCCACCTCTCCGGTGGTGGAAAAACCCCTGTACCGACATGGCGATCCCGCCCACCCGGTGACGATCTGGTACTGGAATGCCGGCGCTGTGGAGCCGGGCGTGGATCCACAGACTATGGTTTTCGATGCCGACGGCGTGGATACCCCGCCCCGGCCTCGTGGCGGCGAAACCGGATTGATCGCAGATGGCCGCTGGGACAAGGGCCGCTGGCGAGTACTGATGACACACTCGAGAAAACCCATGGACGAAAACGACGTGGAATTCATCGAAGGGGGCTATGTTCCCGTGGCGTTCGCAAGTTGGGACGGAAATAACGGCGAAAAAGGCTCGAAACACACCCTCACCACCTGGTACTGGCTCCTGCTGCCTCCGGAAACGGATGAGATGCGTTTATACGGGATTTCCGGTGGCTCGGCCCTGCTGGTTTTTATTGCCGGGATCTTATTCGTCCGCAGCCAGCGCAGAAAGCCTTTACCCGCTGTTTCCTGAACGATTCCTGCACTGTTTCGTAAACGATATGGAACGCTTCGTTCATCTCGTTATACACCCGGAGTTTTGTACCTCAAAATTTTTCAGTAATAACAGAGTGTTAGCAATAATGCAGTTGTTGGCACAGAAAATGCATTAAGCATTCTAAATTGTGTCAGCGGGTGTAGAGACCCCGGTATTCCAATAACCACACGACCAAATTATCAATCCGTACTCAGCAAGGAGACTGTCCCTATGAGTAATAAAGTCCTTAAAGCGAGTCTGCTGGCGGGGATTCTGGTCGCCACCGGCGCCGTATCTACGGGCCAGGCGGCCGAAACGCCGGAGTTGGGTCCCTTGCCCGCGCTGGAAACCGACGCGGCGAAGGCAAATCTGGGTAAACGACTGTTTTTCGATCCCCGCCTGTCCGGCGATGCCGCGATTTCCTGCGCCTCCTGCCACAATCCGGAATACGGATTTGCCAACGATCAGCCCCTGTCACCTGGCTACCCCGGAAACGGCAATTTTCGAAACACGCCCACGGTGATCAACGCCGTTCACAAGAAGACCTGGTTCCACGACGGCCGTATGGGAACCAACCTGAACGATGTAACCCGGGAGATGATTACCGAGGATTACATCATGAACATGGATATGCGCCTGATGCAGGAACGCGTCAAGCAGGATCCGGTGTACGTGCAGATGTTCAAGGATGCCGGCTACGGCGAACCTTCCAACGGGTCCGTGCGCAACGCGATTCCGGAATTTCTTAAAACGCTGACATCACGCGGCGCTGCGTTCGATGAGAGCGCCATGTCCGACGCCGCAAAGCGGGGCTTGAACCTGTTTCAGGGCAAGGCCGGCTGCGCGGGCTGCCACAGCGGGCCGATGTTCTCCGACGGCAAGCCGCACAACACCGGCGTGCCGGAAAACCTGGAAATATTCCGGGATCCCGACAACCACCAGGCGTTCATCGCCTTCAACATGTTCATGGGCAACGGCAATTATATGCAACTCAAGCGGGACGTCGGCGCCCACGTACGGCTGCACAAGGCGGACAAATCCGATGTGGGCCAGTTCATGACGCCATCGCTGCGGGAACTCAAATATACCGCGCCTTACATGCACAACGGCATGCTGCAAACCTTGCCGCAAGTGGTTAGGTTCTACAACAACGGGGGCGGAGAGGACAAGAACAAGGACCCGCTGCTGAAACCGCTCAACCTGACCGCGGCCGAGCAGAACGACCTGGTCGAGTTTCTGCTGGCGCTGTCCGGCGAACCGCTTACCAGTGACGAGCATGTCTGGACGGAGCCGTACCCGGATGAATACGAAGTCATCGCCGATTGGCGGAATGTCCCGAACTAGAGACCGAAGAGGAATACCGTAATGAAACTGCGAACTAAACCGAAACGGTTGGCGCTGGCAGGGGCAGTTGTTGCAGGCGTCATAGTTGGCCTCGCAACAGCAGCTGAAATGCCACCCCTTGCTCCATTGGGAGACCCGCCGATTCCCGCCGATAACATACAAACCGACGCCAAGGTCGAGCTGGGCAAACTGCTGTTCTTCGATCCGAGGCTCGGCGGTGACGCGTCCGTCTCGTGCGCAAGCTGTCACGAGCCCGAGCAGGGCTGGGCCTTCGCCGAGGATATTTCCCGCGGATATCCGGGTACCGTGCACTGGCGCAACAGCCAGACCGTGATCAATTCCGCGTACTACGGCAAGCTGTTCTGGGCCGGCGCGGCGTCGTCTCTGGAGAAGCAGGCACCGTCCGCCGCCAAGGGAGCGGTTGCCGGAAACGGGGAAAACGACATCATGGAAGCGCGACTCGCGCTGATTCCCGAGTACCGCGACCGCTTCAAAGCGGTGTTTGGCGACGAGTGGCCCCTGATCGGCAACGCCTGGCGCGCCATTGCCGCATTCGAGCGCACCCTGGTACAGACCGATACACCGCTCGACAAGTACCTCAAAGGAGATGCGTCCGCGCTTACCGAACAGCAGGTGCGCGGCAAGGAGCTGTTCGAGGGCAAAGCCGGCTGCATGAGCTGCCACAATGGCGCGCTGGCTAGCGACCAGGCCTACCACAACATCGGCGTACCCCCTAATCTGCGGTGGGAGGAAGACGGCTTGGCACAAATCACCTTCCGTTATGAGCTGTATGCGAAAGGCGTGAACGAAAAGATGTACCGGCACACCAAGGCCGATCCGGGGCTGTATTTCCGCACCAAGAACAAATGGGACAAAGGCAAGTTCCGAACGCCGTCCCTGCGTTATACGCTGTACACCGCCCCCTATATGCACAACGGTGCGTTTTACACCCTCGAGGAAGTCGTTGACTTCTACAACGCCGGCGGCGTCACCGAAGACGGCCGAACCACCGACTTTCCCGAGAGCAAGAGCCCTTTGATCCAACCGCTGAATCTGAGCGACGAAGAGAAAGAGGACCTTGTTGCATTCCTCGAAGCATTCTCCGGCGATGAAATACTCATGGCTAAACCGGAATTGCCGCCCTATGCGCCGCTGTTCACCGAGGCCGATCTTCTTCTGGAGGTGAAAAAATGAAATTTCCCGTAAAAGTAACTCAACAGACCAAGGACAATAAAGGCGGCTGCCTCGTATCCAGGCGCGAATTCCTGCTCTACAGCGGCGGCGCCACCGCCGCCGCGATCGTGCCCATTACCCTGTTTCCCGGAACCAGTCACGCCATTCAGCAGACCGCACGCGTCGTCGGCTACCCGCGAAAGTTCATCGCCAACCTGTCGGAACTGAAGGACAACGAGCCATTCGACTTCAACTATCCGGACGAACACAGGAACTCCGAGTGCATGCTGGTAAAAATGGGCGGCGTTCCGGCCGGCGGGGGCATCGGCACGCAGCGGGACACAGTCGCATTCAGCTATCTGTGCACCCACCAGGGCGGCCCGCTCCAGACTACCTACAAAGCGGTCGGTGAGCACCGGACACTTGGTCAGTGCCCATTCCACCTGTCCTTGTTCGATCTGCGCCGCCACGGGATCATCGTCTCCGGCCAGGCCTACGAAAGCCTGCCACAGATTCTCCTTGAATTGGAGGGAGACAAGATTTTCGCCGTCGGCATGCTCGGCCTGATATTCGGCCGTGTCACGAATCTGATGGAATCCTAGGAGACTAAGATGACAACGAATTACTATCTGCCGGAAGACATCTCGGTACTTCCACCCAAGCATGCAGAAGTGCTGACGACCTGCTGCGACTACTGCATCGTCGCCTGCGGCTACAAGGTCTACCGCTGGCCCGTGGGGTCGGGAAATGGCGGGATGAAGGCCTCTGAAAATGCCTTTGGCATAGACTTTCCGTCCGGCGCGTTACAGGACTGGGTGGCACCTGCCCAGCACAACGTCGTCATGCACAACAGTCTTCCGCACAACATCGTGATTACCCCCGACAAGCAAACCACGGTGGTTAATACCAACGGCGATTCCAGTATGCGCGGCGGCCTGATTGCGCAGAAGTGCTACAACCCCAAGACGCCGACCCGCGACCGGTTGACCAGCCCGATGGTGCGCATCCACGGCACGCTGCAGCCGGTAACCTGGGAGTTTGCGATGGATATCGCCGCCGAGGTTGCACGACACGTTCTCAATGAGCATGGCGCGGCCGCATACTCGGTCAAGACCTATTCGTACCAGTACATCGAGAACACTTACGCGATCACCAAGTTTGCCCTCAGGCATATCAACACGCCCTCGTTCACTTTCCACGATACCCCGTCGGACGTGACGTCGACGCCCGGTTTCAGGGATGCCGGATTCGACAACTTCGGGCCAAGCTACGAAGACTGGGGATCGGCGGACACCCTGATGATCTGCGGATCCGATCCTTACGAGACCAAGACCATCCTGTTTACGCAGTTCATCATGCCGGCGGTTCATTCGGGCATGAAAACAATCAGCCTGAATCCCAGGGAAACCGCCGGTACGGCGTACCTGAAGAAAATGGGCGGGATTCACATCGACCTGTTCCCGGGAACCGACCTGCTGGTGGTGGGCGCCATCACCCGCGTCATTCTCGAAAATGGCTGGCAAGACAAGGAGTGGATCGAAACCTGGGTCAACAACAAGTGGGAGTCGAGCTCCGGCTTCGGACAGGGCACCCGGAATACGCCGTGGCAGTGGCGCACCACCTGGGGCAAGTTCCAGACCAAGGGATTCGAGGACTACAAGAAGTGGCTCCTGGCCCAGCCCGAGTATGAACCCGAACACGCGGCCAAGGTTGCCGGGATCGACGTTCAGAAGATCTACACCGCCGCGGAATGGCTGGCCAAGCCGGTCGAAGGCAAGCGCCCGAAGACCTCCATCGGCATCGAGAAGGGATTCTACTGGTCGAACAACACCGGAAACACCGAGGCCATCTCGTCGCTGGGCACGGTATGCGGCGCCGGCGGCCGTCCGGGGCAGGTCATCGGCCGTTTTGGCGGGCACCAGCGTGGCGGCCAGAAGGGCGGTGGGTTTCCCCGCAACAAATCTCCGGAGAAGTTGCCGGGTCGACGCCGCAGGGCGCTGGACACCGACCGCTGGATGGTTTCGGGGCATACCCGGCTCGCCCACGTCATCGGAACCACCTGGATCCAGGCCATGTGCGGCTCACAGGGATTGCAGAACAAGTTCCATGAACTGGTCAAGGCAAATCCCAACCAGGTCCGCACCTACGACAAGCAGGAGATCATCGATACCCTGAAAGCACGTGCGGATTCCGGCGGAATGGTCGTGATCAACCAGGATATCTACCCGCGCGCTCCCATCACCACGGAGTTCGCCGACATCGTGTTCCCGGCCGCGACCTGGGGCGAGGAAGACTTCATTCGCGCAAACGGTGAACGCAGATTGCGGTTATATCAGAAGTTCTACGACGCACCGGGTGACGCCAAACCGGACTGGTGGATTATCGCGCAGCTGGGTAAAAGCATGGGATTCGACGGCTTCGACTGGGAGACTTCCAACGACGTTGCCGAGGAAGCCTCACGCTTCAGCCGCGGCGGCCGCAAGGCGTTTCACATGGTCAAAGTCTACGCCCACAAGCACGGCCGCACCCTGCACGAGCAGCTTCGGCTGCTGGGAACGGACGGCATCCAAGGCCCCACCTACATCAATTCGAAGGGCGAACTGCGCGGCACCAAGCGTCTCCACGACACGACGCTGTCGCAAGAGCAGGTCGCCATGATGATGGGTGACAACGGTCCGGCCGGGATCAACATGGTCAACAAGAAGATGACCCACTTCAACAGTCAGACCGGCAAGGTGAACATGAACAAGCACCCCTGGGGTCTGTACTCGGACTTCTGGGAGTGGCTGTCACCCAAGGACGACGAGCTGTGGTTCAGCTGCGGCAGGATCAACGAGGTGTGGCAATCCGGCTACGACGACGTCGAGAGACGGCCCTACTGCACCCAGCGCTGGCCCGAAAACTGGGTTGAGATCCACCCGGACGATGCGGC
>Ga0065183_10000050_pt1 | contig 12017 bp, 7 predicted proteins | sample COG_12_FD_59215 | JGI IMG/M metagenome (GOLD analysis project Ga0065183, IMG submission 59215) | Pelagic marine sediment microbial communities from the LTER site Helgoland, North Sea, for post-phytoplankton bloom and carbon turnover... | ecosystem: Environmental > Aquatic > Marine > Neritic... | reverse complement strand
ACGCTGCCAGATGAAAATTATGACACCCTATACAGGTTGTAGCAAGTTGATTGCTTTCGCTGCCATGACATTCACGACAGGACTGCAAATCAGGCATTAATACATCCGCACTGATTTCAGACTGTTCTGCTGCATGGCACAATGTGCACTCTTCCGCACGATGGCTGTAGTGATTGAATTGGTGTTTCGGTAGCCACTGACTGGTAATTCTTACCGGTTCGACACGCCACTTCGACAACGGCTCCGACTCGTTTTCACGGGCAATCTCGTGGCAGATCAGGCAGGTGGTTTTCTCGAATATCTGACCCGCAACCTCCCACGCCTTGTCACGTGCGAGTAGGAGGACCTTGTACCGTTGTTTGCTATCCATGGTCGTACCCGCACGACGGCGCTTTCTTCGCTTGCGTCGTTTGTCCGACATATCGGACTCGTCGGCCGCGGGCTGAGTGGTTGCGATAGATTCGGTTGCCTGCTCCGTCTGTTCGTCCAAACTGTTTTCGAGAAACTCCCTGCTGTAGTACTCCTCGAGTGCGAGAATCACCGTATCCGGATCTCCATGGGGAACCTCCCGTTCCGGGTCATCTTCATCGAACACCAGCGTATGGCAACGCCGGCAGGAGTCTTCCATAGTGATCGGTTTCATCAGCAAACCCTGAGCGTCGAGGGTGTGGCAGTCGCTGCAGACCATAACCTCATCGCCGGTTGGTGACTTGACCCCCTCTGGATCAAGGTGCTTGTGGTGCGGAAACTTCAGGTTGGATCGTTCGGCGATGGGTGATGACTGGTCAAAACGAACGGTGCGCCAATCAAGTGTCGCGTCGCCTTGCAGCACCGGTTCAAGCATGGTCAATTTGAATGCAGGATGATCTTCACCGAAGCTCGTCGCGTTCCTCAATACCGTGGCCTTTACCACTGAGTCGAGCGACATATGGCAGTCCGCGCAAAGCGCGTCGTCCTGCCTGACGATGGACGGTGGTTCGTTGTGCTCCTTGTGGCAGTTTTCACACAGGGCCTGATCTAGTTCGGTGTGGGCATCCTTCTCCGCGTGCCTGCCGATATCCTCATGGCATACGAGGCATTGCTGGTTTCTGACCATCCTGAACGGCTTGACGTGACACACATTGCAGTCGTCCCCGATTTCGGGAATGTGGTGAGCGTCGATCAGCGGACCCGTGTCCCATGCACCGTCGTCAGGCAGCGGTGTGGATCTGGACATCGACTGCACCTGGTCGTTCAACAAACCGAGCCCGGGGATGACCAGAAATAGGGTCAGGACAAGCGCGAACAGTAACCATGACCAGGAGCGTTTGTGCAATGAGGTTTGCTCCAGCGTAGTGAGGTACTGCGAACCCGGCACCGATTCGTCGCCGCCCGCATCCTGCCGTTCGAGGGTGAGTGCGAAATCGAATCCGGGCGGCGGATCAATGACGGCAATAACGCTGTTGCCGATCTTGATTGAATCGCCTGGTTTCAAGGATGCACTGCGCACCACATTTTCGTTGACCAGCATGGTCGCGGGCGAGGTCAGATCCCTGATCGCACCCCGGCCGTTCCCCCTGATCGAAATCGATGCATGGTTCAGGCCCACCTCGATTTCGGTGAGCTGGATGTCCTGATCGGTAGCGCGACCGATCGTTATCGTGCTGCCCGGGAACTCATTGTCACTATACTCGAAGCTGCCTTCGTCCCTGTTCTCGATTGTGCGTACAAGATAGGCCACGACGTCACCAATAAACGAAAACCGAAACAACGTGGGTAATCAACGCGGCCAGCAGACCGAACGATAACGGCACGTGGACATACAACCAGATCTGCAGCACGGCGTGAATGCGAATATCTCCCCGGATACGCCTCAGCAGTGCCTGCTTCGTTGCCAGGGTATTCAGCAGATTTTGCAGTTCCACGACTTCGCTCCCGCCGCGGGTTTCAGCCATCCGCTTTGCAACCAGAGCGATGGCGCGTTTCTGTTCCGTATTGTCCTGCAGGCTTTCCGCCTGGCCTTCGCCGAATGACAGCGGCACGACGACTTTCGAACCGTCCCGGCCGGCAAGTTGACGCCACCAGCCACCGCCTACCGCGGTTCGCTCCGCCGCACTCTGCACCAGGGCTTTGGTTTCAGCATCGATTTTATCCGCGGTACGCAGGCTCTGGCGGTCGAGGTCCTCCACCTGCCTGAACATCTGTTCGCGGGTCATGCCGCTGCGAAGTTCGGTCATCAGCGTTGGATAACGCATGTAGGCATAGATTCCGAAAAAACCGCTGAAGATTACCAACACCATGAGGACGTAAGCCAGCGTATGCACGTTCCAGCCGACCTGCCAGGCCGCATGGAGGGTCGCCACCACCAGGACGGCGGTACCCAAGTACACGTGCGCCGAGGTCCAGCCGTGTACCGTACCCACGTTGGACGCGTAGCTTCGTTTTCTGATCCCCAACAGCATGAGCCACAAGATCAGCAATGCACCAATGCCGCCCAACGTATATCCCAGCCACGTTCCTCCATTTGGCGGACCGGGTGGCTGGTGCCACATGTATGCCGCTATCGACGCCAGCGTCAGGATCAGGGCGATCCAGAAATACCTGCCGCTACCGTAGCTGAATATTGACTTGTGCATCGAATCCGGTTCGAGGTCCTAATCTATTCCTGCCACCTTGCCGAACTCGTCGGGCGAAACGCGCAGCGCGGCACCGGTGGGGCATGCCCGAACACAGGCCGCACCGCCCCTGACATCCTTGCACATGTCGCACTTTACGGCCTTTTTTTGCGCGCCCTCCGCGGGAACGTAGGCGGTATCTTCACCGGGTCCCGGACCGGAACCAAACAGCAGCCAGCTCCACAGCCCGGGCTTCTTTTCCGGCTTGTAAGCAAGCTGAATCACACCGTATGGGCAGTTCGTCACACAGTTGCCGCAGCCGATACAGCTGGTATCGATGAATACCTCGCCATCCGGTGCGCGGTGTATCGCATCCGGGGGACAGTCCTTCATGCAATGCGGGTGTTCGCAGTGCCGGCAGGAAATCGGCACGTGCACGGCTTGAAATGACGCACCGGCCTCCCGCTTCAGCCTCGATACACCATCGTGGGTTTCGGCGCAGGCTTTTTCACAATTGTTGCAGCCGACACACAAGGACTCATCGATGATCAGCACATCGGTGCTTTCGCCCAGACCTTGCTGCATGAAGAACGAAATGACATCACCGCTGTCGGGACGGGATGCCAGCGTCGACTCCTCTTCCAGGCGCGCACGCACCTGCGCCTGGACCTGTTCCTTCAGTGCCGGCTCCTTGTCCAGCAGATCCAAAAACGACTCCTTGCCAAGACAGATAGCGTCGGTGCGCACCGCGGCCCGGGCGCTGTCCATTCGTTTGCGGTCGCCGATCAATCCCAGTTCGCCGATATAATTGCCCGCCGCAACGTAGGACAGGATCACATCGCGACCGCCGATGTTCCGCGACAGAGTAACCGACCCGGTCCTGATCAGAAACAGGCTGTCGCCCGTGTCGCCTTCCTGGTAGATGTACTCGCCGGGTTTGAACACCTTGATTTCGGCGGCTTTTGCCACCGGCTTAAGATCGGCGATCGAGGTATTGGGAGCGAATCCGTTCTGGATTGCACGTATGACGAAAATTTCGTCGATACCGGAGGCGATGGCCTCGTTGGAGTTGATCAATTTGACCATGGTGCGCCGCGGGGTCTCCACCAGGATACATTCTTCACCGGCAAGCACCGTGGCGCTGCGCCTCCTGCCAGAAATGAGACTGCGCTCACCGAAAAAATTACCGGCTTCAACCCGGCGCGGCTTGTCGGGGGTCTGAATCTCCACGTACCCGGTCAATATGGTGAAGAACGAATTCGTATAGTCGTCCTCTTCAAAAATCACCTCACCGGGCCTGGGCGCCAACACATTGCTTTCAAACATGAACTCGCGGAACAGAAGCGGATTGATTTCGCCGAACATGGGAATCCGTTCCTGCATCAACTCCATAGACTCGCCGACTCCCATCTCGAACGGCAGCGGCTCGAACAGCTTACCGAGCCGCTCGAATTCCACCGGATCGATTTCGTTGCCCAGCACGTGCTCCACGACTTCGTAGCCCTGGTTCATGGCGTGCTTGATCAGCGGGTTTCCAGCCAGGGCGCCCACCACATAGAGTCCGTCCACGCTGGATTCGAGCTTCTCGTCCAGATCGGGGAGGGCCGCCGGATTGTCGCTTGAAAACTTGACGCCGAACGACTCGACGAACTGGCGCTGTGGCACCGCACCAAGGCGCGCAATAATCCTGTCGCAGGCGACTTCCGCCTCGCCGCTCTCCGTATCAAGAACCAGCAAATAGGGCTTGTCTCCCTGCTCCAGTTTCTCGATTCTCCCCGGGTTGGAGCTGTAGAAACATTCGATGCGCCCCTCCTCTATGTTTCTCAGTATGAGGGCGTTGTTTGCCTCCTTGGCGCGCGCGAATTCGTTGCGGCGATTGACGATGTAAACCTTGTTATGCTTGGCCAGCGCGACCGCGTTCTCGATTCCGGCATCGCCGGGCCCGATCACGACTATGGTCTCTCCCTTGTATTCGTCGGGATCGTCCAGGGTGTACTGGATAACCGGCAGCTCGGCGCCCGGCACTTTGAGCTTGCGCGGATTGCCCTGAACCCCGATACCAAGCACCACGTGTTCCGCTTCCACCACTTCACCGTCTTTCAGCGACAGGCGGAAATCACCCTTGCCGCCCTCTATGGCGGTGACCTCGCAGTTATATCTGGCGTTGGCGCCGGTCTGATTCAGACCCTCCTCCCAGACATCGAGGATTTCCTCGCGGGTGCCTGCATCGAATGCCAGCGGGCTACGCAACGGCAGAACCGAGGGCTCCGCCATGACGTACTTGCCCTTCTGGTAGGCTTGAATGGTATTGGCGTGCTTAGCCGTGCCCTCGAGGAGTATATGGGTGACGCCCAACTCCGCAGCGTGCGCCGCCGCGCTCATTCCGCCCGGTCCGGCGCCAACCACTGCAATCTGGTATTTCGTTTCTCCTGCCATCGCTCCCGGCTATGAGTTTCCCAGAGCTTGCCCGTGTTTGGGTTATTAGTTTTTCTTTCGCACAAATCGGACGGGTTGAATACTAAACGATGATCCGGCGCCATGACAATGCTGTTGAGTCGACTAATCGCTACGCCGTTGACTAAACTTCATAACCGTGGCTAGATATAGCAAGTACGGATCTTTCACTGGTCAACAAGGCCTGCAAACCATCCACAACTACAACGGATGGAGGAAACTAAAAGTGAAACGCCTGGTCCCGATAGTAGTGGTTTTTGGCATTGTCCTGATCTTCGATCTGAACAGCGCACGTGCAGATCGGCCGCTCCCCTATCAGGCCGCGGACGTGCACCTTGGCGTCACCAGCTGTGCCGGCAGCACCTGCCATGGATCCACGATCGAACGCAGCTCCAACGTGGAACAGAACGAATACCTGGTGTGGAGCGACGACGAAGAACCCGACCTGCATTTCATCGCGTACGAAGTACTGTTCAGCGACGAATCCGAAAGAATCGCCAAAAACCTTGGACTGGAGTCCGCCCATACGGCGGAGATCTGTCTGGCATGCCACACCGACTACGTCGCCGAAGGTGTTCGCGGCGATAAGTTCACGGTTGAAGATGGCGTTGGTTGCGAGGCCTGCCATGGCGGCGGTGAACGATACCTGGAACCGCACTATCAGCAGGGCGCGACGCATCAGAACAACCTCGACCTCGGCTTGTACCCGACCGAAGACCCGGCCGCACGCGCGAGTCTTTGCCTCTCCTGCCACTTCGGCAACCAGGACAAGTTCGTAACCCACCGCATCATGGGCGCAGGCCATCCCAGGATGTCGTTCGAACTCGATACGTTTACCGCCGATCAGCCGGCCCACTATTTCATAGACGACGACTACGAACAAAGAAAACAATTCTGGGACGGTGTTCAGACCTGGGCCATAGGCCAGACGATCGCGGCCAGGCACCTGGTCGATGCAATCAACGCCGGCGGCAAAACGGGTTTGTTTCCCGAGCTCACGTTGTTCGACTGTCATTCCTGCCACCATTCCATGAAGGATCTTCGCTGGAGGCCCAAGGACAAGGTCCCGCTGGCGCCGGGATCGTTGCGCCTGAACGATGCCCATTTGCTGATGACATACCAGTTGAGTCGCGTCGTGTCGCCGGAGTTGACCAGCGATATTCGAGACGCCATCCGCGCTATGCATCAGTCAGTCCAACAAAGCCAGGATGCATTGAGCAGCGCCGCCGTGACGCTGAAGGGACTGCTCGACCGGATGACTACCAGACTGGCAGAACACAGTTTCAATTCCGACGACATGTACCAGCTGATCGACGGCTTCGTAGATGATGGACTGCGTGGCGAATACAGCGATTATGCTGCCGCCGAACAGTCCTTGATGGCAATCGGTTCCATACTGGCGGCGCTCGAAGAAGCAGACGCATTCGATGAAAAACGCGGTGATACATTGTTCGGCGCCCTGGATTCGGTGTTCGACACCCTGGGAGACGAAGACCGGTTCAGTTCGGCCGGATTCCAGAACGCGCTCAAGACATTTCTTCAGGTGGTGAGAAGTTAATTCGCGTATTTCGCCAAGTGGTGCCCGTAGTATTGCGTACGCCATGGTTCTTGCGTACTTTGCCCTGAGCAATATCAGGACGACCGCAGGGGCAATTCTTTTGATTTCCGACAATGATTGAAATTCCCGGGTATCGAATCGAACGCGAATTCGGCGAGGGCGGCATGGCCAAGGTATATCTGGCCATACAGGAGTCTCTGGATCGCCCTGTCGCGATGAAGGTGCTTTCCACCGAGCTCGTTTCTGACCAGGAATTTTGCAAACGGTTCCTGCGCGAAGGAAAAATGCTGGCAAGATTGTCGCACCCCAACGTAGTCAAGATCATCGATAGCGGTGAGTACAACGGGGTCTTCTTCATGTCAATGGAACTTATGCCCGGCGGTACACTGCACGAGCGACTGGAGTCGGAGCAGTTGGCCATCAATGAATCCATCGATATCATCAAGAAGGTGGCGGCTGCACTGGCGTGGTCACACGGCAAAGGGCTGATACACCGCGACGTCAAACCCGCCAATGTGCTTTTCAGTGAAGACGGCAGTCCGGTTCTGAGCGATTTTGGAATCGCCAAGACCACCAGGCAGGACACCACCCGGATGACGGCGCTGGGCATGGCCATCGGCACGCCGACATATATGAGTCCCGAGCAGGCCTCCTCCAAGGACATTACACCCAAGTCCGACCAGTACAGTCTGGGTGTAATGTTTTTCGAAATGCTGACCGGCCGCCCCCCTTACGAAGCCGAGACCGCTGCGCTGGTTGCGGTGCAGCACATCCAGGCGGATATACCGGAATTACCGGCACACGTCAGATACTTCCAGCACATCATCAACCGCATGATGTCAAAAGACCCGGACCAGCGCTTCGATACCATGGAAGAACTGGCGACGGCGCTGGACAATGTGTCGTCGAACAGCACCGAATACTTCGAGGCCCCCAAATCGAAGAAAGTACCGCTCTATCTATTGACCGGGGGCGGCGCTGCCGCCGTGCTGGTGATCGCGGCCGCGTGGTATTTTGCAAACACCGGAACGGAACCTGCGCCGCCGGATGGAGGGGACACCGACGTCGTGGCGTTACCATCAGCCACGGGTGGTACAAACAACGGAGCTGAAACACCGAGCACACCAGCGGATCCGGAAGTCGTAAAATGGCTTGACATCGCGCGGACACATTTCGAAATCGGCAGGCTTTTCGAGCCCCCGGGCAACAATGCACTAGAGGCTTACTGGAAGGTGCTGGAGTTCGACGCCACCAATCCCGACGCTCTCGCCGGGCTCAGCAACATCGCGGACATGCTCGAGCCCATTGCGAGAGAAACCCTGGAAAGCGGCGACATCGAGGAAAGTAGACTTCTCGTTGAAAAAGGACTGCAGGCCAATCCCGAAGACAAGGGCTTGATAGAGCTGCAGGAAGAACTCAACGACCTTTGATTGGTGCGCATTGCAACGGGCTGGTGCAATTTACAAGCTGGTACTGACGACGGTCGTCTGCGCGTCAGGCTGTACTACACCAGCCGAACGTATCGAACGTGCCGCGCACAATGCGGGGTTCGAAAAACAGATCCTAAGCGGGAGCCGTTTCGACCACCTGATTTTTAGCGGCAATCTCGATCGCTCAGAGGGTGCGAGACTACACGTGTACGTCGAGGGAGACGGGTCACCGTGGATTGCCAATCGCTGGATTGCGGAAGATCCGACACCGCGCAATCCGATAGCGCTCGAATTGATGCGCATTGATCCGGGTCCGGCCCTCTACCTTGGCCGACCCTGCTACTTCGGATTGCGACGCAACTGCACGCCTGAATTGTGGACAAAGGGCCGATACTCGGAGGGTGTGGTACGGGCGATGGCCGATGCACTGAAAGCGGCTCTGGGCAAGGTGGGATTTTCCGGGAATATCGTGCTCATCGGTTACAGCGGCGGCGGCACTTTGGCCATGCTGCTCACCTCGCACGTTGCTGCAGTCGATACACTGATTACGGTGGCGGCCAATCAGGATGTTAACCGATGGACCGAATATCACGGCTACAGCCCGTTGACGACCTCACTCAATCCGGCGCAGCAGGCGCCGCTGCCGGATCATATTATTCAGATCCATCTACTCGGTGGATCGGATGAAAATGTGCCGGCTGAACTGGTCATTCCCGCAATCGACAGACAACCAAACGCCACGCTTGTGCGATACACGGAATACACACACGAATGTTGCTGGACTGAGGTATGGCCTTCAACATTGGAGAAGATCGAGCGTCGCTGATAAACCGCGGTGCGTTTCTGAATCCCGAGGTTTCACCAGGACCCCGGGGAGATCGATCTCCCCGGGTGCCACCGGCGATAAACCGTTTAGATATCTTTGCGCACTCCGAGGGTCAATCCATAGGCGCTTATATTTTTTAACCCGAGCAGGGTATCGAATGCGACAAAGCCCTGCCAGCCATTGGACCATACACTGCTTACACCTGCACCGAGCCTGAAATAATCCTTGTCCGCTTCCTCGGTGATCAGCGCGAAAGTCGATGACCCAGGGGAACCATCGGGCAGGAAAAAACCGCCGGTAGTGTAAGGGTCGTTATCGAACCGGGCCCGGGTCTCACGCTGATCATTCTTGAACTCGTGGATCCAGTCGCCTCTCACGAAAGGTAGTGTTACTCCCCGTGAGGTGCTGATGGCACGTGACCACTGCAGGCCGATCACCGACCGAAGGGACTCGATTTTCTGCTTGTCCACTTCCAACGCCAGACCAAATCCCGGAGCGTTGTTGCCGCTGATGGCTTCCTGATAACCGTCGATGTCCACATCCAGGTAAGCAAGGTGGCCCGATAGCGAAACGGTATTTGCGCCCCTGGCGAAATCCTTACCAATGCCGATGCTTGCGACCACTTCATCGCTGCTCGTATCGCTCGTGGCATCCTGGTTGACCTGGGTCGAACCGGTCGAAGTGTTGACGCTGTAGTTGATCTTGCGCAACTGGTCATAGTCGCGGCCTCCGAATCCAAGCAAGCCATCGACGAACAGGTCGTTCTTCGTGTAGGTCGTAAAATATCCGATGAGACCGAGTCCGTCACTCTCGACCTTACTGCCGTTTACCAGATCCGCATCGGCCGAACCCCAGGTCAGGCTGAGCCCGAAGAAGGTGCTGTCACCGGCACGGTAATCCGCACCGAGGGTAATCGCAGCGCCGTCGAAATCGAAACCGGATGCATTTTCCGTCTCGTCGCGGTCGCCGGTGCTCAGCGAACCGTTTATATAGACACTCCACGGCCCAAAAGTCTCATCGCCCGCGCTGCCGCCGTAATCGTGATTGAATTTGACCAACCCGGATTTCTCGTTGTACGCGAACGAGGGCCCGCCTGACGACGCCAATTGCCGCAGCTGCTCGAGTCTGGCAATAATATTACCGCCAGCCAGCGCGGACAGCTCTATGGCCTGAGTCCCCTGGGTGGCGGCCTCCTCCGCGGTTGCCGCACGCAGCACCTGACCGGTACCTTCCGGGGATTCACCGTTACCCTGGGCCTGGATCATCTCAGTGCAACGGACCTGCAGATCAAGTTGAGCGACGTTGTTCTGGCCCGCCTTGGAGCGACCCACCAGGCTCGGGCACAACGCCTCCACCGCGACGCCCACACTTGCTTCGACAGCCGAGTAGGGGGAGTTGGGCTTTACGATCTTGCCCGTTGCCGCCGGTGCTGGCGGATTCACGGTCACTCCCGGCGTGGGCGGGAGAGGTGCGGGCGGCGGGGGCGGAGCAGGTGGAGGATCGTTGTTCACCACTTCCTCGGGATCAGGTTCTTGCTCCGGTTCCAGAAGTCTCGCGCATTCCTCCGGATACTGTTCCGGGTAAAGCTTGCATTCTTCTTCGGTAGGCGTCGCCGATGAGTCGGTCGGCGAGAACATGAGTAGAACAAAGGCTAGGCCCGCGGCCACCAGGGCGGGTGCGTCGTTGCCTCTTAGCCGGGCGCTGGCCGCCAGCCCGCATGGGGGAAAAGTAATTTTTCGTATATTGTGGTTGCGCTGTTCGTTCAGCATTACCATGACAAGCCCTCCCAGCCCTGCGCTTGACGCCAAAACGAATTTGGGAGTCAATACAAAGCAAGCAATAATGTGAAATGCGTTGTACACCCGACTCGTCCGCCGTTGCCGGTTCCCGGCTACGAACGGACAGTCGCCAATAATTATATAACGCATAACTTCAATTAATAACAGCCATAAAACCAACCTTGGTGTAATCGATGCAGTGCCGGAACCGTAAAACTGGTGAATGAGATGAAGGCAGAGCTAGTACTGATTTCGATAAACAGCGCCGATGCGGAGCAGGAAGAGAGCTTTGTATTGGATGAGATCCTCACCATCGGGCGCGAACCGGGCAACAATGTATTCATCGATGATGATCTGATTTCCCGCTTTCATGCGCTCGTGCGGCGAAGCGAAGGTGAGTACGTGATACTGGACCTGTGCAGCTCCAATGGAACTTTCGTCAATGACAAACCCGTATCTGCACCAACGCCGCTGAAAAACGGTGACGAGTTAAAGCTGGGTAAAGCCAGGCTGGTGTTTCGCCTGCAGGATGAAATCAGCACACCCGTGAGCCGGCATAGCACAACACGGCGCATATTCTCCGCCGTCAACATGGCAGTGCTGGTTAGCGATGTTAGAAACTTCACTGAATTGTCCGAAGCCCTGCCGGCGGATGAGCTTTCGACCATTCTTGCGGACTGGTTTCGAAGAGTCGGAAAGCTGCTGCAGGCCAACGACGGTAACATAGAAAAAATTCGCGGGGATTCGGTCCTGGCCTACTGGCTGGCCGAAGCCGATTTCGGAAACAACGACCACGTCACCGGTGCATTGAACACGGCGCTGGATATGCACCACGCTTCCCTGGAATTCGACCGCCGCATGAGCGACCAGTACCCGGGACATACATTCAGAATCGGCTGCGGTATTCACACCGGCGAGGCCGTGCTGGGCAATATCGGCGCAGATGCACGCCGCGACTATACGACTATGGGCGACTGCGTCAATGTAACCTTCCGCATCGAGTCGTTGTGCGGGGTGTTGCACCGGTCGATACTGGTCAGCGACGAGATCAAGGCCCTGGCCGGACCTGGATATGACTTCGAGGATCTTGGCATGCACAAGGTAAAGGGCAAACCGAAACCCCTGCATATTTTCTCGATTTCGGAAAAAACCGGATAGACCTATACGCAATTTCTTCAGTACCAATCAATTTGAGTCGACCCGGTTCACGGCACACGTGCGCACGACTACCGTGGATTCGGTTCGTGTTATTCTCGCGATGTCCACTTTGGTTTGCTCAAACTCGATCGCAATTTCCTGTGGGTGGCGCACAGGCTGTTGTCGCCGACAGCCTTCTCATGAAGCAGCAACTTTTGATTGTCAATCGGTCTCGCAAAC
>Ga0065183_10000047_pt1 | contig 12108 bp, 4 predicted proteins | sample COG_12_FD_59215 | JGI IMG/M metagenome (GOLD analysis project Ga0065183, IMG submission 59215) | Pelagic marine sediment microbial communities from the LTER site Helgoland, North Sea, for post-phytoplankton bloom and carbon turnover... | ecosystem: Environmental > Aquatic > Marine > Neritic... | reverse complement strand
TGGCCGATCTTGTTGGACGGCACCGGCTACACGAGTTGGGACTCCGGGGTCGAGCGGGTCGAGGGAACCATTGCCGATGGGGCCAAGATCAAGGTGTTCTCGCAGGTCAGCCCGGGTCGCGCCTTCCCGGTGAAGGTATCCATCGACCAGGCCGGTGGGCGAATGACGTGGACCGGTGGGATGCCGATGGGGATGTTCACCGGCGAACGAACCTTCACCGTCACCCCGACCGACGATGGCTGTCACTTCAAGATGCGCGAGGAGTACACCGGACCGATGTTGCGGTTCATCTGGAATTCGATCCCAGACCTCGGCCCCTCTTTCCAGCAATATGCCGACGGCCTCAAAGCAGCCGCAGAGGCATAGGCCGCCAAACGGGGCGCGCCTAACCGGGCGCTCCCGACGGCCAATGATCGCGGTCAAGGGCAACTTCGAGGAGCAGGAACTCACCGCAGCACAACTCGACTCGCTGATCGCCATGCCGGCGTGGGGTGTTAGCGAGTTCGGTGTCGACCCAAGTGAGATCACCGGCCACCGCAACTGGGCGGCCACCGCATGTCCGGGCGAGAGCCTCTACACGCTCATTGCGAACGGGAAACTGGCGGCAGCCGTCGCCCAGGCGGACGGTGATGGCCCGGTCACCTTGGCGATCTCCTGCGACGAAGGCGCAACACAACTCGTCGCCGCGATCGAGGCCGGATCCGCGTGGCCGTGAGCGACCTGATTGCCGCTCCGATGCGGATAGCCCGCTCCGACCGGCCGACCCGGCGGGGAATCGGGCCCGTTCAAACCGAGCACGGCCGCTAGCGGATCACTAGCCCACAACGGGTCAACGTGAATCTCCTTCATCCAACGTACGGCCGTGACTCGTATACCCGATAACACCTGAGGAAAGGAACAGACAATGCGCAGAACTACTGCACTACTCGTTGGGGTCCTCATGGCGGTCGGACTCGTCGCCGCTCCCGCCCTGGCGAAGGGACCCAAGGCCCCTGGGACAGACTCCATCTACGACATCGTTGAGTCGAATCCCGACTTCTCGACGCTCAAGTTTGCTTTGGACACGGCCGGTCTCGACGGTGCCGTCAAGGACGAGAGCGTTCAGTTGACGGTGTTCGCTCCCACCAACGACGCCTTTGTGAAGGCAGCCGAAGAGCTTGGTTTCGATGGGGATGTTCTCGCCCTCGCCACGTATCTGGTCGAGAACGACCTGCTCGATGACGTCCTGCTCTACCACGTCACTGAAGGTCGTCGGTTCGCCAACTCTGTGGTGAACAAGAACAACCCGAAGGCCATCGAGACACTGCTCGGCGCCTACGTCACCTCCACCCCCGGCTCCATGCTGGTGGACGCTGCTCCCTCGACGAGCAACGCCAACATCGGCCCGGCGAACATCTCGGCAAGCAATGGCGTCATCCACGTGATCGACAACGTGCTGGTGCCACTCAATATCTGACGCGCCTCCTCCCTCCGCGCTCAGTAGAAAGAGGGTCGGCCCAACGGCCGACCCTCTTTCGCGTCACGACCCCGCCCCGAGTCGGTGACCCCGAACGTCCCGGACCACCTTCAACCTCACTCCGACCATCGGCAGCGGTCACCTCGGGGTCTGCGAGGAGTACCAGAGGCATAGGCCGCCAAACCGGGCGCGCGCCGGACCACCACCCGCTGGGTCGCCGGCCCGCCGAGCGGTCAATGGAACGGGGGATCCCTTGTCTGTCCGACCAGGAATCGGCGCCGCGTCGGCGGCGACTCGGGATCCAGCAGCTTTCCGAAGCCGTGGACCGCAATGTGGTGGTGGTACCAACACAAGGTGACCAAGTTGTCGGGATCGTTGTCGCCGCCATCGGTGCGTTGGCGAATGTGGTGAGGCTGAAGGCGATACCGACTGCGGCATCCGTCCATCACGCAGCACCCGTCTCGCTGCGACACAAAGGCGCGTACCGCCGGCGGGATCTGCTTGGTGTAGTCGGTGGTTTCCACGGGCCGGCCGTTCGCGAGACCAACAACTGCCGCCTCGCCGCCGCACAGAATCCGCTCGATGGTGGCGGGACCCACCCGAGGACCGGAGGCAACCGTGCCACCGAGTTCGCCGCCCGTGGATACCGCGTGGTTGTCGAGAAACAGGGTGATCGAGGACCCCCCACCGACCGGTTCTCCATCCGTGGGGTGGACTCCATCCAGGAAGTCCTGGGCCATGGCAGTCAGAGCGTCCAGCATGCGTTGGCCACGCCCCTCTCGCTCACCGGCAGGGGCCGTCGGCAGGAGGTCGGCGCGCTCCTCCAGCGCCTTGGCGATGATCCGACCGTCGTAGCCGGGGGCAAGACCGCCGATCTGCCACGCCGTCTCGCCGAGCGTCGGCTTGATCGAGAGGTAGCGGCGCCGCATCAACTCGCCTTCGGCCACCCGAGTCATCCGCCGCAGCTGCGCCGACAGGCGCCGAACCCCGGCCAGATCACGGTTGAAACTCTCCGCAACATCTTTGTCATCGGCGCCGCTCGCAACGAGCTCGGCGGTAGCGGTTGCCCGGTCGAAGGTGAGGTCGCCGGACTCGAGGCCCGTCACCGCTACATCGTCATCGGCGTCCTGCTCCATCATCCGCCGCGCCGCAGCCACGAGGTCCCGAGCGGTCGTCGAAACAACATCGAGGTGGGCCGCAGTCCACTCCTGGAGCGACCGGGCCCCGTGGACGTTGATGACCCCGGCCTCATCGAGCCGGGCCAGCAGCTCTGCCTGCCGGGCTCGGGACCGGGACACGGTCGACTCGAGCTCAACGAGCTCTCGCTCGATCTCATCGATCTCGGCATAGGTGATGGGAACTGTCTCGAACATACGTTCGATTGTACGGAGGGCGTGAGACGGAAAGCACTGATGCTCGCTGCCGCGATGGCCTGCCCAGAGACGATATGTCCAGTTGCCGGCGTCGAGGCTCAGGGCGACACGAGAACTGCCCTCCCGCCCAGAGCCCAGGTACTCGGCCGATGTCGGGCTCGACTACATGCTGATCAGTTGTTGCGGTCTGCAGGCCAGGGGAGCATCGACAGCCTGTCATGGTCTTCCACGACGAGCTGCCTCTCCGGATCCCAGCGATAGGCACCCAACTCGAACCTCATCCGAACCGATTCCAAGAGCTCCTCTAAGGATGCCGCAACCCGCCGGCATGGATCGTCGGCGGTCGGTTCCCAATACCAGGCCCAAACCGCACCGGGAGAAGGCCCGTGACAATCGACCCCGAAGGCATTGACCCCCAGGCCGAAGATGGGAACAAGCCAGTCCGGCCAGAACTCGTCGGGTTCACTCCCTGGGACCTCCCTCGATGCGGCCATCGCGGTGTCTCGATTCGCCGCATACGACGCAACGGCTCGATCGATGTCGAAGAAGACTGCACCGGGCCATAGCTCGGCGGGCCAAGGCATCTCGGCCCGATCCCAAGCTTCCTGATCGACCCCGTTGTGACACGAGTACAGGTCACACAACTCGTCGGCGACTCCGTCGACGCCAATGCCAACCGGAGCAAGCGTGGACGCGACCTCCGCCCCAGTGATCCCGTCGCGGAGGAAATCGCCAAGCGGTGACCCGACCCTTCGATGCCACCGAAGGATGTCGGTCAGCAAGGCTCCAACACGATTCACGTCTCACATCTCCAGAACGTCGACGAGCCCGGAAGCGCAATGGGGATCACAGCAAACCAGTCCTCGTCTTGAATGCCGCAGGCACCGTAGAACGCTGTTAGCTTGCCGGCTTGCGTTCGCTGCTCAGACTCAGGGACCAGACGAAGAGATGCGCCCGGACCACCTTGCGTTGTCGAGTAGAACGGATACTCATCGCACCATCGCCCGTTCGGGTTCTTGCAGCGATCGTCTCCGCGATACCAACCGCGGCTCGCTCCATTGCCACCATGCTGGAGCAGGACCCAATCGGGTCGGAGTTGTTGAGCATCTGCAATGTGCCTTGTGGTCTCGGGCGTGTCGCTTGCGGGGAACAGGATCGTCATTCGATCGCACGGGTTGTCCACGCCAGTGACCACATCCGCCAGCGCCGAAGCCGTGCACGCGACCGCTGCGGCTCTCGCCACGGCCCTGGTAACTCCGGATTGAAGGAAGCGAGCGATCAGGTTCCCAATCGTGCTATCGCCGCCGCCGGGGCCGGGCGGGTTCTCAGGGCCAGGGGGATCTTGAGTGTCTGTGTTGGGCGGTGCCGGGAGGGTGCACACACCTTCCGCGAGACAGACCCCAATCGCGAAGATGAGTAGCTCGACAGCCACCCCAAAAGCGGTAACGGTTTGGAAGGTCAAGCCTGCGGTGCCGCCCAGAATCACACCCTCGTGGACTAGGGTCGTCGCCCCGCCCGGGTCCGTCCATGTGGTGGGGTTGTTTCCGACGTAGGTGTAGGGGTTGTAGCCCGCCACGCCGGGGGCACCGGGTCGTACCGGGTCAACCGACAGGAACGATCCGATATCAGGGTTGAGATACCGAGCGTTGAGATACACCATCCCGGTTGGGTCGTGCTGAGCACCAGTGAACCCGAACGGCGTCCCCACGCCCGTCGAAGTCCGGGTATCACCAAACACCTCAAACGAGGACGTGCCCGCGACCGCACCGGTCGAGTCGGTGACGGCACGGACCGAACCCAACCCATCACTCAGGGTCCACGATGTGCCGGTGGCTAAATGTGCAGCCAGCACACCATCGGGACCATGCAAATAGGCGTCGGCGCCATCAGAGATCATCGTCGGCAAACCAGCCTGCCGGTCATACACATAGCCCGTGGTCCCGACTGCGTCGGTCGAAGTGACCCTCACCCCATCAGCGTCATACCCATACGACGTCGTAGCGGGCCCTGTGGTGACCGATTCGAGGCGGCCGTCCCAATCCCACCCATACGTCGACACACCATCGCCGGTGAGGTTCCCCGCACCGTCATACACAAACGTATTGGTGCCGTCGGTACTCAACCGAGACGCATCGTCATACGAATACGTGGTGGTCACCCCGCCGGTCGTCATCGTCTGACGGTTACCCGCCGGGTCATACGTGAACGCCTCGGTGGTGCCGTCGGGATACGAGACACCGGTGACCTGGTTCAACAGGTTGATCGTGTACGACTCCGTGCCGGCCGACGAAACCACCGCTTCCCGGTTCCCGTTCGGATCCAAGGCGTAGTCAAAGAACTCCACCAGCCCAGCGGTGTCGGCATGTTCAATCCGATCCAGACGACCCGCCAGGTCATAGGCGTAACTCGTAGCGACCCCGTTGGGCCGAGCGATCGACTCCAACCGGCCATCGGCGTAGTACGAGAACCCAACCTGCTGGCTATTCCAGTCGGTGATCGTCTCCAATCGGCCCACCGGGTCGTATGCGTAGGAGACGGTGCCCTCGGGCTGGGTCATCGTCTTGCGTTGACCATCAGCCCAATAGGTGTACGCCACATCGCCGGCCGGGGCCGTCACCAATTCCACCCGACCAACCGAGTCGTAGCCCCACGTGGTCAAGCCGGAACCATCAGTCATGGTCTCGCGGCGCCCCAACGGGTCATACGTGTACGAGACCACACCATCGGGATGGGTGATCGTGTCGAGCTGCCCATCGGCGAAGTAGCCGTAGCTCTGGGTGACTCCACGGCCATCGGTGAACGAGTCCAAGCGCCCACCAATATCGTGAACCCAGGTCTGGGTATTGCCCAACGGATCGGTCTCCGTACGGACCGCCGGACCCGGATCAAACGACCATGTCTTGGACCGCGGATCCGTGAGCGAGATCTGCTCACCAGCGTCGTTGTACCCAAACGACACGGTGTTGCCCATGTGATCCGTGATCGCGGCCAGGCGACCAGCCGGGTCATAATCGTGGTCCGTGTCGGCACCTCTGGCGTCAGTTTCGACATCGACCCGACCGGCGCCGTCATAGGTCCACGCCCGAGTGTTGCCGAACTCATCCGTCTCGGACTTACGCAACCCATCGGCGTAGTACTCATAGGCCATCATCACACCGGTGGCCGGCTCGGTCTCCCGAAGCCGACCCGCCGCGTCGTAGCGATACGTCGTCGTCTCCGACAGGTCGTTGGTGATCGTCTCCAACCGGTTCAGGTCATCAAACCCGTAGGTGATGGTCCTACCTTCGGGGTCGGTCACCGAGGTGCGATTCCCCACCCCGTCGTAACCGAACAAGGTCTCGGCACGATCCTGATCGAACGCAGACACCAAACGGCCCGCATCGTCGTACACCGACTCAGTGAAGGTACCGTCGTGGTAGGTCACCATCGTCTGGCGGCCCACGAGGTCATAGTCGTAGTCGGTGACGCGCCCCATCGGATCGGTCACCGTATCGAGCCGGCCCGACGGTGTATGCGTGGAGGCCGTGGCCTGATCAAACGGATCCTTGACCCGTTGCAGCTGACCATCATCGAAGTAGAAATGCTCGGTCGTGCCGCCATACTGGTTGGTCTCAGTGTGCAGCCAGCCGTTCGTGTAGTAGCTATATGTCGTCGCCCGGCCTTCCGGATCAGACACAGCCGCCAACCGACCTGCCGCGTCGTAGACGTAGGACGTGGGAGCCAGTCCTGCCACCGCCATCGTCTCGTTGCGGCCGTTGCGGTCATAGCTGTAGGTGGTGGTCTCGCCGGCCCCGTTGGTCACCGTATGCACCAGGCCGTTGTCGTAGTAGGTCCACACCGTCTCGTTGAGTCGCGGATCGATCCGGCGCTCGAGACGGTTCAGCACGTCGTAACGCCACTCTGTGACGTTCAACAACGGGTCGGTCAGGGTCCGCAGATTGCCGACCTCGTCGTAGGTGCGCAGGGTTTCGCCGCCGAGGGCGTCGACCGTGCGTTCCAACCGACCGGCATCGTCATAGAAGTACCGGGTCAGGTTGCCCTCAGGGTCCAGCTCGGTCTCGACCAAGCCATTTGCGTAGTACGCCCAGGTCCACGTGTTGTCCTCCCGATCAGTCCGCGTTTCGCGGTTCCCGTCGGCGTCGTAGGTGTACGCCTCGGCGACGCGGAACGGATCAATGATCTGATCGAGGGTGCCATCGGTGTTCCACACGTACTCAGTTACGTTGCCCTCCTGATCGGTCCAGAACTTGGGGAATCCGTAGTCGTCGTACTCGATCTCGATGTCGTCTGCCACCGCGTCCGAGAAGTAAATGAGGTCACGACCGTCGTAGGTCGCACGCCACTCGTTGCCTGCCGGATCCCGCCGATAGTTCAAGTTGTCGTTGTCGTCGTAGCCAAACAACGTGACATGGTCGGTGGCGTCAAAGACCTCGTTCAATTCGACCAGGTTGCCGCGCTCGTCGAACGACGAGATGGTCGTCAGCCGACCCTCGGCATCGGTAACGACCTCTTGGCGGGCGCCAACATCGGCGGAGATCTCGATGCGGTTGCCCTCACCGTCGATCACTGCAGTGATGCGACCACCGGCGTCGTATTCCAACGTGCGGATCGGACGCCCCAACGGATCGAGGATCTCGTTGAGGTAGTGATCCGCGTGATAGGTCAATTCGGTTCGGTTCGTGTTCGGATCCGTCACGTACTGCAAGTCACCATTGGCGTCGTATTCGTAGCCCACCGTGGCTCCATCGGGCCCAACGACGCTGGTAATGCGGCCTTGGGCATCACGGTTGAAGTCAATACCGGGGCCGAACGAAGACACCACACCGGCATCGCTGAAGGTCAGCGTGTTGCCGTTGCGGTCCTCCATTTCGAGCAAGCCGACGCCAACCTCGAGGGTGTACCGCGTTCCGAACCGGTCGGTGAGGACGAACACGGTCGGGTCGTACACACCGTCGCCTCCGAATGCCCCGGCATACAGGTTGCCGTCGCCGCTGAAGAACAAGCCGTTGTCCGGGGCCGCCAGGCTCGACGTCGTTCCGGGGCGCCCGGTGAAGTCCGCCTGGGTGAGGCCGGTGAAGAACGTGGAACCCTCAGCCGGCGTCAGATCGAACGTCTCGACCAGTCCGTCCGGCCAGGTCACCGTCACGAAGTGGGGCGAGTCGGAATCGAAACACAGCGGAACGAAGATCAAACCTCCGCCACATTGGAACATCGTCCAACCACCCTCGCCCAGCGGTCCGTTGGTCGATACCCGGAAATCGGCGATATCCACCGACCACCCATACCCGAAATCACCGGACTCGAAACGATCCAACGTGTCGTAGGTGCGCAACACTTGGAGCGGGAACCCGCCGACGCCGACGCTGAGGTCCTGGAAGGTGGTGGTGTAGCGGCCGAGCTTGAGGTTGCCCTCGACGATGACATTGGTTTCGACGAACGACAGGCCGCCGCCGCTCGAGGTTGCCTCGACGCGGATAGTCCACAAGCCGTTGGCGACCAAGGTCGGATCGAACGTCGCCAGCGTCGGCGGTGGGGCACCGGTGCCGGTACCAATCACCTGACCTTCGGCAGGATTCCCATCGGCCGGATAGGCGACGACCCGCCAATCGGCCAGAGTCTCGCCATCGGGCGCCGTCACCGTTGCCGAGATATCAACCGGTTCGGTGACAACCGCGCCATCTTCCGGCGAGACATCGCCGAAGCTCGGGGCGGGGCCTCCGCCGCCGGGGTCGCCACCACCAAAGGAGAACACCGGAATCGAGGTCGGATCCAACTCAGTACTGCTGGATGGGTCGTCGGAGAACACGGGTGGCAACTCATTGCTGGTGACCCAGCCCTGCACGACGACATACTCGACCGCCGATGGCAGCGACTCGTTAACCGTGACATCGAAGGTGATCGTCACAGTGCCCGAGAGCGCCACAACGCCGAGGTCGACTGTGACCATGTCGTCGGCCGGACCCTGGCCGGAGACCACCACTCCCTGCGAAGTCGTGACCGCATCGGCTACGAGTGTGGTGTTGCCGTCGGGCGGATACATCGCCACAACGCCGCTGGCGTCACCACCACCGACATTGCCGATCTCGCTGGTGTAGCGCAGCGTGTCACCCGGACCGGGGATGCCATCGCTGTTGGCATCGCCGACCAGGGCACCTGCCAGGGTGACATCGAGCACCGGGACAGGGAGACTCAACGTCGTCACCGTGGAATCAGCGAGACCGGGCACGACAGGGTCATCCGTGAGGAGATCGGTCAGCCCGGAGGAACTCACCGTCCCCTGCGCGGTGATCGTGTTGCCGCCCGCCGGGAAGGGGTCGGCGATCACCACATCCCACGTGATCGTCAGTTCCGTGCCTCCGCCGAGCGATCCGACATCTACGACAACCGATGTATCACCGGCGGCGTTGCCGACCGTCACAGTCCCAGCCGTCGTCGTCACCGAACCAACGACGAGGGCAGCAGCCTCGTCCACGGGGGCCGTGAACACGACCCCTGCGGGAGCCTGGTCACCGCTGTTCGTCACGACCGTGGTGTAGCGAATGGTGTCACTCGGCGATACCAGGCCGTTGCCGTCGGCGTCGATCTGAAGGGCGTCAACGAGGGTGGCGGCCACGTTGGCCGCAGTGGCGACATCGGTGACCACGGTCGAACCAAGCGGCCCGTAGACGTTGCCGTTGGCGTCTTCCCAGGTCGCCGCGGCCCGGTTGGTCAGGGATAAGCCGTCGCTGTCACCGGGCACCAGATATTCGGTAGCAAGCGAAGCAACCTCGCTCGGCGCCAAGTCGGCAGGCGCCCCGGCAAGCGGTAGTGGCGCCCCGTCCAACTCATCGGCCACGTCGAGGGCGAGCGCCGCACCTGATCCAAGGTTGTTGAGCTGGATCTCCCACGACATCAGATCGCCGGCGTTGATGACGGCGGGCCCGGTCTTGGTCACGCCAACCACGGGCAACTGCTCGGACGTGACGACGAACATCTGGGGTGCAACGAGCAGGCCGACGCCGCCCAGGCCGCGCGCGAACGCAGCGCTGGCCAACGCGTCGCCGTCTGCGGCGAGCAGGCGCGTGAGGTAGGCAGCGTCGGACTCTCCGTCGACGCGATCAGGCACTACGGGCACCACGACGGCGTCGGCAATCGTCACGGTGTCGCCGGGTGTGAGCCGCGCAAGGCCGGCGTCATCGGCGGTGTCGAAGAACTCCGGGTCCCCCACCGGCAGCGTCTGCGTGACCTCGACATCAACGATGTCGCCCGACAGTTCTCGCAGTTGCTCGACGAAATCTGTACCGAAGCGGAACAGGCGCCGCACCTGAGTCGATGCGGGACTCAGTTCGAAGTCCACCCTATTGCGGATACCGCCGACTTCGGTGGGATCGAGCAGGAGGGTCACCTGGTCGGGCGACAACGCTACGAGCGCCTGGTATCCCCACGTGGCGAAGCCAGCGGGATCGATGGTCGTGCCGACTAGGGCGTCACCTTCGGTGGGATAGGTGACCCCGGCGAATGGGTTCGGTTGGAACGCCACATCAGCGCCGCCGGTTGTCGGTAGCGGGTCGATCGGTGAGTATCCGTCGGCGGCGCCCGACGCCGACGCCAGCGGCAGCCAAGCTCCGTCGGCAACAGAGAAGTACTCGAGGGTGTAGCCGTATGACTCGACGGTTGCCGTGGAATCATCAACATTCTCGAGACCAACGACGCCGGGGACGACCAGCAAGGCGCCGTTGTTGGTCGCGACCATCGTGTAGCCGATGTCGCCGCCCGGAAGCACCGCCTCGCGGTCTGCCGTCAAGCTCAGGTTCAGCTCCGGAACCAGCACAGGGTCGGCCACCGTCGACGAGGGACGTCCGCAGGCGGCGCCGCGCAGGGAAAGGTTGCTGCCTGATATGTCGACCATGTCTCCATAGACTCCACAGAACAGCCGATTGCTCGAACCCGACAGGGAGACCTCACCGCTGCCGGCAAAGATGACCCCGAGGAACTTCGAGTTGGAAGCCGCGATGTCAATCGCCTTGTCGCCGGTCGCTCCGCTCAGGAACAGCAACCCGTCGTAGTAGGGCTCGAAGGCCGGCCGGGAGCCATTGACCTGGATCGCGCCCGTGGCGACCAGGGTCACTCGGCCCCCGATGTTTGACCCGTTCAGATGAACGTCGCAGGGGACGTAGTACACCCCATCGGTCAGGATTTCTTGGGTGAGGTGCCACTCGCCGCCTGCGCAACTCGAGCTCCGGTCGAAATAGTGGTCGCCAACCTGGAGCGCAACCACACCGCCGGGCACATAGTCGGCGATATCAAAGGTGATCGGAAAGTCGCTCGCCGCGACCTGCGCCGGTGGTGGTTCGATCGTGTGCCCATTCGAGAGCGTGAGCTTGTTGACATATTCGGCTCCGCCGAGCACCGTCTTGGCGTCGCCGGTGATGCGAAGTTCGTTGTTGCTGTGGATCAGCCCCTCGATCGTGCCTGAGCCGCCATTCCAATCAAGTGTCTTCTTCTCGCCCGTCCCGTTGGCCCAGACGGCCACAGGTTCGGCCACGGTGAGGGCGTCGATGGTGTCGCTGGAAACACCGCCATCGTCGTCCGTGACGGTCACCACAACGTCATAGGACCCGGCGCTCTCGTAGATGTGCGACCCGAACACGGTGCCCCAACCGGCGCCTTCGGCGCTCACGGTGACCGGAACAGGGCCGGTCCCGTCGCCCCAGTCGATGGTGGCATCGTGGACGTCGAGCCACCCCTCATCCGTGAAACTGGCGGTGACCAGGGTCACGCCACTGGCAAACGCCTCGCGCGAATCAGCGCTGACGACCGGGGCGACGTTGGTCACCGTGACCGTGACCCGATCCGTGTCGGCGAGACCGGTGACGCTGAGCGCCTCGAGCTCGAAGGTGTAGGTGCCGTCGTCGATGGCGAGGAACGTCGGCATCTCAGCGGTCGCCGACGAAAGCACGATCGGCGGGCCCACTGAGTTGATCAAGGTCCAGCGGTAGCTGAGCTCGCCTTCGATGTCGACGAGAAGTGAGCAGGTGGTGACTGAGCTTTCCCCGCCCTGATCTGAGCCCGTGATGGTGAGGCAGATCTCATGTACGCCGAGTCCAAGCGCCGGGATATCCACCGTGAAGTCGGCCGAGGCTGGGCCACCGACGGGGAGCGGCGGAACCAGCTGGTCGGATATGTCGATGGGTTCGCCGCCGTCGATGGTGAGGCTGGCGGAGAGAATGCGAGAGCCGACGACGCCGGGGAGGATGTCCGGCAGGTCGCCGACGTCGGGGACGTCGATGCATGTGCCGC
>Ga0065183_10000040_pt1 | contig 12708 bp, 13 predicted proteins | sample COG_12_FD_59215 | JGI IMG/M metagenome (GOLD analysis project Ga0065183, IMG submission 59215) | Pelagic marine sediment microbial communities from the LTER site Helgoland, North Sea, for post-phytoplankton bloom and carbon turnover... | ecosystem: Environmental > Aquatic > Marine > Neritic... | reverse complement strand
CTCCCACCTGCCGCACCCTCCGCGTTAGAGGATGGAGAAGTACCGACACTGTCACAGGAGGGCCTGACGTCTGGGTGATAGTCCTGCGAGATACCTTGTTGACTAGCTCGTCACCTAGTGGGCGCGCCAATGAGGTGCCCGGTGGTCGTGATCTGGGATCAGTCGACGAAGGCGCCGAGGTCTGCCTGCACCGCGCGTGAGATCACGCCGGGACCCCCTACCACCACGATCTGGGACGGGCCCAGCCGGTTCAACTCAGTACGGGTCGCAGACGGAACCGAGTCGCCACCCACTAACAGCACAGGAGCTCCGGCAGCTCCCGCTGCGGCTGCCGCCCCCAGCGCATCCGGGAAATCAAACCCGTACGCCACATACACCGTCGACGCCGACCCGAAGGCCGCTTTGGACACGGCAGCGGCCGTCGCAAACCGATCGATGCCCGCACTCCGCACCGTGGGAGCGATCGCATTCAACTGGGCAACCACGCCGTCGGAAATGACGCCCGGACCACCCGCCACCACGATCTGGGACGGACCCAGCCGGTTCAACTCAGTACGGGTCGCAGACGGTATTCCGGTACTCGTGACCAGCAGCACCGGTCCATCTGCTGCCGCCGCTGCCGCTGCAGCCCCCAGCGCATCCGGGAAATCAAAGCCATAGGCCACGTACACCGTCGACGCCGACCCAAACGCCTGCTTCGAAACCGCGGCCGCAGTTTCGAAGCGGTCATCGCCCCACACCCGATCCGAGCCAAGGACGATCTTGGACACGCGGTTCTTGGTCAGAGACGCCATATAGATCTCGCCGGATCCGTCGGTGCCGAAACCGACGACGCCGGCTACAGGTCCCATGGCGGACTTCCAGTTGGTGTGATCGGACACCGTGCCTCCGGACCCGCCCGAGTAGCGCAAACTCCTGAGATTGGAGCTGTAGAAATCGGCATAGAAGTACGTGCCTTCGAGTCCCGGCAGTGTTTTGCCCCGGTACACCTCACCGCCGATGACCGATCGGGTGGATGACGTGTTCCTGTAGTCGTGGATGGGTGGGACGTACCCGGGTGGAGCGGAACAACCACTCGTCGGCGGACGACAAATCGTCCCTTCGTAGATCTTCCATCCGAAGTTGGCCCCGGCGTGGGTCGGACCGATTGCGTTGATCTCTTCCCGAGCGCCCTGGCCTACGTCGCCGATATAGAGGTCGCCGGTCGCCGGGTCGAAGGCCATGCGGAACGGGTTGCGCACACCGCGAGCCCAGATTTCGGGCAGGCCCCCTCCGCCCTTGTACGGGTTCCCGTCGGGAATCGCGTACGGCGAATCGCCGTCGACGTCGATCCGCAGGATCTTGCCGAGCAAAGTGCCGGTTCTCTGGCCGTTGTTGCTCGGGTCGTTCGAGCTCCCCCCGTCTCCGAGGGAGATATACAGGTAGCCGTCGGAGCCGAAGACGACGGTGCCTCCGTTGTGATTTGATGCCGGCTGCGGAACGCGTAGCAGCCTGCGGTAGCTGCCCGGATTCGCGACATTCGGATCGGCAGAAACGCTGTACTCGACAATGTCGACATCGCCGGGAGACACCCTGCGGTTGGTGAGGTGCAGGTAGAACTTGCCGTTCACGGCGTAGTCGGGGTGGAACGCCATGCCCAGCAAGCCGCCTTCACCGCCCTGCGAAATCAGGCCCCCCACATCGAGGAATGTGCCGATAAAGGCACCCGTCGCCGAGCTGAAGATCTTGATCTTGCCGCCGCGCTCGGCGACGAAGACCCTCCCGTCACCAGCCGGCGCGTCCACGGCCATCGGCGCGGACACGCCCGTGATGAAGTCGGGATCGATCACGGGCTCGCCCGCAGCAGCCGGGACCGCGAAGGCGGTGACGACCACGAGCGTCAGCACCACCACCGTTGATAGGCGCGATCGCAACCGGCGAGCGTTTGGTTGTGTCTGCAACATCCCGAATCGCCTGTGAGAGGAGCAAGGCAAAGCGTAATCCCGCCTCGAACCTACAGAAGCGGGCCACGTCATCCCCGGCACACCGCCGGCCGCCAGCCAAACGCTGGGTAGGGTTGGACTGTGGCCAACCCCTATCACATGACTCCGGACGAATTCCGAACCCACGGCTACGAGATGGTCGACTGGATCGCCGACTACCTGGCCACGATCGGAGAACGTCAGATCGCTCCAGACGTGAAGCCGGGCGATATCCGCGCCATGCTTCCCGACCACGCCCCGGAAGCGCCAGAGGGCTTCGCTGCGATCATGGCCGACCTCGACCAGATTGTGATGCCGGGGATCACCCACTGGCAATCTCCAGGCTGGTTTGCCTTCTTCCCTGCCAACAGCTCACCAGCGTCGATCCTGGGCGAGATGGCGAGTGCGGGGCTCGGGGTGCAAGGCATGTTGTGGTCGACCAGCCCGGCTGCCACCGAAGTGGAATCCGTTGTGCTGGACTGGCTGGTTGACTTGCTCGGGCTGCCCGCACACTGGAAGACCACCGATCGCGGCGGCGGTGTCATCAACTCCAGTACGTCGGATTCCACCCATCTGGTCCTCGCTGTTGCCAGGCACCGTGCTGCGGACCGTGGACCGGCCGAGGACATGGTGGCCTACGCATCGAACCAAGCTCACTCATCGATCGAGCGCGGCGCCAGGCTCGCCGGGTACGGCCAGGTTCGTCTCATCGGCGTGGACGACCGCTATGGCATGGACCACGCCCAGCTTCGCCGGCAGATTGCCGCTGATCGCTCATCCGGCCTGATCCCGGTGGCGGTGACGAGCGCGATCGGCACCACGGCGACCACTGCGGTTGATCCCGTGCGGGCGGTCGGAGAGATCGCGGCCGAGAACGAGCTGTGGCATCACGTCGATGCGGCATATGCGGGCAATGCAATGATCTGCCCCGAGTTCAGGGTCTATCAGGACGGCCTGGAGCTGGTCGATTCCTATACGTTCAACGCACACAAGTGGTTGCTGACCAACTTCGACTGCAACATCCTCTATGTCGCAGACCGAAGACCTCTGATCGAGACCTTGAGCACCATGCCCGCATACCTCCAGAACGCCGCGACGGAGTCCGGAGCCGTGATCGACTACCGGGACTGGCACGTCTCACTGGGGAGACGATTCCGGGCACTGAAGCTGTGGTTTGTGCTCCGCAGCTATGGCGCAGAGGGTTTGCGATATCTCATCCGAAGCCACGTCGCGCTCGCAGACGAACTCGCGGCGCGGCTCGGCGCCGATCCGAGGTTCGAACTGGTCGCCCCGCATCCATTTGCACTGGTCTGTTTCCGAGCCTCGGCCGGCAATGAGACAACTGAGGCACTCGCCGCAGCCATCAACGCAGCAGGGGATGTTGCGGTCACCCCGATGCAGCTCGGTGACGACGCCATCATCCGGGTCTCCGTCGGCCAGTCCTACACCGAAGCCGAACACGTTGAGCGCCTCTGGAATCTCATCGATACCCACACCCCAGCGATCCAGGAGGAATCATGAGTGACGAGTTGGTCCAGGTCGCCATCTTCGGATCCAAGTGGGAGGCTGAGCTCGCCACCCAGCAATTGAAGGCAGGCGGGATCGACGCGTACGTCGGATCTGACAGTGCCGGTGGGATGATCCCTTCCCTCGGGATGGCGGAGGGTCATCGGCTGCTGGTGCGCAGCGACGATGTTGAGGCGGCCGTCGCGGTGCTGGAAGGAGAGGCGGCAGACGACGATCCTACCGCGGATGAAGCGCCATCCGATAGCGAGGACTGAGCGCTCCGACCTAGCTCAATCTCGCACGTAGTCGAGCAGTTCTCGCACCATGTAGGCGGTCGCCCCCCACAAGATCCCCTCAGGAAACTCGAAGAACCAGAGGGTGTGACCCATCCAGTCGTTGGTGCGCCAGCGGTCATCATCGAGCAGGTCGGCCAGCAGCGGTTCGATGATCACGTCGACTTCCGCCGGATCAGGGACGAGTAGAGCCGGACGCTCCACCCGCGCGACAATCGGCACTATCAGGTTGTTGCGGTTGCGAGTGGAGATTGGTGTCAGTCCACCGAGGATGGAAACCACCGCAGTCGGCGGGAGCCGGATCTCCTCATCAGCCTCTCGCAACGCCGTGGCCACAACTCCCTCACCAGCCTCGATCTTGCCGCCGGGGAACACCACGTCCCCTGGGTGCGTCCTCATATCATCCGGGCGTTTGGTGAGGATCACCCGCACGCCGGCTTCATCGACGTACAGGGGCACGAGCACCGCGGCGCGGGCCTTGGTGGGCTGAGCGACCTCCGGCAGGGATTCGAGCCGGGTCCACACGTCGCGCATCGAGCCAGCTTAAGGCGATAGGCTGACCGCTATGGCGTCGCTGATCAACTCCCGGGCTCGCTACACACCACGGTTCGTGCTGCGTCCGTTTCGTCGGCGCGACGTCGGAGCGATCCACGAAGCGGTTTCTCAATCTCTCACCGAACTGCAGCCGTGGCTGCCGTGGGCGAGCCCGGACTACTCGCGTTCGGTCTCGCAGCACTTTGTCCGCGACTCGATGGGTGCCTGGGACGATGGCCGTGCCTTCGACTTCGGGATCCGCCGGCCGGAGGAACCGAACCGTCACGTGGGGAATGTCTCGGTCTGGTTCACCTCTCGCGCCAATCAGGTCGGCGAAATCGGCTACTGGGTCCGCACCGGCGAGACCGGCAAGGGTGTCTGCACGGAGGTCACCGCTCGCATCCTGCAGATCGCTTTCGAGGAACTGCGCCTCCACCGGGTGACACTCCGGATCGCCCTCGGGAACCGCGGCTCAGAGCGGGTCGCCGAAAAGCTGGGGTTCCTGCAGGAGGGCACCCTGCGGGAGGACGTGAAGGTGGGTGGCCGCTGGCTGGACCACACGCTCTGGGGCCTCCTCGACGCCGAGTGGCGGGTCGAGCGGAATCGCTATAGCAGCGAAGCCTGGACGTGACCCTCCAGCCTCACCGCTCGCCCTCTCGGATGAGCACGACTCATCTCGCCCTCGAAGCCGTGCAGTACGCGTTGCTCGCGGTCGTCAGCGTGCTCGTCGCAGTTGTCGTCATCGCGACCTTCATTCGCATCGTAAAACAGCCCGTTCCCGGACCAGGCGAATTGCCCACCGTCACCACTACAGTCTCACCCGCCGACTCGCTCGAAGCCGCCGCGGCGACCGCCCTGTTCGGACATTGGGAAGTCGGTCCCATGCAGGTTCCAGCGATCAAAAGGTGAACGGCGAGGTGAGGAGAACGGCAGCCCTGGCGCTTGCGCTCGTGGTCATCGCGGTCGCTTGCGGAGGCGACGATGCAGAGGGTGGCGGATCGGGCGCGGCGGGCTCCGGACCCTCCGGTCCTCCTTCAGGGGTATCGGTGGTTGTCGCCGATCAGGCGGTTCTCAACTTCCAGGAAGCGCTCGACATCGTCGGCTACGACCCTGGGCCGATCGACGGCGTGTACCGAGAGCGCACCACCAAGGCCGTCCAAGCCTTCCAGGGTGACAATGGGTTGACCCCAACAGGCGATATGGACGCCGAGACCACGCGGGCGCTCTTCAACGCGGACCCGAGAGTCGAGCCGCTCATCATCGGTGCGATCCAGACCGCCCTCACCGAACTCGGCTATGACGTCGGAATCATCGACGGGGTGTGGGGCCCCGCCACCCAGAACGCGATCGCGTCATTGCAGGGGGACGGTGGACTGGATCCATCGGGTGAGGTGACCAACGAGACATGGGAGCTGCTGCGGCAGCGCTACAACACCGAGGTGGTGGCAACCGCCCTCGAGGCATCTGGTTACGCCGATCTCACAACCGAAGCCGCGGCAGCCGATGCGGCGGGTCCGATTCTGCGGCGCGGGGATGAGAGTGACGAGGTGTTGGCCCTGCAGCAGCGGCTCACCGACCTCGGCTTCCGACCGGGTGAGGCAGACGGGCATTACGGCGGCGAAACCGCCTCCGCCGTAATGGCGTTCCAGAAGCAGGAGGGCCTGCAGCGTGACGGTGTCGCCGGTGAGCAGGTGCTGGCGCGGCTCGAGAATCCGACAGGTCCCGGCCCACGCGAAGACCTGAGCGGGCCTCGAGTCGAAGTCGACCTGGACCGCCAAATCCTGTTCCTCGTCGACGAGCAGGGCGGCAGAACCGTCGTCAACGTCTCCAGCGGATCTGGTAAAACGTATTCGAAGCCGGACGGCGGCGAGTCCGTGGCGTACACGCCAACCGGTGACTTCGTGGTCGAGCGCAGGGTCGACGGGCTCCGCGAGGCGGCGCTCGGGTCGCTCTATCGCCCGCTGTACTTCGATCGCGGCTGGGCGATCCACGGATCGTCCTCCGTCCCCGGCTACCCGGCAAGCCACGGCTGCGTCCGTACTGCCAACGCCGACCAGGATTTCCTGTTCACCGTGATGCCGGAGGGTGCTCCCGTAGTCATCTACGGACACAGTCCGGGTGAGCCGACCGACGAGGCCGGTTTCTAGCCCCTCTCGCACCTGCCACACGGACCACACAGCTCATCAAGAGTGGGCCGTGGAAGGTGAGATACTCGGGGCAATCCTCGACGTCGCGGTCCTGGCACTTGTCATCACTTCCAGCTCGCGATGGGGTTCAGCCTGACGATCCCCGAGATCATCGGGCCGTTGAAGAACGTGCGGCTGGTCCTGCTGGCGCTTGCCGCCAACTTCGTGCTGGTGCCTCTGGCCGTCTGGGGGATGACCGAGGTGCTCGACCTGCGCGACGGCCATGAAGTCGGGCTGCTCGTCATGGCAGTGGCCGCCGGTGCTCCGTTCCATCCCGAGCTGGCTCAAGCCGCCAACGGGAACATGGCCTTCTCGGTGGGTCTGATGGTCTTGTTGATGGTGGTAACGATCGTCCACATGCCGATCGTGCTGCCGCTGCTGCTCGGCGGCGGCGACGTCGATGCCCGCGCGATCGCATCTTCACTCTTCTGGACGATGCTCGTCCCGCTGGCCGTCGGTCTCTTCTTCAAAGCGCGGTACCCCGGCGTCGCCGACACGCTCCATCCACAGATGAGTCGGGCCTCGTCGGTGTCGCTCGTGCTGTTGCTCGTCGCCGGCTTGGCCGTGAACTTCGCCGATATCCTCGACACGTTCGGGACCGGCTCCATCGTTTCCATCGTGGTCTTCCTGTTGGTGGCCCTCGCCGGCGGTTACTTCGCCGGTGGAATCCGATCCCGCCATACGGTCCGTGCTCGGGTTGGGAACCGCGCAGCGCAACTTCTCGGCGGCGCTCATCGTGGCAGCACAGAACCTCAGCGATGACCCAGACGTGCTCGTAATCATCATGGTCGCGCCCTCCTCGGCCTCGTTCTCCTGATGGCCGTTGCCAATGAGCTGGGCCGCCGAGTCGACAGGAAACCGGCCGCGGCTCACTGACCCGACACCGACCGAGCTCGGTGCGATACGATCTTGGACGTGGCACGACGAAGCCTGCTCGACTTGTTCTGGCGAATGGGAGCCCGTCCGTATGACTGGATGTACCGCCGCGGTGCCCCCTGGGAATCGGGACCGCGTCCCGCGCTCGTCGAGCTGTGCACGAGCGGCCGCATCACTCCACAGGCCCTCGCCCCGGGACACGCCATCGATCTCGGGTGTGGCACCGGCGCCGACTCCATCTTCCTGACGAAGCGGGGGTTCTCCGTCACCGGCGTCGACTTCAGCGCGGTCGCAATCGAAAAGGCAGACCTGGCGGCTGCGGCGGGAGGGCTCGAACCGCCTCCCCGATTTGTGGTTGCCGATCTGCTCGAATTGCCGACCGCCACTGTCACCGGACCCTTCGACCTGCTGTTCGACGGCGGAACCCTGGATGACTTCCCGCCGCGGGTCCGCCGCCAGATCGCATCCGTCGTCACCGAACTCAGCAGACCGGGCTCTGTGTTCGTGATGTGGTGTTTCTATGCCGCGATGAGAGACCTACCCCGGATGAACTTCGGTGGCGCCTCCCGCTGGGGCGCACCACCCATCGAACCGGGGGAAGAACAGGAGTTGTTCGGCGCCGACTGGAACATCGAGCGCTATCACACGGTCGACGCGGGACCGCACGACGCCTGTTTCGTCATGGTCCGGCGGTAACCGGCGGGGTCGAGCAGACGGCAGACGCCTCTCTGCACCTTCTTCGCGATCAACTCCCGGAAGGCCGCACCTCGCCGCCGGAGCGCCCGACGTGATTCTCGTGATACCCCACCCGCTGCCCGCTACGCACCCCGGACGCGAGAAACCCCGGCGCAGAAGCGCCGGGGGTCTTGTCCGGTTTCGGCACCTACCGGTGACGAAACCGACTCGATGCGGCATGTCGGGCGCCGAGGCGCCCGACATGCCTCCTGTGTTACATCATTCCCATGCCGGGATCGGCGTGGCCATGACCTCCGCCTGCCGGAGCTTCCTCAGGCTCCTCCGCCACGAGCGCCTCTGTCGTCACCAGCAAGGCGGCGATGGAAGCTGCGTTCTGCAGTGTCGAACGGGTCACCTTGGCAGGATCGATGATCCCGGCTTGCATCAGGTCACCGTAGTCACCGGTTGCAGCATCGAAGCCTTCGGCGCCGTCGAGTTCACGAACCCGCTCAACGACAACGCCACCCTCGTGGCCGGAGTTGACCGCGATCTGACGCAAGGGCGCCTCGAGTGCCTTCTGAACGATCATCCGACCCGCCTTGACGTCGTCGGTGCCGCCCCGCAGCTTCTCCACAGCTTCCTGAGCACGAAGCAGCGCGACACCGCCGCCGGGGACGATGCCCTCTTCGACTGCGGCCTTGGTCGCCTGAATAGCGTCCTCGATCCGGTGCTTCTTCTCTTTCAGCTCCACCTCGGTCGCCGCGCCCACCTTGATGACGGCGACGCCGCCGGAGAGCTTGGCGAGACGCTCGGAGAGCTTCTCACGATCCCAGTCCGAATCCGTGTTGTCGATCTCGGCACGAATCTGCTTCACGCGGGCCTCCACCTCTTCGTGAGAGCCGGCGCCCTCGACGATCGTGGTGTCATCCTTGGTGATCACGACCTTGCGGGCTCTGCCCAGCAGGTCGACCGTGACGTTGTCCAGCTTGAGGCCGACCTCTTCCGAGATGACCGTGGCGCCGGTGAGGATCGCGATGTCCTGGAGCATTGCCTTGCGGCGCTCACCGAACCCGGGAGCCTTGACGGCCGCGGATGCGAATGTGCCGCGGATCTTGTTGACCACCAGGGTCGCGAGGGCTTCACCCTCCACGTCCTCGCACAACACCAGCACCGGCTTGCCGGTCTGCATGATCTTCTCGAGCACAGGAAGCATGTCCTGGACCGATGAGATCTTCTGGTTGGCGATCAGAACGTACGGGTCCTCGAGCACGGCTTCCTGCCGGTCGGGATCGGTGATGAAGTACGGCGAGATGTAGCCCTTGTCGAACTGCATACCCTCGGTGAATTCGAGGTCGACACCGAACGTCTGGCTGTCCTCGACGGTAATGACACCCTCGTTGCCGACCTTCTGGAGTGCGTCCGCGATCCGCTCACCGATCGTCTTGTCCGCAGCCGAGTTGGCGGCGACATATGCGATCTGGTCCCGAGCCTCGCTATCGACCGGAGTCGCCTGCTCGGCGATGGTCTCGACGACCTTGGCAACGGCATCCTCGATACCGACCTTCATCTCCATCGGGTTGGCTCCGGCGGCGACGAGACGCAGCCCGTCGGTCACCATTGCCTGAGCGAGAACGGTCGCCGTCGTCGTACCGTCACCGGCAACGTCGTTGGTCTTGTTGGCGACCTCTTTGGCGAGCTGGGCACCCATGTTCTCGTACGGGTCCTCGAGCTCGATTTCCTTGGCGATGGTCACACCGTCGTTCGTGATGGTGGGAGCACCCCACTTCTTCTCGAGGACGACATTGCGGCCCTTGGGCCCCAGGGTGACCTTCACCGTGTCTGCGAGCTGGTCGACGCCCGCCTGGAGACCGCGGCGGGCCTCCTCACTGAATTTCAGTTCCTTTGCTGCCATGTGTTGTTGAGACTCCTTCTAGGCCAGAACGGCGAGTACGTCGCGGGACGAAAGAATGAGATAGTCGACACCGTCGTCCTTGACCTCGGTGCCTCCATATTTCGAGTAGAAGACGAGGTCGCCGACGTTGACGTCGACCGGGATCCGCTCACCGTCCTTGTACTCGCCCGGACCGACCGCAAGAACCTCACCCAGCTGGGGCTTCTCTTTGGCGGTGTCTGGAATCACGAGACCGCTGGCGGTGCGTGCTTCGTCTTCTTCCTTGGGCTTTACCACGATACGGTCGCCCAGGGGATTCAGCTTCATGCCGATATTCCTCCTTCTGACAGGATTAGCAATCAGTTGCTTTGAGTGCCAGATACTAGCACTCCCACAAGACGACTGCTAGCAGACCCGTTGTGGGAGTGCCAGGGTCGCGAAATGCCGCCCTAATCGGTTGCTCTGTCGCACCCGGCGACGTCCTTTGCGCAGCGCATTCGTTGACCACATGCACGCTCGGGAGAGGAACAGTCTGTCGACATAGCCCGGTTCGGCGCCGGGTGCGGAGCTCAACGACTCCAGAACGTGGACCCCGGCTTCTGGGTTGCTTCGCCCATACTCGAGCACTTCCGGAGTGGGTCCGCGATCAACCGAATACACCCGTCAGCTCTTCCGGTGTCACCAAGCCCACCACTCTGCCATCTGCGACCACGACCGCGCGACCGCTTTCGCCGGCGGCCCTCACCAAGAGCTCCTCGAGCCGCGCCGTGGTGGAGAGAACGTCGTTCGGTCCGATTGGTGCCATGGCGGCAGCGACCAGAGTGAACCGGTGCATCGTCGGCTCCACCAGCGCGAGCTCCCGATTCCCGATCACACCACGCACCCTGCCACCGACCTCTACCGGGTACGTTTGGATCCGCGTGCCAAACCCGTGCTGCTCGAGCAACTCCTCGATTGTCAGGTCGCCGGACACCGCCACGTCGACCGATCGCATCACGTCGCCCACCGTGAGACCGGACAGCTTTGCAACCAATGCCTCGCGCTCCCGGGTCACCGCGGCAGCCCGATACAGAAACCATCCGACTGCGACCATCCACAGGCCGCCCAGATCCCCCCGCCCGAAGAGGATCGCAACGCCGCCGGTAGCCACGATCAAGCCCAGGCCCTCCCCGGAAGCAGTTGCCCACCTCGAAGCCCGGGACCGATCGTGCCAGGCTCGCCAGAGCAACGCATGCAACACCCGGCCTCCATCCAGCGGCAGGCCGGGCAGCAGGTTGAAGGCGGCCAGCGCCAGGTTCGCCATCGCGAGCACCCAGATCATCCGCTGTCCCGGAGTCGCGCTCATCGTCAGCGACACCACATACAGTACGAGCCCGATGGCAGCCGAAGCTGCCGGGCCCGCCACCGATACCGTCAGCTCTTCGGAGGGTGATCGGGGCTCCTCCTCGATCTCTGACACGCCACCGAACACGAAGAGCCTGATGCGTCGCACCACTAGGCCGCGGCGCTTCGCCACCACACTGTGGCTCAACTCATGGGCCAGAACGCTGCCGATGAACACCACTCCGCCGAAGAGCGCGAAGAGCGCGAGACCCGAACTGCGCGCTTCCGGAAATGATCGGTTCAGGTCGAGGAAGAGCGCCCACGTCAGCAGCGCCGCCAGGAACACCAGCGATCCGTCCGCGACCACATCGATTCCCGAAATCCGGGCAATACGGACGCCGCTCATCCCAATCGAAGTCCGGCATCGACATCCTGGAGCCACGTGTCCACCATGTCGCGTTCCAGCCGGTATGCCCCGACCGCCCCGATCATCGCTCCGTTGTCTGTGCAAAGCGCTGGTGTCGGGAGGTAGAGATCCACTCCCCTTTCGGCTGCGGCGGCTGCGAACCGCTCCCGCAATCGCCGGTTGGCGAGCACGCCGCCTCCGCCTGCTACCACCTTGGCGCCGGTGGCATCTACCGCGTTGAATGTCTTGTCGACGAGCACATCGACTATCGCCTCCTGGATCGAGGCTGCCACATCCGGCAGGGGCGGCACCGACCCCGCTTGCTTTGCCTTCTCCAGGGAGGTAACTACCGACGTCTTGAGGCCGGAGAAGGAGAAATCGTACGGGCGATCGCGCAGTGCGCGGGGAAACGCGATCGCAGCCGGGTCACCGTCAGTTGACTCCTCATCGATCGCCGGACCGCCCGGGTAGCCGAGACCCATGAAGCGTGCCAGCTTGTCGAACGCCTCACCTGCGGCGTCGTCGATGGTCTGGCCCAGCACCTCGTACTCACCCCAGGCACGCATGTGGACGATCTGACTGTGGCCGCCCGATGCCAACAGTACGACGGCCGGAGGCTCATAGCCGGCATGCTCCAATCGAGGAGCGAATAGATGGCCCTCCATGTGGTCGACTCCGATGAACGGCTTGTCGAGACTCCACGCCAGAGCCTTCCCAAATGAGAAGCCAACCAGCAAGGCACCCGAGAGTCCGGGGCCCCGCGTGGCCGCAATCGCCGCGATTTGATCGGAGTGGACCCCTGCCTGGGTGAGCGCTGCATGCACCAGAGGCCGGATTGCCTCGACGTGCGCTCGAGCTGCGACCTCGGGAACGACCCCGCCGAACCGCGCATGGACTTCGGTCTGGCTGGCGAGAACGGAAGACCGCACCGAAAACCCCTCTACCACCGCAATGCCGGTCTCGTCACAACTCGTCTCGATCCCGAGGATCAGTGGATCAGCCATCGGGGGTTCCCTCCAGATCGATGCGAATTGCATCGATCCGCTCCTGGTACTCC
>Ga0065183_10000037_pt1 | contig 12895 bp, 12 predicted proteins | sample COG_12_FD_59215 | JGI IMG/M metagenome (GOLD analysis project Ga0065183, IMG submission 59215) | Pelagic marine sediment microbial communities from the LTER site Helgoland, North Sea, for post-phytoplankton bloom and carbon turnover... | ecosystem: Environmental > Aquatic > Marine > Neritic... | reverse complement strand
ACCGGTTCGACTGTCACATGGCCTAACCTTGCAGCGATGACCGAACCCGTCGTATTGCAGGATCTCGTGCCGATTCCAGACGTCTGGGAACGGCTCGACCGCGTGGAGTTCCGACTCGCGGAGGCAACCACATCTTCGAATCAGTTCCTCACCGATATCGCTCAGCACCTCCTCAGTGCCGGAGGAAAACGGTATCGGCCGCTCTTGGCTCAGGTCGCGGCAGAACTGGGTCCAGATCGCGACACCGGCCCGATTGAGGGCGGTGTCGCCGTCGAGTTGGTACACCTCGGGTCGCTCTACCACGACGACGTCATCGATGAAGCATCGACCCGGCGGGGGGCAGCCTCGGTCAACCACAACTGGGACAACACGATCGCCATCCTGGCCGGAGACTTTCTCCTGGCACGTGCTTCTGAGGTCGCCGCTCCGCTGGGAGAGGAAGCCGTCTCGCTCATTGCCAGTACCTACGCCACACTCTGCGAGGGCCAGGTGCTCGAACTGCAGCTCGAAGGTCAGTTCGCGCACGGCCGCGATGAGTACTACGCGGTGATCGGCGGCAAGACGGCAAGCCTCATCAGGACCTCAGCCCGAATCGGGGCGCTCACTGCCGGCGCGGACCGCGATGCGATCGAGGCTATCTCTGAGTGGGCCTGGGAGATGGGCCTCGTGTTTCAGATGGCGGATGACGTCCTCGATCTGGTGGCGGACGAGGCGTTCCTCGGCAAGCCGGCAGGCAGCGACATCGGAGAGGGCACCTACACGCTTCCCGTGTTGTACGCCCTCGAGGGTGCAGACGGCCCGGAGATCCGCGATCTCCTAGCGGCAGAGCGCCCGTACGCCCGCACCGACATCGACCGCGTCATCCAGTTGGTGATCGAAGGTGGCTACGTAGACCAGGTCATCGACGAGGCGACCGAGCGACTCCGCATAGCCGAGAAGGCCTCTGCCAGGATTCCGGACGGCAAGCTGACCCCGGTGCTGCGCAGCCTCGACTCCTACCTGCTCGACCGCGTGGAACAAGCGAGGGGCTGAACTGGATCACGCTTCCGGTCGCATGGTCGGGAACAGAATCACTTCACGAATGTGAGCTTGATCGGTCAGCAACATGACCAGGCGGTCCACCCCGATGCCGAGACCTCCGGTCGGCGGCATGCCGTACTCGAGAGCGAGCAGGTAGTCCTCGTCGATAGGGTGAGCTTCTTCGTCGCCACCGGCGCGAGCCGCGGCCTGGGCCTCGAATCGGGCGCGCTGATCGAGGGGGTCGTTGAGTTCGGAGAACGCGTTGACGTACTCGTCTCCTGCGATGAACAACTCGAATCGCTCAGCGAGATGCGGGTCCTCGCGATGCCGCCGCGAGAGAGGAGACACCTCCACCGGATGGTCGAGCACGAACGTCGGTTCCCAGATCTCGGCGGCGACCAGCGCGTCGAATAGCTCCTCCACGATCTTGCCGTGCCCCCAGCGTTCCTCGGGTTCGACCCCGTAGCGTCGGGCCAGATCGCGCACCTCATCGAGCGGCGCGTCAAAGTCCACGGGGCCACCGATCTCGGCGGCGACGAGGTCAACCATCCGTACCCTGCGGAATGGCGGCGTCAGATCCAGGGGGCGCCCCTGATAACTCAACCTGGCAGAGCCAAGGGCGGCTTCTGCTACGGCTGGCAACACCCCTTCGACCAGTTCCATGATGTCGTAGTAGTCGGCGAAGGCTTCATACGACTCGAGCATCGTGAATTCCGGAAAGTGGGTGGCATCGACCCCCTCGTTGCGAAAGATGCGGCCCACCTCGAAGACCCGCTCCATCCCTCCGACGATCAACCGCTTGAGATACAGCTCGGTGGCGATGCGAAGGTACATCTCGAGCCCCAGCGCATGGTGCTCCGTGGTGAAAGGCCGTGCCAGCCCTCCGGTGGCGAGGCTGAGCAGGACCGGAGTCTCCACCTCAACGTAGCCGCGGGCCTCGAACTGGCGACGTAGCTCGGCCACAACCGAGCTACGGGCCGTCGCGATCCGACGGGCTTCCTCGTTGGCAATGAGATCAACGTAACGGCGTCTGCTCCGCAGCTCGACATCCTGCAGACCATGCCACTTATCCGGCAGCGGGCGCAGGCTCTTCTGCAGCAGTGTGAACCCGTCGACCCTCACGGACAATTCACCCTTCTTGGTGGTCATCACCGCGCCGGAGGCGCCGACCCAGTCTCCGAGATCGACTTCAGAGAATCGGGTGAACTCCCCTTCCCCCAGATGCGATCGGTCGACGAAGAGCTGAATCGTGCCGCTGCCGTCGCGAATCGTCGCAAACACCAGCTTGCCGAAGGAGCGCAGCAGGACAACGCGACCGGCGATGACCACCTCGTCTGCCGTAGTCTCACCAGCCGCCAGGCCCGAATGGGTTGCTTGAAGTTCTGCGGTCGTAGTGGTGCGCTCGAAGCGATACGGATAGGAGCCTTCTGCGAGGAGACGTTGGTGATGCGCCAGACGCCCTGCCGTCAGCGAGTCCGCTGCGACCGCCTCTCCCTCCGGGGTCCTCTCTGCGGGGACCGCCCCCTCGTCAACCATCAGTCAGCTCGATTCATCTCGTAGATGCGTCGCAGGCCGTCCAGGGTCAAGAACTCGTCAATCTGATCGACGCTGCGACAGTAGGGAACGATGGTAGATGCCAGCCCCCCGGTGGCGACCCGCTCTGCCTTGCCGCCCAGCTCAGCAACAATCCGTTCCGTGATGCCGTCCACCAGGCCGGCGTGGCCGAAAATGGCTCCCGACTGGATTGCCTCAACCGTGCCTTTGCCGATCGCGCCGCGCGGCGGCACGAACTCCACGGTGCGCAACGCCGCCGTTCCCGAGATCAGGGCCTCGGTCGAGATCACGAGCCCGGGAGCGATCGCACCGCCCAGGTACTCCCCCTCGGGGCCGACCACATCGAAGTTGGTCGAGGTTCCGAAGTCCACCACGACAACCGGCGCCCCGTATCGAGCCCGAGCCGCAACCGCATTGACGACCCGATCGGCTCCCACCTCCCGCGGATTGTCGATCTGGATCGGCATACCGGTCTTCACTCCAGGTTCGACCACGATCACAGGTCCAGACGTCAACCAGTCTCCGACCTCGCGGAAGCGAGCAGTGATGGCAGGAACAACACTGGAGACGGCGACCCCTTCCAGTTCTGCTGCGGCAAACCCCTCGAGTTCGAGCAGCGAGCGCAGCCAGAGCCGGGTTTCGTCCGTCGTGCGGTGCACGTCGGTCGTCAGCCGCCAGTGGCCGACTAGCTCCTCCTCGTCGTAGACGCCGCTCACCGTCTGGCTGTTCCCGACGTCGATCACCAACAGCATCAGTCCTCCTCCGTCGAGTACAACGCGCTGATCCGGTCGAGGCGGACCCCCCGATCCGGGACGGGGACTCCTGCCTTCCACTCGAAGGACACGTTGTCGATCAAACGCACCCCGTCGATAGTGGCGGCGATCGCCAAAAAGGCTGGGCGATCGAGCTCCTCGAGCCTACCGACGTCCTCCTGAGCTGCCAGCTCGACGTACTCCAGTTCGACCCGATCGTCCGCGCCGGCCGGAGTGCCGGCATGCGCCTCGAGCACTGCTCCACCCCTCTCCCCGGCGGCAACGGAGTCTGCGGCCATGAACAGCCCCCTGCTGAGTGAGCGGGCGCGGGATCGAGCTGCGGCACCGAGGAACACGTTGCGAGACCCCAAAGCGAGACCGTCTGCTTCCCGCACTGTGGGCATCGCCACGATGTCGACCGGCAGAGACAAGTCCGTAGCCAGCCGCTGGACGATCGCCAGCTGCTGTGCGTCCTTCTTCCCGAAGTACGCCCGGTCGGGCCGGATGCCGGCGAGCAGCTTCGTCACTGCCAGCGCCACCCCTTCGAAATGCCCGGGCCGCCGTGCGCCTTCCATCGACGCCGCCATCCTGCCCGGCGAGACCCGGAAGATGGGATCGGTTGCGTACATCTCGGCAACCCCCGGAGCGAACACGACGTTGACCCCCGCTCGTTCCGCAAGCTCGAGGTCCCGATCCGGGTCGCGCGGATAGCGGCTCAAGTCGGTGGGATCGTCGAACTGGAGAGGGTTGACGAACAGGCTCATCACTACAGCGTCACACCCGGCACGGGCGCCTTCGAGCAGACTGATGTGACCCTCGTGGAGGTACCCCATGGTGGGAACGAGTCCGAACGAGCCCTGCAAGCTCTCGCCCCAACGCCTGACGGCAGCGAAGCTCCCCAGCACCTCCACCGTCAGTCTGCTCCCCGGGTGGATTGTGCGATCAGCGGCTCAAACGCCTCGCTACGGCCCGCCAGTCGAGCCAGTTCGGCAACGGAATCGGCGAAACCGGTGACGAGGGAGGGGTCTGCAGCCGCCACCGCCGCCAGCTGTGCAGCCACGGTACCAACATCGCCACGCGCCACGGGTCCGGTGAGTGCGGCCCGCGGACCCATTTCGTAGGCATTGGCAATCACAGCTTTCACGAGGGGCCGGGAGGCGGCAAACGGTACCCCGGCCGCAACGAAGAGATCATGGGCCATCGTCAGTGCTGCCAGCGGGAAATTCGCTGCAGCCGCGGCTGCGGCGTGATAGGTCGCCTTGAGCGAATCGTCGAGAAGGAACGGCAGAGCCCCAAGGCTGGTAGCCAGTTCGTCGAGGGTCGTCCTCAGGCCCGGATCATCGGTGGTGACGCCAATCCACGAGCCTTGCAGTGCCGCAGCCCCCGCCTCCGGATTGGGCAAGGTCTGCAGCGGATGGAACGACCCGACAGCGAGGCCACGCTCGTGCAGCGGAGCCAATGCGGTCACCGAGGTCAGGCCGGACACGTGCACCGCGGCGCCGGCTGCCAACGGGTTGGCTGCGAGTTCGGCGGAGACGGCTGGAATCGCATCGTCCCGCACCGCGATCAGCATCACGTCGCTTGCCGGCAAGGCATCGGTGAGACCATGGGGCACTGCCTCGAGCCGATCGGCTGCAGCCGCAACGATCCCGGGAGCGCGGCCCGCGACGGCTGCGATCGAGTGGCCCGCGTCAACCGCTGCAATAGCGAGCGACATGCCGGCCCTACCGGGCCCGACGATCGTGAGTTGCATGAGTCCTCGGCTTCAGTCCACTGGGTACCGGTGCCGGGGCAAGTGTAGGCCCAGCGGGTCCGTCAGCCGGGCAGCGGCCGGCGACCGGCCTGTCACAGGAGCGCTCCGACGAGCCACCACACCAACACGGCGGCCGCTGCGACCAGCGCGAACAGCACCAGCGCGGCTCGACTCCCCCACGGCGACCCTATCCGGTGGACCTCCTGGCTCGAAACGCCTGCCAGCAGTGGCGCCAGCACTGTCCCGTCGGGGAGCTTGGCGTCCGGCCAGACTTCGACCAGCGGCTCGAGCACGAAGCGCCGCTTGGTCAGCTCAGGGTGCGGAATGGTGAGGCCGGTATCATCGACGGTCTGGTCACCGTAGAGCAGGATGTCGACGTCGATGGTGCGGGGCCCCCAGCGCTCGCGTCGTTCGCGTCCCATCGACCGTTCGATCCTCATCGCGCCTTCTAGCAGTGCCTGCGGCTCGAGGTTCGTGTCGAGCAACACAACCGCATTCACGTAGTCGTCCTGCGGCGGGCCTCCTACCGGGGCAGTCGAATACAGCGATGACGTCGCAAGGAGCGTGCCCAGTTCGTCAAGCCCCGCAATGGCGGCACGGATGTTCGCGTCCCGGTCTCCGAGATTGGACCCGAGCCCGATCGCGGCCCGGATAGTCACCTCAGGCCTGTTGGGGAATCAGCCGGCGTCCTTCCGGACCGATTGCCCGACCTGCGATCTCCTGGATCACGGACGTCGCCACGATCGGGTCGTCGATCAGGCCGCAGTGCACCAGATACCCACCCAGCAGGCCGACGACAGTGTCATCGATCAGATCGCGGTGTACCAGCAGCGACGAACCACGGGGCTCCAGCGCCTCATCCATCGTGGTGAAGACCTCAGCGACTTCCTCAGGCTCAATGTCAGCCTCGATCGGAAAGTTGTAATACCGAAACGCAGCGCCGTCGTACGCGGCCTGGTTCTGGTTCCCCGGCAACAGAGTGAGCACCGTATTGATCCCCTGCTCAACAAGCCAGATGATCTCCTCCTCGCGCCGGACCCTGCGGTGCTGGAAGCCATAGCCACCGATCCGCTCGGACACCGCGAGGCGTCCCGCGATCACCCACTTGAAACCCCTGGGCTCGAGCCCTGCCACGGTTACTGTTTCCCTTCGCCGGAGTGCTCACGCACGATAGCGTCGGCAACCCGGGCAACATCGACGGTCATCGGGACATTGTGAACCCGCACCACTGCAACGCCTGCGGCAACCGCCAACGCGGTGGTCGCGGCGGTCGCCAGATCCCGTTGTTCTCGCGACACCTCCCCGCAGCCGGCATCGGCAAGGATTCCTCCCAGAAAGCCTTTGCGCGAAGTCCCCACCAGCACCGGGCTTCCCAGGGATACAAACTCCTGGAGATGGCTGAGCAGCGTCAGGTTGTGATCCGAGGTCTTGCCGAAACCGATCCCCGGATCGAGACAAACCGCGGCGGGATCGAGTCCGGACCGTTCAAGCCTGCCGACGAGGTGGGCTCTCACCTCGATCACGACGTCCGCGTAGCGAGGATCGTCCTGCATCGTTGCCGGCTCTCCCTGCATATGCATCAGAACCACGCCCGCCCCAAATGTCCCACAGATCTCGACCATCGCAGGATCACCCAGACCGGTGACGTCGTTGACGATCACCGCTCCGGCTTCCAGTGCCGCTGCAGCCACCTCAGGCTTTGAAGTATCGATCGAAACCAGCTTGCCTTCTGCTGCAAGCGCCGACACAACCGGGATCGTACGCTCCAATTCCGTCTCTACCGCGACCGGCAGGGCCCCGGGCCGGGTCGACTCTCCGCCAACGTCGATGATGTCTGCGCCCTCGTCCCACAACCGCCTTCCCGCCTCGACTGCGGGCGCAGTGTCAACGCCGACCGTCGTCGCCAACCTGCCGCCATCCGAGAACGAATCCGGGGTCACGTTGAGCACGCCCATCACCAGCGTATGTGTCGCTGTAGACAGAGTACGATCGCGCACGCTCCACTCCACGGGCCGAAACGTGGCGGAGGTCAATTCCTCGGCGGCTGTGACGGCGTCGACTCTTCGGAACGCTGCGAGGCGACGAGACCTGCCTCACGCACCGCTCCATGCTGCGGCATCCTGATCCGGAGGCCTCCGGTTTCGGTGTGCTCCCACTTCGGAACGTCATGCAAGATCTCGTCGAGTTCCTTGGCGCCGACGGTCTCCTTGTCCAGCAGCACAGCTGCAAGACGGTGGAGCGCATCAATATGGGTGGTGATGATCTCGCGTGCCTCTTCGTGGGCGGCGGTGATCATGGCGCGAATCTCGGAATCGATCGCAGCCGCCACCTCGTTCGAGATGTCGTTGCCGCTCGTGTAGTCGCGGCCGAGGAATACCTCACCTTCGGGTTTGCCGTATTGGAGTGGCCCCAATTCGTCGCTCATGCCGTATTCCATCACCATCCGCTTGGCGATCTGGGTGGACTTCTCGATGTCGTTCGATGCTCCAGTGGTGGGATCCAGGAATATGATTTCCTCGGCAGTGCGTCCGCCGAGCAGCATGGCAAGCTGATCTACCAGCTCGCTGCGCCGCATGTAGTTCTTGTCCTCCATCGGCAACGCCATGGTGTAGCCACCTGCTCTGCCACGGGGAATGATCGTGATTTTGTGGATGGGGTCGGCGTTCGGCAGCGCATATCCGACCAGGGCGTGGCCACCCTCGTGGTAGGCAGTGATCTTGCGTTCTTCTTCCGACATCACACGGCTCTTGCGCTCCGGACCAGCGATCACGCGCTCGATGGCTTCTTCCAACTCGACCATGGTGATGATGTCCGAATCGGTCCTGGCGGCGAGCAAGGCTGCTTCGTTGATGAGGTTGGCCAGGTCCGCTCCGGTGAACCCGGGAGTCTGTCTCGCCAGCGCCTTCAGGTTGATGTCATCCGCCAGCGGCTTCCCCTTGGCGTGCACTTCGAGAATCGCTTCCCGGCCCAGCAGGTCGGGGCGGTCGACGACGATCTGGCGATCGAAGCGACCTGGGCGCAGCAAAGCAGGGTCGAGGATGTCGGGGCGGTTGGTCGCCGCGATGACGATCACACCGGTGGTCACGTCAAAGCCGTCGAGTTCGACGAGGAGCTGGTTGAGCGTCTGCTCGCGTTCGTCGTGACCTCCGCCGAGGCCTGCGCCGCGATGGCGACCGACTGCGTCGATCTCGTCGATGAAGATGATGGCGGGGCCGCTCGCTTTGGCTTGCTCGAAGAGATCGCGAACCCGGCTGGCACCCACGCCGACGAACATCTCCACGAAGTCCGACCCGGAGATGGAGAAGAACGGTACGCCTGCCTCCCCGGCGACGGCACGAGCCAACAAGGTCTTACCCGTGCCGGGGGGTCCGAAGAGCAACACCCCCTTCGGGATCTTCGCTCCCATCGCCCGGAATTTGCCCGGGCTCTCGAGAAAGTCCCTGATCTCCTCGAGTTCCTCTACGGCCTCGTCGGATCCTGCAACGTCGGCGAATGTAACCTTCGGCTGGTCCTTGGTGACCTGCTTTGCCTTCGCCTTACCGAACTGCATCACCCGGTTGCCGCCGCCCTGGAGTTGCATCATCACGAAGATGAAGATCCCGAAGAGCAGCACGTAGGGCAGCAGCCCGATGATCCACTGGAACGCCGAGGGGTTCTCGGGGTCGATCTCAAAGTCCTCGACACCGGCGTCGAGGATCTGCTGGGTGAGTTCACCCTCGTACTCGTTGGGGTAGCCGACCACGAATTCGGTGACGCCATCTTCGGCGGTTGGGTCGACCATCTCGCCCTCGATCTCATCTGAGACCTGCTTCATGATGACCGCCGTGATTTGGCCGGTTTCCAGCTTGGTCTGGAACTCGTTGAGCGTGAGCGCCTCAGGTTCCTCTCCGGTCGACATGAACACGTTGACTGCCATCACGACGAGTAGAACCACGACGGCGTACACAACGATGGTGCGGGCGGTACGGCTCACGCTGCTCCTAATCGGCCGGTTCGGGGGTTTCGCTGAGAAGTTTGCAGTTTCATCATATGTGATCGTGGGAGCTAGTTCTGTGATCGCGGCCGCGAGGGAGGTGGCTTCGGGTGGTCCCGATCAGTCTTCTTCACCGTCTTCGGCCATGACACCGATATAGGGGAGATTGCGCAACAACCCCTGATAGTCGAGGCCATACCCGACGACGAACTCGGGCGGAATGTGGAAACCGGTATAGCGAATGTCCAACGGAGGCCGCTCGATGCCGTCCTTGACGAGCAACGCGGCGAGTTCAAGCGATTCGGGGCCCCGGACACCGAGGTTCCGAATCAGGTAGTGAAGCGTGAGGCCGGAGTCGATGATGTCCTCGACGATGAGCACGTGGCGACCTGCAATCTCGGTATCGAGATCCTTGAGGATCCGTACTACCCCCGAGGTCTTGGTCGCGGACCCGTACGATGAGACCGCCATGAAGTCGAACTCGACCGGGATGTCGATGTTGCGGGCCAGATCGGCCATCACCATGAAGGCACCTTTGAGCACCCCGACCACGAGCAGGTTCTTGCCTTCGTAGTCCCGCGAGATAGCTGCACCCATCTCGGCCAGCTTGGCCTGGATTTGATCTTCTTCGATCAGCACCCGCTCGATCTTCACAGGGCGATCCTCTCCATTCTCAATGTCATCGCTTTGGGAGTTTCCGGGTTGGCTCTGGCCCACGGGGCCAGTCGCGATCCGGCGATCCAGGCGATTCTCTCATCTTGAGCCACGACCGGCCACTCGGACCGGAGCCGACGTGGGATTCCACTTTCCGCCATGGCGTCACGCACCAACTTGGAACCGCCCTCGATCTCCAGTCGCTCGCCTTCAATCGCCGCCCTCACGGCATAGGGTCCGTCCGCCTTCAAACGAGCCGCGAGCCTGCCGATCGTAGGCCGCGAAGGTCCCGTGAGGGCGTGCAGCCGCACCGGGCCGTAGGTGATGGGATTGGAGGCGGCGGCACGGATGAGTTCGATCCGGGAGCTGCTCGATGCATTTTCCGGCCGGTAGATCGCAATCAGCGCATCTTCCCGGTCGACTACGAGGTCGCCTGCGAGGCCCAATCGACGTGCCTCCCCGGCAGCGACTGCCAGCACGGCCATCACGTCTTCCGTCGCGGCTCCGTATGGCGGGTGCAGGCTGCGGAATGCACGCTGCACGACCCGAGCCGCCAACGCGGGGGCGGTCACTGAGAGCGGCGCCGCTGGAATCAGCACGGCCCCGCGATACCCCACGTGAATCGGCACGTGGTCCGCCTCGGCTTCCAGTGCGGCGTCATCGGCGGCCAGGTGCCTGCCTGCCCTGGCGACCCGGGCGGTGACGCCGGCGCCGAACACCTCAAGCAACGCCGGGACTACCCGTTGGCGGATCGCATTGCGCCGCAAGGTGGTGTCGAGGTTGCTGGGGTCATCCAAGTACGGAAGCTCCAGTTCGTCGGCAACGGCTCGCACCACCGACCGATCGGTATCGATGAGCGGACGCACGAATTGCCCGCGCCGTTGGGCGATTCCGGAAAGTCCTCTGGCACCGGCCCCTCGGGCCAGGTTAGAGAGGATGGTCTCGGCGACATCGTCACGTTGGTGGCCGACCAGCACCACTCCGTCTTCTCCCGCGGCCGCTGCCAGGGCGGCGAGTCGCGCCTCGCGAGCCTGGTTCTCGAAGGACGCTCCGTTCCCGAGTTCGACCGCGAACACTTCGAGAGGAACCGAAACGCGGGCAGCAACCGCAGCCGCAGCTCCCTGAAGATCGCTCGATGCCGCCTGTCCGTGGTTGATATGAACGGCTCGCACTTTGCCCGAGCCGTTCGCCTGGGTGGCCACCCAGGCGAGCACGGCAGAGTCGGCGCCTCCACTGACGGCCACCACCACGGTTCCGGGAGGAATCCGCCCACCGACGTCGGCCAGCAGATCCGCTGCCAGGCTGGTCACCCCACCCGCTCCAGCCAGAGGACGGGGTCGGAGATCTCATCGAGCGTCGGGAGATTCTCAGGCCCCTGCCAAGCAGCGTTGAGTGCATCCCATCCGGCATGACGTTCCACCCCTGCAACGAATCGGCCCCCCGCCTCGTACTGCTTCATCTTCAACTCGAGGCCGACCAACCTGAAGAACGTCGCGGTCCTGGGATCCAGTCGCCTTGCCTTGAGCACCTTCGACATTCGATCCTGCGTCACCAATTCACGCGCCCCGACGCGATCCATCACCACGTGGCCGTGCCCCTCGAGAAGCGACATCAACGCTTGGACCCTTCCGATGACCTCGCGCTGGGCAGGCGTTGCGAACAAGCCGAACAGGCCGGCTTCGCCGACCAGCGGCTCACCCGAAGCCGAAGCAGCGCGCAATTCGGCGGCGACACGGCTGGCGCGGTGCGGTTCCGGCTCGGTTTTGGCGACCAGTTCGCCGACCAGTGCCAGGAAATACTCGCGCATCCACGGGACACCGCGGAACTGCAGCCGATGGGTGCACTCGTGGAGCGCCACCCAGAAACGGAACTCGGCAGGACGGAACACATGGCGCCGCTCCATCTGGAGCACGTTGGCTCCAACAAACATGACGGTGTCACCGAGGCCCCCCTCTTCGGTGGGAAGGACCAGTTCATACTGCCCGAGCACCCGACGAGAAAGGATGCCGAGCACTGCCCCCATCTCCGCCGCCATGAGGCGCTGCCCTGCTCGGGTGGTCAGCCCGGAGTGCCGACTGAGTCGCTGCTCGGCAGGAGCCACCAGGGCCGAGAACGCAGACATGTTGTTCTCCACCCACTCGCTGCGGGATACCACTCTCACGTCCGGAACACCGGGCGCATGGAGGCCCGTCTCCGCCTCGACCAGAGTGGCTGCACGATCGACGAGACCGGGCGCTTGCTCGGCGAACCGCTCCTCGTGATAGGTCCCCGCCAACGGATACGACCCCATGAACCTGGCAGCAACCCGGAGGGCGAGTGGAGATGTCGTGGTGGTCACCAGCGTCAAGGTACTACGACAAGAGGCACCAACCGGCCGAGCATGCGGTACCGGGCCGTCAGCCGACTACCTCATAGCGACCGCGGATACGGGCGAAGTAGTACACGACGACGATGACGAAGATGACAATACCGAGCACGGCGGTCGCGGGTGCCAGGAACCGTGCGGTCCACGGCTCTTCGTCGAGTTCAGGGATCGTGTCTTCGACGACAACCGGCGGCGCATTCGGGTCCAGCGGAGCGTCGGGATCCGCTGCCTCGGCCTCGGCGGCGGTGGTTGACGGAGCCTCATCGGTGGCCAGCGCCGTACCCATGGCACCGGTGAACCCCAGTGCCAGCAAGGTGAGGAGGGCAAAGGCCCGCAGCGTCTTCATCGGGCCGGAAGCCTAGAGGCGCATCCGACACGGTGCGAGTCACCCGACGGCCGATACCTCGACCTACGCCTCCGGAATGACCCTGCCTCGAAGTCGAGGGAACCGAGTGGGAGCGTGTGCGTAGCAGTGGTCGCGTTTGTTGTATCGCGACAGCGTGGTGTCGCAACCGGAGTGGGCACACACCCTGGTGGCTTCGATTTGTTTGGGAGCCCGGCTCGAGCCGAGGGTCCGCTTACCTTTCAGAACATTTTCAGCCATTGGACATCACGTCCTCTCGCGGCTCACCAAGCCGCTCAGTTTTCGGGCTGCTGTTGACCCCGTTGTTCCTCTATCAACGTCCGGAGACGGTTGACCAGTTCCGGCGGAGGCTCGTCGTGGCCTTTGGACCGCACCACGGCCTTGAGCTGGGTCTCGAATTCGTAGGCGTCACAACAGTGATCACAACTGCGCAGGTGCCACCTGACCCGCATCCGACGGG
>Ga0065183_10000035_pt1 | contig 12970 bp, 12 predicted proteins | sample COG_12_FD_59215 | JGI IMG/M metagenome (GOLD analysis project Ga0065183, IMG submission 59215) | Pelagic marine sediment microbial communities from the LTER site Helgoland, North Sea, for post-phytoplankton bloom and carbon turnover... | ecosystem: Environmental > Aquatic > Marine > Neritic... | reverse complement strand
GCTGACCCATTTTTTCAGATACAAAGTCTCACGGAAAGCCGCAGCAATGCGGCTTTCTTTGTTTGCGAGGCGGGAATCCGCACGATAAGCGATGGCGGTGAGCGTCAGGCCGCCACGATAACCGGGCCGGTGACGAGATTGGGTGTATCGGTCGCGAGCGAAAACGCTCTTCTTACCTTATCGCGTTACGCCGACCGACACTCTATAGTATGCGTCTCCACTTCCTTTTTCACTGTGACCAGACATGCCAGCACTGCTTCCGGACATCGACCCCGACGGGTTGCTCGAGTACTCCGTCGTCTACACCGATCGTTCTCTCAACCACATGTCCAGGGCTTTCCAGGGCGTAATGAACGATATCTCGTCGACACTGAAAGAGGTGTATGCCGCCGACGCCGTCGTCGTCGTTCCCGGCAGTGGGACGTTCGGCATGGAAGCTGTCGCGAGGCAGTTCGCGACTGGCAAAACGTGTCTCGTCATCCGCAATGGGTTTTTCAGCTTCCGCTGGAGCCAGATTTTCGAGATGGGCAGCATTCCGGCGGAGTCGATGGTCTTGAAAGCTCGCCCGCTGCACGACGGCTCCCAGGTACCGTTCGCCCCTCCGCCGATCGAGGAGGTCGTGGCCACGATAGAAATCGAAAGGCCCGATATCGTGTTCGCGCCGCACGTGGAGACCTCGTCCGGCATGATCTTGCCCGATGCCTATATTCGTTCGCTCGCCGACGCCATCCACTCGGTCGGCGGCTTATTCGTGCTGGACTGCATTGCCTCGGGGACTATCTGGGTGGATATGCAGGCCAGTGGCGTCGATGTGCTCATCAGCGCTCCGCAGAAGGGCTGGAGCGCTTCTCCGTGTTGCGGACTGGTCATGCTGAATACAGCGGCACTGAGGGCTATGGAAGGCACCACGAGCACCAGCTTTGCCTGTGACCTCGGCAAATGGCTACAGATCATGCAGGCGTACGAGAATGGCGGCCACGCCTATCACGCAACCATGCCGACTGACTCGCTGACGCGCTTTCGCGACACGCTCCTGGAGATTAAGGACTACGGATTCGAGCAGGCGTCGCTGAACCAGGCGGAACTCGGTAACAGGGTTCGCGACTTGCTCGCCGCGAAGGGAATCCAGAGCCTTGCCGCCGATGGCTTCGGTGCACCGGGTGTCGTCGTCGCCTATACGGACAACACCGACATCCAGTCCGGCAAGCGATTTGCCGAGGCTGGCGTCCAGATCGCTGCGGGCGTGCCGCTCATGTGCGACGAACCGGAGGGCTTCCAGACATTTCGCCTGGGTTTGTTCGGCCTGGATAAACTCCAGAACATCGATCGATCAGTTGCGAGCCTCGAGGAGGCGATGGAAAAGATCTTCACGTAACACCCGCAACGGTATCAACAGACCCACTCGCGCCCGGCCTCATACATGGCAACAATATTTGCAGTCGGTATGTCGACCTGAAAATTGTGCGTCGGACCCAGGAAAAATCCGCCATTCTCGGCCATGTCATCGCACAAGCGAAATACGGCGTCTTTGACGTCCTGGACCGAGCCATTCGGCAACAGCTCCTGCTCATCGACTCCACCCGAAAAACAGAGCACATCACCGAATTCTTTCTTGAGTTCCCTGGGTACCATCCCATCCGCGGCCACTTGTATGGGATCCAGAACATCTATGCCGGCTTCCATGAATGCAGGAATCAGGCCGCGCACAGCCCCGCAGGAGTGTTGGTAACAGTAAGCATTGTAGCTTTTCGCGATACGGAATATTTCCTGATAAATCGTCATAAAAGCCTGGCGCCAGGTGTCGGGCCCGATCAGCAGGTTTTGCTGTGTTCCGAAATCATCGCCCATCCGGAAGAAATTGATCAGACCGCCAGATGACTCGAGCATCTTTTCAACGAATTCAACCAGAAATGACCCGGCCTTATCCGTTAGCGCCTTTATGAAATCCGGATTTGCGATCAAATCCAGAAGGCTCCGCTCGTCGCCAATCAGAGGCTGAATAACAGCCTGCAAAATGCCCGGTGACGCATAGCCCGGCGCAGTCATGATCGCATAATCCCGGTACTTGTCGCAGTCAGTTCTCAAGTTGGAAAAATCAAACTGATCCAACGTGGGCCATGGCCATTCCTCGAGGGCCTCCATATCGTAGACCTCTTTCAACGGATGCTTGGTCGGCCCCCAATATCCATCAGACTCGCTGAATTTCGTAAACTCATACTCGACGCCCCATATGTCACACCGATTGCCATCAGGCAATTCAAGGCCGGGCTTGTACAAGGGTTCCACCCAACGGAAGTCGATCCCAAAATACTGCAGCAAGGCGTCACGATCTTCCAAACCGAGATCGTTGAGCAAGCGCGCCTCAACTTCCGGGATATCGCGATAAAACAAAGGTACGCGATCGGCTTGCCGATGCGACATCGCCAACTCAACCCGCTCAATACTCCTCATCCCTGCTGTCACTCCGACATCAGGGTGCGAACGTCAAACTGAGTGCTCGTAACCGTTTGCGCAGCCTGACTCATCGCTCTCAAGTTCTCATGAGGCGTATCAATGGGGATTTCGCAACCAGCCGCCACCATGCACTTTCCCTTGCCAAGTCTTGCGGTTTCGATCACCACCTGTTCTATGGACTCCGGGGTGCCGTTCTGCACGTCTTCAAGCGGATCGGCCATGCCGCGAATGACCTGGTTTGGACCAAGCATGTCGACAAATGGGCGGATATCTTCGACCAGGTAGTCTATGTCGATCATGTTTGCACCGGTCTCAATGACCATCGGCAAGATCGGCGCCGTGTTGCCGCAGATGTGAAAATCGGCATAGGCGCCGAGTGAGTGAATGTGGGCAACCAGTTCTTTGTGATGCTCGAAGACGAACTTCCTGTACAGCCTCGGTCCAATCTGCGAACAAGCCGCATCGCCTATACCGAACAGCTGCGCACCCGCCTCAACCTGCAGGGTGATCCAATTCCTGGTGTTTTCGGCCAGGATGGCCATCATCTCCTGCACTTGAGATACGTAGTCGATCAGGTCCATGCATGCGCCCGTCAGTCCGCGCAGGTCTGCGTACTCGGCCATCGGGCCTTCCGCCCAGCCACAGATCGCCATGTAGTCACCTGCTCGCTCGGCGCATAACGCGACACCTTCGACGCGACCCATCATGCCGCGGCAATTCTCGATCTCGAGCAGCCTGACCTTGCCGAAATCCGCCTTGCTATTGATCAGGAGACGTCTTTCCAGTGGCAGAGAGTTTTCCGGGTATTCAACCTCCAGACCGTAGTCTTCCGCCTCGGTGTAGGGGTGACCACCGACATGAATCCAATCAATACCGAAGTCCTTGGCAGTCTTCAGATTAGCGTCACATTTCTTACTGTAGTCGAGACAGTAGTCACGGTAGGAAATACCTGCGTAAGCAGCAGCAAACTGCATGACCAGGGGATGGAACGGTACCTTATCGACTGCCTTGCCTTCTATAAATCGCAAAGTGCGCTCCAATGAGGTCAATTCATGCATTTCAGTAACCTCCTACTCGTATCGACCGAACTCGTGACCCGCTTCGTACATGGCGATGATATTTTCGGTGGGCACATCATCCTGCAATACAGGATGGCCTGGCGACAAAATATAGCCGCCGCCTTCCTTACAACCACTAACCACCCTCTTGACTTCAGCGCGCACGTCTTCGGGTGTCCCGTTAACCATAGTTTGCTGAACCGAAATTCCGCCTCGCAAACAGATGATGTCGCCATACTCTTCCTTGACTTCGACCGGGTCCATGCATTCGGGCTGAATCGGATCGAGGATATCAACCCCCAGCTCGGCAAAGCGCGGTATCCAGCTCTTGATGTTTCCACAGGTGTGAAGCAGGAATTTCATGTCATAGTTGTGGGCAAGATCGATCATTCGCTGCAGGTGGCCGGCGACCTGCTGGTTGAACATTCTAATGCTGATCAATGTTGAATTCTGTGTCCCAAAATCGTCCGCCAACGCAAAGACATCTATGAGATCACCCGCTTCTTCGAACATGCGCTGGTAGTAGTAGAAATAAAAGTCACTGAACTTGTCGAACAGGAATTTTGCCATCTCCGGCTCTGCGGCCAGGTCCAGCAGGAACTCCTGCATGCCCCGCACATAGGTAATGTGCTGAAAGATCGATCCACCACTGGCCATTATCGAGAAGTCTTCGCAGGCCTTGAGTTCCTCGCGAATGTCCGAGAAGTCGAACCAGTCCGCCCGGGGCCAGGGGAATTCCTCGAGATCCTCTACGTTCTGCGCGTGCACCATCTCCGGGTCGGAGAACTCGTAGTTCATTCCGGCGACCGTTTGCTGCTCGGTTTCCTTCATGCGCCACAGGCAACTGATATTCCCGCCCCAGTCCGAGCTTCCCGGCGTAAAAAACTCGCTCTCCGGTCCCACATAGCGCGGTGCAACACCCGTGCGTAAGTCGATTCCGCGCATGTCGTAGACATCCACGTGCAGCGCTTTGAGTAGTTCGATATCCGAATCGACATTGAGCGCCTTCTTGAGCCTGGCAACGACCCACTTGGACGCGTTGATATGAGCGGGCACCCTGTCGGGCTGCGCGTGATTCGCGGCCGCCAACACTCTTTCCCTGCTGTGCATCTGTTTCATTGCCACTCCCGGCTTCAATTCCGCCTAGGCAGCTACTCCAGACAAGCCCAGGCTTTCCCGCACAGCCCGAACCGCGTCTGACGCATCAACGCCATAAGCATCGGCGCCGATTTGATCGGCGAATTCCTGGGATATCACGGCACCGCCGACAACCACCTTCACTTCATCGCGATCCTTGAAATGCTCTACGACCGGCTGCATCTCACCCCTCGTGGTGCTGAGCAACGCACTCAGGCAAACCACTTCGGCCCCTCTCTCGACCGCTGCCTCGAATGCTTCGATGCGGCAGTCGACACCCAGATCGTCAACCTCGAACCCGGATCCCTTGAGCATCATAATGACGAGATTTTTGCCGATATCATGCAGGTCACCTTTTACGGAGCCTATACAAACCCTGGCGATGGGTTCATGACCGGACTGCGCCAGTAGCGGGTCAATGATGTCTACACCAGCCTGCATCGCCCTCGCCGATACGAGCATTTCCGGGACGAAAACTTCACCGCGAGAAAACTGGTCGCCAACTTCGCGAAGCGCGGGAATCATCGTTTCATTCAGCAGGTTGACGATATCGTCACCGTTGGCTACGGCTCGTTGCACTATCTCGACGACGGTGTCCTTTTCGCCGAAGACGATTGCATCGTACAGTTCGTCGTTAATACTCATGGCAATACCCTCTCTAATTTGTAATCACTAGCGACGGATGCGGCATTGGCATCGCGTCCACATAGAGCTGCTGAAAGTCTTTCTGCACAGCGGTTTCGATCTTCTCGACGTTTTGAACGAGTGCTTCAATCAACGGCCGCGCGTTCTTGTCGAGCAATGCAATCCTCGCACCGGTACCGGCGGCATTCCCGGCAGACGACACGGCGTCTCGGGCGCAATCCGGGATCATGCCGAGTAACATCGCGTACCTGGCGTCGATGTGCATGCCGAATGCCCCGGCCAGGCGAATGCGGTCAACCCGATCTACGCCGAATTCCTGCATCAACAAGCGTGCACCGGCATGCAACGCTGCCTTCGCAAGTTGAATAGCGCGCACATCGTGCTGCGTAACGCGGATTTGACAAGCGCCGTCGTGCAAGACATACCCAATGGAACTCTCGTCGCTGACGATTCGTGACGAGCGATCTGCAACGCTGGTATCGAACCTGCCACTCTTGTCAATGATGCCTGACAGGAACATCTCGGCCACGGCTTCGATGATTCCAGAACCGCAGATACCGGTTACGCCGTTACCTGGCAAGTTGGCCGCATACTGCGAGTCATCGGACCACAGATCGCTGCCGATGACCTTGAAGCGTGGCTCCAGCGTTTCCCTGTCAATTCGCACGCGCTCGATAGCGCCAGGCGCGGCACGCTGCCCCGAGCTTATCTCGGCACCCTCGAAGGCCGGCCCGGTCGGGCTCGATGCCGCCAGCAAGCGGTCGCGGTTACCGAGCAATAATTCGGCGTTTGTGCCGACGTCGACAACGAGCGAAATCTCGTCACGTTCCTGGGGCGCCTCAGCCAGGAGCACGGCAGCCGTATCCGCACCGACGTGTCCAGCAATACACGGCAAGACATAGACATGGCAGCCCGTGTTGCAGATGAGGCCGAGCTCATGAGCTGTAACAGTGATGCTGGCTTCATTCGCCAACGTGTACGGTGCGGCGCCCAGTTCAACAGGGCTTATGCCCAGAAACAGGTGGTGCATGATTGGGTTGCCGACAACGGTCGCCTCGATGATGTCGTCGACTTCGATCCCGCCCTCGGCGGCTACCTCGACGATGAGCTCATTCACCGATTTTCGGACCGCATCTGTCAGCTCCCGCTCCGATCCCCTATGCATCATGATGTAAGACACACGGCTCATAAGATCTTCGCCGAAGCGAATTTGTGGATTCATGCAACCGGTACTGGCAAGTACGTTGCCAGTACGAAGGTCACAAAGTTGTATTGCGATGGTCGTCGATCCGATGTCGATACTGACACCATACAGTCGGTCCCGAAGGCCAGGCCAGACCGCGACAACCTGGCGCCCATTGCGGACCGCTATCGTGACCTTCCAGTCACCCTCACGTAACGCGTGCTGCAATTGCTGTTGCACAGGCAGGGCACATGACAAGCCGTCGAGCTGCCACTCTCGCTGTAGCGCCTCGAGGAGTCGCTGCAAGTCACCGCTCGCTTTATGAATGTCTGGTTGCGCGACTTCGGCGTAATAGGGCTGCACGATCGGGTTGATATTTATGTCATGTTCTTCCGACGGCTTCCGTATCACCTGCCGGTGCACCTGGCTGGTCGCCGGCACGTCGACAGCGAGATCGCCTTCTATCCTCGCCAGGCAACCGAGGCGTCGGCCCACCGCCATGCCATGCTGCTCACGAAAGCGAACTTCCGTCTCGCTGCTCGTGGACAGATTCCCGGCCGCCGAAACGATGCCGTGCTTCGGCAAGTCGCCCTCCGTAATCTCTACCTCGCATCGCCCACACAAACCGCGCCCGCCGCAGACCGAATCGATATCGACACCGAGACTGCGACCCGCCGCCAATACTGTTGTTCCGAGATCGAATCGTCCACGCTTTCCCGACGGGGAAAATACAATCAGCGCGTCCTTGTTAGTGGCTGGCGACATCCTGGGACACCCCCTTATCGCGGCGCCGCACGCCGGCGCCGGCGACCAGCCCCGGACCGAGGTTCAGTTCGATTGGTGGCAATCCATGCACTACATTCAGGATCGTGTCCCATCACGACGTCAGCGCCGCGCACCGCTTGCATGAGCTCGCCGTGCAGAGGATTAGTAATGGCCGAGGTCATACCTGCGCCTATGGCCATGCCTATGAAGGCCGAATTCAGACCATTTCGATTCGGCAGGCCAAAACTCAGATTGGAAGCGCCGCAGGTTGTATTGACCTTCAACTCGGTCCGGAGCCGATGGACAAGCTCCATCACTTGTCGACCAGCTGTATTGACCGCGCCCACTGGCATAACCAGGGGATCCACCACGATATCGTTGGCCGCAATTCCATAGTCACTGGCCCGTTCGACAATCTTCTTCGCCACGTTGAAACGAACATCAATGTCTTCCGATATTCCGGAATCATCGTTGGATATTGCGACGACCGCGCAGTTGTACTTCTTTACGAGGGGCAGCACACGCTCCAGCCGTTCATCCTCGCCTGTCACTGAATTGAGCAGCGCTCGTCCCTGGTATGCATCGAGACCCGCCTCGAGGGCTTCGACAATGGAAGAATCGATGCACAGCGGTACATCAGTGATTGACTGAACCAATTGAATACACTCGGCCAGAATGGCAGGTTCATCCGCCAGTGGCACGCCAGCATTGACATCCAGAATCTGCGCGCCAGCCGCAACCTGTGCCAGCGCATCTGATTGCACGCGATTGTAGTCACCAACCTTCATTTCCTCGGCCAGCAATTTTCGCCCGGTCGGATTTATCCGTTCGCCAATAACAACAAATGGCTGTTCGAATCCAATCACAACGTCCTTGCTGGCAGAACCAATTACGGTGTCGGTCATATCGTTATTTCTCCTCGATGTCGCCATCGGACAATTTGCTCGTGCAGCTTCTCTCCAACCCTGTGCGACCCCGTAAAGTGACGTTCATAGTCCAGCTGGAGAAACTCTGCGTGCCGGGTGGCCCGAACTTCCAGTTCCGGGTCATCGCATTGCGCCAGGTGAACAAGCCGCCGATAGTTGCCAAAGTACGCACTCACCAGTTCCGGGCGCCTGTCCAGACCCAGACCTTTGCGAATCAACCGGTCAAAATGTCGCACGAGAAAGTCGGTCAGATAAAAGGTACCGGCCTCAGCCTCAGATAGAGACCGAAAGTCGTTCTGTCCGGCGAACAGTTCATAGCAATGGGCTCCCGGAAGACGTTCAACATCGAACTCCTCAAGTACAACGTCCAGCTTGCCGCCCGTGCCGCAATCCGTGTACGCCACGAAGATGTTCGGGTACCGCCCCCGGTTTCGTTCGATCAGATCGCGAACGGCCGCCGGAATTCGCTCCGGCTGGTTGTGCAGATCCGGCGGCAAACACTGAATGCGAACTTGTTGCCAGTCGTTCAGCCGTACGATCTGCACGAGCTCCCGCGCAAGAGCGCCGCAGGTTATGAGGAGTATCGTCGGCTTCACACGTCACCTGTCGCACGGCTTCGCGTCCCGATTTTACGAATGTCCGAATCGCGAATAATCTCAGCCAGCAACTCCTCATGCTGGTGGACCATCACGTGAACGCCCGCGATGCCCTCGATATCGACAATCTCTTGTAAGATCTCGATACAGATTCGCTTGCCTTCGGTGCGCTCACATCTCGCGTTCCGGAGTCGCTTGATAATTGCATCGGGCACATGAATACCGGGTACGTTTTCCCGCATCCATAAAGCCGAGCGCGCTGACAGAAGGGGGCCAACACCGATCAGGATGTGGCATCGCTTGTGCAGTCCCAGTGCCCTGGACTCGTCCATAAACTCCCGCAGGCGCCCGACATCAAAGCAGTACTGCGTTTGTACAAATTGTGCGCCCGCTGCAATTTTCTTGGCCCAGCGAAACGGCCTGGCTTCGGACGGCGGACGAAAAGGATTGAGCGCGGCCCCAAGGAACAAATCCGGCGGCAAGGATAATTTTCTGCCCGACATGAACTCGCCATGGTCCCGCATTCGGCTGGCAGTACGCAGCAGGGTTACGGCATCCAGATCAAACACAGGCATTGCGCCGGGCTGGTCGCCCGCGGCAACTCCATCACCGGTCAGGCACAGCAGGTTCTTGATGCCCAGTGCGGCTGCTCCCAATATGTCACCCTGTAGCGCGATACGGTTTCTATCACGACAGGCAAACTGCATCACCGGCGTCAGACCCCGGTTCTTCAGTATCACGGATGAGGCGAGACTGGACATATGACAGTTGGCCCCGGAGCCGTCCGGTACATTGACGGCGTCCGCCAGTCCTTCAAACAAACCGGCGCGGCGCGCGATGTCGTCGGGATCGGAAGAATCCGGTGGCGACAGTTCGGCGGTCACTGCGAAGCCACCCGCTTTCAACAGTGCTTCAAAACTGTTCGGTGGATACGGGGAACGACGCTCGTCAGGCACAGCATCGTACGCCGGAGACTGGATCGCCTGGATTTCGATGTGGGGGGCACGCCGTTCCAATTCTCTCACCCAGGCCGAGGTCCCCTGACGGTCAAAGTCCGCCTGCTTTCTCGGCATCAGGTATCGCTTGACCGTCGAGTTTCTCTTGATGCCTTCCCAGCCATCGACCCACACACAGGGCATATCCGGATCCACTTCACAATGCCCATTGTCCCGCACGCCGCCGCAGGGACCATTACGAACATTCTTTGGACAGACCATGGGGCAAGACATACCGGTCGATGAAAGCAAGCAGTCACCACACATCCTGCAATCGAACAACAACTTCTTTGTCGGTCGCTCGAAGAACGCCAGAACCCGGTCCAGGCGCTTCAGGCCGATGCGATTCCACAATGGCGTCAGGCGGACAAAAAGCCTCTCGACAATCGCGTATAGCCCTGTTAGAAACCTGGCATGCCTGACAGTCCAACGGCGCATGATATGACTAGCCAATGGGACAGTTCCTGTCGCGATACTCGGCCGGCGCCATTTCCGTGTGTTTCTTGAAACTGCGGTAAAAGTGCGCCAGGTCCTGGAAGCCCAGCTGGCTCGATACTGCCTTGATCGGTAGTGCACTTTCGCGCAGAAGTCGACGGGCCTCGCGCATCTTCATCTCCTGAAAATACTGCGCCGGGCCAACACCATACTCGGCCCGAAAGACCCGGCGCAGGTGGCTTCCTGACAGCGCAACCCTGTTGGCCATATCATCGACCGAAAATGACTCTGCAAGATTCTCCGCAAGCCAGGCCACCAGTTTCCGCAAGACAATTTGGTTTTTTCTCGCAGACGTGGACAACACTGGCTTGACTGCAACTTGCAGTTGCGCGAATGCGAGGCAAAGCAAATTACATTGCATCGCCTGGCTTAGCTCGTCGGACGATTGCTCCCTGAGTCGTAGCGACCGATCCAGATCCCTCGTGACCAGAGTATTCCCGGCGGCATCCAGAAACTCGAAGCCACGTTTCCTGCCCACAAATTTCTGCAGTACGGACAGTGACGACCCTGACGCGGCCTTGTGAAGAACAAAATGATGAACTGACGCCTTGGTCTGCTGGGTGACGCTCTCGCCGTAGAATGACGTTTCGGGAAAAATCAGTACGCCCTGGCCTTTACGAACACTGATCGGATCCCCGGCGTTAATCTCAATCGATATCTCGCCGGCGTGAATAAACAACAGATCGAAATGTGGCCACATAGCGGGACCCACCGGCCGATCGCGGTTGAATTCACCATAGCTGCTAAAGATGATCTCGATCGTCGTGTCCGCGTCTGTTTTCTAGATCTTGCTTTGTTTCCTGAGTAATTCATGCAGGTCGCGCTGATGCTGATCATGCGCTGCCTGGTCTATTGCCACGTCATCCCGATAAAAAATAAAACCGATACTTTTGCGATCGCGATCACTGCTATTTCCATTGGCCCGGTGAATCGTCAGGCTATGGTGCACCAGGATATCGCCGGGACCGGCCGTCATCTGCAGACACGCGGCGTCATCTTCGGCCGACCAATCAGATATTCCCTGGGAGAACCCGAGTGTGGCTGTCTTTGAGTGTGGACGCATTTCGCGGTTGTGCGAGCCAGGTATGTAACACACAGCACCATTGCTTTCGTCAGCTTCGCCCAGCGACAACCACATGGTGACCGCCTGCTGCGGCTTGATCATGAAGTAGTAGCCGTCTTGATGCGGTGGGGTTGGTTTTCCCAGTTGCGGTACTTTGTTGAAGTACTGCATGTTCTGTAACTCCACGCCTCCGCCGAGCAGTTCTTCGGCCAAGCCGACGACCTTCCTCGAGGTCGCAAGTGATTCGAAGTAATTGTCGAATTCGTTCAACTTCTGAATCTGCTTCAACGTTGTATGGTCATCCTTTATCTCGCAATAGACGACGTCTTGGGGAAGTCCCGGGACTTCCTCATGAATAAATCTCAACGTTTCCTCGCGCAGCTCATCGACTTCGCTCTTATCCAGAAATGACTTTATTGCAACGTATCCGTCGCTGTCGAATGTCAATCTGAGGTCTTGCAACGTTGCTCCCCGCCGGTCACCGATTAACCTGCTGTAGAGCTTAATATTAGCCTGCTACCGCGAACAAGCGATTCGTCAAAACGCGCACGGTATTGCCATATTCGCTCATTTCGGGAAGACCAGCCTAATGAATCCGGAGTCCCTTTCGCACGTTCCTCAACGTTTCGGCGTACATACCCTTGCTGACCACGGCGTCGGGATACTGGCTTTCAGCCGCGTGATAAACACCGGAGTAGACAGCAACCTCTCCCGGCGAGCCATCGGCGATCAGTTTTCACATGTATGCAATGTTCTCGTCGCGGAACAGATCAACGTCTCGATCCAGGGCTTAACCGGCACTTTGGATATTCTTTTCTATGCGATCCGGCATGGAAATGTACAATAGACTTCGGCACAGTCCGGTCAGCTCCGAGCAAGCGCACGGCGTTCTTTCCACGACCGCATTGAGAAGAATTAGGAAACAATCAATGAGTAAGCTCAAAGGCAATCTGCTGGTTGCACAGTCGGGCGGACCAACGGCGGTCATCAACTGCACCCTGCAAGGGGTGGTCGATCAGGCCATGCAGCACGGTGAAATCGAGGGAATCTACGGTGCCCATGAAGGCATCAAAGGCTTCATGGAAGAGGATATCTTCGACTTGCGCCAGGAATCGGCCGAGACCATTGCGGGATTGCGATCCACGTCGGCATCGATCTTGAATTCCTGCCGCTACAAAGTTGGTCCGGAAGATCTGGAACGAATTTTTAATGTGATCGAAGCCCAGAATATTCGTTACTTTTTCATCATCGGCGGCAACGATACGCAGGACACCGCCAATGAAGTATCGAAATATGCCCTGGCTCATAATTATGATCTTCGTGCAGCCGGCTTGCCTAAAACGATCGATAACGATTTGATGATAACGGATCATAGTCCCGGCTATGGCAGCGCGGCCCGGTATGCAGCAATCACGACGATGGATCTAAGCCGTGAACTCGATTCGCTCAAGTCGACCACACCGGTGACCATTCTGGAAACCTTTGGCCAGACGAACGGTTGGCTACCGGCAGCGGCAGCGCTGGCGAGGCAGAACGAAGATGATGGACCACACCTGATTTACACCTCCGAGAAAAACCTGCCCATTTCGAAGGTTCTTTCCGACATCGAGGATTGTTACCGCAAGTTGGGCAAAGTCCTGGTCGTCGTCGGCG
>Ga0065183_10000016_pt1 | contig 15245 bp, 10 predicted proteins | sample COG_12_FD_59215 | JGI IMG/M metagenome (GOLD analysis project Ga0065183, IMG submission 59215) | Pelagic marine sediment microbial communities from the LTER site Helgoland, North Sea, for post-phytoplankton bloom and carbon turnover... | ecosystem: Environmental > Aquatic > Marine > Neritic... | reverse complement strand
CGCGAAGCGTGTCGGCGCCGGTGCGCACTCTAACGAAGGTGAACCCCTCCGGTTCCAGCACGGCGCAGAAGGCGGATGCAAACCACTCGCGGCCGCTCGACAGCAGAACTCTGACTGTCTCGGCGCAGTCACTAGTGCTGAGGTCGGGCACGAATCAGACCTCTTGCCCGTCGTCGTCGCTCGGTTTGTCTTCGCGCTGGGACTCCTCGGGGAGCGGAGGCTGTGAACCCTCCCGGCCCAGCATGACCGGTAGTGTCTTCAACATGATGCGCATGTCGAACCACAGCGACTTCCGGCGCACATACTCCAGGTCGTACTCCAGTTTTGCGCGAACATCATCGACGGTCTGGTCGTAGCCCTGGTTGACCTGCGCCCAGCCGGTGATTCCCGGTCGAACGCGTTGGCGGAGCGAGTACTCGGAGATTTCCCGTCGCAGCTTGCCCACGAAGTTGGGGCGTTCGGGCCTTGGACCCACGACCGACATGTCGCCCCGCAACACGTCCCAAAACTGCGGTATCTCGTCCAGACGGTACGACCGGAGGAACCGGCCCACACGGGTCGTCCGCATATCGTCCTTGGAGGCCCACACGGGTCCGGTCCTGTGCTCGGCGTCGACCCGCATGGTCCTGAACTTGTGGATCATGAACGGCCGACCGCCCAGGTCGACGACCCTATTGCCGTCGTGCGACGTGGTGCGCGCGAACTGCCGGCGGTCGAGTCCAATCCGCAGCTGCCGATACACGACCGGGCCGGGGCTGTCGACTCTGATCACGACCGCGATCAGAAGTATGAGGGGCGAAAGCACCAGGAGCGCCGCCCCAGCGATCATAATGTCCAGCGTCCGGTAGACCCTTTCCGGCCAACCGGGCGCACCGGTGACGTCGGAGCCCGACACGTTCCCGATCGATGTCCTCGGAGACGCACCGAGGATCGGTCGGAGCCGCTGCCCGCCAACCGTGTTGACCCTGACTCTCTTGAGCCGACCCATCCCACTTCTCATCGTTGCGATATGCCTATCTCTCGCAGCCCCGGTTAGAAGCCGCCCCCGAAAATCCGGGTGAACAGGAACACGAGTCCGGCGGCGGAAAAAACAGCTCCGATAATCTTGCCCGTGGTCAGACCGCTCCCGGCCGGGGGAACCCAGAGCTCGTCGCCGGACTGCACGCCGAGCTCCACCAGGCTGACGTTGGTGAACGCAAGCTGCCCGTACGGATCTGTATACGCGTCACCAAAGCGCCGAAACTCGGCCTGGTTCAGCTTGGCGTTGCCGGCCGGCCCACCCGCCAGCATGATCGCCTGTGATACGGTTGTCTCGGGCGGTATGTCGTAGAACCCGGGCGAAGCTATGCCGCCGATGATGGCGATTCGCTTGGTAACGATCACCCGCACCTGGGGATTCCGAATGTACACGGCGAGGCCATCCCGAACCGCATCCTCCGCCTCCGAATAAAGAACGCCCTGCATTGAGATGGGATCGATCGTGGGCAGAACGAGGTTCCTCTGGCGGTCGAGAGTGAACGTCCCCGTGAACTGGGTCATGTTCTGGACGTCGATCTGCAGCGCATCGGAAGGCTGAAAATCGCCGTTGACAAGTCGGTCCTCGGCTATCTGGAGCTCATACTGCAGAGTCTTGACATCATCCTTCTTCAGGTCCTCTTCGTGAGCCAGTTGCTGCTTGAGCTCCTGGACCTGGGCCTCCAGATCGGTGCGCGTCGCGTAGCTGCTGCCCGTGCTGGCCTGCTGCGCCGACGCGAAGTGCGGCACCAACAACAGAACTGCGAGCGCGAGTGCCGGCCGGCACCTCATCATCATCATCTCCCCCACGAATAAAACCCCAAATTGCCCGGCACAGGTATCCTATTACGAAAAAACTGGCCAGCGGGCCCCTGCCAGGCAAGTCGGGGCGCAAACGTAACCGGCATTGTTACTCATGGTACGGGCGCGTCGTGGATGCACCCGAGATGGGGATCTGCAGATCTCGCACCAGCCGGAAAGGCCGCCGGAAGAACATCTTTCGGCACCGCCCCGGTTCAGGTGTCGCGGCCCTGCCACACGGCTCAGCCCAAGCCGTACTCGCGGATCTTGTAGAGTAGAGCGCGATAGCTAAGCTCGAGAATCCCCGCCGCGCGGGTCCGGTTGCCGTTCGTGACCTCGAGAGCGCGCGCAATGAGGTGTCGCTCCAGCTCGGCAGTCCGCTTCTTGACCGACAGCTCATCCTCCGAGAGCGATTCGAACGAACGGGTGACGCCGGAATCGGGGTGCTTGACCGCTTCGGGCAGACTCTCGGCGTCAATCGTCTCGCCGTCGGCCAGCACCATCGCGCGCTCGACGACGTTTTCCAGCTCACGCACGTTTCCGGGCCACGAGTACGCGAGCAGCCGCTTCATGGCCGCCGGCGCGAAACCGGTGATCTGGATGCCGAGCGCCTTGTTGTACTTGGTCAGAAAGTGCCGAACCAGCGGCGGAATGTCCTCGCTCCGGTGCTGCAGGGGCGGCAGATGTATGTGCACGACGTTGATCCGGTAGAATAGGTCGGACCGGAAGCGACCCTCTCGAACCTCCCGCTCCAGATCGCGGGCCGTAGCCGCGATGATGCGTACATCCACCTCGCGTGACTTCGATTCGCCGACCCGTCGCACCTCACCCTCCTGGAGCGCGCGAAGGAGCTTCACCTGAAGCGACTGCGGCAGCTCTCCGATCTCATCGAGGAACAGCGTGCCTCCGTGAGCTTCTTCGAACAGCCCGGCCCGTTCGCTGGCCGCTCCCGTAAAGGCGCCCTTGGCGTGACCGAACAGCTCGGATTCGAGCAGGTTCTCGGGAATGGCCCCGCAGTTAATCGGCATGAAAGGACCGGTGGCACGCGGCGAGGACGTATGGATGAGCCGGGCGATCAGCTCTTTCCCGGTTCCGCTGGCGCCCGTGACCATCACGGTAGAGGGATGCCGCGCCACCTTGTCGGCCAGCTCGATGGCGGCGTTCATTCCACCACTCTTGGCGACGATCTCGGTATGGCGCTGATCGGCGGTGACCTGGTCGCGCAGCCGAACGACTTCCCGCCACAGCTTCTCCCGCTCCTCCGCCTTCTTGAGCACCAGGACCACCTCGTCGGGGGCGAACGGCTTGGCGAGGTAGTCGTAGGCTCCACGCTGCATCGCCTCGACGGCCAGCTCCTCCGAGCCGTACGCGGTCATCATGACGACGAGGCCGTCACCTCCCTTCTTGCGGTACTCGTCCAGGAAGCCGAGCCCATCCAGCTGCGGCATTCGGACGTCGCACAGGATGATGTCAGCCTCCTCCTCGATGGCCTTCTTCAGCCCCTCGCGTCCATCCGAGGCCGTTCCGACGTCGTAGCCTTCGTCTTCGAGCAGTAGTGAAACGGTGCGGCGGACGCCCGCTTCATCATCGATCACGAGAACATTCATGGCGCGACCCTGTTGGTTGAGACCGGAAGCAGGACGGTAAATGCCGCACCCTGTCCGATTCCTCGTTCGACGTAGATGTCCCCTCGCATGGCTTCAACCAGACGCGCGGATACCGCCAATCCCAGCCCGGTACCGCGACCCGGCTCTTTCGTGGTATAGAACGGCTCGAAGACCCGACTCTTCTCCTCGTCGGCGATCCCGGTTCCATTGTCGGCGATCGTGATCCGGGCCATCGGCGTGCCGAGGGCAACGGCGGGTTTCGGGGTCCCTTCATTCAGCGCCTCCAGGCGCCTCAAGTGTGAGTAGTCGACGCCCTTGGGGTCGTTGGCGCGACGGGGCGCCGGCCCGCGACCCGACGCTTCGTACGTCGTCTCGGCCACCTCGATCCTGATGGTGGGGTCATCGATTCCCTCCAGGGCGTCGCGGGCATTCAGCATCAGATTGACCAGCAACTGCTGCAGGTGAGTCGGATCCGCGTGCACGGACGGTGGCGACCCGGTCATTCGCTTCTCGAGCTCCACGCCCTTCAACTGGCCCTGCAACTCCAGAAGCTCCAGAGTCGACTCGATCGTGCTTCGAATGTCGATGGGCCGCAGAGACGCGCTGCGGGGCCGCGCGTAGTCCAGCAGCGCTCGAATGATGCGATCGATGCGCTCCGCTTCCACTCGTATCTCATCCGTCCACCCGGCCTCTTCCGGGCCCCTTCGTCGTGCCAGCTCCAGGTATCCGAGGATCGCCCCGAGCGGGTTACCAATCTCGTGGGCGATGCCCGCCGCCAGCATGCCGAGGGTGGCGAGCTTCTCGGCCTGCACGAGCTCCGACCGCGCCTCCACGAGCGCCCGGTTGGTCTCGTCCAGCGACTCGATGTTGCGGGCAAGCGTCTGCTGGTTGCTCATCAGCTTGGCCGTCATGGCGTTCACGCTCGCTGCCAATCTCCTCATTTCACGGGAGCTGCCCCCTGACAGCTCATATGAGTCATCCCCGGCGGCGATCCGCTCGGTCCCCTCGACTACCGCCTCCACCGGCCGCAGCACGAGGCGGGACAGCAGGTAGTCTCCGGCCAGCACCAGCACGAAGGCGTAGACGGCCGCCAGTGTCACGATGATCGCGGCCAGATTGCCGGACGGCCCGATAATCGGCAGCCACAGGACGCTGATGTACGCCGCGGCCAGCAGCGAGATGAAGAGGAGTATCGCCAGACCGCTCAACATCTTGAAGCGCAGCGACAGGGCCATACCGGCCTTTTCGGCGCCAGCTACGGGGCTGCGTCGAGTGGACTCGTCTCGTTCGGCCCCACCGGGCGCGGCGAAACCGAGTACGGTGGTCTCTGTTTGCACGTCCTCCTCTTCTCTCAGGTGCCGAGGATTGGACGGCTGCCGGAGGCCCGGCGTCACACAATCGGCCGTTGGAAAGCGGGCCGTTGACAAGATCCTCCTACTCTGTGGCGCCGAAGCGGCGACCGGCGGGTGGCGCTCGGGTCACCCGCTCTCGGCAATAATCTGGCAAACGTACGGTATAATATTGTCTAACTTGTCATCTGTAGCTATTACTGGGACATCTATATGTTGTACTGGGCAATCTCCACCGTATCTATTGACATTCGCACGGATCCTGCATAGCATCGCGACGTCGGACGCAAGTAAACGGATCAACCGGAGGAGAACACATGTCACCCGATGCGCTGTTCGCCGCACCGCCGGAACATCACATGCGCTTTTCGGAGTACGGAAAGCGACTGGGAACTGAGCCCGAAGTCGAAGGCATCCTGGAGCTTTGTCGTGCCCTGAACGTCCGCTTTCTGCGGCTCACTTTCACCGACATCCTCGGACACACCAAGAACGTCGAGGTGCCGGCGAGTCAGTTTCGAAAGGCCCTCGAAGGCGAGATCATGTTCGACGGTTCGTCGATCGAGGGTTTCGTTCGTATCGAGGAGAGCGACATGCTCCTCAAGCCGGACCTCCGCACGTTCCGAGTATTCCCCTGGGGGAATCCGGAATCACGCGTGGCGCGGCTGATCTGCGACATCTACAACCCGGATGAGACCCCGTTTGCGGGCGACCCCCGTCTGGTCCTCAAGCGGGTCGCGGCAGCCGCGGCCGAGCTTGGGTACGTCATGAACGCCGGCGTGGAGGCGGAGTTCTTCCTGTTTCAGACCAACGGTCAGGGTGAGCCCACGACCGTCACGCACGATCATGGCGGCTACTTCGACCTCACCCCTGTCGATCTGGGCGAGAAGGCGCGGCGCATGATCGTCAACGACCTGGAGGCCATGGGCTTCGAGGTCGAAGCCGCACACCACGAGGTCGCACCGGGCCAGCACGAGATCGACTTCAAGTACGCGGACGTCCTGAGCACGGCCGATGACCTGGCCACGTTCCGGTTCATCGTTCGCAACGCCGCACTGGCGCACGAACTTCATGCCACGTTCATGCCGAAGCCGATATTCGGGCAAAACGGCTCCGGCATGCATACGCACCAATCGCTGTTCAAGGACGGGGAGAACGCCTTCTTCGATCCGGACGCCGAGTACGAGATCTCCGATATCATGCGGTACTACATCGGCGGCCTGAAGAAGCACGCAGCCGCCATCGCGGCGGTTACCAACCCGCTCGTGAACAGCTACAAGCGGCTGGTCCCGGGCTACGAGGCGCCCGTGAACATCGCGTGGTCGCGGCGCAACCGGTCACCGCTCATTCGGGTACCCGAGCGCCGCGGCGTCGGAACCCGCACGGAGTTCAGGATGCCGGATCCCTCCTGCAATCCGTACCTGGCCCTGGCCGTGCAACTGGCGGCGGGACTCGACGGGCTGCGGAACGAGATCGACCCCGGCCCGCCGGTCGACACGAATGTGTGGGAATTGAGCGAGGAAGAGCGCGCCAGGTACCAGATGGGAACGCTGCCGGCCAACCTCGGCGAGGCAGTCATCGAGTTCGAAAAGAACAGCGTCCTCAAGGAAGCGCTCGGCGAGCACATCTTCACCCACTACGTGGATGCAAAGAAGAAGGAGTGGGGCGAGTACATCGCCCAGGTCAGTGACTGGGAGCTGAAAACCTACCTCCCGACCTACTGACCGATCATCCCGGCGTGGCTCGGGCCAGTGCCACGGACTGGGTTCGAATCGCCGTGACCGCCACCAGAAGCGTGGAAAGGCCGGGCTGCTCCGTCTGCCGAATCTCGTCCACGACTTCGCGGATGCGGCTCAAGTCCTGGGCGAAGCGCTGTCTGAAATCGGCTCGCGCCGTCTCGATGTCGTCGGCCGAGCCGATCTGGCGCAGAATCGCCGCGGCCATGCGTGCCCGGGCGCTGTCGAGCTCCACGCCGAGCAGCTGAACGGCACGCTGTTGCCACAGGTCGGCCTCCGGCAGGGCGGCCAGCTGCTCCTGCAGCCACGGAAAGTCGATCTCGTCGGTCAGGCCAAAATACACTTCGCCGGCCAGGCTGGCCGGCAACCCGGATGCCCGAGCCAGCTGAGCCACCGGAAGCAGCGAGTCAAGGTATTCGAAGGTGACCAGGTCGGAGGCCAGCTCCGATTCGAGTCCGTCCATCTCGTGCATCGCTCGGCGATTGTCGAGACTCGCGCGGCTGGTCTCGGTGAGTAGCGAGGCGAACTCGCTCCGTAGCTCTCGTACCGGCTCGAGCAGCGAGCTCACCACCTCGTCGATGCTGGCTGCTTCATCGGCGTTGGACAGAATCCAGCGCGCCGTTCGCTCGAGCGTGTCGCCGACGCTTAACAGCCATTGAAGCTGCAACCCCGCCGTAACCACCCCATCCAGAGCTTCGAGCCGCTCGTAGAGCGAACGGGCATCGCCCACTCGATACGCTACGTAGGTCGCGCGGGCAACGTCGGCCAGGGTGGCCCCGCTCTCCTGCACCAGGCGGAGATGACCGGTCGCGCCCAGCCGGTCCACGATCAAGTTCGCGAGACCCGCCGCAATGATCCTCGGCCTCAACCGGTGCTGCGCCAGTCTCTCGTCACCGACCGCCGCCACGATCGTCTCGGGAAAATACGAGGCCACCAGGTCGAAGGTAGCGGGGTCTTCCGGCAGCTTGGAATCGGCGACCGCGCGTTTCAATTGCATTTTCGAGTAGGCCAGGATCACCGCGAGCTCCGGCCGGGCCAGCGACTGGCCAAGCTCTTCCCGCTCGACCAACTGCTCGGCCGTCGGGAGGTCCTCGAGCTGCCGGTCCAGCACTCCCTCGCGCTCCAGCACGGTCAACGCATAGCGAAACTCGACCGGCAGGTTGCGGGCACGCTGTCGATCGAGGCTGACGGCCAGGCTCTGCAAGTAATTGTCCTGTAGGACATCCTCGACCACCTGGTCGGTAGCGCCCTGGAGGAGCCGGTTGCGCTCCGCGACGTCGAGCTCACCCTGATCGACGGCGGCATCGAGCAGGATCTTCAAGTTGACCTCGTGATCCGACATGTCGACGCCGGCCGAGTTGTCCAGGGCGTCCGTATTGAGACGACCGCCACCGATGGCATACTCGATCCGCGCTTTCTGGGTCAGCCCCAGATTGCCTCCCTCGCCGATCACTTTGACCCGCAACTCCGGACTGCTGATGCGCACGGTGTCGTTACCCGAGTCACCGACATCGGCATCTGTCTCCTGGCTCGCCCGCACGTACGTCCCGATTCCGCCGTTCCACAGCAGGTCCGCCGGGGCGCTGAGGACCGCCCGTACCAGCGCCTCTCCGTTGATCTCTTCCTCTTCGATGAGGAGTAGCTGGCGGATCTCGGGAGAGAGGCTGAGAGACTTGGCGCCGCGCTCGAACACTCCTCCGCCCTGACTGATCAGCGATGTGTCGTAATCCTCCCAGCTCGACGAGGACATGTCGAAGAGCCGCTTACGCTCCTGCCAGGAAGTCTCCGCGTCGGGGTCCGGATCGATGAAGATGTGACGGTGGTCGAACGCGGCGAGGAGGCGAATCGTCCGGCTCAACAGCATGCCGTTGCCGAACACGTCTCCACTCATGTCGCCGATGCCGACTACCGTGAATTCCTCGGACTGGATGTCGGTGCCCATTTCACGGAAATGACGCTTGACCGACTCCCAGGCTCCCCTCGCGGTGATGCCGAGCTCCTTGTGGTCGTAGCCCCGGGATCCACCGGAGGCGAACGCGTCACCGAGCCAGAACTCGTACTCCGCGGCCAGGGCGTTGGCGACGTCGGAGTTCTTGGCCGTCCCCTTGTCGGCCGCAACCACCAGGTAGGGGTCTTCTCCGTCCACGGCCCGCACGCCGTCCGGGTGCACCACCTCGCCGGCACGCACCGTGTCCGTGACGTCCAGCAGGGCGCTAATGAACTCGCGGTAGCTGGCCAATCCCGCATCTCGGAGCGCGGCCTTGGCCGACGGCGGGTGCCGCACGATGAAAGCGCCCTTGGAGCCGGCTGGCACGATCACCGCGTTTTTCACCTGCTGAGTCTTGACCAGACCGAGTACCTCGAGCCGGTAGTCATCGATCCGATCGCTCCAGCGAATGCCGCCCCGGGCTACGGAGTCCATCCGCAGGTGCGCGCCTTCGGTGTTCGCGCTTCGGACGTAAATCTCGAACTTGGGCCGGGGCCGCGGGATGAAGTCCAGGCGCCCACAATCGAACTTCAAGGCAATCGCGGCCTCGCCGGCCTCCCGGACCTGTTCCTGAAAGAAGTTGGTACGCGTGGTGGCACGAACCAGCTCCAGCAGCCGGCGGCAGGTGCGATCGTCCTCGATGCTGCGAACCACGTCGAGCGAGTCCAGATACTTGCTGATAAGGCGCCGCTGCTTTGACCTGCGGGTCGAGTCACCGAGTTCCGGATCGAACCGCGTCTCGAAGGCTTGGTACAGGAGTCGGGAGCTCTGCGGATGATCGGTCAGGGGGCGGCGAGCGCCGGCGCGGCTGGTCACGGCACCGATTTGGAACGCGTAGCCGGCGTACGCGCGCAGCACGGCTACCTGACGCCAGCTGAGACCGGCCGAGAGAACGAGTGAATTGAACGGATCGTCATCGGTCTGTCCGGTCTGGATCGCGAGCAGGGCCGAGGCCACACGCGGTTCGACTTCTTCGCGGTCGATCTCCCATTCGGCGGGAAACTCGACTCGAAACCGGTGGATCGTACTCCGGCCGCTGGCGCCAGCCTGCCCCATCTCGAGTGCGTCGGCCTCGATGACCCGGAAGCCGAGGTTCTCGAGCGTCGGCATGACGTCGCTGAGCACGAACAGGCCGCGAGGCGCGTAGATCTTCAGCAGCGCCGAATTGGAGCTCGGGTCGTCGAATTCCTCGATCACGACCTGCTGGACGCCGGTGTCTTCGAGCGCGTCCAGGTGGACCAGATCCTGGACGGCCGTATCGGTGTCGACCGTCGCCATGTACTGCGCGGAAAAATCGTCCCGATGCCGGTCCACGAGATCATGCGCCCTCTCCGGGTCGAGCTCGCGGGCCAGCGAATCGGAGAGCTTGTCCTCCCAACTCCTGGCCGTGGCCCGGATGCGCTCTTCCAGAGCGACCACGTCCACTTCGCTCAGATCCTTGAGACGGGAGGAGAGGTAGTAGTGGAGCCGTGCCTGTTCGCCTTCGGCGATCAACGCCAGGTGGTCGGCGAGGATCGTGCCCTGGTAGGCATCGATCAGCGCCTCTTCGATCTTCATCCGCACCTCTCCCGAGAAGCGGATCTTGGGCAGAATTACCATCACGAAGACGCCGCGGCCGAGAGGATCGGGCCGCACCGTGACGCGGACCTCGTCGACGCCCTCCGTCTCCATGACGACGCGGATCTCGCTCAGCAGCTCGGGGACCGAGGCGAAGAACACCTCCTCCTTCGGCATGCTATTGAAGACCCGAATGATGAGCCCGTAGTCGTGGGAACCCTCGGAGGCCGACTCCGCCTCCAGGATCTCGCGCAGCTTGCGGCGCATAATCGGGATGTTGGAGGCGTCCTGCGAGACGGCCTTGGCCGTAAACAGGCCCAGGAAGCGGCGTTCTCCCTCGACCTCGCCGTTCGGTCCGAGCCGCTTGATGCTGATGTCGTCCATGCGGGCCCGGCGGTGCACCGGCGACTCGGCGTTGGCCTTGGAGCTGATGAGCATCGGCCCGCCCAGGATGCGGGCTCTCAGTTTCGCATCCAGCTCGGTCAGCGGCTGGGGCTCGAAGTAGCGTGAAGTGGACTCATCCCTGAGCACACCAAGTCCGGATCCGGGTTCGACCTGAATCAGGCGGGCACCTTCGTGATCGGTGAAGAGATCGTAGGCCCGGTAGCCCAGAAACACGAAGCACCCGTCCTCCAGCCACCGGAGCAAATCCGCGATCTCCTCGAACTCGCCGGCACGCCAGGGGAAACGCTCCTCCTCGGCCTGGAGATCCGCGATGACGTCGTTGCATTGATCGAGCATCGCGTGAAAGTCGGTCGTCACATCCCGGACGAGCTTGAGCCGTTCCCGGATCTCGGACTCCAGGGCAATCCGCCGCTCTTCGTCGAAATGGCCGTCGATCACGATATAGACGACCGAAATCTTTGGCCCATCCCCGCGACGGTCGCGTATCTGGAAAATCCTGCCCTTCCGGTCGCGGTCCACGACCAGGACCGGGTGCAGGAGCTGAACGACGTTGAAGCCGACCGAATGCAGGTACTCGCGGAGCGTATCGACGATGAAGGGACAGTCGGGCATCACCGTCGCGACGATGGCCCGATGGTGCCGATCGGGCACCTGACGCACCCGCGCCCCGATCGAATCCGGTGACGTCTCGGCGACCAGCGAGTAGAGGTCGCGGACGTCGGCCGCGATCTGGTCGAGTGGGCGAGTTCCGAAGAACTCGAGGGGCGCCCGAGACGTCAGACTGCGGGTGAAGGCCGCCACCGCCTCGGGCGGAGCGTCGAGCACCTCGTGATCGACGAGCTCGATCAGCTCGTCCACATGTTTCTTCGCCTTGGCCGTCAGTTCCATCAGGATTCGATTGGCGTGGCTCTAGCAGGTCGCGATCGAGTGCTCCGACCGCCGCGCAAGCGGTGGTCCGCGCGCGACCCATTTGGGTTATTCAGCGACCTGCAACGGCGCGATCGAGTGCTCCGACCGCAGCGCATGCGGGCGTGCGGTCCCGGAGGCGACTCAGGATAGAGGACTCCAGCGGGGCTGGCAACGTCCGAACGGCGTTGCTGGCCGACGGGTCGGGAACCCATACTGCTGCGGTCCGACTTCGCCGAACGCCGACTCTGGAATCGATCCCGTGCATCCACAGCGGGCGCTCTAGCAACGATGCCTCACCGTAGCCGTGTTCGCGTGCTGTGGCGCGCCTTCGGGCGTCCGTGGTGGAACGCCGTTACCCGGTTCGTGATCGCCCACGACGTCGATGAAGGCTGGCTGATCGTAGCGTTCGCCGCCGTCATTGGCGCGGGCGCCGGCTACGCGATCGGTGCGTTCTACCTGCTCATGGACCTGGTCAGCGACGGCGGCGGCCGCCTCGGGGCGCTGCTGGGGTTCGGGCCCGGTTCGCGCTGGCTGCCGTTTCTCATCGTCCCCCTGGGCTTGCTGGCCGCTCGCTGGGTGCGCCTGTGGCTGGCGCCCGGCTCGTCCGGCACGATGGTCCCCTATCTCATCCACTCCGTAGTCCGTCGCGGGGGCGTGATCCCGGTGCGTCAGGCGATCGGACGGTTGCTCGGCTCGGTGTTGACGATCGGGAGCGGCGGTTCCCTGGGCACGGAAGGTCCGGTGGCTCTCGCGGGCGGCGGGCTGGGATCGGGCCTCGCCCACTTATTCACATTTCGGCCCAACCGGGTGAAGGTCCTCCTCGGCTGCGGGGCGGCAGCCGGCATCTCGGCCGCCTTCAACGCGCCGATCGCCGGCGTCATGTTCGCCCTCGAGATCGTGCTCGGCACCTTCACCGCGGCAGCGATGGGACCGGTAGTCGTCGCGAGTGTCGTTGGCGCCGTGGTGTCGAGAAGCATGCTGGGCGACTTTCCGGCCTTCGACGTCCCGGCGGAGTTCATCCTCGTCTCCTCCCGCGAACTCGGCTTCTATGCGTTGCTCGGGCTGAGCTGCGGCCTGCTGGCCGTCGTCTTCACGCGAGCATTCTTTCTCGTCCAGGACTGGCTCGATCGCCTGCCGGGCAGTGGCTGGGTCGCCGCTGTCGTCGCAGGGCTTCTGCTGGCGGCCGCCAGCCTCATACACCCCGAGCTCCTCGGCGCCGGCCGGGAGGGCATCACGCTGGTATTGTTTGGCGAGCTCGCGGGCTTCGCCGCCCTGTCGCTCGGGCTGCTGAAGATCGTCACGTCGGGGCTGACCGCGGGTGGCGGCGGCGCGGGTGGCGTATTTACGCCATCGCTGTTCGTCGGCGCCTCCTTCGGGAGCTTCTTCGGACTGACGGTCCAGCGCCTGTTCCCGTCCATTCCGATCGCTCCGGAGGCGTACGCCCTGGTGGGCATGGCCGCCCTGGTGGCCGGCGCCACGTTCGCGCCGCTGACGGCCATCATCATGATCTTCGAGATCACCGACGACTATGGTCTTATTCTGCCGCTCATGCTGGTCTGCGTGCTCAGCTACCTCGTGGCTCGGCAGCTGTACGGTGAATCGCTCTACTCGGCGACCCTGCTCCGGAAGGGAGAGCGGATCAAACAGGGCGTCGATCGCTCGGCGCTCGAACGTCTTCGCGTCGCGGAGTGCTACAACCGAAGCCCGGACGTCGTCCTGGAGGCCGCGCCGCTGCGGAGCGTGCTTCACAAGCTGCGCGGCTCGCGGCAGACGGACTTCCCCGTCGTCAATCGAGAGCTCGAGCTCCACGGGATGCTCAGCTACCACGAGATCGCGCGGGCCATCTCGGAGGAAGGGCTGCTCGAGATCCTCGTCGCGGCCGACCTCGCGATCGAGGACGTGGAAACGGTGACGCCCTCCGACACGCTTCTGGAGGCGATGCAGAAGATGGGCGTCCGTGCGCTCGACTCCATTCCGGTCGTGGAGGCTCCCGGCTCCAGCCGGCTGCTGGGCCTGGTCGCGCGTTCGGACATCATGGAGGCCTACCAGACCTACCTGATGCTCAATCCATGAGTCGGACCGGGACGAATGGCGGCCGCGAAGAGTGGTCGCTAGCATGGTGCCGATGATCGTCGGCATCGGCATCGATCGGATAGAGATTCAGCGTGTGGCCGAGGTGCTCGCACGGCACCCCGGGCGCGCCCCCGAGCGTTTGTTCACGCCCGCGGAACGGGCGGCGTGCGAGCGGAAGGCCGATTCGGCGTCCTGCTACGCGGCCCGCTTCGCGGCCAAGGAAGCCTTCCTCAAGGCGCTCGGCACGGGCCTTTCCGGCGGAATCACGTGGCATGACGTGGCCGTCTCTGCGCGGGCCGGCGGTCAGCCGGTCATCATGGCCTCCGGAGTGGCGCAGGAAGTCCTGGAGGCGCGGGGCGCGAATTCGGTCCACTTGAGCTTCAGCCACGACGGCGGGAGCGCCGTCGCGATCGTGGTCATCGAGAGCTAGGGCGGGGCCTCAGTCGGTCGCCAGAGGCCGCGTCGCCCCCACCCGCCAGTGGCGGAGCTTCTCCTCCAGCGGCAGTCCACCCTCCATGTCGTTGATGGCCACCGCCGCGTTGGTCGTCGAGCAGTGGATGACGTGGCGATCGTCCAGACAGATGGCGACGTGCGTGACGCGCCCCGGGGTCTCCGCGTAGAAGAGCAGGTCGCCGGTGGACACCGGCTCTCCTTCCGGCAACGCCGGCCCGGCGTCGAATTGCTGGTACGAGTCGCGGGGCAGCCGGACACCGTGCGCCGCGTATACGAGCTGCACGAAGCCCGAGCAGTCTGCTCCCCAATCCGATCGACCTCCCCACACGTACGGTGTGCCGATCCACGAGGTCGCGCACGCCAGTACCGCCTCGGGATCGGGAGCCAGGTGACCGATCACGATCCTCGCGGGGTCCGAGAGCCGCACCGCCCTGCCGTCGGGGAGGCGGACGGCCCCGTCTTCCGGTGGCGCGACGCGAGCGCCGAACGGCAGGCGGCTCGGGCCTGGCCAAGCACCGGGCCGGTCCAACGGCAGGCCACCCGCGTCCCTCGCCACGTCGCGCTCTAACGCCACGCCGAGAGAGAACGCGGTAGCCGAGGCGCGCCAAGTCTCGCTCGCGGCAGCGTCCGCCTGCAATACGCCGCCGGCCGGCGTCCAGGCGACATAGCCATCATCGCCGCGGCAGCGAAGCCATTCTCCGGAGGCTTCGAGAACCGCCAGGGTCTCTCCGCACAGCCACTGCGAAACGAGCTCGGCCGCATGAGCGGGATCGCCGCGCGCCGGAACCCAGGCGGCCCGCACGATCACCTCTACCTCGGGTCGTTCCTCCAGGTCGGACAAATGCCTAGTCTCCGGTGCCGTGTGCCGACGGCACCTTGAAGTACCGCGCCGGGACGGCCACAATAGATTGGGCTCGCGGCGCTCCAGCCGGGGCAAAATCTACCGTCACTGGCGAACGGCGGCCAAAGAGGAGGCAGCGTGCACGTCTCGATCGAATACTGCCGGGTCTGAAACTACGACCCCAGAGCCGCCAGTTTGGCGGACGCGTTGAAGGATCGCTACCCGGAAGTGGAGATCGAGCTGATTCCCTCGGGGGGTGGGGCGTTCGAGGTGGTCGCGGACGGCCGGCTCGTCTACTCCAAGCTGGCGACCGGGCAGCACTGCACGCACGAAGAGGTCTTCGAGGCTATCGACGCCGGATAGGCTGAAAGACGGCCGGCCTGTAGCGGGCGAACAGGTAGGCGAAGAGGATCAGAGCCAACCAGAACACCAACACGTCGCCGCTCAACATGTAGGCGACGATCCCCAGGAGCGCCTGCCCCTCGGCCAGAGCCCAGACCACGACGGCGGCCGATG
>Ga0065183_10000015_pt1 | contig 15372 bp, 15 predicted proteins | sample COG_12_FD_59215 | JGI IMG/M metagenome (GOLD analysis project Ga0065183, IMG submission 59215) | Pelagic marine sediment microbial communities from the LTER site Helgoland, North Sea, for post-phytoplankton bloom and carbon turnover... | ecosystem: Environmental > Aquatic > Marine > Neritic... | reverse complement strand
CGGGCACGCTTTCAATTTTCAAAACGTTAAGATTTTACTCTCCCAGGTTAAAAAGGGGACGGGCAAGTGCCCATCCCCTTTTCAGATTCTGCTCGACCGACTCCTTTTTTAGGATTATCAACAAAGTATTTCGTTTCCGGTTTTTTTTTGTTAAGATTTTCTTGCTTTTACAGATCCTATGTGCCGCAAATCATGAAACCATACCGCTTAAAAATCATTCTCGCCTTTATTGCGCTGCTGCTTTTCTGCGGGAGGCCTGTTGATGCGATCGAAGATCCCACGCCGCTCAAGCCGCCCGATACCCGCAGCCCGCAGTCGACCATGAAGATTTTCATGGACAGCATGCAGCGCGCTTATCAAAAAAGCCTCAGCCTGGGTTTTAAAAATGAGGAAGTCTATGTTTATCTGAACCGGGCGGCCAAGTGTTTTGATCTGAGTGACATCGCGCCCAACCTGGTCCAGGATGTGAGCGATGAATCGGCCCTGCTTCTAAAGGAGGTATTTGACCGCATAGAATTGCCGCCTTTTGCGGAGATACCCGATGTATCAACGGTCGAATCTCAGGGCCTGACCCAATGGACGGTGCCGAATACTGCGATAAAGATCGTCCTGCTGAAAGAAGGGCCCCGTCAGGGTGAATTTCTCTTCAGCGCCGGTACCCTGACCGCCTTGCGCGAGTATTACGAGCAGGTGGATCATCTGCCCTATAAATCCGGTGCCTCGGTGGACGCCTATGCGGACTATATTTACGGACCCGGCCCGATGATTCCCCAGCACTGGATCCGCAAATTGCCCGAATGGATGAAATTTGGCATCTCCGACCAGGCGATATGGCAGTGGATCGGGCTGGTGTTGACCTTATTGATTGCGGGAGCGCTGATCGTATTGATATTTCAATGGACGCGGCACAAACCCGACGATACCGAGAAATCCGATGCCGAGCCGACGGTTTCCAGATGGTCCTGGCGCAGGCTGGCTTTTCCCATCGTTTGGATGCTGCTCGTGCTGATGACGGATCATTTTGTGGACGAACAGATCAATATCACCGGAGATGTGCTGACAGTTGTCAAAATTGCTCTGCGGGTTCTCTTATTTGTCGCCAGCGGCTGGGCCATTATTGTCATCGGCAACGGGATCGCCGAATTTATTATCACTTCCAAGCGTGCCTTTGCCAGAACCATCGATGCCAATCTGGTACGCCTCATTACCCGTCTGGTCACTCTGGTGCTACTCTTCGTGCTGCTGTGGAATACCAGCGATTATCTGGGGATGTCGTTTACGGCGGTGTTTGCCTCGGCCGGTATCGTCGGACTGGGTGTTGCCCTGGCCGCCCGGGAAACGCTGGCCAATTTTTTCGGCGGCATCAGTATTTTTATGGATCGACCGTTTAAATCCGGTGATTACATTGTGCTGGATTCCGGCGAGCGCGGGCGGGTCGTTGACGTGGGTTTGCGCAGCACACGCATCATCACCCGTGATGATGTGCTGATATCGATTCCCAATTCCCTGATGACCAACACCAAGGTGATCAATCAAAGCGCCCCGCGCAGCCGTTTCAGGGTGCGCATCAAGATCGGTGTTGCTTATGGCTCTGATATCGACCGGGTGGAGGAAGTGCTGCTGACCATTGCGCGCGATAATAAAATGGTGGCTTTTGTGCCCGATCCACGCGTCCGGTTCCGGCAGTTTGGCGATTCAGCCCTTGATTTCGAGTTGTTGTGCTGGGCGCGCCGGCCCGAAGACCGTGGCCGGATGGTGCATGAACTCAACCATCAGATATACAAGCAATTTGCTGCTGCCGACATTGAGATTCCCTTTCCGCAGCGTGATGTCCATCTGAAACCGCAACTTCAGGATACTGACCAAGCCACCCCGTCATCTGTTTCCAAAAATAATGACTGATATCGCTTATTGAGTTTTAGAAAGCCGCATGCCCGATAAAAGGGTCGCATGACGTGGTTCACCGCAGAAACGTGCGCTGATACTGAATCATGGCACTGAGGGTGTGCTGTACGTAGTCGATCCGCACTTCGGTAACGCGTCGGTTAAACGATGGGCTAAAAGCGGGATGGTTTTCCGGCAAGGAGTGAACTGCCCTGGGAATCGCGCCGCTATATTTTCCCTCCAAAATCTGTGTGCGCATCAGAAAATGCATTCCTCGGTTAGCACTTTCGGTGATGCGGTCGCGCAATTTGCTGTGTTCGGGCGGCAGAAATGACAGCACTGCGAGCAGCCCCTCCATGCGAGTCGCCGTCGGAGTGGTGCGGCCATCGCCGGTGAAACAACCCTGTGTGCTTGAATTTGCGGTCGACCGCTCGGCCTGCTTTAAGATGCTGTTGCTAATTTGAATGGCATGATTCAGGATGGTTTCGCGCTGCATCAGCTGCGCGTTGCTGTCAGCTATCGACCATAATCTTGCCGTTGCCAGAAGCGCCCAGTGATCGGCCTCAACTTCAGTTTTATAGGCCCGCTTGCGCGCCAAATACGTTAAGGCGTTGACAGCCGCCTTGAGCCAGAGCGGCGAAGGGTCAAGTTCATAGAGCATCAGCAATCCCAGGGCGGCTTCGCCCGGATAATAAAGTGAGCTCCATTTTTCCCAGCGGCCGCCCTCGGCCGGAATATATTTGCTATAAAAGCTGCCGTTTGTTTTCTGCATATAGCACAAAAAGCGTCCCAGTTTCCGCAGATGTGCGACCGATGTTTCCCCGGGTGCTTTTTTTTCGATACTGATCAAAGCGATCAGCCCCAAACCGGTAGCGCCCAGCTTGGCCTGCCGCGCCTGCGAGCTTAAGGTCAGCTGCGGCTCAGACCAGACGGCCAGCAAATCGGGCCGGTCGGGGACAGGGCCCATAGCCGTGTTCTTTAAAAATCGGCCGGCGCGGATCATTGCCGCCTGGACCCTTTTATCCGGATACTGATCAAGATACATCGCCATTGCATAAATGCTGCCGGCATGTCGCAAAATATTGTATCGCGGTTTAACCTTAACCTACGGGGCAAGATTGATGCGATACACAAATTTGCCGTTCGTATCGCAAGCCTGACCTAAATAACGCGCCGATCGCTGGATAGCGCTTTTTAGCTGCCGGGGGTCAATATTTTCCATGCGCTCAACGCTGCGGGCGTCTCGCATAACGGCAGGACCCCCATCAATCTGTTGTTCCCTCGCGGCCAAAACCGGCGTTTCACCCGCAAATGACCCTGCACCCCAAGCCAGCAGGATAAAAATGGCCCTTGCGACAGGCAATATGTCCGTACGGATTCGCCTCATACCTCTACCTGATGTCCCATGCTCAATATGAGCCTGAATTTAAATAGAATATCGGCTAAAGCGCCAAAATCATGAATGCTTTCTGTGGTTATCGTCCAGCATGTCATCGTAAAAAAAAGCATCAAGGATCGTTTCACCATTACTTTTTCACTCTGGCGTTTACGAATCTGTCCGATTTTTGTCTCTCAGCAAGAGTGCTTGACAATTCTTGCAGACTCTTTAAAGATGAAGCGCAGAGCGACAGTTAATTTTTAAAAAGGAGAATGAAAGTGGAAAAAGACGTTTGGTTGCAGAACCTCACATGGGAAGATGTTAAACAAAAGGCCATTGAAAGCAATGGAACCATTATTCTGCCCATCGGCAGCACCGAACAGCACGGACCCCATTTACCGGTGGGCACCGATACTATGGTGGCCAATGCAATTGCTGAAGCGGCGGCCATTAAAGCCGGCATCCTGGTGGCGCCACCATTATGGTTCGGTTGGAGCCCTCATCATCTGGTTTTGCCCGGTACCATTACCATCCGCGCCGAGGTGCTCATCGAGGTGGCCTTTGACATGCTCAAATCCCTGTCCAGCCATGATTTCGATAAATTTATTCTGCTCAACGGGCATCGGATCGTCAATGTGGCCTGGATGCAAATTGCGGCTGAAAGAGCCAAAAGGGAGTTGGGTGTCAAAGTGATTATCTTCGATCCGGCCTATATGTCCAAAGAGTTCACCGTTGATATGCAATGGGGAGAGGTGGGCCATGCCGAAGAAATCGAAGGGTCCCATATGTGGTATTGCTATCCGGATCTGGTCAAGATGGAAAAAGCGCAGGATAATCCCCACCAGCATGATCCCATATATCACGTTGATCCGCGCTATGCCGGTGATACGCTTTGCTATGTCCCCAGCAGTCCGGCTGAAATGCAACGATTGGCGAAGAAATCCGGTGGAACCTCAGGGGTCTCTACCCAAGCGTCCCAGAAGCTGGGTGAACAATATCACGCCCATCTGGTGGGCCGTATGCTGGAAGCCATTTCATTTATACAGAAACAGACTTAATCCGCATCGGATCAGCCGGGCTCAGTCCATTTTTCCAGGAAATGGGTGTCAATGTCGCCACTGATGAAATCCGCATCCTCGAACACCTGCTGATGAAAGGGTATGGTGGTTTTAATCCCCTCTATCTGAAATTCAGCCAGTGCTCTTTGCATTCTTTTAATGGCCCTATCCCGATCTTCGGCCCACACGATCAATTTGCCAATCAGCGAATCATAAAAAGGCGATATGAGGTATGGCGCAAAAATATGGGTATCCACCCGCACCCCCGGCCCGGCCGGTAAAATAAGATGGGTTATGTCACCCGGAGACGGCATAAAATTATCGGACGGATCCGCGGCATTGATGCGACACTCCAGCGACCATCCGTTCAGTTGAACGTCATCCTGCTTCAGCGCCAACATTTGGCCCTGGGCTAACAAAATTTGCTGCTGGACGATATCGATTCCGGTCACCAGCTCGGTGACCGGATGTTCGACCTGAACCCGGGCGTTGACCTCCATGAAATAAAAGTTTTTGTTTTTATCCACCAGAAACTCCATGGTGCCGGCATTGGTGTATCCGACCAGCCGGGCGACCTGAATAGCAGTTTCTCCCAATTTATTTCGCAATTCTTGATCAACAAAAGGGGAGGGCGACTCTTCAATCAGTTTCTGGTAGCGCATCTGGATGCTGCACTCCCGCTCCCCGAGGTGAACATAGTTGCCGAAATGATCCCCAATAATTTGGATTTCAATATGCCGTGGTTTTTCGATATATTTTTCCAGGTAGAGGTCCGGGTTGCCAAATGCCGCCCGGGCTTCCCCGGAGGCCACCGCAACCGCATCGGTCAGTTCATTTTTGTCATAGGCGATGCGCATGCCCCTTCCACCCCCGCCGCCCGATGCCTAGGATGACGGGATAGCCCACCTGCGCAGCGATTTCAAGGGCCGCTTGCGGTGAAGAAATAGTGTCTTGACTGCCCGGAATGATGGCAATCCCCGCCGACATTAAGGTCCTGCGAGCAGCCGATTTGTTGCCGGAGGCAGCGATGCATTCGGCCGACGGGCCGATAAATACCAGTTTGTTATCCGCACACGCTTTGGCAAAATCAGCGTTTTCAGACAGAAAGCCGTACCCGGGGTGGACGGCAGCGGCGTTTGAGTCCTTGCCCGCCTGGATGATGCGATCGATGTTCAGATAACTTTTGCGGCTCAATGCAGGCCCGATATGAACCGCTTCATCGGCATATTTTACATGCAGGGCGTCTGCATCCGCATCCGAATAGACCGCCACGGTTTGAATGCCCATTTCGCGGCAGGCGCGGATAATCCGCACAGCAATTTCACCTCTATTGGCGATTAAAATTTTCTTGAATTGACCCGTAGCCATTCAGGACCTCATGATGATCGATTGAGAAGAGCGCACTTATGCGATCTCGATTTCAATCAGCTCCTGGTTTTTCATGACCGGCTCTTCATTTTCGACCAGGATCTTTTTCACTGTCCCGGGCTGATCCGCCCGCAGCTCGGTAAATATTTTCATAGATTCAATCATACAGACAACATCTGAAGCATCTACCTTTTGTCCGACTTCCACCAGGGATTTTTCTCCCGGGGCCGAGGCACGGTAAAAGGTGCCCATGACCGGCGATATGATGGTGTAGGTACTGGACCCCATATGGTCATCTCCTTTTCGAATGTAGAAATTTAAAATTTGCGCTAAAAATCCATTTCTTATTGAGGCCGGCGAACCCGTTGATCAACTGCATTGTCGCCTAACTATTTCAAAAAACGAATGATCTATGGCCGATTTTACGTAAAACACGCTTGACACATATTTGGAATATATGTCAACTATAAATTCGAATTGCGCATCATCCTAACCCCACTATCGTAAAAGGAGGAACCGATAATGAAAAAACTGATTCTTTTCTCGCTCTGTCTTATTTTTACCCTGGTATCTTTTTCGGGTGCTCTGGCGAAGACTAAATGGGATCTGCACTTGAACTATCCGGCCGGCAACTTTCATTCCAAGGGGGCCCAGGAATTTGCCGACAAGGTGAAGGCAGCCACCAACGGAGAGTTGACGATTGTATTGCACCCGGGCGCGGCTTTGGGCTTCAAGGGGCCCGAATTGCTGCGGGCCGTGGCTGAAGGGCAACTGGTTATTGCTGAAGTTCCCACCGGCATGGTAGAGGGGGATGCCCCCACGCTGGCGCTGACGGCCCAGCCCTTCATCTCCACCAACGCCTTTGAGCAGCGTCTGCTGTATCAGCTGGCCAAACCGACCTATGCCAAGGTTCTAAAAAAATTCAATCAGTTCACCCTGTACACCTCCGTATGGCCCTTTTCCGGCATCTATACCCAACGGGCCATCAACAGCCAGCCAGACCTCAAAGGTCTTAAAATGCGGGTCTATGACGGCACCGGTCTCGCATTTGGTAAAGCCACCGGCATCGCGGCGCGTAAAATGCCCTTCAGCGAAGTCTATCCCGCCATGAAAGCCGGGCTTCTGGATTCCATGTATACCTCGTCTGTGTCCGGTGTCGATGCCAAGGCCTGGGAAGTTCTCAAATATTTTACGCCCATCAATATCGTCGGCCCGGTCAATATGATCAACGTCAATCTGGATGCCTGGAACAAGCTCCCCAAAGACATCCAGAAGACGGTGATGCAAATTGCAGCACAAATGGAAGACGATATGTGGAACCTGGCTGGCGACATGGACCGCAAAAGCCGGGAGAAACTGGTTGCACAGGGCATGAATATCAAACCCGTCAGCAATCAGTTCCGGATGCAACTGGATGCCATCGGAAAGCAGCTGCGCGCTCAATGGGCCCAAAAGGCGGGTGCTGATGCCCAGAAGATCTTAGAGCAATACGACCGGATCACGGGACGTTAGTTGTTGACATTGCATGTCATTCTTGCCGCTTGTCATTATAATGTTCCGGAAAAAGGATGGCGGCATAAGTGTAGTAGCAAAAAACGTCCTGCAATCGGAACGTTTTTTTGACAACGACTATAAATGAGCAGGCTCGTGCCAATGCATTGCCGGACCTGCTCATTTCATTTATCCATCTGATGGTGACCTGATGAACATCCTGGTAAGATGGATCGAAAACCTGAACAATTGGGTGGCCCGAATTTCGGCGGTCATGCTGGGGTTGATGACCCTGTTGATCCTGCTTGAAATCTTTCTCTGGAATGTATTTTCAAAAACCACGCTGATTGCTGATGAATACTGCGCTTACGGCCTGGCCGCCATTATTTTCCTGGGTGCCGGCTACTGTCTCAAGGAGAAGGGACACATTCGGATTACCCTGGTGCTGGGCTTCCTGCCGGAAAAGTCGTCCAGAATCATCACCTTTGTCGCCACCGGTGTGACCACGCTTTTTATGGGGTATTTGTGGTGGTATCTGCTAAAAATGGTGCAGTCGGCCATACGCTATAATTCGACCTCAGGGACCCTGACCAATACCCCTTTGTGGATACCGCAGGTGGTGATGCTCATCGGAGCGGCCTGTTTTTTGCTGCAACTGTTTGCCACGACCGTTAAAACCTATGAAGCCATTACGACCGGGGAGGAAGTCGTCTAATGGATGCAAATTTGATGATGGCGTTGGTCGTATTTGGCATATTGTTCTTGACCCTGGCTGCCGGTATCTGGGTCGGATTTTCGCTGTTTATTGTCGGCTTTATGGGCATGCTGATATACAGCCCCTTGCCGGCCGGCAACAACATGGCATCGTCGGTGTGGGCGACGATTGAGAAATGGGAATATGTGGCGTTGCCGCTGTTTATTCTGATGGGTGAAATCCTGTATCGCTCGGGGATATCCGAAAAGCTGTTTAAGTCCCTGGTCCCCTGGCTTTACCGGCTTCCGGGCGGCCTGCTGTTGATGAACATTGTCTCCTGTACGCTATTTGCAGCGGTTTCCGGCTCCAGTGCCGCCACCACCGCGACGGTCGGCCGCATCACCCTGGCCGAATTTGACAAGCTGGGCTATGATCGGCGCCTGGCCATGGGATCTTTGGCCGGAGCCGGTACCTTGGGGTTTTTGATTCCCCCGTCTTTAATCATGATTGTTTATGCCATTCTGGCCGAGGTGTCGATTGGCAAGATGTTTATGGCCGGCATCCTGCCGGGTTTGCTTCTATCCGGAATTTACGCCTGCTACATCATTTACCGCGGCATCCGCAATCCGGCGATTGCGCCCCAAACCCAGGAAAGTTACAGCTGGAAAGATCGGTTGGTGGGCCTCAAAGACCTGGCACCAACCTTGATTTTAATTCTGATGGTTTTGGGTAGCATTTACGGTGGTGTGGCCACTCCGACCGAAGCAGCGGCTTTAGGGGTTTTGGGCGCTACCGTGTTTGCATTTCTAAATCGTCAGATGAATTTAAGGATTTTATTTGAATGCCTGGTGGGCGCGGTTAAAACCAATGCCATGATAATGATGATTGTGGTGGGAGCCGGTTTCCTGTCCAGGGTCATGGGGTTTTTGGGCATCCCGGCAGCCATCACCCGCACAATCACCGAACTGGGCCTTTCACCATACATGCTCATGATCCTGCTGGGCGTCTTTTACATCATCCTGGGCTGTTTGCTAGACGGGTTTTCGATTGTGGTGATGACATTGCCCATCGCACTACCCATGGTAACAGCCGCCGGTTTTGATCCCATCTGGTTTGGCATCTATCTGATCCTAATGGTGGAAGTCAGCCAGATTACGCCACCGGTTGGTTTTAACTTGTTTGTCATTCAGGGCCTGACCGGCGAACCGATTGTGAAGGTTGCCAAATACGCCTTACCCTTTTTCTTTTTGATGCTGCTGACAACGGCCATCCTGACGATTTTTCCGAAAATTGCCCTGTTTCTTCCCAACTTGATGACCAGTAAATAGGCCTCATCCAGGATCAAAGCGCCTGGGTTTGAAAGGAGACATGCCAGTGAAAAGAATTGACCTTAATTGTGACATGGGAGAGAGCTTCGGTGCCTATAAGCTGGGCATGGATGAAGCGGTCATTCAATACATCACTTCCGCCAATATCGCCTGTGCCTGGCATGCCGGAGATCCCGCCGTGATGAATCATACGGTTTCCATAGCTGTCGAGCATGGCGTCGGAGTAGGCGCTCATCCGGGGTATCCTGATTTACTGGGTTTCGGCCGCCGCAACATGGACTGCACCATGGAGGAGCTTTGCAATTACGTCATTTACCAGGTCGGCGCCCTGCAAGCATTTTGCAGCGCTCACGGGACCCGTCTGCAGCACGTCAAACCACATGGCGCATTGTATTTGACTGCCGTTGAAAATGAAGACGTTGCGCGGGCGGTCGCCGAGGCCATCGTGCGGGTGAACCCGGATCTGCTCTACGTGGCGCTGGCCGGAGCCAAAGGAGAACTCATGACCCGTATCGGTCAGGAAGTGGGGCTTAAGGTGGTATACGAAGCCTTTCCGGACCGGGCATACAGCCCCGCAGGAACCCTGGTGTCACGACGCCAGGCCGGCGCGGTCATCAAAGACCCCCAGGCGGTTTCGGAAAGAGCGTTGCGAATGGTTCAAGAAGGGGTTGTCATCGCAGCCGACGGGTCGACCATCCCGCTTGAAGCCCAAACGTTATGTGTCCACGGCGACAATCCCAAAGCGGTAGACCTTGTGCGCAGCATTCGAGAGACGCTCGAAGCCGATGGGGTGGCGGTAACCCCCATGGGAAAGGAATCATAAGCGCTATGCAAAACGGTCTGTTTGAAAAAGCCCGCTTTCGCACGGCCGGTGATCGCGGTCTTCTGGTAGAATATGGCGATGTCATCGATCCGGCGGTAAACAGCAAAGTTCGATCCATGGCCATTGCCATCGAAGACAACCCCCTCATAGGCGTAAGCGAAGTCATTCCAACTTACCGCTCTTTGTTGATGATTTACGATCCCGCGATGACTGCTCCCGCCGAACTTCAGAAAACGCTTGAATCATTGGAGGCCCGTCTGGGGGACATAAAGATTCCACCACCCCGCACCGTCGAAATCTCCGTCTGTTATGGGGGTGAGTTCGGGCCGGACATTGACACGGTTGCCGATACCAACCGGCTGACCGTATCAGACGTCATCGAGCTACATTGTAAACCGGAGTACTTGATCTACATGGTGGGTTTTACGCCGGGCTTTCCTTTTTTAGGGGGGCTTTCCGAAAAGCTGCACACCCCCCGTTTGGAGACACCGCGCACGCTTGTACCGGAAGGGTCGGTGGGGATTGCCAACAATCAAACCGGCATTTATCCGATCGCCAGCCCCGGCGGTTGGCAGCTGATCGGTCGCACCCCGGTCAAATTATTTGCTCCCCGACGGAAACATCCATTCCTTTACCAGGCCGGCGATCGCATCAAATTCAAACCGATCTCCACCGAAGAATACACGCGACGGGTTGAAAAGGAGGCTGAGTAATGGAGGTATTTTCGGTACTGACACCGGGGGGTTACACAACGATTCAGGATGAAGGCCGCTATGGTTACCAGCAAATGGGCATTCCGGTATCCGGCGTCCTGGACGCGTTCGCCTTCCATTGCGCCAATCTGCTGGCGGCCAATCCGAAAAACAGCGCCGTTATAGAGATCACTGTGATGGGTCCGCGCCTTGAAATTCTGGCGCCGGCCGATCTGGCAGTGACTGGCGCCGACATTAAGATGACATTGAATGATCAACCCATGCCAACCTGGACCTCATTTAGCGTCCAGCCGGGCGATATACTGGACATTCAGCAGGTCAAGAGCGGCTGCCGGGCTTATCTGGCTGTCAGCGGCGGTATCGATGTGCCCGCTGTGATGGGCAGCCGATCGACTTACGTCGGAGCAAACATCGGTGGCTACCAGGGGCGAGTTTTGAAAGCCGGGGACCTCATCAAATGCGGTCAGGGCAAACGCCTGGGCAACCCACGGCAGATGCCTGCGGATCTGATACCCGCATATCCTCCTGAACTGACCATCCGCGCGATCCCCGGTCCACAGGATGATTTTTTTAAGGAAGGCCTGGAGGTTCTCTTTCAGTCGGATTTTATGGTCAGTACCAAGGCTGACCGCATGGGTTACCGGCTGCAGGGGCCGCAGGTTAAAATCCACAAAGGGATGCCCAAAAGCATCATCTCAGAACCCACCATGCCGGGAGGCGTTCAAATCCCGGCAGACGAGCAGCCGATCATTTTAATGGTTGAGCAAACGGTTGGGGGCTATACCAAGATTGTGACCGTTATCTCGGTGGATTTGCCCAGGGTGGCTCAGGCCACTCCCGGAGACACCATCCGTTTTGAACGGGTTTCCCTTGAAACGGCGCATGCCCTCTATCAGGAGCGGCAAAAAACACTGTGGAATATAGAAGCGAAGCTATCAAGTAACTGAAGATGCACCAGACCCATACGGTTGGGTGTAATTGCAAAAGTATGTTGTTGAACGAAATCTTGAATTAAAAACAATCTTTGCGCCTTTGCGTCCCACGCCCGCCATCGCGACCCTGCCCGCCTCGCCTTGCTCGCATGGCGGGCGGGTTTGCGTGAAAAATTCAAACTATCACGACCTCATCCGGAAACCGACCGAATTGCGCCAATCCGTTATCCGTCACCAGATGCGTATTTTCAATACCCACCACCCCCTTTTCGGGAAAGATGAGTTTGGGCTCCAGCGCCAGGGTCATGCCCGCCTGAAGCTCAAGTTTTTGACCGGCTGCTAAGAACGGGTACTCATCCAGTTCGACACCGACCCCATGTCCGACAAAGCGGATCCGTTCCTTACCGACACCCATAAAATGGTCATCGTATCCCCTGTTGCGCGTCCACTCCAGGGCCAGATCATAAATATCACCGCAGGCGACACCGGGCTTGGCTTCTGTTATAATCAAATCCTGTAGCGCCAACATGGCGGCATGCGCCGTCATTAAATCATCCGGTAGATCCCCGATGGAAAAAATGCGGGCATGGTCTGAATAATAGCCGTTTAAAGCAAAAACATAATCCACCAGGATCGGTTCGTGCCGCTGAATGGGTCGAAATCCCGGCCCTTGGGCCACCGCCGGGCTGGCACCGGTGCCGCCGGTGGGAGAAGACAAAAAACTGGGAACCGCACCAGAGGAACCGGCCATCAGGTGCCCGTAAAACATTTCACTGCCAAACAGCCGCATGCGCACCACGCCCTGATGGCCGCGTTTGCGAGCTTCGGCTTCAACCAGACCGGCCAGCTCCAGCTCGGTCATCCCCTCGTGTAAAAGCGCTGGGATCTGCGCGGCCACCTCGTCAGACAACCGGGCGGCCTGTTGCATTCGCTCGATTTCATAGGGGGATTTTATGGCCCGCACCAGGCGAATCAGATGTGACACGTCGATCAGCTGACGGTCAGCAAACATTTTCTGATAGTTGCGGTACAGATTAACCGGTAAAACGTCGAGCTCCATGCCAATGGTTTGCGGTAGGGTATAGCCATAGTCACGTAGTATCTGCGGAATGGCCCGGGGCGATTCCAGAGGCACGATACGGCTCAAAAACGACTCGGCAATAGCCCGGTCAAAGTTTTTATAGACCATTAAAACCGGCCCGGCTTCAACCGGGATAAACAGGTGTGCTTCCTGGATGGTGCCGCTAAAATAAAACAGGTCGGCGCGCTGAACGAGAAGCACAGCCCCGATTTGACTATCCGCAAGTTGCTTTTTAAGATGAGCGATGCGTCGGTCAATTTCCGATTTAGGCGTATTGTTGCGGGTATCGTACACAGGGATTTCCTTATTTGATACGGGCGTATGATTGGCCATTAAAAAAATGGGTCACTACCGTCCCGGGCCGTTTTCCAGCAGCGCACCCGGTGATCGGGGCCTGCTTGTTCAAATTCAATCAGGTCATGCCGGCAACGATTTTCTACCAGTGGGCAGCGGTCCTGAAAGCTGCACCCGTCCTGTGATTTTAACGTCCGGCCGGGCTCATCTGCCGTTGCATGCATTTCTGTGTCAATGTTGCGATCGACATCCGGAATAGCGGACAGCAGCAAATGGGTATAGGGATGGATGGGATGATCAAAGAGCGCATCGGTTGGCGCGTATTCCATAATCTGCCCTTTGTACATCACTGCTACCATGTCGCAAAGATAACCGACCACATTTAAATCATGGGAAATAAACAGATAGCTAAGTTGCAGCTGATGCTGCAGATCTTTCAAAAGATTGATTATCTGCGCCTGGATGGAGACGTCCAGAGCAGAAACCGGTTCGTCACAGATAATTAAAGCCGGCTCAACACTTAAGGCGCGCGCAATGCCGACGCGCTGACGCTGGCCGCCGCTGAATTCATGCGGAAAGCGGTCGCTGCTGGCCGGCGACATGCCAACCATCTTCAATAGTTTTTCAAGGCGTTGCTCCTGTTGCGAGCGGCTGTGAATACCGGCAATATTAAGGCCTTCCGCAATGGACTGCCCGACAGTCATGCGCGGGTTCAAGGACCCATACGGGTCCTGGAATATGATCTGTATTTCTTTGCGCAGGGGTTTCATTTCCTTTTCATCCAGCTGGGTGATATCCTGCCCGTTAAAGAGAATCTGCCCCCCATCGGCCGCTAAAAGCTTTAAAATCAGACGGGCGACCGTGGTCTTGCCGCACCCGCTTTCACCCACCAGGCCCAGTGTTTTTGCCCTATCGATTTGAAAAGAGACGTTTTCCACCGCCCGGACCCAGCCAGTGATTTTTTGGAAAAAGCCCCTGCGGATGGGGAAATATTTTTTCAAATTTCCCACCTGCAAGATGATGGTGTTCTGGGAACCGTTTTCATTCATTGGATCATCGCATTCATTTATTTACATTATTGGGGTTTTGGAAAATTTGAATAGTAAAATGCTACAATTTTTCCTTGTTACCATTGAAGATGACCGGGCAGCGGGCCCGGTGTCCGTCTTCATATTCGCACATGAGTGGATATTGTTCCCGGCAGGTCTGGATGGCGTGCCGGCAGCGGGGGTGAAACGGGCAGCCGTCGGGTTTGTAAGCCGGGTTGGGGACCGTGCCCGGTATGCTGTACAGGCGTTGTCCTCTCTTTTCGCGATTGGGAAGCGACGCCAGCAGCGCCTGAGTATAGGGATGTTTGGGTGTCTTTAAAACGGCATCTTTTTTGCCCTGTTCGGCAATAATACCCGCATACATGACACAAATCCGATCGGCCACCTTGGAGACCACGCCCAGGTCGTGGGTAATATACAAAACCGACATGGACCGTTTTTTCTGGATACTTTCCAGCAGCCGCAAAATCTGGGCCTGTACGGTGACATCCAGGGCGGTGGTGGGTTCGTCGGCGATGATCAGCTCCGGATCACAAGCCAGCGCCATAGCAATCATCACGCGTTGGCGCTGGCCACCGCTCAGTTGATGCGGGTAGTCCTTTAAGCGCTGGGCCGGATCGGCAATACCGACATCTTTTAAAAGTTGCTCTCTGCGATGTATGACTTCGTTCTGTGGAGCTGTCTGGTGAACCTGGATGGCCTCGCCGATTTGATCGCCGATGGTAAAGACCGGATTTAAGGATGTCAGGGGTTCCTGGAAGACCATGGCGATTTGATTGCCGCGGATCGCCTGCATTTCATTATCATTGAAGACCAATAGATTCTGATCCTCAAATAAAATCCGCCCACCGGCAATTTCGCCGGGTGGGATGGGAACCAGCCCCATGACGCTCAGCGCCGTGACGGTCTTGCCGCAACCCGATTCTCCGACCAGGCAGACGGTTTCCTCCCGGCCGACCTTGAAACTGACGCCGTCCACCGCCCGAGCAACTTCATGCTCGCTGCGGAAGTAAACCTTTAACTCTTTCACCGAAAGCAACGCCTTGTTATCTACCATCTATATATTCCGTGAATGCCAAAATAGATTGAAAAATTCCGCATAGATTAACTTTAAAGATTGTCGAAAATACCGAACTGGCTTTAAAACCATTAGATTTTGTTCGATGACAAGGCCTAAACCGTTTTGAAAGTGGAGCGTATATGTAAGTACGTGAGCATTTCAAAACGGTTTATAACACAGTCATCGGGCAAAAGATGAGGGTTATAAGGTCAGTTCTAG
>Ga0065183_10000010_pt1 | contig 16063 bp, 15 predicted proteins | sample COG_12_FD_59215 | JGI IMG/M metagenome (GOLD analysis project Ga0065183, IMG submission 59215) | Pelagic marine sediment microbial communities from the LTER site Helgoland, North Sea, for post-phytoplankton bloom and carbon turnover... | ecosystem: Environmental > Aquatic > Marine > Neritic... | reverse complement strand
AAAAGCGCTATAAATTCCAAAGTGCCTGTGCCCCGATATTTGGGATTCAACCCACGCCACGGGCTGAGTCAAATGCTTCGGTGACCATCATCCCAAATATCAGAGCACTATGTAGCCCGTAGGTCCATAATCGGTATATCGCTTTTTAGAAAAAAACATGCCTGGCGGGCAATATTAGTACGGGCAACTTGTGAGCGAGCACCAATTTTTGATCTGAGCAATATTGTAAATTATTTCCGGGACACGACACTAGTTTACCCCCAAAATGCCCATAACCTCTGCTAAGATATTGGATTTGTTCTGCTCTTCACAGTTTGATGCCACCGTTTCGGTTTCGTGATCAAATTTCACCTGGCAGTCATATTTTTTTGCGATGCTGTTGATGATTTTAGATATGATTTCAATGTTGTAATTGATCTGTATAATTCGTAATGCTTCCATTTTTTCCACCCCACAAAATTGCCGGTTGGTCGTTTATGGTGTCAACTTCCGGTAGTCACAATAGCTGCGCTGAATTGTCTTGAAATCCTCAATGAAATTCTAAATCAAAACCTGTGTCAAATTGGACTCGGTTAAAGATGGATCACTTTTTCTGGAGTGCTAAAATTTTAAAGTGTTGAATTTATTTAAATAAAAAATGGAAAAGCGCAGAATGAAGCCGCAAATATAATCTGAAATCTGGATGCAGCTTGCCGTCTCAGGGTGAAATGCCACACTCCAAAAAGCCGGGTCGGCAAATGACCCACCGTTTTGTGCTGCCGACCAAAGTCATGCTTTTATATGGTAGGAGGGATAACGGAAGGGCCGATACAGGAAGCCGGTGATGATGGCGGCTTTGCCGCCATCATCACCGGGCGGTATGTGGATGGCGGGCTAGCTGTCTTTCTTTTTAGTGCGGGATTTTAAATTTTCTTTTTCTATTTCCAGTTCTGCTTCTCGTTTCTGCTTTTCGGTTTCTATTTCAGATTCATATTGTTCTTTATGCTTTTTTTGCTTTTTATCGGCTTTTTGTTTTACGCCAGCCGCTTCATCTTGATCGCTTGCGTTCATCTTGGCTTTATGTCTTTTTTCTATTTTATCTTCGGTTAAGCCGGGAGGTTTTTCTTCTCCCTTCCAGCCGGTTTTCTCTCCCTGTTCCCAGCCGGGTGGAGTGCTTTTGCTTTTGTTTTTACCTTTGCCACCGGCCAGAGCCAGCGAGCTGATCAGAAAAACAGATGATAGCATGATAATGAAAAATTTTATGAATTTTGGATTCATCATTAACCTCCATATTTCTACATTTAAAGATATATAGATAGCATTCCCACTGGACCGCATCCGCATGCCCTTAAGTATACGACGCTGGAAGATAAGCCTTTTTGAAACGTTTGCAATAAAAAATTTTTTGCAGGTTCTTTTAAGTGGAATCACTTGCCGATTGAAATGGTGTTCCTAACTTAAGACAGCAACCCATCACCATTTTGAAACGCAATTCCGGACCGAACACAAAGGAGGTGTGACATGCGCTACAAACTTTTGGGGAAAAGCGGTTTAAGGGTTTCTGAGCTCTGTCTGGGAACCATGACCTTTGGGGATGATTGGGGCTGGGGGTCGTCAAAAGACGAAAGCCGGGCGCTGTATGATGCGTTTGTGGAATCCGGCGGCAACTTCATTGACACCGCGGATCTCTACACCAACGGCACCAGCGAAAGTTTTTTAGGCGAATTTATGGCATCCGACCGTGAGCGAATCGTTTTGGCCACCAAATATACCAACACTGCTCCCGGCAATGATCCCAATGCCGCAGGCAATCAGCGCAAAAATATGATGCAGTCGCTGGAAGCCAGCCTGAAGCGACTCAAAACAGACTATATCGATATTTACTGGTTGCATGTATGGGACTTTATGACACCAATAGAGGAGGTCATGCGCGCTTTTGACGATCTTGTCAGTCAGGGAAAGGTTTTATATATCGGTATATCGGATACACCGGCCTGGATTGTCGCACGGGCCAATATGCTGGCCGAATTACGCGGTTGGACTCCGTTTGTCGGTCTTCAAGTTGAATACAGCCTGATTGAGCGCACCTCAGAGCGGGAACTGTTGCCAATGGCCCGCGAACTGGATCTGGGTGTAACGGCATGGTCGCCGCTAGCCGGCGGGCTGCTGACCGGCAAATATGCGTCAGACGCACATTCGGAGGGTGAAGAAAAGCGGCTGGAACATCCCATGATGGCACCGCTGGTTGACATCAATGCGCGCAAACGCACTATAGCTGAAGCAGTGGTGGAGATAGCCGCTGCGATCGGAAAGACAGCGGCCCAGGTGGCCCTGAACTGGCTGCGTCAGCAACCCGGCGTGGTGATCCCGATTATCGGCGCCCGCCGTTTGTCTCAGCTCAAGGACAATTTGGCCAGCCTTGAGTTTACCCTTGAAGAAGAGCACCTGCGGCGACTAGCAGATGTCAGCCGGTTTGAACTGGGCTTTCCCCATGATTTCTTTACAAATGAATTGGTGCAAAATTTTGCTTTTGGCGGTATGCGGGACTTAATTGAAAATCATCGTCAACACTAAGCAATCTACTTGGCCTTGCGCTTTAAGGCCACCACACAGCCCTCGAGCTTTTGAATTTTTTCTTCAAGACTGGATGCCACATACCGCTCGGCAACATCGTCGGGCATAGACAGCCACACCGGAGCGGTGCCGGCGGCCTCGGTGATGGTATCAATATTGGGTGATCGTTCACCATAAACCCGGATCAAATGCGCCTTGGTCTGATCATTCCAGGCCGAATATTCTTTTGATGGGATCGGTCGTTTCAGCAACATTTGTTTTGCTGCTTCAATCTGGCGGGCCAGCAAACTAATGCCGAACGACGCATTTTCGTGATTTTTGGCTTCAGGCATGGTTTATCCCTCCAGCTGGCTGAATCGTTTTAGCGGATTTAAAGCAGGCGGAATTAAAAAAATACCATCAAACTGATAACCTAAGCACTGGGAAACGATTTTCCAGATGGTAATTTTACCATCGCGTTTTTAAAGCGTAAATCGGAAAATATGTGACCGTTTAACAGCCAGTGATAGCATCTATCCTAAAAGTGGTAAATCAAAAAGCAGGATTGCCGGTTGTCGGCACAGGTTTTAACCCGAAAGATTTAAGTGCATATGTGAGGCAAAATTAATTGGTGCTTATGATCCACCTGTCATTTTCCGTGCCGTTTTCTGAATGCTGCCAGCCGTAAACCGAGCGCAAAAAATGCTTGCATTCATCACAAAAACCAAAACCGCGGCCGTCAACAATGGCCCGCACATAGCCCCGATAGCCAAACTTATTAAACTCGCCCCTGCTCATGGGGCACAACGACCCGTCAGCGGCCGGCTTAAAGGAGGCATGGTCGGTTAAACCAAAATTATGACCGACTTCATGGAGGGCCACCTTGGTTGTGCGGTCAACATAAAGATCAATTTCGGCTTCAGAAACCATATTATTGGGAGCCAATTTTTTAGTGGAAACAACTGCGACATCATTACTGGGATTTTTTCCGCCGAGAATCGAGTTATAAAATTCATCTCCATCATCTATTTTTAAATCCGCATCGGTAATCCCGAGTGTATTTCCGACGTATTCATCACCCAGAATAAGTGTCAGCAGCTGCGCATCGATGCTGTCGATGATGGGTGATTCATAATGTGCCAAATCGATCTCATTAATGATGCCATGAAATGACGCCAGTAAGCCACTGCCAATTTCTTTAAGACTACTGTAGGTAATGTCACTGCCAATGCGAACCAAATTTAATTTGTAATTATTTTTTAACATTTTTATCTCTTAAACTTCTTTTGCCTGCTGCCGGTAGGTATATTAAAAATGTGGTCCCGTGCTCCTTTTTGGACGTCACATTTATGTAACCATCATGGCTCTTTACGATCCCGTATACCGATGCCAGTCCAAGGCCGGTTCCCTTGCCAGTTTTTTTGGTGGTGAAAAACGGATCGAAAATCCGATGCTGGATCTTTTTGTCTATGCCCATGCCGTTGTCCGAAACCGTTATCCTGAGGTATTTACCCGGTCTGGGCTCAAAAAAATGGCTTTTAATATCCCGATGGGTCACGTTTTTAGTTTTGAGATAGATTTCGCCCCCATCTGGCATTGCGTCCGCCGAGTTGATATATAAGTTCAACAGCATTTGTTCCATCTGACCCTGATCTGCCTCAATGGCATGCGGCCTCTGGGTGAAATCGCACTGGATAATGATTTCCTTTTTCATTTTTTGAAAGGTCTGAGAGGTATTTTCAATAATATCGTTAATGGCAATGGCTCTTGAGCGATATCTACCTTTGCGCGCATAACCCATCAGTTGCTTGGTGAGTTCCGAGCCTTCTTGAACGGCATTTTCGATTTTTTTAAAAGCTTCATAGTGCGGATGTTTTGAATCGAGATCCATCAACTGTAGCGATGCATATCCCTGAATACCCATCAAAAGATTATTAAATGCATGCGCAATCCCGCCTGCCAGGGTACCAATCGCTTCCAGCCTGGCAGTAAATTGAAGTTGAGCGTCCAGCTTCCTTTTCTGAGTTATGTTGCGAACAAAATTCAATGTGGCCGGCTGCCCTTGCCAGTTAATACGCACTGCTGTATGTTCGACCCATATTTCTTTGCCTTTTTTGGTGATGATCCTGAAGGAATACGTACCGGGTATTTTTTCACCTTTTAGTTTTTTTCGGTGCCGGGTGATTACCTGCTCCCGGTCTTTTGGATGGACCAGTTTTGCGATGGCGGTGGTTGACAACTCTTTATCCGAATAGCCCAAAACCGTCCTTGCCCTGCGATTTGCAAATTGAATCAAATCGTTTTGGATAATAAAAATCGCATCCCGGGCTTTATCAAATATGAGCTTATACTGCAGTCCGAGATCGCGTAGATCCGATTCAGATTGGATCCGTTGTTGCAACTCTTTTTCAAGCGCTTCGATCCGGGCCATTAAGGCTTCATATGCTGGTTTTTTAGCCATAAAAACCGTATTCATCATTATCGTGGCACCCTTGAACGCATTTCATTTCAGAGCCAGGCGAACTCGTATCAGCTGTATGTGCCAGATTTAGCTCTTATATATTATGATATCGGTCATTTAGTAGAAAAAGATAAGTTATAAAAATGCAAAAATAAAAATTCGCAGGATTTGAACAGGCAAAATGTATACCAGACACCTATAATATTATTATTTATATATATATCGAGTATTTAAAAAATAGCCTGTCTTTTAGAGGATACGGTGGAAGACAAAAATCGTCAGCAGATCTGTCAATATTCGGTCGCTACGGTTTCAAAAAGGGGGTATGGCCGAAAAAGTCGATACCCTGGATCTTTATGGCCTCAGGCGGGCATGAATCTTTCTTATGGCAGGCACGGCCAATCCAGCATCATCCGCAAGTTTGACCGCACGTTCTAAGCGTTTTTCAGCCGAGCGCCCAACGCAATTATGATTCAGATCCGCACGGATGGCTTTTTCCAAATCTGCAACCAGGCGCTCACGGGGCAGTTCCAATTTTACCATCCACTCCTGCAGTTCGATGATCTCCAGGGCAACGCTGCGGGCCAGCGCATTGTTTTTAAGCCACAGATCGGCAACTGTCCCGCCGGTTATTAGGCCGGCAATATTCAGGGTTAAAATAAATAGATTTTTCAAGACCAACTGCAACAGCAACTCTTGCTCATCAGCCAATACCCGGCTGGGAATGTCGAGGCTTGTCAGGCATTCTACGATAATATCCGCTTGCGGGCCGTAAACGGGTGAAGGTATCAGCACCTTGACGTCCTGGCCTTTTTTCTTTTCAAACCAGACCGAAATAACCGTGGGGGTGCTGATGCGATACTGTTTCCAGTCGCCCGGAAGCAACTCGTTTTGCAATAGACCCAGGCGGTCGTGCCAGCGTTCAGGCATACCGGCTAAAACAGTATGCAAATCATTTTCAGCCACAGCCACCAGAACCAATACCGGATCGGGGATCGGGGCGACAGCATCTGCCAGGCACATCGACCGGGTTACCGGATAAACCGGATAAGCGCAGCGCAGAAAACCTCTGGCGAAAACGCCACCCATTTCTCCAATTCCAATAATGGCAACAGTTTGATTCATGCCCCGGTTCCTTACCTGAATTTTGTTCAACAAAAGGGACGCTGGTGACATCTTAATTGTCACGAGCGCCCTCTGTTAACCATCAATCCGGATCATTTCCAGCGTTATTGACTCCGCTTACTCTAATTCTTTAACCAGGGTGATGCCTTTGGCCTTCATTTCTTCCAGGGCTCCGGCGGTTGTATCGGGTGCCACACCTTTGGAAAGGCCCTCGACCACCGTCACTTTATATCCAGCGTCGACGGCATCAATGGCGGTTGCTTTGACGCAGTAGTCGGTGGCAATTCCATAGACAATCAGCTCCTGAATACCGTTTTTCTTCAGGGTCTGATCCATCTCCGTTTGGGAGCCGCCATCATCCTGGAAACCGGAATAACTATCATAGCGCCTGTCTTTTCCCTTTTGAACGATTGCGAAAAACAGATTATTGTCGAGCAAAATCTCTGCATTTGGTGTGTTCTGGACACAATGGGGTGGCCACAGAACCTGGGTGCGCCCCTCGAGCTGGATGACCTCAAAGGGCTTTTTGCCGGCATGATTGATATAAAAGGATACATGCTCGGCCGGGTGCCAATCCTGGGTGGCAAAAATCGGATGCCCATTTTCTTTGAGCATCAGCGTCGTCTTTTCCACTTTTTCAACAAAAGCCTGATCCGAGCCAGCGACGGCAAGCGAACCATTCTTATAGGTAGTGAAATCACCCTGTATATCGACGACAATGACGCCAATTTTTGCGCCCGCACTTGCGGTGTTTGCAAAAGTTGCCATATAGAAACCTCAAACAAATATCGCCTGGGTAAAAATCAAAAATGCCGTGATAACCCGCCTCTTTGCTTAGATGAAGATGTCAATTTCCAATGAAAGAACACATCGATGAAAAAACCCCGTTCCCGGTATTTGAAACGAGGTTTTGATTTGCCTTGCGCATCAATGATCCTCCTTTGACCATTTCGGAAGGAGGTTTATGAACATACAACCTGTCGTTGACCCATACCAGCAATCCGGTTTGAGAGTCAAGAGCTGCCAAAGGTTTCGGCCACCAGCTTCTCAACTTCATGCTTGCGGTGGCAGGCAACCCGATGGCCGGTTTCGACAACATCAAGCAGCGGTTCTTCTGCGCGGCAACGTTCCACAGCAAACGGGCAGCGGGTATGAAATCGGCAACCTGACGGCGGGTCGGCAGGATTGGGCACATCGCCGCTCAGCACAATGCGCTGCGGTTTGTGCGCGACATCCGGAATCGGGATCGCTGACAGCAGGGCGTGCGTATAGGGATGCAATGGTCTCGAAAAAATGCCGTCTGTATCGGCCAGTTCAACGATTTTGCCCAGATACATGACCGCCACCCGGTCACTGATGTACTTGACCACCAGAAGATGATGGGTGACAAACATATAAGTCAATCGCAGTGTTTGCTGCAGTGATTTTAGCAGATTGAGGATCTGGGATTGCACCGATACGTCCAGGGCCGAGGTTGGTTCATCAAGCACGATAAACTCGGGATCCGTGGCGATGGCCCGTGCGACCGCAATTCGCTGGCGCTGCCCCCCGGAAAATTCATGCGGATAGCGCAGCAGGTGGTCGCGGGTTAAACCCACCTGCTCGAGTAGATCCAGTACCCGCTCCTCAAGATCGCGACCGCTCATGCGTTGCAGGGTTTTGATGGGTTCGGCAACTATGTTTTTAACCAGCATCCGCGGATCCAGCGAAGTGGTCGGATCCTGAAATACCATTTGCAGCCTGTTGCGCAGGCCGAGTTTTTTAATTCGCGATTTAGTGACGCGCGCCAGGTCGGCCATTGCTTTAGACGCCGCATCTGCAGGATAGTAATAAATATGTCCGCTGGTCGGTTTAAAGAGGCGCACAACGGCCTTGCCGGTGGTAGTCTTACCGCATCCGGATTCACCCACCACTCCCAGGCATTCCCCGCGGTAGATGTCCAGATCAATACCGTCCAGCGCTCTGACGGCACCGATCTCCCGGCGCCATACACCGCCATGGATGGCATAGTGCTTTTTTAAATTTTTCAGTGCGAGTATTTTGTTCATGTGAATCGAAATTAGACAGGATTAACAGGATTTATAGGATTATTTCTTGGCTTTCCAGAAGAAAGCCAAGAATTTCAATCGCCTTCGGCGAGCGAAAAATTAGCTCCATATAATAAAGTTTGAACCTAACAATTGAGTTTTACTATTACAGTAAAATTTTCCCTTTTATTTCCCGCCGTGTGGCGGGATTGAGTTTCATCATTTTCTTCCGGAAAGTGATGAAAAATAAAATTATCCTGAATAATCCTGTAAATCCTGTCAAAAAAGGTCATTTTTGAGCGCTGGCCCAGTAGCAGGCCACCAGATGATTTTTGCCGATTTCAGTCATTTCGGGAAAGGCCTCCCGGCAAACCGCCATGGCATGCGCGCAACGGGGATGAAACCGGCAGCCACTTGGTGGCGTAACCAGATTGGGCACATGGCCGTCAATGCTTTTTAAATCATCTTGCATGGAAAATTTGGGTACGGCATCGAGCAGGGCCCGGGTATACGGGTGCAATGGATTCTGAAACAGGTCTTTGACATCGGCGACTTCGCACAGATTGCCGGCATACATAACGCCAACCCTATCGCAGGTTTCGGCCACCACACCCAGATCATGGGTAATCAATAATATCGAGGAAATAACTTCCTGTTTCAAGCGGCGCAGGAGCTCCAGAATCTGAGCCTGAATGGTGACATCCAGATTTGACGTGGCTTCATCGGCGATGAGCAAAACCGGGCTGCAGGCCAATGCGATCGCAATCACAATACGCTGTTTCATGCCTCCTGAAAGATTGTGAGGATATTGATCCACTATTTGTTCTGGATTGGACAGACCCAGTTTGCTGATAATGTCAACTGCGCGCTGCCGGGCTTCTTTTTTTAATTTCCTCTGCCAGTGTTTTAAGATTGGAATCCGATCCAATAGATTGATAAGCACGGCATCCGGCTGCCGTGCGGCGATGCGGTAAACAGCCTGCTGAAATTGTTTTAGCGGAAAGAGCGTGCGGCAGCCTTCCGATTCAAGATCCTTGAGAACGGCGGCATACAGCTTTTCTTTTTGATGAAATAAAAAGCTTTCGCCAACCTGGTCCCCGATGCTCATGGTCGGGTTCAGGGCCGCATTCGGCTCTTGAAAGATCATGGAAATGCGGTCGCCGCGCAGGCTTTCCATATAAGTCTCTGATTGCGCAAGCAGGTCCATGCCCGCATGCCGGCGGTTTTCGTCTAAATAGACGATCACCTTGCCGTCTTCTATGCGTCCGGGCTCCGGCACAATGCGCATGATGGAGCGCACGGTTACGCTTTTGCCGCAGCCGGATTCACCCACCAGTCCGAAGGTAGCGCCGCGATCAACTACCAGGCTGACTTTGTTGAGGGCCCTTACCACCCCTTCATAGGTGTAAAAGTTTGTTACCAGGTCAACAGTTTCGAGCAATTTGGCCATTTTATTTTTTTGTTTAGACAGGATTATTTTTATTTTTCATCACTTTCCAGACGAAAGTGATGAATCCCAATCCCGCCTAACGGCGGGAAAAACCACTCAATGTATTTTAATGGCTACAGCATACTTTCTTTTAACCAATATCATTGGAATTTAAATTATGTTTATTCGCCGAAGGCAATTGAAATTTTTGGCTTTCATCCGGAAAGTCAAAAAATATCCAGTTAATCCTGTAGATCCTGTCCAAAAAATTAATCAAAACTTCCAGCATCCACATTCCGAAATCAGCAATCGAATTATCTTCGTCTCAGTTTGGGGTCGAAGGCGTCGCGCAGGGCGTCGCCGATCAGGTTCCAGCCCAGTACAAAAAGAACGATGCAACCGCCGGGGATGACAATCGTGTACCAGAATTTAAGCGGATCATCGGGTGGGCCGACAATATAGTTGCGCGCCAGCGCCACCATTTGGCCCCAATCCGCATATCCTTTGGGCGCCCCCAGGCCCACAAAGCTCATAAAAGAAGCGGTGATTACCATCGACCCCATGTCCATGGAAGCCAGGATCAAAGCGGGATAGATAGCATTGGGCAGAATGTGGCGCAGAATAATCTTAAAGTCAGAAACACCCATGATTTTTGCGGCCTGAACAAAATCCTGGTCCCGCAGCGTCAAAATTTCGGAACGAATCACGCGCACATACCAGCGCCAGCCCACCAGCGCCAGTGCAATCATGATTTTGTCGAGCCCCCGGCCAAAGGCCACCACAATCGTCATGGCCAGCACCAGTGTGGGTATGGCCCACATGATATCGGTGACCCGCATGAGCACCTCATCAACGATACCGCCATAATAGCCGGATATGGCCCCCAGCGCGATTCCCACCAGAGCCGCAAAACCCACCACAAAAAGCCCGATCTTGAATGCCGTGCGGGTGCCCCAGACGACACCATAAAAAATGTCATACTGACCCGAGGCCGTGCCAAAAATATGGGTTTTGTTTGGCGGTTTGGGGGTCGGTGAAAAACCTTTGTGGGGCATCAGATAGGGATTGTGGGCGTATTTGGGTGGTGCGATGTAAGGTGCAAAGACCGCCACCGCCAGAAAAAACAGAATCAACAGAAGCCCGATAACCGCAGACGGATTTCTGAAGATTCGATACAGCGTAAATTTAAGCTCACGCAGTCTGGGGTGCTTATCGGCCATCGCTATTCAGTCATAGGGTTTGATACGTTTAATGGGTTTAAAATAAAGCAGGTAAAAAAGTTAACAGGTTTGCCCGTTGCCCGTTGAGCCCGTTAAAATAGGAACATGTCTGATTTGAGCTAACCGGCTAACGGGTAACGGGCTCAACCTAGTTAAGTCTGATTCTGGGATCGATATAAGCATACAAAATATCCAGTGTCAGGTTGGTGATCACAAAAATAACAGCCATAAACAGGCAAATACACATCAGAACCGGTATATCGAGCTGGACGGCTGATTCCGCCAGCCACCAGCCGATACCATGCCGGTTATAAACCACCTCGACAGCAACACTGCCCTCCATTGAATAGGCCACCAGCTGGCCGGCCACCGTAATGACAGGCAACAGGGCATTGCGCCGTGCGTGTTTGATATGAATCGTTTTCTTATCGGCGCCCTTGGCGACGGCCGTAATAACATATTCTTTGGATAGTTCCTCGATCATCCCCGAGCGCATTACCCGCATATTCAGGGCCACTACAACGATCACATAGGTCATCACAGGCAAAACCAGGTGAGAGAGGGCATTTAAGGTGATGTCCAAATGCCCGTTTAAAATGCCATCGAGGGTGTATAAGCCGGTGTACGCCTTAAATGAATCCGGATTATCCAGTATGAACATGCTCAGGTGATCGCTGAGCACGCCCGGTGAGAAAATTTGAAAATATCCGTAAAAAATCATCAGCAATACCAGCGCAAATAAAAAGGTCGGTAACGACCAGCCCACAATGGCAAGAATACGGGTGCTGTGGTCGATCCAGGTATCCCGGTGGATGCCGGACAATGTCCCCAGCCAGATGCCGAAAATGATCACAATCGGAGCGGCAAATAGATTCATCTCCAGCGTCACGGGAAAATAATTCCAGAAGGCTTCGGACACGGGCCTGCTGGCCACGAGTGACCAGCCCAGATTGCCTTTAAAAACCTCCTTTATCCAGCGAACGTACTGGACGTAAAAGGGATCATCCAGACCGAACTGTTTAATAATCCTGGGGATGTCCTTGGCTTGCTGGGGCGAGGAAACGAAGGTAGCGGCTCTGCGTTCGGGACTGAAGGTCATTAATATGCCAAAAATCAGGACCGATACCCCGAACAGCACAAAGATCAGCAACAATGACCGGCGCGTAATATAGGCGAGCATAATTATCCGGTTGAACCGGTTGAGCCGGCTGTGCCAGTTGAGCCCGTTAAACCGAATAAGATAGGAAAAGAACTTACCGGCTAACGGGCTAAAGGGCCAACGGGCTTAACCTTTTGAGGATCTATTTTTTGGAGATGCGGCTAATAATCTCATTATCATCGGTGAACATGGCATTGGGGACAAAGCCGCGCACATAATCCCGGTAGGCGCGGACGACAATTTGCTGGTAGAGCGGGATACCAATGGCGTCGGCGTGCCAGATGTTCTGAAGCTGGGCGTAGAGTTGCGCGCGCTTGTTTGGATCGACATTTTCAATTCCCGCATCGCAGAGGGCATCAATTTTGTCGTTCTTTAACGCCATGAATTTGCCGTAATAGCCGTTGGAATGCATAAACGGATACACAAAATTGTGGGGATCAGCATAATCAGCTCCCCATCCGCTCAGAAACATCGGATACTGAAAATCGCGAATTTTGACCACATAATCCTTCCATTCCACATTGCGCACATCGATTCTAAATTTGGGGTTTAGCGACATGATATTTTCGGCCAGCATCACCGCCGCCGCTTCGCGCATTTCGTTGCCCGTGTTATGGGTGATGATCATTTTAAAGCCCTTTCCCCACACCTGGCCGCCCCAGGCCTTTTTCATATATTCGGCGGCCTTTTTTAAATCAAACTCATACACCGGCACCTCTTTGTGATAAGGCAATCCCTCAACGTTGGGGCTGGTGGGCATAATGACCAGGCCGTGGAACACGTCTTGCTTGTATGTCTCACGGTCAAAGGCATGCAGAAATGCTTTGCGGACATTAATATCGGAGAAGAAATCCGGGGGAATGCCGTTGCCGTCCAATTTGCCGCTGCCGATATTCGGATTGCCGGCCGGATTGATTTTGCGGCAGAACATACCGGCCGAAAAACCTAACTGGGGCACCTCGTATATGCTGAGACCCTTCATGGCTTTGACTTCCGGAACGTAGGGCGTATCGACCACCACCCGGTCGGCATCGCCATTTTGAAGCATCAGCTTGCGGGTGCTCCATTCCTTGACGTACTTGACGATAGCGGTCTTGATTTGGGGCCGGGCACCCCAGTAACCTTCAACGCGTTCAAAGATAAACTGTTTGGCCGGTTCCCACTGTTTGAGCTGATAGGGCCCGGTGCCGTTTTCAATTTTTTGCAGCGGCTCGTGTCCGGGCGCCGGATTATTGTATTTGGCCGCATTTTGAATGTTGCCATCCCAGCACCCTCTGGCAATGGACCATTCCTTATCAATAACCGAAGCGGCCGTGTAACACAGAATGCTCATTAAGGGTGGGTAGGGTTTGGGCAGATGAAAAACAACGGTGTCACCCCTGGCTTCAACGGCCCGGTCGATGGTGTCAAACACACCGGGTATGATTTTGCCGTCTTTATCCCGGGTCGAGCCCTTTCCGGTCAGGGCCTCGAGCAGCATCCACATGGGACCGCCGTCCTGGTCCAAAATCATATGACGCTTGAAAGAATACACCACATCTTGCGGCGTCAATTCACCCCCGGCATGAAATTTTACACCCTTGCGAATCTTAAACGTGTAGGTCTTGCCATCGGCCGAGATGCCGCCATTTTCCACTGTTGGAACCTCGGCAGCCAGCAGCGGCACAAATTTTTCCGTTGAGCCGCCGTCAAAGAAGATCAAGGTTTCATACATATTCCAGATCCGCATCGATCCGGCAACGTCATAGGATGCAGCCGGGTCTATGGTCTGGACCGTCCGGTAATCGGCCAGCACAAAGGTGTCCGGATTTTTGACTTCGGCATCAGCACCGACAACACACAAGACCAGTGCCAGGCAGCTTAAAATAGAAAATAATCTTTTCATCCTTGACCCCCTTTCGTTAGCCGTGAATGGTTTTTTTATGTTTTATTCGGATCAAAATGTCAATCAATAAGATCCCGAGTCAGACCGCTCAAAAAAGTGCTTGAAGGATGACACATTATTGATTTGACAGGCTTTTGACAATCTTCTATTTTGATAAACGCTCTGCAGGCTTTGGATCAATTCCGCAACGAGGCATCAAAATGGCGAGCCCATTTCCTTTTGAGACCATGATTGTTTTCGGCTGGCTGGCCTGCATGCTGATCGCGGCTGGCATATTGAAGCGCAACAATTGCCGCCCAGCCTCCATATGACTGTCTCACCGGTCCATTTGGCAGTTGCCGAAAAATTTCTCGATGATTTACAGCGTGTCGTACCTCAGGTTCCGCGCGCGGACACCAGCGACCTTTCGGAGCAGGCCGCCATGTATGCCATGCTGAGCACCATGCCCGATAGACGCATGGCCAAAGATTTTGCGGTGGAATACATCAATAATTTGTACCGCATATCGTAAACGGTGGGAGGCTTTATGATCGGAGGGGTTGTTCGATAACCCGCACTTCCTTCCAACTGCCCTGACGATAGCGCCACAAAGAGATCACAAATAAGAAGAACACAAAAAGCGTGGCGCAGCTCCAGGCATAATAAAGCCCGGCGCCGAATAGGTGCATACCGATAATCAATGGCAGAATCATGACAACCACCGACAGAATGCCGATACTCCACATAATAAAGCGCGTATCACCGGCACCTTTGAGCACACCGATGCAGACCATATAGAGGGCATCAAAAAAAATATAAGCAGAGACAAATCGCAACAGCAGGGTCCCGATTTCGCTTATGGCCGCAAAACTATCAGATGCGGTATCCTGCGGCCGAAACAGTTCGAGCAACGGCCCGGGCAAAGCCAGAAAAAGAATAAACAGCAGCGCAATATAAACCAGCACGATATGAATGGTGGCTTTGGTGGCGGCAACGGCTTCAGGGACCTGATTGCGACCCAGGGCCTGACCGACCAGTGTGCTAGTGCCCAGCGAAAAGCCCATCAAAGGCATAAAGGCCAGCGAATTAATTGAAAGGACCACATTGGTGGCGGCCAGCTCGAGTTTACCGATCCGCCCGACCATAAAAATAAAGAACGTAAACGCAAAAACATCCAGACTAAACTGAATGGCACTGGGGATGCCGTAGCGCATCAGACGCCCGAAAAGATTAACCTCAAGGGCTCGGTGGCTTAAGATCTTAAACACCCGATCATTGGTTTTTGTAAACACCAAAAAAGCAAAGATCACACTGACCAGCGACCAGGACATCACCGTGGCTATACCGGCACCAAATATCCCCCATTCCGGGAAAATCCAGATGCCATTGATCAGAGCGTAGTCTAAGGGAATATTAAAAAGGGTGCCGATCAGCGTGATGACCATCACCAGACGCGTCTGGCCCCGTCCGCTAAAAAAACAGGATAGAGCGGTTCCCAGAATATAAATTCCCGACCCCAGACACAGAACCTTAAAATAAATCGTCTCCAGCACCTGCACCTCAGGCGGGTGCCCCCCGAATGCAAACAACGGCTGTGCCAAATAGCTTAGACCGACCATCAAAATTGCAGAGAGAATCGAAAAGTAAATTCCCTGCCACAGGGCTGCACCGACACGCTGCGATCGGCCCGACCCGACATACTGGGCCACAAAGACATTGAGATACTGGGCCGTCCCCAAAAAAATGGAAATAAATAAAAAGGCGGCAATACCGGCCGGCAGCGCCGCGGCAATGGCATTCAGGGAATAATTGGCCAGAAAAACCCGGTCGGTAAACTCCATGATCATGGTTGAAGACATGCTGATCACGAGCGGCAAACTGACCCGCAAAACTTGCCGGTAGGGTTTGTTTTGTTTGCTATGATGCGTGTGGTCGTGCATTGATTGTCTTTAAGAAGAAGCGCCTGAATAAAGAAAAAAGAAGCTAAGGCATATATTCAATGGGGAAATTTTGCAAGTGAGGTTTCAAAAGTAAAAGAAGTGACTGAAGTGAGAAGTGACTAATTTACTTAACTTTAGCCACTTATGTTTTATTAGAACCTCTCTCAAAAATAGTAGATCACGGTCCCCGCATGAATGCGGGATTTCACGTCTATTCATAATACATTAAGGTGTTCAACAAAGCGCGGCGCAAACCGATTCAAAAGTGGAGCATACACGTCAGTATTCGAGCATTTTGAATCGGTT
>Ga0065183_10000001_pt1 | contig 31481 bp, 27 predicted proteins | sample COG_12_FD_59215 | JGI IMG/M metagenome (GOLD analysis project Ga0065183, IMG submission 59215) | Pelagic marine sediment microbial communities from the LTER site Helgoland, North Sea, for post-phytoplankton bloom and carbon turnover... | ecosystem: Environmental > Aquatic > Marine > Neritic... | reverse complement strand
CGGCCTGGGAAAACAAGCTGAATTGCCCGGTCACGAGCGCTTCCGGACGGTTGTTCGACGCGGCAGCCGCCATCATCTGCGAGTTCCCGCATGCGAGTTTCGAGGCCCAGGGACCGATGATGCTCGAGGCTGTGTGCCGGTCACCGGTCGACGGCATGGCTCTTCCGCTGCTAGAGAGTGATGACGGCATTATCAGAACAGATTGGCAGCCACTGCTTGGCATGTTGGCTGATGCTTCAATCGAGCGGGTGCGCCGCGCCGAGCTCTTTCATGGCAGCGTGGCCCTGGCGATCGTCGAACAGGCGAAAGCACTGGCCGCGCGACATGAATTTGCCCAAGTCGGTCTTTGCGGCGGCGTATTCCAGAATCGAGTGCTGGCCGAGCAGGCGATCTCGTTGCTCGAAGCAGCCGGATTCAGTGCCTTTTTGCCGCTCGCGTTGCCGTGCAATGACGCGGCGTTGAGCTATGGTCAGGCAGCGGAGATTGCCGCCCGAGAACGAAAACAATAACGGACAAATGCAATGGACGACACTCGCATAACCCTGGCGCATGGCAACGGAGGACGTTTCATGCGCGAACTCATCGAAGATGTGTTTGCAAAGGCGTTGTCGGCCAGCGAACTCGATGTGCAGGCGGATGCTGTGCAAATCGATCTTGGTGAAGGCGAGGTCATGATTACGACCGACGGCTTCACCGTGCAGCCGCTCGAATTTCCCGGCGGCAATATCGGTTCGTTGGCCATTCACGGGACGACGAACGATCTCGCGGTGTCCGGTGCCAAACCCATGTACCTGACGCTCAACGCGTTCATCGAAGAGGGGTTCGAGGTAGACCAGCTCGAACGAATTGTTGCGAGTCTCGCAGAGGCCGCTGTCGAGGCGGGCGTTCGCATCAGCGCCGGCGACACCAAGGTAGTGCGACGCGGTGAAGGCGGGGGCATCTACCTTGCAACGACCGGCGTAGGCGTCCGTCTGCCTGGCGTCAAACCGGCGATGGACAAGATTCGGGATGGTGACGTCATGATCGTGAGCGGCCCGGTCGGCGACCACGGAACGGCTGTAATGCTTGCTCGCGAGGAATTCGGCCTGCGTGGTGACCTTGTGTCGGATGCCGGTCCGGTGATGTCCCTAACGGAACCGTTGCTCGCACTGGATGGCTTGCGCTTCATGCGTGACCCGACGCGTGGCGGGATCGCGTCGATCGGGCACGAAATACTGAAAGCGACCGGCCTCGGCGTGCGTTTCGAGGCGACAGTACCCGTTCGCGAACCCGTACAGTCGGTCTGCGACATGCTCGGTTACGATCCTTACTATCTTGCTTGCGAGGGGCGTGTCGTCGCGATTCTTGCTCCGGACCACGCAGACGCCGCACTGGACCTTTGGCACGGCTTGTCCGCGGGCAGAGACGCGGTGCGGATCGGTCGTATCACGGCGGCCGAGCGGCGCGTCATTCTCGAAACGCCGCTAGGAGGCGAGCGCTTCCTGGAAGAACTCGAGGACGATCCACTGCCCCGTATTTGCTGAGCGCGATCGCCTTGCTCAGGTCGATTCCAGTTCGACTCGCTGCAGGATCATCTCGTCGCCGCTGATGACCGTCGTACGAAAGTCACCGCATGTGCCACAGACCAGTCGGTTGGCCAGCGCGGGTGACTCGGTATCGCAGGACTCACAGCGCACGACAATGTCGGCTTCGTCAATCATCAGGTCCGCATCGACAGCGATCGTGCCGGCGGATGCCAGGGGCCAGGCGCTGCGCAGCAGGTCGACCTCGACTCCTGACAACGGGCCAATCCTGAGTTCGATTCGTTGCACGCGGTTGGCTTCATGCTCGGCCGCAATTGATCGCACCTGGTCCAGAATGGACAGGCAGACCGACAATTCGTGCACTTTTTGCGTCTCAGACGATTTCGACGAGTTCGATCGCGAAAGTGAGCGCTTGGCCGGCAAGCGGGTGATTCGCGTCGACGGTGATGGAGTCATCAACAACTTCCGTCACCACAAGGTTCATGACCTGGCCGTCAGGGCTCTGGCTTTGCAGCTGCATTCCGACCGCGGGCTCCATGTCCTCGGGCAGCGCGGATTTCGGAACCTGCTGCACGAGTTGATCGTGGCGTTGGCCGTAGGCTTCTTCCGGCTGAATCGTTACCGACTTGTTTTCACCGACAGCCATGCCGTCAACGGCGCTGTCGAAGCCGGGAATCACCTGCCCGCCCCCCAGCGCGAACTCAAGAGGATCACGGCCGGAGGAACTGTCGAACTCGGTACCATCGTCCAGTGTTCCTGTGTAATGAATGCGGACCGTGTCGCCCGATTTCGCTTGTGTCATGTGTCTTGCTCCTGCGGAATTGCGCACTATAACAGAGGATCCGGGGCTTTTAATCCACATCGCGCCGCGGGGAACCTAGTGAACCGATCATTTTCACATTGCCACCTGCTGGCCGGGATTGACGCGAAACTGGCGGAGTAGGGCAAGTACTTATTTGCATCGCCGCATAGCCGGATTACCGTAAGACTGGGGATTTGTATGCTGCAGGTGATGCCATGAACGAGTCTTCAACGCGCAGTAATATCGTCGAACTCGACACGAGCGTCCCGGTCTGGGAACAGTTTTTCACGGTTGCACCATTGGTTTTGATCGGGAGCAGGGACGAGGACGGATCGCTGGATCTTGCGCCCAAGCACATGGTCACGCCCATGGGCTGGCAGAACTACTTCGGATTCGTGTGCACGCCCCGCCACAATACCTGCCGAAACATCGAGCGGACGGGTGAGTTCACGGTCAGCTACCCCAAACCGTCGCAGGTACTTTTCACCAGCCTGGCTGCGTCACCGCGTTGCGAGCACGGCGACAAGCCCGTCATCGACTATCTCGCCACGTTCCCCGCGACACATGTCGATGGGCGCTTCATCGAGGACGGTAGCCTGTATTTCGAGTGCCGGCATCACAAGACTGTTGGCGGCTTCGGCGAGAATTGCCTGATCACCGGCAAGATAATCGCTGCGTACGCGGACGATGAGTATCTGCGGCACAGCGAATCCGATGATCAGGAGACGATCCACGATGCGCCACTGCTCGCCTATCTCGCGCCCGGACGTTTCACGACTGTAGACCGCTCCAACGCGTTTCCATTCCCGGAGAGTATGAAGAAGTAGCGTCATCATGAGTGCCAACACCGCGGCCAGGGTTCTCGACTACGTCAACAGCCATCAACATGTGCTGACGAATCTAATGAAGGACCTGGTCGATGCCGAGTCCCCGTCGGCGCATCCGGAGACGCACGACAACGTACGACGAATTCTGCGGCTCGCCCTTGCAAGCGCCGGCTACGAATCCCGGGAGACCCGTGGCTCGGACGTGCCCTCGCATGTGTTCGCGAGACCCGCGGAACGCACGCGTGGACGTCCGTCTCAGCTCGTCCTGGGGCACTTTGACACTGTATGGCCGGTGGGAACGATAAAGGAACGGCCTTTCCGCATTGATGGAAACGTCATTCACGGACCGGGGTCCTTCGATATGAAGGGCGGGCTGGCACAACTTGTCCTGGCGTTGCAGGCGATCAGGGATCTGCAACTGGAAACGCCTGTCGTACCCGTGATATTCGTCAACGCCGACGAAGAGATCGGGAGCCGCAGCTCAACACGCTATATCCGACTGCTGGCGCAGCACGCCAATCGTGCGCTCGTACTCGAGCCTGCCCTGGGTGAGCGCGGCGACATCAAGACAGCTCGCAAGGGCATCGGTCGATTTACCGTGACCGTGTACGGGAAAGCGGCACATGCAGGCCTCGATCCGGAGGGCGGGGCCAGTGCGATCCTCGAGCTGTCACATGTGATCCAGAAGCTGTTCGCGTTGAATGACGTAGAAAGGGGGATCACGGTCAATGTCGGTACCGTCGACGGCGGGATTCAACCCAACGTAATTGCCCCGCACAGCAAGGCGGTCGTCGACGTGCGTGTACCGACTGTCGCCGCTGGCAACGAGATCGAGTACATCATCCATTCGATCAGGCCGAACAACCTGGACATACGCCTGCAGGTTGAGGGAAGTATCGGGCGTCCGTCGATGGAGGCGACGCCACGCAATCAGAGGCTGTGGGAGCTGACTAAACAGGTTGGCACCGAACTTGGTTTCGAATTGCATCAAGCTCGCGCGGGCGGTGGTTCCGATGGGAATACCACGAGCCAGTTCACCGCGACCGTCGACGGGCTGGGACCTGTCGGCGACGGTGCACACGCGATTCACGAACACCTGTTGATCGATAAGACGCTCGAACGTGCGGCCTTGTTGACAATGCTGCTGACATCACCAGCCATGGAGGACTACGAGAACAGGAGGAGAGGATGAGCACGAGAATATACGGCTCGCTGGCGCGCATCGCGGATTTTCGGAACAGTAATTTCGATGTGCAGGCGCTGCCGCGATCGAAGTGGAAGACCGGCGATTACGTTGAAGGTGAAGTCGTTGGTTCCGTAACTGAGTTTTATTCTGTCGAGGATCGCAGCGGACACATTGTCAGAGTAGAGCCGGGCGACTGGGTAATTGGAGCCCTCGGCGACCGCGCCGCTACACTCGAGGGCGTTGGTAGCTGGCGAGATATTGGCGACGATGGCCAGATGCACGCGCTAACCAGCGCCGGACTGATCGGCCGCTTCACGTCGTTTTCCAAACTGCTCGCGGATCCGTTGCACTTGAAATACCGCGGCCATCTATGCCGCGGCGGAAGGAAGGTCCGCATGCCCGATTTCGCGATTACGGCAGCCACGCATGCTTTCAATGTCCCGACGCTGCTACTCGTCGGCACGTCGATGTCGGCTGGCAAGACAACCACTGGCCGGCGCGTCTGCAAGGAACTGGATCGGGCCGGTCTTTACGTCATTGGGGCGAAGCTGACAGGGGCGGGCCGCTATCGTGACATCCTGAGTTTCCTGAAGACCGGAGCAACCGAAATCTTCGATTTCGTCGATGCCGGCCTGCCATCTACGGTGGTTCCGGAGCAGGATTATCGCGCGGCGATCCGGCCGGTGCTCAACCACATCGACAAACTGGGACCGGACCTGCTGGTGGTCGAGGCAGGCGCATCGCCGATGGAGCCCTATAATGGCGCCGCGCTCATGGACGAGCTCGGGGACAACGTCGTCTGCACGATTCTGTGTGCCTCGGATCCTTACGCGGTTGTCGGTGTCGAGAAGGCATTCGGCCTGAGACCAGACCTGGTTACAGGCCCCGCTGCTCAAACGTCTGCGGCGGTTGAACTGGTGCGGAAGCTGAGCGGTCTGCGCGGCATCAATATTATCGATCCGGCAGCGAGAGGTCCGTTCCGAACGTTTCTTGTCGAGCACCTTGGTTTGGGGAACGGCGAAGGCCAGAAAAAAATTGCCCGGTGACATGCACCGGGCAAACAAAAAGCCGGTCGAAAGGGGGGTGCTATTCGGCCAGCGATATTTCCCTGACGCCAAAGCGGTAGCGGATGCCTAGTCCGATTGCGTAGACGTCATAGTCGTAGGGTTCTGCTCCAAGCGTCAGAATCGTCGGCAGCGTCGTTTGCGATACCAGCGCCCAGTCCTGCAATTCGAAGCGTTCCCAGCGCAGGTCGAAAGTACCCGCCAACCGATCTGTGAAGTTGTACGACGCCTCGACGCGGGCCGTATCGAGGGTCGACTCGAGGTCCGGCAAGGTACTCGGTCCTCCACTCAGGCTATCGAGCGAAATCCCCGTTGTTCCTGAGGCGCGGTTGTAGCTCAGGTCGAAGTCGAAATTGCCTTCAGCAGGTCGCCAGCTCATGCCGAAACCGACATGATCGAAGCGGTCCTCATGAAAGGCACTCCAGTCCCACCAGTCAAACTGCTCGGAACCGGTCTGGTGTGCATCAATCCTGTCCATGCCGTACAAGACATAGACTGCCGCGTTCTCTGACACTGCCCAGCTGATGTCGGCCGTGGCACGCATTTCTTCGCTGCCGTTCAGGCCGACCAGCGAATCCTTGTAGTCGTCGTCCGCGAACAGGACGGTGGCACTAAAGGACAAAGGAGACTCGAGCGGCGTCACGTAAGCCGCGACTTCACCGAACTCCCGGTAGCGATACGCGAGGTTGTATTTGCGCATCAACGGGTTCTGTCCGAGATTCGTTGCGACCGTTTCGTTGTAACTATCGATGCCACGCTGCTCCGCGCCGCCTTTGGCCCGAATATCCAGCCACGCCGCAGGCCGCCAGCGCACCTGGCCCCAGCCACGGTCGGTTGTCTGCTCGGCGACCTCCTGGAAGTCGCGATTGACTTCCCTGCGCTCATAACCAGCTGACAATTTAAGATCTCTTGAAAAAGCATACTCACCGCTCAGTGTGAGATGTCCCCGATCAAAGCTGTAGGGCACGTTCTGCTCGGTTTCGCCGGATGGCAGCGAGTCGAGGATGACCCGACTCCAGTCGCTAATCGGCGTCCCGTTGTCCCGTTCGTCGTAGCGATAGCCGAACTTGAGCCGCACCTTCTCGTACGGAAGCGATGTCACGGTGAACGAGTAGTTTATCGTATCGACCTGGCCATCGAGCGTCTCCAGTGGCAAAGGCTGTACCGGTATATCCGGGTTAATCGTGTACGGCAGGAATTCCTGGTTCTGCTTGCCGCGGCCAGATGCGACGAGGAAAGCGATTACGGTGTCCCAGGTTTGCATACGGTACTTACCGGACAGCGACACTTGCGAAAAATCATTGTCCGGTTCGGCCGCCATGCGCAGGGACGAGCCACCCGGCGACGCCAGGAACGGGGTTTCCCAGGTCAATGACGCATTGTTGTTCGTAAAGAACGAACCGTAGTAAGCGAGCGTGAGACTGACGGTTTCGGTATTGTAATGAACACCCGCGTCGACCTGGTCCGTCTCGTAGTCGATCATGCGCGGCAGGAACGATGCCTGCGTGTAACTTCCACCGCTCGAGATGTCGACACCGTCCTTGGTCTGGCGCCTGAAATCTGCGAACAGCACGAAATCGTCGCTGGCATTCCAGTCCCCGCCGAGGCCGATCATCTGCCTGTCAGTCCCGATCGTCTGCTGCTGCAACGAAGAGGACAACTGGGTCATTTGATCGGTCGTACTGGCAGGGACCCAGCCCGACGGGAGGGTCAGCGTGTCGCCAGTGGGCGAATCGAATATCGTGCTCGTGGTGTCAAAGCGCCGAAAAGGCAGTTCGCGGTAGCCGAGCCTCACTTCAAACTGGCCCGGAGCTCCAACGCTTAATTCAAAGACGCGCGAATCGAGACCGAGGTCTTCCATGTAGTAGTCGACCAGGTAGTCGTCACCGTTGTAGCGACCCTGGCCATCGAGGTTCGCATAGGTACCTTTCTCGTCGTAGCCGGTGTAGTTCCCGAAACGAGCCGAGTCGTCACTGACGTTGGTTGCACCGGCCTCGATTTCTGCGCGATAGCCCTGGTCGAACGGGCAGGATTCGCATTTCCAGTTGCTCGTATCCACTTGCGCATAGCCGATCGCTGGCGCCAGCAGGACCAAAGGCACGGTCAGCATGCGGCGCGACTTCATTGTTCTATTCAACATCGCAGCAATCTCCTAACGCATCAGCTTCGAGCCGGACGGGTGATTCGATCCGTGAACCTGGTCGTGGCAGTTCATGCAGGACTGCCCAAGCAACAGGTCAGACGGCGTATTACCCGGCAGTCCGCGCTCGTCCTGGGGCAGGCTCGGGTGGCCTGCCTGGGAATGACAGCTCTGGCACAGAAATGGTGCGCGCATGCTCAACATACCCGGTTGGTTCGACCCGTGCGGGTCGTGGCAGTCGTTGCAGTTCTCCGCCACCGGTGCGTGTTCCCACAGGAACGGCCCACGGAATTCGGCATGGCAGTCGTAACAGGTGCCGTTTGGCGTAGTGTGTGCCAGCAATCGTTCCGGGCTGTCGCCGTGCGGATTGTGGCAACTTGTGCATTCCATCTTGCCCTGGCGAATCGGATGCGCGTAGGGCTTCATGGATTGCGTGCGCTGTTGCTGGTGGCAATCGAAGCAAACCTCTGCCTGCGTGGACATGGCCAGAACCGGGTCGCGCCCTGCATGCAGGGTGTGGCAGTCAGAGCACGCGACCGTATTATCGTCATGCGAGCTGCCGTGCCACGCAAAGCCTGTGTCGCCCAGGTGGCACTCAACGCAGTAATCGTTCTGGTCCTTGATCGGCACGGTCGAGTTCGAGGCGAAAGCAGGAATTGCCGGGCGTTCCTGGCCGCGCCGGACTCGGCCAGCGTGGTCGCCGCCTGGCCCGTGGCAGGCCTCGCATTGCAGCTGCCCGTGTCCAAAGGGGGAATTCGGGTCCTGCGGGACGGCATGGCGGGTCCGGAATACGGCGAGGACTGCCTGGTCGTCATGACACTGGAAGCACGTGTCTGCGCCTTTCTTGCTGTACTTCGGAGGCGTTGCCTCGTCCTCAGCCGATTGCGCCGAAACGACCCCGGTGGAGGCGATAGCCATCAGGGCCATCGCCAGCACCGCGGATTTCCTTACCGTCATTTTCATGCGCATCAGTTGTATTGGAACTCGCCAACGCCGTGCATGACGGCTGTGTCAGCCGACGCCCCCGGACCATGGCAGAGCTGGCAGGTCTCTGTGCCTGAAGAGACGAGATTACTGTCCACGTCCTTTCTGGCATCAAAGTCACCGCCGTTTTGCATCATGTGGTTGGCTGCAAGGTCGCTGACGTGACAGGACGAGCAGACCGCCGAGTTCGGTGAGACAACGACGTCATCGGTAACATCGGCCGGGTCGTTTGCGTCGACCGTCGTGCCGAGTACCTGGGTCGGATCTACCGGATAGAAGGTATCTTCGTCCTTTGCGTGGCAGCCTTCGCAATTGTTGAGTTTGCCTGGATAGACGAAGTCAAACCTATGCGCGGTACCGCCGGAGGGGAAGCGGAAGCCACAGGCCTCGTACGCTTCATCCGTGTAATCGAACGCATGCAGGGCATGGATCATGACTTTCATGTCGATCGTCGCATCGTCATCGGTGCCCAGGTCCGTTATGCAAGGCTCCAACCGCCGGTTGAAGTCAGTCGCGTTCGGCGCGTGACAGGTTACGCACACCTCGATGCTGTCCGTGCGGTTGTTGCCGTGCATCGATAGCTGGTTATGGCAGTCATCGCATTTCTCGATCGCGACAACATTGCGGCGCTCTACTGTGGGACCGGCACCAATGGCCGCATAGGCCGCGACATTGGGCACCGCGATGCGCTCGAGTGAGCCGTCGATATCGACAGCCGGATGGCCATCGATCGTGACAGCAAGCGAACCGCCTGCGTTCGCCGGAATTGCCGTCGGAGACACGACCCGGAACACGCCTTCGCCGCGGTCCTCGGGCGTCGCACCGTTACACGGGATAGCCCCGATGGAGATAGGCAGGCCCGGCGTCGCGCCAGTGTTGTTGTTGTGGTAGTCCGCTGTATCCCACGCGATGCCTACCGCGAGTCTCGAAGGCCCGCAAGTCGTCCATTCCGCGTCGTTCAGCAGATCCCAGGGGGTACCTGTGTCCGGATTGTTGACGCGGTAATCGACGATCGGGAAGTCCCCGACATCCGTGTCGAAAATGTCGACGATCTCGAACTCGAATGCGGATTGCGCTTCGACGTTGGGTTGGCGGTGAACCTCGGCGACGCGTAGGGCGCCGTTGTAGGCGCTCGTCTCGCGGCCGTGGCAAGTGACGCAGTCCGTGTCATCGAAGAACGTGAAGTCGAATGGATGTAACAGGTCGGGGTCGGCTTCCGATCCGTCCCAGTCGATCCAGTCGTGGCAGGAGCCACAGGAAGCGCGGTTCTGCACTTCTTCCCAGTTACCGGCCTGCGGAACTGATGGATCCGTTGTGTCGTGACACGTCGAGCAGTTGCGCAGATCCTGCGGGAACACGACGTCCGAGTAGTCGTGCGGCCGGCCGCCGTAGCCGATGATCGTGTAGCCGTAGGTCAAGTTCACGCCGGCGTGGATCTTGTGGACCATCTCTTTCATGTCCACCGTGCCACCCCATGCTTCCGCCGCCGTATCCGGGTCGATGGAGTAGGGGTTGTGGCAGGTCACGCAATAGTCGATGTCGAAGCGCGCATCGCCATGGACGCCGAGGTTGTCGTGGCAAGCATTACACACCGCGTTATTCACGATGAGGCGCGTGAACGCGGGCGATCCGCCTGCAGGGACAAAATCATACGGCGCATTGTTGGCCGGTATCTTGTACGTCAATGCCCGATCCGTGCGGATTTCAACACCGAGGCGATGTGTCTTTGTTTCGTCGAATACAGGCGCGGCCGGGTAATCGGTCAGGTTTTGCGCAAACGTGTAGGTGTAGGTGCCGTCAGCGTTATCGGTGAATGTGCCGGACGTTGCACCTTCGGTCGACGCCTGCACGTCGGGGGGCGTCGTGCGCCCGTTGGTTACGTAGGATTGCCACTCGCTGGAACCGCCGCTGGCACCAGGAGTGAGCTGCGCAATCGTGAAGCTAAGCGTACTTGCCGGTAAGCCCCGCAATCCAAAGCCGACATCATTGGCCAGCAGCAACGTGACCGTCGGGGCACCACCGCCGGCAGGAATCGCAACGTCCTGAATTTCCACATTGATAGTCTCAGCGGAATCGTAAGGCACGGCTGTCCCTGAGGGGCCTGGAGGGCCTATTGGACCCGGGGTACCTGGATTTCCTGTGTCGCCTTGCGGCCCGGCGGGTCCTGCCGGCCCAGTCGATCCGTCACATGCAAACAGCAGAGCGCTGGCGAACAGCACTCCTACCAATCGTGTAGTGCGGCTGAATGATCGCCTCATGGTCATTCCCCTTACGTGTTATTAGTGCCTGAAACATCCCGGGGCCGTTCATTACAGGTTCAGGGATGTTGCTTCCTAATGTTCTTGTATGTTTATTAGACCCATTCTTGAATCGCGAAAAGTACCTATGGATTATCGGAAATTAGCAGGAATACTTCGCCACTCATGTATGTACAATTATTGTGGGCCCACCCGGGCAGCTAGGAGATCGCAATGAAACGCCAATTTTTCTATGTTTTTTCGATACTTATGATCGGTTTTCCGGCCATAGCCTCGGCCGACCTCGACGCCACTATGCAAGGCTGCAACGATTGCCACGGCGATAACGGCGTCAGCCAGTCGAGCGACGTGCCGACAATCGCTGGTTTGGCGGAGTTTGTTCACGTCGATGCGCTGTACATTTACCAGGACGAGGCACGTCCTTGCGCAGAATCTGAATACCGCCAGGGCGACACAAGTCGCGCAGCGACCACCATGTGCGCAATTGCGGCTGAGCTCAGTGAAGACGATATCGATGCGCTCGCAGCAGCCTATGCCGAGCTGCCATACGTGAAAGCCACGCAGGATTTCGACGCGGCATTGGCAGCGGCCGGAAAGGCGATCCATGACAAGCAGTGCGACAAATGCCATTCTGACGAAGGCACGAATCCCGATGACGAAGCCGGGATGCTTGGCGGCCAGCAGATGGGCTACCTGCGCAACACATTGGCCGATTATGCGGACGGTTCTCGCGAACAGCCCGGCAAGATGAAAGAGAAGCTGGATGCCCTTTCTGCCGATGACGTTGAAGCACTGGTCCACTACTACGGAAGCGTTCAATGAATTCAGGCATCGCCGCCGGTAGAGATACCGGCGGCTTGTTTGCCGCCATTGATGCCAGGGACGGCGCAGGTTTTGTTTCCTACCTGACCGAGGACGCTGCATTTCGCTTCGGCTCCGCGCCTCCGGTCCTGGGCCGAGACGCTATTCAGGCTGCTGTTGATGGTTTCTTCACGTCAATTGCGGGTTGCTCTCACAATATTTCAAGCACGCTGAGTCAGGATAACAAGCTCGTTTGCGAAGGCGATGTGACCTACACGCGCCACGATGGATCGGAAATCGTACTGCCGTTCGTTGACGTTTTCGAGTACGAGGCTGGCCTGATCGCGTACTACAAAATCTACATTGATATCAGTCCGCTCTATGCGGAGTGAAAAATTCTGACTCGAACGAGATTTCTCTCTCGGAAATCCCTGATGGCCATTAGGGCTGTATTGGCTTACTAAGGCGCCAGACTTCAGGGAAATAACAAAATGACCCAGCCTACATGGCTTGCTCGCCTTCTGCGCGCGCGCTCAATCCGTTCCCAGCCCTTTAACAGAGGGCCCAAGATACACTGGTTCGTCATAGCTGCGGCCGTCCTGTGGTTTGCAGGAAGCCCGGTTCTGGCCCAGGAAGACAGCAGGTGTCTCAAGTGTCACGACGATCCGGAGATGACGGGGTTTCGGGGAGACACGGAAATACCGATGTATGTCACCGCGGAGAACATCGCGGCATCCGCTCACAAAGGTATGGCTTGTATCGAGTGTCATAGCGACCTCGCGGGCAGCAAGCGCCGGCGGCATGCTGAAGAGCTGGAAATTGTTGTGTGCGACGACTGCCACAGGCGCCAGGCGAGAGAGCACAGTCGCAGCTTGCACGGTGACGCGGCGAAGCGCGGTGATCCGATGGCTCCGACCTGTGCCAATTGTCACGGAAAGCACGACGTGCTGTCAGCCTCTAACGGCGACTCGCCGACAGCAGTAATGAATATTCCGGTGCTATGCGGAGATTGCCACCGCGAAGGCGCTCCGGTATCACGAACTCACGAAATTTCGCAGGACAACATTCTTGAAAACTACTCGATGAGTATCCACGGCGAGGGTCTGTTCTCGCAGGGCCTCACCGTTACTGCGGTCTGCACGTCCTGCCATACAGCGCATGATATCCGTCCGCACACCGATCCGAAATCGAGTATCCATGCGGACAACGTCGCGGAAACCTGCACTCAATGCCACGGGCAGATCGATACAGTGCACCGCAAGGTTATCGAAGGCCATTTGTGGATTGAAGACCCGAGCAAGATTCCGGCCTGTGTGGACTGTCATGCCCCGCACAAGATTCGCAAGGTGTTTTATCCTGACGGCCTGGCCGACAAAGACTGCCTGACCTGTCACGGCCAGCAAGACCTGACGATGACGCGGGCCGGCGAGACGATCAATCTGTACGTCGATGAAGAGGCATTTGAAAACTCGACGCACGCGGATACAGCCTGTGCTCAATGTCATACAGACGTGACAGTGGCTGAAGAGCGTGCCTGTTCGACGGTGCAGTCACAGGTGGATTGCAGCATTTGCCATGCCGAGCAGGTTACGGAGTACAACGGCAGTACCCACGGCACCCTGCATGCCGACGGCGATCCGGATGCGCCTTCGTGTCAGGATTGTCACGCCAAGCACGCCACGCTGGACAAGGAATCGAATGCGTCGCCGACGTACGCGCTCAATGTTCCGAATCTGTGCGGTACCTGCCATCGTGTCGGCGAACAAGCGGCCACGAGAATTCACGCCAAGGTCGACGACATCGTTGGTAGCTATGAAGATAGTGTGCACGGCCGCGGTTTGATAGAGAGCGGTCTTGTTGTAACGGCGACCTGCGCCGATTGTCATGGAGCACACAACGAACGTCCTCCTCAGGACCCGAATGCCTCGACCAATCCGCAGCACATAGCGGAAACCTGTGGTAACTGCCATCACGGAATCGAGGAGGAATTCCGGGAGAGCATTCACTGGACCGATGACCCGATCGCCAATGAAGAACTTCCGACCTGCGAAGACTGTCATGCTTCGCACACGATCATGCGTACTGAACAGGTAGGCTTCCGGGCACTCATGATGGAGCAGTGTGGCCGCTGTCACGAAGAACAAACAGAGACGTTCTTCGACACGTTCCATGGCAAGGTCTCGCGCCTGGGTGGAGAGGGCGTCGCGAAGTGCTACGACTGCCACGGTACTCACAACATTCTCAGCCCGATGGATACAAACTCGAGCCTGAGTCGGGAAAACGTCGTTGAAACCTGTGGACAGTGCCACGAGGGCTCGCACCGGCAGTTCGCGGGCTACCTGACGCATGCGACGCATCATGATCGAGAGAATTACCCCTACCTGTTCTGGTCGTTCTGGGGAATGACAGCTTTACTGGTAGGAACCCTGTCGTTTGCCTTGTTGCACTCATTCGCGTGGGTGATTCGCCTGTTGTTGAACCGCGAGGAATGGCAGGCGCACAAAGAGCTCGCCAGGCAGAAGAGCAGCGGCAAAGTCTACCGCCGCTTCAATCGTCTGCACCGGTCGATGCACATCACGATGATGCTCAGCTTCTTCTTGCTCGCATTGACAGGCATGGCACTGAAGTTTTCCTACATGATCTGGGCGCAGGGAGTCTCGACTGCATTGGGTGGATTCGAGAGCATGGGCTTCCTGCACCGTGTCGGCGCAGTTGTGCTGTTTGGCGTCTTCTTCGTACATGTGTTCGACGTTCTTCGCCTCAAGCGGACGACCAAAGAGAGCTGGATGCAGATCATCACGGGTCCGGATTCCATTATTTTCAATGGCCGCGATCTCCGGGAATTCACACAGTCGATCAAGTGGTTCTTCGGCTCCGCTGAGCGCCCCAACTATGGTCGCTACACGTACTGGGAGAAGTTCGACTACTTCGCAGTTGGCTGGGGTGTTCTCATCATCGGCAGCACGGGCCTTGTGCTCTGGTTCCCGGAACTGTTTACGTACATCGTTCCGGGTTGGGCTGTGAATGTGGCGACGATTATTCATAGTGACGAAGCCTTGCTGGCCGTAGGCTTCATCTTCACTATCCACTTTTTCAACACGCATTTCCGGCCGGACAAGTTCCCCATGGATCCCGTGATATTCACTGGGCAGATACCTGTGGAAGAGCTCAAGTTCGACAAGCCCGGCGAGTACGAAGCGATGGTTGAATCGGGCGAACTGGATGCTCATCTTGAGGATCCGTATCCAGAGGCCAAGGTCCGCGGCCTGAAGATCTTCGGCATGCTCGCACTGACGTTCGGACTGGTGTTGCTGGCCCTGATTATCTACACGATGCTTTTCGGGTACCGCTAAGAATGGATTCCCCGCGGAGACCAAATTGATCTGCAATTGACCCCGGGTTGCCATGCAACTCGGGGGCTGCTCGTGTCCAACGGTTGAACATGAGCGCAGTCTCTTGCGATGATGGTGAGCACGGGCTCTCATTTTGAGGAAAACTCACCTTGGATTTAACAGGCCACTGGGTAGGTGCTACTGCCCTCGTGATTTTTGTCCTGGCATACCTGCTGGTAATTGTCGAGGAATTCACCCACCTGAGAAAGTCCAAGCCTGTGATTCTCGCGGCCGGGCTGATTTGGGCGATCATCGCCTATCAATATGCCGCCGAGTCCATTCCGCGTGAGACGGAGGATGCGGTTCGCCACTTCCTGACGGAGTTTGCCGAGTTGTTCCTGTTCCTGCTCACGGCTATGACGTATGTCAACGCCATGACCGAGCGACGTATCTTCAGTGCGCTAAGGTCGTGGCTCATAAGTCGTCAGTTCAGTTATCGACAGCTGTTCTGGATTACTGGTGTGCTCGCCTTTTTCCTGTCGCCGATCATCGACAACCTCACGACGGCCCTGGTGATGTGTGCCGTGCTGCTCGCCGTCGGGAAAGACAACAAGAAATTCGTTAGTGTCGGCTGCGTCAACATTGTCGTGGCGGCGAACGCGGGCGGAGCGTTTAGTCCGTTTGGCGACATTACGACACTGATGGTCTGGCAAAAGGGAACGCTGGATTTCCATGTCTTCTTTGCGCTCTTCATACCGTCTGTTATCAATTACTTCGTGCCAGCAGTTTTCATGTCGATGGCGATACCGGGTACGACGCCAAAGACCAAGGGCACGGTCGTCACGATGAAGCGCGGTGCCAAGACAATGATGTTTCTCTTCGGATGCACGATTGCGACGGCGGTTGGTTTTCACAACTTCCTCCATCTTCCGCCGTTCATGGGGATGATGACGGGACTCGCGTATCTCCAGATCTTCGGTTACTACCTGCGGCGCACACACGTTTCAGCTAACGGTCTTGCCGAGGGCCGACACCACGCCGGCGAGGTGACCGCGTTTGACAGCTTCAGAGAGATCGCACGGTCCGAATGGGACACGCTCCTGTTCTTCTTCGGCGTCATCATGTGCGTAGGCGGTCTTGGGTTCATCGGCTACCTGGATCATTTATCCCAGTTCGCCTACACGGAACTCGGGGCGACGGTGGCCAACATCCTGGTTGGCATTGCGTCTGCAATCGTGGACAACATCCCCGTCATGGTTGCGGTCCTGCAAATGTACCCGGATATGGATGTGGCCCAGTGGTTACTGGTAACGCTGACGGCCGGTGTCGGTGGCAGTCTGCTTTCGATTGGTTCCGCTGCCGGAGTCGCGCTGATGGGACAGGCGCGTGGCAAGTACACGTTCTTTTCTCACCTGAAATGGACACCGGCGATTGCCATCGGCTTTGCACTCAGCATCTGGGTCCATTTCCTGGTTAACGGTCACTACGTGGGGATCGCCGTCTAGACGTTCTCCTGGTCAGTCTCGCTGTTGCAAACGACCTCGCCGCGTTCCTCGGCCCTCGAGAAGGGCGGCTTGCCCGTCAGCCACGTCATATCCATTGGGTAAACGGCCGGGTCGAAAATGACGAAGTAGAAGTGCCAGACAAGAATCGCCAGCGTCGCGAGTATTGCCTCCAGGAAATGCAGTACGGTCGCAGCCTCGGGTACCCAACCTGGCAGCCAGGTCAATGTGAAGTTCTCGAACCAAAGCACCAGCCCCGTGACCGCCGTGACCAAAGTACCCCACAACGCTGCCCAGTATTCGACCTTCTCTACGTAGCCGACGCGTGTGGGTACGGGTGGCGAGGACCGACGTCCGAGGTTGTAGCCAAGCCTGTGCGCAAACTCGGTAAAATCGGCTTTCTTCGGCAGAAATGCCGCCATCTGGCTGCGCGCGCGCGCACTGACAGCGAGATGTGCAAAGTGGAAGAAGCACGCACCTATCAGACCGACAGCGGCAATGCGGTGCACGACTCCGCGAGGCTCGCCGTCCGGGACCTGCAGCATGCCGGCCCACCAACTCTCGGGGTACTTCAATGCGAAGCCAGTGTAGACCAGCACGATGAAGCTGGCGGCAGCGAGGCCGTGTGCAATACGGAATGGACGTGACATGCGTTCCATGATCGAAGATTGCTCGGGGGCCTTGCGAAGTCGTGGCGCAGGTTCCTTTGTCTTCCTGATCAGGTCCAGAAGATTGTGCAGGAACATGCCAAGGACGGTGATCCAGATCAGGGGAATATAGATGACCCTGATCCAGTGAGCGACGATGTTGGGTGTTTCGTCAGTGCCCGTGTGTACAGGCGCGATTGAGAACCGAGCACCAGCTCCCACGTGGCACTTGCCGCAAGTGGCGGCCAGGTTGTCCTGGTGAATGAATGAAGCGGGATCACTGGACGGCAGGATGTTGTGGACCCCGTGGCAGCTCGCACAGTTTGCGACTTCTATCACTCCGCCGCGGGCAGCGAGACCGTGAAAGCTGTTTTCGTATGAAGGCACCTGGTCGGCATCCAGGCCATATTTTTCGCCGAGCCGGACATCCGAATGGCAGGGGCCACACACCCGGATCGGTATGTTGGTCGCGGACACTGGGGAGCCCTCTGCGGCAACACCGAGAATGCGGTGCTCGCCGTGGCAGTCCGTGCAAACCGGTGAGCCGAGGACACCGCTTGCAGCGGCGAGTCCATGAATGCTGTCCTCGAACTGAGCCGTTATTTCTGTATGACAAGCGCCACATGTTTCGGGCACATTCTGGCGGTGGATCGACGAGGCGGGATTATCGACCATCAGCGGCGAATGCGCCGTGTGGCAGTCGCTGCAACTTGCGCCGTGGCGGCCCAAAGCGACCTCGGCTGCGTGCACGCTCGCTGTGTAGGCCTCAATCGGCCGAATTGTGCGGACACCTTCGGGCGCGGGTTGTCCCGAGCCGTGGCAGGTCCCACAGGTTTCGCCCTGGCGCCTTTCGTTCATTGGTGACGATGGGTCGGTCACCGGTACCATCGTATGGATATCGCCATGACAACTTGAGCATGACGGCAGGTCCATACCCGACGTGCGTCGTACACCTTCCGAGCCGTGCACACTGACGGCCTGTACCTCGAGCACCTCGGTATGACATTCGCCACAATTCACCGGGTCGAGACCGCGTCGATGCCGGCGCTCGTCGGCGCCTACATGGCAGTCGAGGCACTGGGTTGTGCCATGTACGGTGGCCTCAAATCGCGGCAGGTCGGTTTCGTGGCAATCGAGACAGGGGTTTTCCTGTTCCGGGTCATTTGCTTGAAGAGAGACTGGCATGCAGCAGAGAAGGAGCGAGAGGGGTGCGATGAATCTATTCACGGCGATGCTCGATTTTCGTATTGCTCTTGGCGTGAAAACGCCACACCTAGCATTATGATCTTTTCAGGTGCATAACGTAACTCCGTGAGTATGCGCGAAATACGGATTTTCGTGCCAATGCTACGTAGTCTAGTATCCCCGTTGGCTCTAAAGTTGACATGCTATGTTCAAGAATTTCCTCGTTTCCATTACTCATAACGCCATCAGCCTGGTAGGTACCGCGATAGCTGTCGCCACACTGGTACTCATAGCCAGCCTGTTTGGCATGGAGCTTTGGGGCTTCGAAGGCGGTCCGTACCTTGGGATACTCACGTACCTGATCTTGCCGGTTATCTTTGTTTTCGGCCTGATACTGATTCCGGTAGGTGCGGTCTTGTATCGCAGGAAGCTACGCCGCACCCCTGAAGGACGCGAAACGCCGCTGCTGCCGGTATTCGATCTGAATATCAAAACAACTCGCCGCTGGATGCTCATTTTGCTGGGTGCAACGATGCTGAATATCGTCATTGTTGCCGGTGCGACCTACAAGGGTGTACATGTCATGGAATCCGTCGAGTTCTGCGGATTGGCGTGCCACTCTGTAATGGAGCCCGAACATACGGCACATGCACGATCGCCGCATTCACGTGTAGCCTGCGCGGATTGCCACATCGGTCCCGGCGCAAACTGGTTTGTGAAATCGAAGCTCGATGGCGCGTGGCAGTTGGTGTCCGTGGCATTCGATCTGTATCCGCAGCCCGTACCGACGCCACTGCATGATCTCCGCCCGGCGCGTGAGACTTGCGAGCAATGCCATTGGCCAACGAAGTTTATCGGGGACAAACTCCGGGTCATTCATCATTACGAGGACGATGAAGAGAGCACGGAACTGACAACGGCCTTGTTGCTCAAGGTAGGTGGTTCGAACGCAATTGGTTCCCACGGCATCCACTGGCACGTCGACCCGGACGTAAAGATTCGCTACCGGTCGGATGAGACACGCGAAGAAATCTACGACGTCGAGTTCACGCACGGCGAGGAAGAAACGATCGTTTATTCCGACCGCAAAGCGCCAGAGGAAGGCGGCGTCTGGCGTGATATGGATTGCGTCGATTGCCACAACCGGCCGTCGCATATTTACGAGTCGCCGGGACCCGCGATCGACCAGGCCATCGAGGCCCGGCAGATCGACAGGTCTTTGCCGTTCGTCAAACGTGAGAGTTTGCGCGTCATCGATGCCGAGTACGAGTCACATGAGGCCGCGCGTGAAGCAATCACGGCCGAGCTGACGGGTTTCTACGCGGAGAACTACCCGGACGTGGCTACCGAGCGTGCTGACGATATCGCGTCGACCGCCAATGTGCTGGGCGATATCTATTCAGTGAATGTATTCCCGGGCATGAACGTCTGGTGGGATACGTATCCCAATCATATTGGTCACGAACAGTCGGATGGCTGTTTCCGTTGTCATCGGCGCAGTATGCGTACGAAGGATCGGGAACAGGTTTCTGACGATTGCGAAAATTGCCATATTCTTCTCGCGGAAGAAGAGGAAAACCCGGACATCATGTCTGTCCTGAGACCGGAATGAACCAAACGCTTGCGACCTCCGCCAGGTGGCAGCTCGCCCACGAAATTATCAGCGGCGGCAGCGGCTTGATACTGGCGCTGTTCATGTGGGGTCACGTGGTGTTGGTCGGTTCCATATTGACCGGCGAGCGAGGCTTTGACTGGATGGCTACGTTCCTCGAGGACTATTACATAGCGCAGCCAACCGTTATTGCGATTTTTGCGCTGTTCCTCGTTCACGCGGTGTTCGCCGCACGCAAGGTTCCGGCCCAGCTAAGAGAGCGCAAGCGCATTGTCGAACTTGCGAAAGGTCTTAAGAATTCGGGTCGTGAGCATGTCGCGACGCGCACCGAGCACTCACCGTTTCGGCCGCATCTCGAATCCATGCTCTGGATCTGGCAGGTGCGTACCGGGATGGTCATGCTCGTTCTCGGTGGCTTCCACTTGACGCTGCTGGCTATGGATGTCTTTACGCCCCTATACGGCGACATCGCGGGCATTGAATCATCGACCTCCATGGCACGCGTGGCCGCCGGGCTGTGGCTGCCCTATGCGATCTTGTTGCTGTGCGTTGAATTTCACGCAAGCGTCGGCCTGTACCGGCTGGCGATCAAGTGGGGTGCCGACTTGTGGATGTCACGCAAAACCATGCATCGGATCGAGCAGATCATCTTCTGGGTCATACTGGTCATTGGAGGACTAACACTTACAGTGCTTGCGGGCTGGGTTGACCCACCACTGGCATTCCTGCTCGACGGAGCTTCGTCATGACGAGCAAAATCGTCACGACGGATGTCCTGGTAATTGGCGGCGGGCTCGCGGGCGAACGCTGTGCGATTGAAGCGGCCGCTGCAGGCCAGGAAGCCATGATCCTGTCACTGGTGCCACCTCGCCGCAGTCACAGTTGCGCTGCACAGGGCGGGATGCAGGCAGCGCTTGCTAACTGCGTTAAGGCGGAGGGCGACAGTCCGACCGTGCACTTCCTCGATACTGTCCGCGGTTCCGATTGGGGCGCCGATCAGGAAGTCGCGACCATTTTCGCGGAAGAAGCGCCGATCGCGGTTAGAGAGCTGGCCCATTTCGGCGTGCCCTGGTCACGCGTGCGTGGCGGCAAGAATCATTACTTTATCAAGGGTGAAGAGGTCAATATCGAGGAGGCCCTCGATAACGATGGCTTGATCGGGCAGCGAGATTTTGGTGGCACAGCCAAATGGCGCGCATGCTATGCGGCCGCTGGGACGGGCCACGCGGCCCTGTATGCGATCGACAGCGAGGTCGTGCGTCTTGGTATCACGGTGCGGGATCGCGCCGAGGCGGTCGCCCTTGTTCACGACGGCAGCCGTTGTGTGGGCGCAGTCGTGCGCGATCTGCGAAACGGTTCACATTTTGCTGTCATGGCCAAAGCGACGGTCATCGCGACGGGTGGCTACGGTCGCATCTACGGGCAGTACACAAGTAACGCTACGATTAACGAAGGCACCGGTGCGTCCATCGCACTCGATACCGGAATTGTTCCGCTCGGCAATATGGAGGCAGTGCAATTCCACCCGACGACGCTGTCGCCCAGCGGCATTTTGGTGACGGAGGGTTGTCGCGGGGACGGTGGCTACCTGCTCGACAAGAATCTCGAGCGATTCATGGTCGAAGCGGAACCCGAGAAGCAGGAACTGGCCAGCCGCGACGTCGTGTCGAGGCACATGGTGCAGCGCATGCGCGACGGTCATGGTGTCGAATCGCCATTCGGGCCTCATCTGTGGCTGGATATTCGCCATCTCGGTGAAGAGCACCTTCGTACCAAGTTGCTGGAGGTCTGGGATATTTGCCGCGACTTTGTCGGCAGGAACCCTGCGGAAGAGCTCATTCCTGTAAGGCCGACGCAGCACTATTCAATGGGCGGCGTTCGCGTCAACAAGGACGGTCAGGCCTACGGTCTAAAGGGCCTGTTCGCTGTCGGCGAAGCTGCCTGTTGGGACATGCATGGATTCAACCGACTTGGCGGCAACAGCCTGTCCGAGACGATTGTGACCGGTCGCCTGATCGGGCGCCGGGTCGCCGAGTTTGCGACCGGCCATTCACTGCGAGCGGATACGGGCATCGCATTGGATGCCGTTGAAGCGGCAGAACAACGTGCAGCTGAATGGCTGGCACGCAGTGGCAGCGGTCCCAGTATTTACGATATTCGTGACGCGATGGGCGACACGATGTTCCACAAGGTTGGCATCTTCCGCACCGGGGAAGAACTCGATGAGGCGGTCGCGGAGATCGGCCAGTTGCTTGACGATTGCGATAACGCGGTACTGCGTTGCAAGGACCCGGGCGTCAACCCGGAGCTGGCTTTTGCGCTGCGCCTCAAGGGCATGTTGCGTCTCGCGATGACGGTCGCCAAAGGCGCGCAAGCGCGGACGGAGAGCAGAGGCGCACACTATCGGTCAGACTTTCCGCTGCGCAACGACAGAGATTGGCTCAACCGTACGCTCGTAACCTGGGATCTCAGCGCCAGCGAGCCGACCTTCAGCTATGAGCCGACGGGCATCATCGATTTACCGCCAGGGCATCGTGGCTACGGCAGTGATGAGCGGATCGAGATGACCGATAGCCTCGAGCATCACAATGAATCGGTGCAGGCCGAACAGGTCCGGCACGGAAGGATCGAGACCGCGGAAGAGATGGGCAGCCGCCTGCAGCGTGGCGCCTGGAAGGCAATGGTGGGATAGGGATACATGGCAGAGAACGAACAGACACGGCGCCTCAAGTTCGAGATCTTCCGTTACAACCCGGAAGACGAGAACTCCGAACCTCGAACGGACTCTTTCGAACTCGACGAAGCGCCATTCATGACACTGTACATCGCGCTTAACCTGATTCGCGAAAAGCACGACCCGAGCCTGCAATTTGATTTCGCATGCCGTTCTGCCATTTGCGGTTCCTGCGCCATGATGGTGAATGGTCGACCGGCACTGGCGTGCCGGACGCTGACGAGCGATCTACCGGACAAGATCTACCTGTATCCATTGCCGGTCTTCAAGCTAATCGGAGACCTTTCGGTCGATACCGGCATCTGGTTCCGGGCGATGGTCGAACGCACCGAAGGCTGGATACATGAGCGCCTGCCTTTCGATCCTGAAGCGACAGAAGAGCGGATGAGCGACGATGTCGCTGCGGCGATTTACGAGAATGATCGTTGCATCGAATGTGGTTGCTGCGTTGCGGCGTGCGGCGCAGCGAATATCGATTCTGAATTTCTTGCTGGGGCCGGGCTGAACAGAGTCGCCCGATTTATGCTGGATCCGAGGGATCAACGAACCGACGCGGATTGGTTCGAAGTCCTGGCGGGCGAACAGGGCGTGTTTGCCTGCATCGGTATGATGGCGTGTGAGGATGTGTGCCCGAAGGAACTGCCGCTCCTCGAGGTTTACGGGTACCTGCGTCGAAAATCATTATCTGCCGCAATCTCCGGTCGCAAGACTTAGCTCGACGCCAAACCTCACCGTGGTCCTTGCCGTAAGTATCTACGGCTATTACGTATTTATGATGTTACGGCGCTACGGTTCTATTATGTCAGGGGAATCTTTGGCGAGCCGCCGGTAATAACAAGCACGAAATAACGGCCCATCGCCGAAGTCATGTCACACCTTTCAAGTGCCAAGGGGCAAGGGGAGAGGTAGAAATGAAGCGGCACGTCCTGCACCCGTTATGGGTAGCAATCGGACTAGTTGGATTAATTTTCCTCGCCAGGTTCTTTGTCGTTCCGGATGACTTCGGGGTCCACGGCGATAGCTTCACCTACAATTATCATCGCCTCTCAAACGTGCAGGAGTGGAGGGACTTCCCGGTCAAATATCAGGGCAGGGATTCCTGTATCGAATGCCATAAAGACAACGTCAGGACCCAACGACGTGGGCCGCACAAGAGGATCCAGTGCGAAAACTGCCACGGTCCGTCAGGCCCGTCGGGGAACCACCCCGACGAGGACGAGTACCTGCCGCTGAACAAGGAACGTGCTCTTTGCATGCGCTGCCATGCTGCTCTCGAGTACCCGGGTACAGCCAGGTCTGACCTTCCTTCTATTCACGACCGGCGTCACAAGCGCAGACGCGAGTGTGTTGAATGCCATAATCCTCATGACCCAAGGGAGGACGTCGAATGAGCTGTTCCCGAAGGGATTTTCTAAAAGACGCAATTAGTGGAACGGCCGCGACGGTATTGCCGCTGAGTGCATTCACATTCTTGACAACCGACGAAGCCAAGGCGGCGATAGCAGACGCAAAAGTCAGGTGGGCGTTTCTTGTCGATACGACCAAGTGCGTCGGCTGCGGACTGTGCGTGAAGGCCTGCAAGAACGAGAATGAAATTCCGTATGACGCGCCCGTCACGCGGACCTGGGTTGAACGCTACGTGGTTACCAAAGACGGGCGAACCCTTGCAGATTCACCTAACGGCGGAAGAGACGGATTCACGTCTGGCACGATTCGTGGCGAAGAAATTGACCCCGAAAACGTGGCCAAGGCGTTTTTTGTTCCGAAGCTTTGTAATCAGTGTGACAACCCGGCCTGCGTCCAGGTTTGCCCGGTTGGCGCAACCTACCAGACGCACGACGGCGTCGTTCTCGTTGACAGGGAATGGTGCATCGGCTGCGGCTACTGCATCATGGCTTGTCCCTATGGCGTCCGGTTCTTCCATCCGGAGCACAAAGTCGCCGATAAATGCAATTTCTGCTACCACCGGATTACGAAAGGCATGCAACCTGCCTGCGTGGATAGCTGCGCGTTCGGTGCTCGCAGGCTGGCGAACCTGAGGGACCCCGATGATCCTGTAACCCAAATCATTTCGACCGAAAGAGTGGCCGTCCTTAAGGATGAGTATGGGACGAAGCCGCATGTTTTCTATCTCGGTCTCGACGCCAGCGTGAGGTGATTTCATGAGTCAAGATGTCATCGTTCACGGAGTCGAATGGACCGTTAAGGAACTGTTCGTATACCCAAACGAGTTCATTTACTGGAGCATCCAGATCGTCATGTACCCGTACATGACAGGCCTGGTTGCTGGCGCATTCGTATTGTCGTCCTTGTACCACGTATTCGGCCAAAAGGACCTGAAGGAGATCGCGCAGTTCTCGCTGGTCTTTTCACTTGCGCTCTTACCTGTCGCGGCGCTGCCGTTGTTATTGCATCTACAACAGCCGATGCGGGCAATGGAGCCATTATTGACGCCGCATTTCACGTCGGCGATCGCGGCATTCGGTATCGTATTCACGGTCTACGGACTGATCGTGGTCAGCGAAATCTGGTTTGTTTATCGTGAATACTTTGTTCATCAACTAGAGACTCTGAAGGGCGCACCAGGATTCTGGAATGCGCAGCGGCGGGGCGTGTACAAGTTGCTGACTGTCGGCGCGCGCGACGTTAGTGCGGAAGCCGTAGAGGTAGATCACAAGGCGGCAAAGATCCTGGCGGGTGTTGGCATTCCGGTCGCATGCTTTCTGCACGGCTATGCCGGTTTTATTTTTGGGTCGGTCAAGGCGAATGCGCTCTGGATGTCGCCGTTGATGCCCGTGATCTTCATTATGTCTGCTGTTGTTTCCGGGATCGCACTCTGCATGCTGACGTATATCGTCATCATGGAATGGCAAGCGTTTCGCAAACGACGCCAGGGGGGTGCTGAAGCGGCTGGCGACATCAAGGGCGCCGAGAAAGAGATTATCTCGAAGGCCACGCGATACCTGCTGGGTTTTCTCATAGCAGCAATCAGCCTCGAATTGCTGGACCTCATTTTCCGCGGCTATACCGCGATGAAGTCCTGGGACATTCTGCGCACGGTAATGTACGGCAAGGACTTCATTAATATCTTTGTCCTGCAGTACACGCTCGGCAACCTGGTCCCGTTCGTGCTCCTGATCCTGCCGGGCCTGACGATCAGGCGCACGGTCGTTGCGTTGCTGCTGGTCCTGTTCGGCGTATTCATGATGCGCTGGAATGTGGTTATCGGTGGCCAGGCGTTCTCGCTGTCGTTTGCGGGATACATGCACTATCACATTCCGGTTATTCCGCACAGCTTCGAGACGTTCAAGGAAGGTGTGTTTGGCGCCATGATGGTCATCGGCACACCGTTCGTCCTGTTCTGGCTCATTAACAAGTTCGTACCTTCCCTGCGGAGGGATATCGGAGAAGCGTAATGACGTCCAGTCTTGCCGATCTTGAACAAAGACTGGCAGCCGTTGAGCAACGGTTGGCCGTACTCGAGGGTGGGGCTGACGATACACCCGACTATGACAGGGAGTCGGCGGCGCCTAGTCTTGGCGGCGGCTTTGCAACCAACGCATCCACGCACGTAGGGCATGTCCTGCTGATTTTCGGTGGTGCCTACCTGCTGCGGGCGATTACCGACTACGAGTTCGTGCCGACGGCTATCGGCATACTGATGGGCGCGATCTACGCGGTCTTCTGGCTGTATATGGCTTACCGAAGAGGCCGGTCCGGGTCCGAGTCGCAGCGTACCGATGCTGTGTTCTTTGGCGGGACATCGGTCGTTCTGACGCTTCCGTTGTTGCACGAGGCGACGACGAAGTTCGACCTGCTATCCGGTGTTGAAGGCATCGTTGCATTGTGGATCTACTGCTCAATTGCAATGGCGATCGCAGTCGCACAGAACCAGAAGATCCTGGCGTGGATGGTCACGGCGGGCGGTATTGCGACCGCTGCGGCATCGCTGATTGCGTCGCAAAACGCGGCGTCAGTCGCTGCATTCCTTCTGTTTCTTGGACTTGCGTCACTCCTGGCTGAATACAAGCGGGGCTGGCTGGGATTGCGTTGGCTTGGCGCTGCTGGCGCGAATCTTGGCGTACTCGCGATCGTGGCCCTGTCACACAGCGACCGTTGGTCAATCGATCCCACGCTGCCTTTCATATTCGCAGTGATACTGCTGGCGATTTACCTTTCCAGTTTTACGTTCCACTCGCATTTTCGAGACCAGCTGCTGGGTTTCTTCGAAACGGTGCAAGCACTGGTCGCCGTTGGCATTGTGATTGCTGCCGCGGCAATGGCAATGCAGGGAGGCCAACTGGGAATCCTCACGGCCGGCATATTGAGCCTTCTGCTTGGATTCGGCGGATATGCCCTCGCAACGACCAAGGGTACACGTGAGCTGCGCTATCGCAATTTCTTCTATTATTCGACACTCGGCCTTGTATTCGTCGTAGTTGGCACTGGATTACTTTTTCCGCTGGTCTGGGCGGCGTTCGTCTGGGCTGCCGTGGCCGTATTGATGGCCTGGTTCAGCGGTCGGACCGGCTGGGTCAGCCTGAGTTTGCAGTGCACGTTCCTGTTGCTCGCGGCGGGAATAGGCTCCGGCCTGCTGGCGACGGGCCTGGGAGCGCTGGCCGGCGAACCGACTAACGACTGGGCAGAATTCAGCTACCTGCACATTGGTGTCGCTGCGGCCACTGTCGCATGCCTGTTCATTCCTGTGGCGCAGAAATCGGAGCGCTGGGGGGTGCTCGCCGGATTGCCGCAACTCGTCGTGCTTGCGCTATCTGTCTGGGAGGTCGGCGGACTGGTTGTCGCTTATGGCTCGATCTTGCTTGCCGGCGCCGACGTTACGGGTATTGATCGTGCGGCGCTCGCCGCATTGAGAACTGCGGTCTTGTCCGCCGCGTCCGTGACACTTGCCTTGTCCAGTCGGCACTGGCGCTGGCCGGAAGCCCGATGGCTCGTGTATCCGGTGCTTGTGCTGGTGGGAATAAAGTTGTTTCTCGAGGATTTCCCAAACGGCCAGCCGGCGACACTATTTGTGGCACTGGCATTTGTCGGGACCGCATTGCTACTCGTGGCCCGGCTCTTGAAGCGCGAAGACAAGCCTTCCGGCGTTTAGCCTGCGGATGTTTCCGGGACCGAATCCTGCTTCCTGAGCCAGCGAAACTGCAGGGTGTATCCGACCAGGAATACGACAAAGAACGCCAGGTAGAATTTCTTCAGCAGGGGATCCAGTGGATCGGTCAGGATCGGGTCTCCAATTGGCAGTCGCAATAGTCCGTCCGTAACTGCCGGAATCATGTGGAACAGCAGGGTTGCCGAGAAACACAGGGCCTGGAAGGGCACAGCTATCTTTGAGAGAAACGAAATCTTCGTGACGAGGAAACCGGCAGCCAACGCCAGCAGAGTGAGTACCGCGAGCGCGTGGCCGGGCCCGAAACCACCATGCTTGTAGATCATCAAGGCGGTCGCCGCGGCGACAGACGTACACAGCAGATAGAGCCTGCCTGTCTTCTGGGCGGGCGTAATCACTTTGTAAACCACTAACGTATAAAAGCCCGAAAGCAGCGCAAGAACGGCGACAGCCGTGTGGAACCAGCCAAGTGGTGTCATTTCGGGCATAGATTTGGTCCTATTAATTCGGCCGACTTAAGTGATCAGTTGGCCAATAATACAGTGTTAGCCCTGTGCGGGTTGCAACCACTACGTATTGAAAATCAGGTGGCCGACCCCAAACGAACCTTAAGGTCAGGTGGGCGGCGCCGATGAGGAAGAAATTTCGCAAGATCTCCGTCTCACTTCTAGTGCTGCTCGTGCTCCTCACCATTGTGACCGGGCCCGTGGCCTTGTGCTTTCCGGCATACCTTCTGTTCGCATTCTCTTTCTACGTTGTGTACCCGCTGATCAGTCATCCACTGGTCCTGGTGGGCTCGCTGCTCGCATGTGTACTCGGTGGGTTTGTGCTATCGCGCTGGCCGGTCGCAGAGTTGCGCTACGCTGTCGTCCCTGCTGTGGTTATGGGGATCGTCACCGCGTGGTTGCCGCCACGGGCCTGCGGATTTGATCCACTCATCGCCAACACGTTTGTGGAAACGATCGCCTTCGTTGGGGCCGCCGGTCTCGTACTAAGGGCCAAGGACTACAGCGCGCGCGCATGTGCGCTGCTCGCCCTGTTCTGTGGCATCGTGGTTGGGCTCCAGATCCACGTGGGACTTTGCCATGACGACTATACCCCTGATGCCGGGCTCATCGCCGTCTCGTCTCGAAGTGGCGTTTGGATGGCGGTACTGGCGGCAATGGCGCTCGGCTGGTTGAGTGCGTGGTTCGGTACCTGGATTTATCGTCGTAAGTTGGCCGCTGCCACGTCGTTAATGTTGGTCGCAATTCTGGCGTTCTCAACAGCGTTGGGCGGTCCTGCGCATGAGGCGGCCAGGAGCGGTGACATCGATGCACTGAGGACGCTCATCGAAGGCGGCACGAGCGTGAGCGACAGGGACAACCTTGGCCGTACGCCATTGCACTTTGCCACGAGCAGAGAGGTGGCTGAGCTGCTTATCGACCACGGTGCAGATGTCAACGCCACGGACAATAGCAGATGCACGCCATTACACTTTGTGAACGGCGCGGAAGTCGTTGAACTGCTACTCGAGCACGGCGCCAGCGTCCGTGCAAGAGACATGATCTCCAATACGCCATTGCACGAGGCAGGCAAAGACAATGGGCGAATAGCCGAGTTGCTGCTTGCCCATGGTGCCGACGTCAATGCCAGGGGACATTCTCGCGATACCCCGTTACACAGAGCCCGGAGTTTCGGCGCAGCTGAGGTGCTGATCGCTCACGGGGCCGATGTACATGCCAGAGACGAGTTCGGATCCACGCCACTGCATCACGCGAATGAAGGTGCCGTCGTTGACTTGCTGATTGCAAATGGGGCCGACGTCGATGCCAGGGACAACGATGGCGATACGCCGTTGCACAGCGCAGTCGGGTGGTATTCGGATTTCGACCGAGTTTCCGTTATTAGTCGACTTGCAGCCAATGGCGCGATTGTTAATGCGCGCGACAAGGACGGCCGAACGCCCCTGCACAATGCGCGCGACAGGGAGGCAGCCGAGGCACTTATCGCCGCAGGCGCAGACGTTGATGCCCTCGACAATGAACGCTCAAAACCCTGGGATATTGCGAAGCGGAGGGGCTACGAGCCGTTGCTGCAAATTCTCTCAGACGCCGGCGGGCATGGCCGCAAGCCCGTGCGCGACATCGTTGTGCCTGTTCTAGGCTCCGGACTGGCTACAACCCTGCTGCTTTTAGTTTTTCTGCGGCTTGGGAGGACCCGTGGACAATAGAAGGCTAGTGCTACTGGGCCTGGTGATGGCCACTACTTTGGCATTTGCGGATCTGGCAGATGTCAGGCGGGCGCAGGAACGCCTGGACGAAAAAGGGGAGTACGTCTACCTGGACGAAGAGACCCGCCAAGCCGAGATTCTAAGGATGAAGCAACTTATTGCCGAGAATTGTGAGCCTGCGAAAGACTGAAGTAACAGCCCCGAGTTCAACCGGCGGACGAAACACATTGGTTAAAGCGATTTGTGAATGCCGGAACCGGTGGATATGACCTCCAGGGCTCGCAACACGTCGCGGCGGCTGATTTGGCCCACAAGTCGATTGTTGTCCGTGACCGGGAATCGTCGATAACGCGAATCGATAAACCTCTGGGCAAGATCCACGATACTCATCTCCAGGTTGACCGTTTCTACTCCCTCGCTCATATAGTCTCGGACCGGACCGCCGTACTCACCATAGTATCCGGCCTGCAAAGCGACCTTCATGCAATCGAGTTCCGACAGCATGCCGATCAGGTTGCCTGCGTCATCGACGACGGGCGCACCGGCAATGCGGTGCTGGACGAGTGTGTGTACAGCATCCAGAACGGGCGTATCGGGTTTGAATGTTACGATTGTGCCCGCCATGTAATCTTTAACGAGACAGGATGTGATACTCATGTTGCTTCTCCGTCCGCGCCTTTGCGCTTGTTACAGGCTTTGCCTTTTCCGCTGCATAACTCGCAGCCGCCTCCGCTGAGGCCACCGCAGCTGCCACTGATCGCCTTGCGTCCGTTCAAGACACCAACACTCATGCCCGTGATCACGAGCAGGATGATGATGAAGCTAAGCAGCAGGGTGGTCATAATCATGTTCATAGTGCACTCAGTTTATCGAATTCGGGCGTAGTAATTTCGCGAATATCGGTCTGATTACGCACCAGGAAGTAGCCGGCAATGCCGAGTTCGCGAGCCAGTTGCGGGCCGTCGTCAGGTCCCAATACGAGGAGGGCGGTTGCCATTGCATCGGCATAGGCGGTCGAAGGGTTCACGACGGTTACGGCGGCGAGGTTGTGGGTCACCGGGCGCCCGGTTCGTGCATCAATCGTGTGAGAGAAGCGCTCTCCGTCATGTTCAAAAAAGTTTCGGTAGTCGCCGGACGTGGCAACGCTCGTGTCGGTCACGCGCAGGATTGCATGCGGAACGCGAGCTGAGGTGGAAGGTGCCTCGATCCCGATCGCCCACTTGGCCTTATCCCTGTTTCTTCCTTTGACTCGCAGTTCGCCGCCAATTTCTACGAGGTAGTTATCGATGCCGCGAGCATCGAGCAGTTCGGCAAGCTGATCGACAGCGTACCCCTTGGCCCAACCCGACAGGTCCACGTAAAGGTCAGGCACATCTTTGCGTACCAGGCGTTCCGCGCAGTCGGCTTCCAGAAGACTGAATCCCACTCGGCTCTGCGCGGCTGCAATTTCAGCATCTGAGGGTGGATCGACAACCTGGCCGCCAGGCCCGAAACCCCACAGGTTTGTCAGGGGACCAATTGTGAGGTCAAAAGCTCCACCTGTCGTT